>Ga0137399_10000797_pt1 | contig 13504 bp, 12 predicted proteins | sample czorhiz316metaG_FD_104810 | JGI IMG/M metagenome (GOLD analysis project Ga0137399, IMG submission 104810) | Vadose zone soil microbial communities from Angelo Coast Range Reserve, California, USA - czorhiz3.16 metaG | ecosystem: Environmental > Terrestrial > Soil > Vadose zone | place: USA...
GCGGTGATGCTCCCGAACTACCTGCAAACCTGGGGGCTGGCGCAGAACTTCGGCGCCCAAGTGCTCGGCTTCCCGCTCCGCCCGGAGCGGCAATGGGAGCCGACGGCCGAAGAGATCCGCACGGCGATCGCGCCGGGGACGAAGCTCGTGGTGGTGACGAACCCGCACAACCCCACGGGCCACGTGCTGTCGGACGAGATGCGCCGGCTGATCCTCGAGCGCGCAGCCGAGGTCGGCGCCTGGCTGCTCGCCGACGAGGTGTACCAGGGCGCGGAGCTCGACGGCCGCACGACGCCGTCTTTCTGGGGCAGCTACGAGCGGGTCATCGTCGTGAACGGCCTCTCCAAGGCATACGGGCTGCCCGGGCTGCGGATCGGCTGGATCGTCGCGCCGCCGGCGTTCTCGGCGGAGGTGTGGGCGCGGCACGACTACACCACCATCGGCCCCGCGGGCGCGAGCGACCATCTCGCCGCCGTCGCGCTCGAGCCCCGAGTGCGCGACAAGCTGCTCGAGCGCACGCGGCGCATCCTCAAGACGAACTACCCCGTGCTCGAGGCCTGGCTCCAGCGCTTCGGGGACACCTTCACCTGGCATCCGCCCCAGGCCGGCGCCATCTGTCTCGTGAAGTACCGCCAGGCGATTCCGGGCCTCGATCTCGTCGAAAAGGTGCGCGCCGAGCACAGCGTGCTGCTCGTGCCGGGCGATCATTTCGGTCTGCCCTATCACATCCGCTTCGGCTTCGGCGAGGAGCTGCACCACTTCCAGGAGGCGCTGGCCGAGACGGAGCGCGGCCTGAAGCGCGTGTTCGTCGACTGAGATGCGGGTCGTCCCGCTCGAGGCGTTCCGGGACAGGATCTCCTTCGCCGTCGCCGTGAGCGTGGTGGAGCGGGCGTTCCGGGCCTTAGCGCTGGGCGAGGCCACGCTCCCCGATCCGATGGTCGTCGAGCTCGCCGAGCAGCAGGCCGAGGTGCACGTGAAGGGCGCACACCTGCGCGGCGCGCGGCACATCGTCCTGAAGGTGGCGACCGGCTTCTACCAGAACCGCGCCCGCGGGCTGCCGTCGGGGGACGGCATGTTTCTACTGCTCGACGCCGAGACCGGTGCGCCCGACCTGTTGCTCGAGGAGCACGGCTACCTCACCGATCTTCGCACCGCGGCGGCCGTGGGGCTCACCCTCAAGTATCTGGCTCCGAAAGACGCCCGCGCTGCGCTGCTGGTGGGCGCCGGTGCGCTCGCCCGGCTCACCGCCCGGGCGATGATCGCCGAGCTGCCGCTCGAGCGGCTCACCGTGTGGAACCGCACGCCCGAACGGGCCCACGCGCTCGCCAAAGAGTTGGCGTCGGTCGTCGCCACGAGCGTCGCGCCAACGCTCGAGCACGCCGTGCGCGACCACCGCGTCATCGTGACCGCGACGGCGAGCACCACGCCGCTGATCCGGGCCGCCTGGGTGACGTCGGGCACGCACATCACCTCCGTCGGTACGGGGAGCCCGGAAAAGGTGGAGCTCGAACCGGAAGTCTTACGGAAGGCCGACAAGCTGATCGCTGATCGCGTCTTTCAGACCGAGCGCTACGGCAACCTGCACCACGCGCTCGCCGCCGGCGCGGTGACCAGAGGGAGCGTGTACGGCGAGCTCGGCGACCTCGCGGCCGGCCGGATCGCGGGCCGCGAAGCGGCGAGTGAGATCACCGTCGCGGATTTGACCGGGGTGGGCGTGCAGGACGCCGCCATCGCGCAAGCCGTCGTCCAAGTGCTGGGACTGTAGTCAGCGGATTGAGGCCCGCAGGACGAGGTACGCCAGTCCCGCGATGCCCGCCGATGCGGGGATCGTCAGCAGCCAGGCCCAGACGATCCGCCCCGCGACGCCCCAGCGCACCGCCGACAGCCGGTGGGCCGCGCCGACGCCCGAGATCGCGCCCGTGATGGTGTGCGTCGTGCTGACGGGGATGCCGAAGTGCGACGCGACGAACAGCGTGATCGCGCCGCTCGTCTCGGCGCAGAAGCCGCCGAACGGGGTGAGCTTGGTGATTCGCTGGCCCATGGTCCGCACGATCCGCCAGCCGCCCGCCATGGTGCCCAAGGCGATGGCCGCGTGAGCGCTCAGGATCACCCACAGGGGGATGACGTTCGGCGTCGTGATGTGGAGGGCGCGGACTGGGAAATCGACGAACGCGGCTTGGGCGGCGAATAGCAGCCCGACCACGATGCCCATGGTCTTCTGCGCGTCGTTGGTTCCGTGACCCAGCGAATACAGCGCGGCCGACACGAGCTGCAGCACACGGAACCTCCGGTCCACCTGGCGCGGCAGCGAGCGCCGCAACAGCCATGACAGGGCGACCGTGAGCGCGAGGGCGAGCGTAAGGCCCATCAGCGGCGCCACCACGATGAACACGAGCGTCTTGATCCATCCCGCAGTCAGGATGGCGACGAAGCCCGCTTTGGCCACGGCGGCGCCCGCATAGCCGCCGATCAGCGCGTGGGACGACGAGGTCGGCAATCCGAGCCACCACGTGATCAGGTCCCACACGATCGCCCCGATCAACCCGCCCAGGATGACGATCGGGTCGACCACGGAGAGGTCGACCAACCCGCTGCCGACCGTCTTCGCCACCGCGGTGCCGAGGCCGAAGGCGGCCACGAAATTGAAGAACGCCGCCCAGACCACGGCGGCGCCCGGGCTGAGCACGCGCGTCGAGACGACCGTCGCGATCGAGTTGGCGCTGTCGTGGAACCCATTGATGAAATCGAAAATGAACGCGACCACGACGATCGCGAGCACGAACCAGATCGTCGCCGTCATCAGGCGTGCTTGAGCGTGATGGACTCCAGCACGTTGGCGACGTCCTCGGACTGATCGAGCGTCATCTCGAGGTTGTCGTAGATCTCCTTCCACTTGATGATCTCGAGGGTGTCGCGCTCCTTCTCGAACAGCTGGCCGAGCGACTCGTGGTAGATCGCGTCGCCTTCCTCTTCCAGCTGCTTCGCCTCGACGCAGTACCGCATCACGTCGTCGCCCTTCTTGAGCCGCCCCACGGCTTCGCCGAGCACCCCCACCATCCGCTCGATGACCTCGGTGAGCCGCTTGACGCCCTCGGGGGCGGGCCCTAGCCGGAAAATCTGCGAGCGCCGCGCGGTGCCGTCCATCGCATCCATCACGTCGTCCAAGTGCGAGGCGAGCTGATGAATGTCCTCCCGGTCGAGCGGCGTAATGAACGTGCGGTCGAGCCGATTCACGACCTCGTGAGTGACCTGATCGGCCTCGTGCTCGAGCCGCTTGAGCGCCTCGATGAAGGGCGTGCGCCGTTCGGGCGGCGCGGCGAACAGCCCGCGCAGGTGGTGCGCCGCTTCCTTGTTGCGGTTGGCGACCTCGACGAACAGGTCGAAGAATTCCTCTTCCCGCGGGAGTAGACGCACGAAGTTCCTCTCGGTTGAAGACGACGGCGCCGGAGAATATGGCGACCTCCGGCGGGAGCGACTAGGTTACCACGGCCCGATAACCCCGAAGGAGGGACCCGATGGCGACCACGCAGCAGCCGCGGACCGACTTCGTCAAAGCGCTGTCCCGGCTCGATGCCACGGCCCTCGTGGTCGGCTCCATGATCGGCTCCGGGATCTTCATCGTCTCGGCCGACATCCTGCGGCAGGTGCACGCCCCCGGCGTGCTGCTCCTCGTCTGGGCTCTCTCCGGTGTCGTGACGCTGATGGGAGCCCTCAGCTACGGTGAGCTCGCCGCCATGTTCCCCCGCGCCGGCGGCCAATACGTCTACCTGCGCGAGGGGATCTCGCCGCTGTTCGGCTACCTGTACGGCTGGACCCTGTTTCTGGTGATCCAGACCGGGACGATCGCCGCCGTGGCCGTGGCGTTCGCCCGCTTCACCGCGGTGTTCTTCCCGTCCCTCTCCCCGAATGTCTTCCTCGGCGCGACGATCAACCTGGGCAGCGGCCCCATCCAGGTGGGCCTCTCACCGCAGCGGCTCGTCGCGATCCTCTCGGTGATCGTGTTGACGTGGATCAACGTGCGTGGCGTGAAGACCGCAGCCGTCATCCAGACGTCACTCACCGCGATCAAGACGACGGCGCTCGCGGCGCTCATCCTCCTCGGGATCACCATCGGGCGCAACGCCGCGGCGATCGAGGCAAACTTCGGGCCCGCCGTCTGGCCGCCCGGCGGCCTCGGGGCGGCGCTGTGGCCCGTGATCGGCGCGGCGATGGTCGGCTCGCTGTTCTCCATGGACGCCTGGAACAACGTCGGCTTCGCCGGCTCTGAGCTGAAGGACGCTAAGCGGGACCTGCCGATCGCCATGGCGGCCGGTACGCTGATCGTGACGGTGCTGTATCTGCTCGCGAACGTGAGTTACCTGAACGTCCTGCCGGCGGACGCGATCGCCCACGCGCCGCAGGACCGGGTCGGCACGGCGGCGCTGCAGGCGATGTTCGGCGACGCGGGACTGTACCTGATGGCGGGCGCGATCATGATCTCGACGTTCGGCTGCAACAACGGCCTCATCTTGTCGGGCGCCCGAGTCTACTACGCGATGGCGCAGGACAACCTGTTCTTTCGCTCGATCGGCGTGCTGCATCCCGCGCACAAGACGCCCGCCGTCGCGCTGGTCGTGCAGGCGGTGTGGACCGCCCTGCTGTGCCTCTCCGGGACCTACAGCGAGCTGCTCAACTACGTCATCTTCGCGGCGCTGCTGTTCTACATGCTGACCGCCATCGGCCTGTTCCTGCTGCGGGCGAAGCGGCCCGGCGCCGAGCGCCCGGTCCGGGCCGCCGGCTATCCCTGGCTCCCGGCGCTCTACGTCCTGGGAACGGGCGTGCTGTGCGTGAACCTGCTGTTCCAGCAGACGCGCTACGCGGGGTTGGGATTGATCATCGTGGCGCTCGGTGTCCCGGTGTATTTCGCGTGGCGGCGCTTCGCGGGCGGCACCCCCGCCCCTGCACCCACGTCCACGACCTGACCTCACGCCGTCAGGCGCGCGGTGCGAAGCGCGCGTACTCACCGAGCAGCGTGATCACGGCTCCCTGCGCCGCCAGGGCCGCGCGCGCGGCCCGCATCGCGGGCTCGTCGGCCCGCGCTTCCACGTCGAGATAGAAGAGATACTCCCACGGCGTCGAGCGGTCGGGTCGGCTCTCGAGCTTCGTGAGGTTCAGGCCCGCCTCGGCGAACGGGGCGAGCGCGCGTGCCAGCGTGCCGGGACGGTGCGGCAGCTTCAAGCGAAGCGTGGTTTTCGCCGGGACGTCGGGAGGCGGCGCCGTGGCATCGCGCGCCACCAGCAGAAAGCGGGTCTGGTTGTGCGGCTCGTCCTCGATCCGCTCCGCCACGACGTCGAGACCGTAGCGGCGCGCCGCTAGCGCGCCCGCCACGGCGCCGAGCGACGCGTCATGGCGCCGGGCGACCTCCGCCGCGGCCCCCGCGGTGTCGTAGAACGCGACCACCTCGACGCCGGACAGCTCGCGCAGAAACCGCTCGCACTGCGCCAGCGCTACCGGGTGCGACAACACCCGACGCAACGCCGCGCGCGCGGCGCCGGGCACGCCGAGCAGACAGTGATGCACCGCGCTCACCACCTCGCCCACGATCGCCAGCCCCGACTCGGCGATCAGGTCGAAGTTGGTCGCGATCGAGCCCACGAGCGAGTTCTCGATCGGCAACAGGCCATAGTGCGCGCGCCGATCGAGCACAGCTTGCGCCACATCCCGGAACTCGCGGTGCGGCTGCGACTCGGCATCGGGAGCCAACAAAAAGAGCGCTTCCTCGCTGTACGCTCCCGGCTCGCCCTGGAATGCTATCTTATTACTCGGCATCTGCTTACGCTAATGGTTCGCGGGCCTTGCCGATAGTGAGCTTCGGGATATATTCGGGGTGCACGGTCCTGCAGCAAACCCGAAACCGAATAGCAGCGGAGCTCCGCATGCCGGCGCCGCTCGAGCGACCCAAGCCCCCGTCCCTGCCGTCTCCCCCCGCTCAGACGGCACCTTGTCCCGACTGCGGCGCGGGCCTGACTCGGCAATCGGGGTGTCTCGTGTGTGTGCAGTGCGGCTGGGCGCGATGCGGCTAAGTGCTAGACGGGGTAGACGGACAGACGGGTAGACGGATAGGGCGATGAACGGCCACAGCCAGCTCAGGCTTCATCTATCCGACTCTCCGCCTACCCGCCCGTCTCTGCCAGTTCTCGACGAGCGCCTGCGCGGCACCAGGTTCGTTTCGCTCACGCCCAAGTCGATCCTCAATTCACCACAGCAGACCGGCGTGGACTTCTGGTCGTTGAACCCGTACGTGGGGTGCGAGTTTGGGTGCAGCTACTGCTACGCGCGCTACGCCCATCGCTACGTGGTCGAGCGCGCGCGGGATGCGGGGAAGTTCTCCGAAGGTGAGTTCCAGGATTTCCGCGGGCCGCACGGCTGGGAGGCATTCGAGCGGCGCATCTTCGTGAAGCAGGGTCTACTCGCCGCGCTGGAGCGGGACCTGCAGCGGTACTTCCGGTCGGCCCGTCCGTCTGACCGCCCGACCGCACCGCTCGTCATCGGCACCGCCACGGACCCCTACCAGCCCGCCGAGCGCCGCTTTCGGCTCACGCGCCAGATCCTCGAGCGGCTGGCGCGCTGCGAGGGCTTGAACGTTGGGGTCATCACGAAGAGCCCGCTCGTGGCGCGCGACCGCGACGTGCTGCGCCGTCTGCAGGACGGGAACGACCTCGAGGTCTACGTCTCGCTGATCTCGGTCGACGCCCCCCTGATCCGCAAGATCGAAGCTCGCTCCCCGGTACCCGGCGTCCGCCTGCGGGCGCTGCAGCGGCTCACCGACGCGGGCGTGCGGGCGGGGTTGATCGTGGCGCCTGTCCTGCCGGGGATCACCGACGATGTGCCCCACCTGGAAGCGCTCTTCCAGGCCGCCCGGGAGGCGGGCGCGAGATTCGTGCACGCGGGAGCGCTGCGCCTCTACCCGGCCGTGCGGGACCGCTTCCTGCCGCTCGTGAGGGAACAGTTTCCGGGACTGGAGCAGCGGTATCGTCGCGCCTACGCGCGCTCGCTCGCCGCACCGCGGGAGTACGCAGCGGCGCTGCGGCGACGGATCCAGCGGCTGCAACGGAAGTACGGCTTCCCAGTGAACGATGGGATGCAGGATCGCTACGAGGGCCGGCTCCCCGCGCCGCAGCGCGAGCTGGCGTTATGACCGCCGACCGTCGCAGGGCTCAACCCCGGAGCGTACCTCGCGCGACGTCGCCTCCCGTGCGGTCGGCAGGCCGGTAATACCGGTTCAGCTCCCGCACCCAGCGGGGTGGCGCGAGCCGGCGCTCTTCGTACGACTCGACCAGCAACCCTGCGAGGTGACGGCCCAGCTCAAACGCTTGCGTGGGCGAGAGGTCCCCCGCCAACTCGTTCAGGAGCCGGACGAACTGCCCGACGTTGGGTGGTCGCTCGATTCCGCCCTTCGTGACGAGCCAGCGCTCCACCTTCAGCCGGGTGGCGCCCCGCGGCGTTGCGCCCTGCACGAAGTCGCGCACGCCGTTTGGGCTCATGGCGAGCTCACGTGCGACGCGTCGCAAAGATGAGCGTGCGGCTTCCCGGGCGACCGCATCGCGTAGCAGGGGAATGGGCAGCGTCGCGACGACGCCCCCACGCGCGCGTGGCACTTACGGCCGCGGCTTCCCCGGGTCGAATTGGGCTAGCAGCTCCTTGACCCAGCTCGGCACCGGCTCGCGTCGCTCCCCATACGCCTCGACCAACAGCTGCGCGATGCCCCGACCCACGATCACGCCGTCGTGGGAGCCGAGGTCGCCGCTCAACGCCTCCACCAGGCGCACGATCTCCCTGACCTTCGCCTTCGAGCGCGGCTGTGTCTCCCGCGCGCGCGGGAACTTTGGCTGTGGGGTGGTGCGCGCGCCGCGGCGCTTCAACGGGCTCCAGGCATGTGGGGTTCCCACGCGGCTGCGGGACAACTGCACAAACTGCACGTCCTCCCGTACTACGTACCACCGGAGTGCATCCCCCGCAAGGCCTGCTTAGGCGACTTCGCTCGATGACTTGCCCCGGCGCGGTTCGTAATGCCGAAGCAGGTCCTGCACCCAGCGCGGCGACGCGAGCCGGCGCGTCTGGTACGCGTCGGCGAGCAGCGCGGTGATGGCGCGCCCGAGTTGCTCCGTCTGCTGGGGAGAGAGGTCCGCCGAGAGCTCGCTCAGCAGCCGCACGAGCTGACCCACGCCCGGGGGGCGCGAGGGGCGGTCCTGGGTGGCGAGCCAGCGCTCCAACTTCGTGCGGGTGGCGCTGCGGGGAGCCGAGCCGTTCAGAAAGTTGCGCAGACCGTTCGGGCTGACCGAGATGGCCTTGGCCGCTCCGCGCAACGACAATCGCGCGACCTCCCGCCCGACCGCGTCCCGCAACAGCTCGACCGGGAGCGTCGGAACGCTGCGACGACTAGCGCTCATGCGGCGCCCCCGCGGCGTGCAGTTTGTGCGGTTTTCCGGGGGTTACACCATCTTACGCTAGCATGCCTACGGAAGTGTGGCAACTCCACGCGGCGTACGCCGCCCCCGCGTCATGGCCCCCGCCCGTTGATCCACTGTTCGGCCAGCTCCCGGATCGTCCCCGGCGCATTCCCTTCGGCCCGGTTGTTCACGTGGATCAGCGCCTCGATGCCCCGTCGCTGGGCTTCGCCCATGAGGCCCAGCAGATCGCGGCGCAACTCGGGCAGCACCTCCCTCACACGGTCGTACGGCTCGAACGCCCGGACCGCATCGGCATACTTGCGACCCGGCTTCAGGAGCGCGCGCGCGACCGTGAACCCCGCGGCGAGGGTCCAGGGGAGGTGCAGCTGGGTGCCGATCGGCGGCATCTCGGTCCAGGAGTTGAACACGTGCGCCACGCCGTGCCGCTCGAGCACGGCGCCGTGGTGATCCGTCATGAGCTCGGCGTTCCGCAGCTCGACCGCGTAGCGGAAATCCTGCGGCAGCTGCGTGAAGAATCGATCGAGTCGCTCGGCCCACTCTACGGCGTCGAGCAGGTCCGTGCCCCGCATCGCCTGAAACTGAAACACGAAACAGATCGTGTGCCGTTTGAACACCCGCGCGTAGCGCGCCAGCACACTGTCGAGAAACAGTCGCGCGTCCAGGAAATCGGGATTGAGCTGGCCCGCCAGCGGTCCCCAGCGCCGGTCCCGGATGAAGCGGCGTGCCGTGATCCGGTCCCACACCTTCACGACGCAGGAGTAACCCTCGGGCAGCGCGCGGGCGTACGCGTCGAGGATCCGCTCGGAGGGAGACTCGTAGAAGGCGGAGTTGATCCCCACGGTGCGGAACAGCGGATACCGCACGTATTCCTCGAGCCGCGCCGCCGGTTGGGCTCCCCGATAGCTGCGGTGGTACACGTCGCCCGTCCAGCCGTCCACGGTCCAGCTCGCCGTCCCGAACTTGATATCCGGCGGCAGCGCCGCCGCGAGCGCGACGAGCTCGGGACGCGGCGGCGGCAGCGGCTCCGGGGCTGCGGCGCGGCCGCCGCTCACGACCGCTCCCCGGTCAACGCGTCGACGAGCGCGCGGATCGTCCCCGGCGCGTTTCCCTCGAGCCGGTTGTTGACGAGGATCAACGCCTCGACCCGCCGCCTGAGCGCCTCGGCGACCAACCGCAGCAGGTCCTGCCGCAGCTCGGGCTGCGGATCGCGAATCCGATCGTACGGCTCGAACAGCTTCACCGCGTCGGCGTAGCGGCGTCCTGGTCGGAGCAACGCCCGCGCCACGGTGAAGGGCGCCGGAAAGGTCCACGGCAGCTCGATCTGCTCGCCGAGCGTGGGCATCTCGGTCCACGAATTGAAGACATGCGCCACCCCATGGCGCCCCAGTACGGCGCCGTGCGCGTCGGTCAACAGCTCGCGGTTCCGTAATTCGACCGCATAGCGGACATCGCGCGGCAGCTGCCGCAGGAAGCCATCCAGGTCGTCCACCCAGCGCGCGGGATCGGGGAGGTCTTTGCCGCGCATCGGTTGGAACTCGAACACGAAGCACCCCGCGTGGTCCGTGAATGCGCGCTGGTAGGGCCCCAGCACCGCGTCTTTGAAGAGATCCGCGTTCAGAAAATCAGGGTTCCGCTCGCCCTCGAGCCGCTTCGCGGTGATCCGGTCCCATACCTTGCTTACGCACGGAAAGCCGGGAGGTAGCGCCCGCGCATACGCCGTGAGCACCTCCTCTTCCGGCGGCTCGTAGTACGCGCTGTCGATCCCCACCGTCCGGAACAGCGGGTAGCGGGCGTACTCCTCGAGCCGGCGTGCCGGTTGCGCCCCCCGATATGCCCGATGGTAGACGTCACCCGCCCAGCCGTCGTAGGTCCAGGTCGAAGTGCCGAACCTGATGGCGGAAGGGACACGCTGGCTGAGCTCGACCAGTTCAGCCGAGGGCGGCGGCAGCGTGGCGAGGTCGTCGAACAGAGTCGGTTGATTTCGGCTGGACATTAGAAGTTACAATATACCAATAGGTTATCTCTCCTGTCATTGGTCTTGCCAGTGGATCGATCTTCGGGATATATTCGGGTCCCATTACAACGCTCGATGCCACGCAATCATCTGGCAAGCTCGACCGCCGCCTGCTGCTGGATCCCCCTCTTCGCCCTGCGCTGCGAGGAGTCACGTCGACCCGAGCTCGCGTCCCAGCCGTGTGCGTTGCTCGCCCCCGACGCCACCCGCCGGATGTGGCAGGTCTCGCCGCTCGCTCGCCGCGCGGGAGTGAAGCCAGGAATGACGGTGAGCCAGGCGATTGGTCTCTGCCCGTCGCTCCGGCTGTGTGAGCCCGACCCGGTTCATTACGACGAGCAGTTCGCACGGCTGCTTGCGGCGCTGAGCGATGTGAGCCCGGTGGTGGAGGCGGCGGAGCTGGGGCGGGCATACGTAGGGACCGACGGATTGGAGGGGCTGTACGGTGCGCCGGAGGGGATCGTCAAAGAAATGCAATTGCGGATTGGAAATTCAGGCGTCGAATCCGCAATCCGGGTAGGGTGGGGGAATGGCAAGTTCATCTCCTGGGTCGCCGCCACACGCGCGCGCCCGGGGGAAGCAGTGATCGTACACCCGGGGGAGGAGGGGGCATTTCTCGCCTCCCAACCACTCGCCGTCCTCTCGCTCGATCCCGACACGCACCGCCGGCTCCGCCAGCTCGGGCTCTCGACCCTGGGCCGGCTCGCCGCGTTGCCGCAGGAAGCGGTCGTCTCGCAATTCGGAGCGGCCGGCCGACGCATGTGGCAGCTCGCGGCGGGGGAGGTGGTCGAGCGGGTCGTGGGCCGCGAGGCGCCCGAGCCGATCGTCGCCGCGCTCGCGTTTTTCTCTCCGGTCGCCGATCGCGCGATGCTCGCACACGCGCTGGACCGACTGCTCGAGCGCGCGCTCAAAGATCCGCGGCGCATCGGCTGGCGGGTGCAGGTGGTGCGCGTCCGTGCCGAGCTCGAGCACGGGGCATCGTGGATGATCACAGCGACTCTGAAGGATCCGACCGCCGACCGGGATCGCATCGCCGCGCCGCTCTTGACCCGGCTCGAGCAGGCACCGCCCGCGGGGGCGGTGGAGCGGCTCGCCGTCGAATTCACCGGCTTCGCGCCGGGCACCGCCGAGCTGCAGCTCTTCGCCCGCGACGCGAGCGCCGCCGCGCGGGCCGGCCGGCGGCGCGCCCTCCGCACCGCCCTGCAGGAGATCAAACTCCGGCTCAAGCGCACGCTGCTCTACCACGTCATCGAGGTGCAGCCATGGTCGCGGCTCCCGGAGCGGCGGTATGCGCTGATCGACTATGAGCCGTGATGAGATTGCGGATTTCGGATTGCGGATTGCGGATTGAAAACTGACCGGCTCCGGGCAATCAACACGCCCCGGCGCGTAGAGGTGGAGCTCGGAGCTGCCGGGCTCCCGGTGAGAGTGGACCGCAACGTCGTCGAGTCAGTAGGAGAGATCTGGCGCATAGATGATGAGTGGTGGCGCGTCCCAATCCACCGTCGCTACGTCGAGGCGATCCTGGAAGGCGGGAAACACGTGGTGTTGTTCGAGGACGTAATCACCGGAGAGTGGTTCGTGCAGACGCCCTAACGATTTCGGATGCGGGTTGGGAGTCGAAGCCCGTACATCCAATCCGCAATCCGAAATCCGCAATCCGCAATGGTATGTACACGGAACTTCACTGCCACTCGGCGTTTTCTTTCCTCGACGGTGCATCTCTCCCCGAGCAGCTCGCGCTCACGGCGTCGCAGCTCGGCTATTCGGGGCTGGCGCTCACCGACCACAACGGCCTGTACGGCTCGCTGGCGTTCGCGCACGAAGCCAAACAGCTCGGCCTCCAGGCGATCACCGGCGCGGAGCTGACGCTCGTCGACGGCTCCCACGTGACGCTGCTCGCCGAGACGCCCGACGGATACGCGAACCTGTGTCGCCTGATCACCGAGGCACATCTCGGCAGCGCCGACCGACGCGATCCGCGACTCGACTTCGCGTCGCTCGAGGCGCGCCATGCAGGGCTCATCGTGCTGTCCGGCTGCCGCGCGGGCCTGCTCCCACGGATCCTGATGCACGACGGCGTGACCGCCGCCCGGGCGTTCGCCGAACGCTGCCACTCCGTGTTCGGCGCCGAACGGTTCTTCGTCGAGCTGCAGCGGAACTACGTGCGGGGCGATCGGGCCCTGACCCGCTCCCTGATGGATGTGGCAGACGCCGCGCGGCTCGGCGTCGTGGCGTCCGGCAACGTGCATTATCACGTCCGCGCCCGCCACCGGCTGCACGACGTGCTGACGGCGATCCGCCACCGCGCGACGCTCGACGGGTCGCACGGCGTGCGGCGGCCGAACAGCGAGTTCTACCTCCGGCCGCCCGCGGAAGCCGCGGCGCTGTTCGCCGACTGTCTCGATGCTGTCGCCAACACGCTCGTGATCGCCGAGCGCTGCCGGGCGTTCGACCTCACCCGCGACCTGAGTTATGGCTTTCCGGACTTCCGCGGGGCCGAACGGTCGCCCGCCCCGCAGGCGCTCGCCGAGCTGTGCCGGGCCCGCCTCGATGAGCGCTATCCGGCGGGCTCCGAGCCTCGGGGCGAGGCGGAGCGGCGGCTCGCGGAAGAGCTGACACTAATCGAACACCATCGACTCAGTGGGTTCTTCCTGGTCTATCACGACCTGTTCGACCTGGCACGCGAGGTGGCGGCGGACGTGCGCCGGGGCAGCAGGCGAGCCGAGGGAAACCTGCTCCCCGGTCGCGGGCGCGGCTCGTCGGTGTCGTCCATCGTCTGCTACCTGCTCGGCCTGTCGCACATCGACCCGATCGCCAACCGGCTGTTCCTGGGCAGGTTCCTGAACGAGAGCCTCGCGTCGGTGCCCGACATCGACCTCGATTTCCCGCGCGAGATCCGCGAAGAGCTGATCCGGCGGGTCTACAAGCGCTACGGCGACGAGCACGTGGGGCTGGTCTGCGCGTTCCCCACCTACCGCCTCCGCTCCGCGGTGCGCGAGATCGGCAAGGCGCTCGATCTGCCGTTGGGAGAGATCGAGCA
>Ga0137399_10000798_pt1 | contig 13493 bp, 9 predicted proteins | sample czorhiz316metaG_FD_104810 | JGI IMG/M metagenome (GOLD analysis project Ga0137399, IMG submission 104810) | Vadose zone soil microbial communities from Angelo Coast Range Reserve, California, USA - czorhiz3.16 metaG | ecosystem: Environmental > Terrestrial > Soil > Vadose zone | place: USA...
AGAGTCGCCACGAGGCGCTGGCGGACGTGTACGAATCGATCGCGGAGTTGAAGCACTATCGCGCCCACTGGCTGGGTGGGTGACAGGCTGGGGCCGGATTGGTCCCCCGGCCAGGAGTCGAACCTGGATCTCACGCTTAGGAGGCGCGTGCACTGTCCATTGTGCTACCGGGAGGGTGGCGCTTGTTAGCCCGTTGTCCCATCAGCCTGCAGCTCTGTCGGTAGCAACCTGCATCGTTCGGTCTCAGTCGTCATTTGCTACAGGGCTGCCACCGGATTGCTACCGATGCCGTCGATCCTTCAGGTCAAGGGCCGCTGGCGCGCGCAGGTGCGCCGCCACGGCCAGTCTACTTCACGATACTTCGACACCCGGTGCGAGGCCGTCGAATGGGCCACCCAGGTCGAGGCGACCTGGCCGAGGCAGGGACCGAGCGGACCGCACGGTTTGCGTCTGATCGGCGCCCCGCGCGGCACCGGTATCAGCTACCGCGAGTAGCAGTCCGCGCGGCGCGTGTCTGACCTAGACTGGGTCTTCAAACTCGTGCTGTTGGCGGGTCATCCTAGCCGTCGCGCTACTTATCGGCACGCCGGAGTGCCGCCAGATCGAAGGCCGCAACTTCGAAGTCCGATTCGTGCTGGAAGATCCGGCGCGAACCGGTTGCGGCCAGCCTCGGCCGAGCCGACCAGAGGCGCCGAATGAGCCGCCACATCATCACGCCTAAGGGCGACGTCGTGCTCGTTTTGAGCGGTGCTGAGGCCCGGGCGCTGCACATTGCTGGGAGCGAAGGCCATGCGCTAGCGCTTGAGGACGGGGACGCAGCCCGTCTGCGGTATGGCGGCCAGTCGAGCATCGACGCGGCTGCGCGCGCTGTGGAGGTTCTCGCCGAGGTTCGCGCCGATCTGCCTAGAAGGCGAGAGCAATCAAAGTGAAGAGGCTGATTCAATGATTCGAAGTGGGCGGCGCCAAGATCCGAATACCGCCTAGCGTAGACTGCGCCCCACCGTCATGGGCGACTACAGGCTTTCCAGTATGGCGACATACCATGAGGTCAGCGTCTTCGGCGACAACGAGCGACCGACGAACCTCAAGGACGCGCCGATTGCTTAACAAGCGGGCAAGGCAGCCGCGCACAGCGCTGGCGCCATTTCGAGCCGGTCCGATGGCTGTTATCCACACACTCTGTGGATAAAATCCCTTCCTTCCCAATCGTTAGTGCCCGGCCAATATGTCCCGAACGCGACCATCCCCCGAAGGCCGCGACTACAGCGAAGCGTCGATCCGGGTCCTGAAAGGCCTGGAGCCGGTGCGCCAGCGCCCCGGCATGTACACGCGTACCGACAGCCCACTGCACATCGTGCAGGAGGTGATCGACAACTCTTCCGACGAAGTTCTGGCCGGCTCCGCTACGCGGATCGACGTGACGATGCACAAGGACGGAGCGGTCACGGTCGAAGACGACGGCCGGGGCATTCCCGTGGGGCTGCATCCGGAGGAGGGACAGCCGGTCATCGAGCTCGTGTTCACGCGATTGCATGCCGGCGGCAAGTTCGAAAAGGGCAGCGCCAGCGCCTATTTGTTCTCGGGCGGGCTGCATGGCGTCGGCGTTTCAGTCACCAATGCGCTGTCGAGCCGGCTCGACGTGACGGTGTGGCGCGATGGACGAGTCCACACGATCGGGTTCGCCGATGGGGACGTTCGAACGCCGCTCGCCTCCCGCGCCGCGCGAGCCGGCGACCCGGCGAGCGGCACGCGCGTGACCGTATGGCCGAATCGGAAGTATTTCGACACGGTCCAGGTTCCGTCGGACGAGCTCGAACGGCTGCTGCGCAGCAAGGCGATGCTGCTTCCGGGGGCCGGCGTCAGCCTGACCTTCGAACGCGACGGACGGCGACTCGAATGGCGCTACGAGGGGGGTCTGAGCCAGTATTTGGAGCAATCGCTGGGCTCGGATGCAGTAGCACCCGTCTTCGAATCGGAGGGTTACGCCTCCGAGGACGACCCGACCTGGGCGCCCGGGGAAGGCGCGCGCTGGGTGCTGGCCTGGACCGAGGAGGGCGCGGCCACGCGGGAGTCCTTCGTGAATCTGATTCCGACCCCGGCCGGCGGCACGCACGAGGCCGGGCTGCGCGAGGGCGTCTTCAACGCGGTGCGCGCCTTCGCCGAGGCGCATGGGTTGATGCCAAAAGGAGTCAAGCTGCTGCCGGACGATGTGTTCGGACGTGCGAGTTTTCTGCTGTCGGCCAAGGTTCTGGATCCCCAGTTCCAGGGGCAAATCAAGGAACGGCTGAACAGTCGCGACGCGGTCCGCCTGATCGCGTCGTTCGTTCGTCCGCCGCTTGAATTCTGGCTGAACCACAATCCGCAGCACGGGCGCAGCATCGTCGACCTGGCGATTCGACAGGCGCAGGCGCGGGCGCGCGAAGCTCAGAAGGTGCAAAAGCGCAAGGGCTCCGCTGTGGCCGTGCTGCCGGGCAAGCTGACCGACTGCGAATCCACCGATCTGTCTCGCAACGAGTTGTTCCTGGTCGAAGGGGATTCGGCGGGCGGGTCGGCCAAGATGGGGCGGGACAAGGAATTTCAGGCAATCCTTCCGCTGCGCGGCAAGGTGTTGAACACCTGGGAAGTGGAGCGCGACCGGCTGTTCGCCAACGCGGAGGTGCACGACATCGCAATCGCGATCGGCGTCGATCCGCACGCCGCCGAGGAGCCGGTCGATCTGAGCGGTCTGCGCTACGGCAAGATTTGCATCCTGGCCGACGCCGATGTGGACGGCGCCCACATCCAGGTTCTGCTGTTGACGCTGTTCTTCCGGCACTTCCGGCGCCTGGTCGAGAGCGGACACGTGTACGTGGCGCGGCCGCCGTTGTTCCGGGTCGACGTTGCGGCGCAAGGGCGGCGTCCGGCGCGCCGCCTGTACTGTCTTGACGACGCCGAGCGCGATGCGACGCTGGCCAAGCTGCGCGACGAGGGTGTGCGCGAGGCGTCGTGGGAGATTGGGCGCTTCAAGGGCTTGGGCGAGATGTCGGCCGAGCAGTTGTGGGAAACCACGATGAATCCGGACACCCGGCGCCTGATGCCGGTCGGCCTGGGTGCGCTGGCGGCGCCGGATACCGCAAAGGCGTTCACGATGTTGATGGGGCGCAACGAGGCGCCCCAAAGGCGCGCCTGGCTCGAAGAGCACGGGCACGAAGTCGAAGCCGACGTGTGAATCGCCCGCTTTTCGGAGGATCGATCTGTTGGGTGGGGCCGCTGGCGAAGCGTACTGTAGGGCGGCTGATGGGGGCCAGCCAGACATGTCGACGGTCGATCAATCCACGGTAAGCGCCGCCTCCGGGCACGGTGCCAGCGGCGCCTGGCCGGCCTTGGTCGGTGCCGGGGCGACCGACGACGAACAGCGCCTGTGGTCGCTGCTGGAACTGTCGTGCGACTGGGTCTGGGAAATGGACGAGTCGCTGCGCTTTACTTGCGTGAAGCGCATGAATCCGGACCGGTTGATGCTCAAGGACGAGGAAATCCTGGGCAGACGGCGCTGGGAGCTGGGCGGCGAGCTGATCCGGCCCGCAAGCTGGGACGAGCACCAGGCCGCTCTGGAAGCGCGCCAGCCGTTTCGTGATCTGGTGATCCGCCGGTGGCACTCGAGCGGCGAGGCGGTGTACCACACGGCCAGCGGAGATCCGGTGTTCGATGCCGGCGGGCACTTTCGCGGCTATCGGGGTGTCGGCAAGGACATCACCGAGCACATTCGGACGCAGGAATCGGTGGAACGGCTGGCGACGTTCGATGCGCTCACGCGCCTGCCGAACCGGCAGGCGTTCGACGAGCGCGCGCAGCGCCTGCTGTCGAACGCTTACACCGGAAGTCAGGTGTGCGCGCTGCTGTACATCGATCTGGACGATTTCCGGCTGCTGAACAACGGCTACGGACATCGGATCGGCGACCAGGTGCTGGCGCTCGTGTCGGAGCGGATGCGCGCGGTCGTGCGCGAGCCCAATCTGCTGGGGCGTCGTGGCGGCGACGAGCTGGTGGCGCTGCTGGTCGATGTGCCGCGCCGCGAAGCGGCGGTGGAAACGGCGCGCCTGCTGATCGAGGCCATTTCGCAGCCGGCGGTGGTGCTGGGCATGGAGATCACGGTGACGGCCTCGATCGGGATCGCCTACTTCCCGCAGGATGGAGTCGATCTCGATTCCCTGCTGAATGCGGCCGATGCGGCGATGTACCAGGCCAAGAAGGAAGGCCGACGCACACATGCGTTCTTCACTCCCGCGGTGCAGCGGCGGGTGGACCTGCGACTGAGGCTGGAGCAGCGGCTACGAAGGGCGTTCGAGGCGCGCGACTTCCGCCTTTTCTACCAGCCGCTGGTGTCGCTGGCCGACGGTCGGCGCATCGGCGCCGAGGCCTTGCTGCGATGGAAGGACATCGAGCTGGGCGATATCCCGCCGGCCGAGTTCATTCCGATTGCCGAAGAAAGCGGACTGATCGTCGAGATCGGGGACTGGGTCCTGCGGGAAGCGTGCCGCCAGATACAGATCTGGCGCCAGATCGGACTGAAGGTGCCTCCGATCGCGATCAACATGTCCGGCAAGCAGCTGCAACAGATCGGATGCGTCGATAATTTGCTGACGGTGCTTCAACAGTTCGGGATGATGCCGGGCCAGATCGAGATCGAGGTCACCGAAACCGGCCTGCTGGACGCAACCGCCACGGCGCGCGAGAACCTGCTTGGCCTGCGCGATGCCGGCATTAAAATCGCGCTGGACGATTTCGGGGTGGGCTACTCGAGCCTGTCGCATCTGCGCGACCATCCGATCAGCCGCTTGAAGCTCGATCGCAGCTTCACGGTGGATTGCATGCGGGACGCCACGACGCTGACGATCGTGAAGGCGGTGATCGATATGGCGCACAGCCTGCGCCTTAGCGTGACGGCCGAGGGCATCGAGACGCAGGCCCAGCAGACCTGGATGCAGCATCTGGGCTGCGAATCGGCGCAGGGCTTCCTGTTCGCGCGGCCGTTGAGCGCCGAGGATTTCGTGAACGAGTTCGCCGACCGCCGTGAAGTCGGCCGCGACAAGTCCCTGATGCGCTGAGCTCGAATCTCTCGTTGTCGGCCACCCCCAGCGTGCCGGCTCTGCCACACGCGGAGCGGGGACGGAAACGCGCATTGCTCCTGCATCCGTTTTCGGTAACATGCGCGCGCCGCTTGGCCAGCGGGTCGAGCGCACACCTTTCAAACGGATGGCGAACCGATGTCGGAACAGCTGACGCTGTTGGGACCCAACGGCGGTGACGGTGACGGTCGCGACAGTCTGACGCTGGCGCACTTCGCGCAACGGGCTTACCTGGACTACGCGGTTTCGGTGGTCAAGGCGCGTGCGCTGCCGGACGTGTGCGACGGCTGCAAGCCCGTGCAGCGCAGGATCCTGTACGCGATGAATGCGATGGGGCTGATCGCCGGCTCCAAACACGTGAAGTCGGCACGCGTCGTCGGCGACGTGATCGGCAAGTTCCACCCGCACGGCGACCAGGCCGCATACGACGCGATGGTGCGGATGGCGCAGGATTTTTCGCTGCGCTATCCGTTGATCGACGGGCAGGGCAACTTCGGCAGCCGCGACGATGACCCGGCCGCCGCAATGCGGTACACGGAAGCGCGCCTGACCCCGATCGCGCGGCTGCTGCTGGACGAGCTCGAGGAGGGCACCGTCGATTTTGCGTCCAACTACGACGGCAGCCACCAGGAGCCGCGCTTGTTGCCGGCGCGCCTGCCGTTCGTGCTGCTGAACGGCGCTTCGGGAATCGCGGTGGGCATGGCCACCGAGATTCCGTCGCACAACCTGGCTGAAGTTGTGCGCGCGCTGCAGATCGCGCTGAACGATCCGAAGGCTGGCCTGGACGCGATGATGCGCGAGATCCCAGGGCCGGATTTCCCCGGCGGCGGCCAGATCATCTCCGCGGCCGACGAACTGCGGGCGGTGTACGAGAACGGGCGCGGAAGCATCAAGGCCAGGGCTACTTATCGCTTCGAGGAGCTCGCGCGCGGCCAGTGGCAGCTGGTGGTGCACGAGCTACCGCCGGGGGTTTCGTCGCGCCGCGTCCAGGAGGAAATCGAGGAGCTGGTCAATCCGAAACCGAAGCCGGGCAAGAAGTCCGTCGGCGCCGAGCAGCAGCAGCTCAGACAGGTCGTGCTCTCGGTTCTGGACTCGATGCGCGACGAATCTGGCAGGGATGCTGCGGTTCGTCTGGTGTTCGAGCCGCGCACCTCGAAGATCGATCGGGACGAGTTTGCTCGAACCCTGCTGGCCCATACGAGCCTGGAGACCAGCGTCCCGGTCAACCTGGTGATGATCGGCCGGGACGGCCGGCCGCAGCAGAAACCCCTGGCTCGGATCCTGCACGAATGGATCGACTATCGGATCGACACGGTGCGCCGGCGCAGCCGGTACCGGCTCGAGCGTGTCACCGATCGCATCCATGTGCTGGAAGGCCGGCAGATCGTACTGCTGAACATCGATCGGGTGATCGAAGTGATCCGCGCCTCGGACGAACCGAAGCCCGCGTTGATGCGCGCATTCTCGCTGAGCGAGCGGCAGACAGACGACATCCTGGAGCTGCGTTTGCGCCAGCTGGCCCGGCTCGAGGCCCTGAAGATCGAGAAGGAGCTGGCCGAACTTCGCAAGGAAGGTGCGGCGCTCTCCAAACTGCTGAATTCGGAGACGGCGCTGCGCAAGCAGGTCGGCAAGGAATTCGAAGAAGACGTTCGCAAGTATGGCGACGCGAGGCGCACCCGGATCGAGGCGGCCGAACGCGCCGTGGTCGAGGTCAAAGTGCTCGACGAGCCGGTGACGGTGATCGTGTCGGAGATGGGATTCGCGCGGGCCCGCTCGGGGCACGGCCACGACCGGGCTCAGTTCGGATTCAAGCCGGGCGACGCACTGTACGATGCCTACGAGTGTCGTACCGTCGATCACCTGGTTGCCTTCGGTTCCAACGGGCGCGTGTACTCGATCCCGGTTGCCCAACTGCCGTCGGCGCGAGGCGACGGTGCGCCGGTGACTTCGCTGATCGATCTGCAGAGTGAAACGCGACTGGTGGCCTATGTGGCGGCGGCGGCGGACGCGCCGCTGCTGGTGGCAACCAGTGGCGGCCGCGGTTTCGCGTGCCGGCTGAGCGACCTGCTGTCTCGACAGCGCGCCGGCAAGCAGTTCATCGGCGTCGACGAGGGTCAGGAGCCGATTCGCCCGGCCGTCGTCGATGCAACGAACGATCACCTGATCGCGTGCGCTTCCGACAAGGGACGCCTGCTGGTTTTCGAGGCCGCCGAGATCAAGGCGCAGCCGGCCGGCGGACGCGGCGTGATCCTGATGGGACTGGACGAGGGTGAGCCGATGGTCGCGAGCATGACCTGCGGCGCGGCCGGCATCATCGTGCGCGGCAGCGCGGCCAAATCCGGCAAACCACTCGAAGTGGCCCTCGGCGAAGCCGAGTTGCACAAGTACCGCGGCCACCGGGCCCGCAAGGGCCTGCTGCTGGTGCCCCGGATGCGGGTGGCGTCGATCACACGAGCAAAGTCCCCTGAGTGACCATGACCGAGGCGCCCGCGACTCGGACCGCAGCGATGCGCTCGCCGTCGCTGTCGATCTGCAGGTCGATCCGGCTGGGCCGGCCGATTTCCTCGCCCTGCAGCAGCGTGTACTCGGACCTGCGCCCCGCCTGAGGCGCGTATTCGGCCAGCCAGCCGGCAAACGCCGCCGCTGCCGAACCGGTTGCCGGGTCCTCGGCCACGCCGGCGTCCGGAGCGAACATCCGCACCCGCCAGGCCGCTCCCGCCTGCGCAACCGGGTAGACGTGCTTGTATTCGTGGCCGGCCAGCAGGCCCGCCCACACGGTCAGGTCCAGCCGGCAGCGCTGTAGGGCCTCGACCGAAGCCAGCGGCACCACCAGGTAGGAGACGCCGGCCGACCAGAATTCGGCCGAGTCGAGCACCTGCGAGGCGGTCAGTCCGAGCATCGCGGCAAGCTCGTCCCGCCGGGGAGCTGGCGGCCCGCGCTGGGGCAGGCGCGGCGCGGAAAAGGCGCAGCGCTTGAGCTGGCCGTCATGCCGCTCGAGTTCCACACTGACCGGGCCGATGCCTTCCTCCAGCACGATCCGGTCTGCCCGGTGCCGCTCGGGGGCGAGGCTGGCCAGCACGAACGCCGTACCCACGGTCGGATGCCCGGCGAACGGCAGTTCCCGCATCGGGGTGAAGATCCGTAGGCGGGCGCCGTGACCCGGATCCGACGACGGCAGCACGAAAACGGTCTCGGAGAAGTTGAATTCGCGCGCCACTGCCTGCATCTGAGCATCCGACAGCGCATCGCCATCCAGCACGACGGCCAGGGGATTGCCGCCGAAACGCCGTTCGGTGAACACGTCGCAAGTGCAAAAGGAAAAGCTCAGCGGTGCCGGCATGGTTGGGGGGCTCCTGGACCTGACAGAATACTCACTATCGCAACCGTCCATTATTTTTCTACCCAATCAGATGAAAGAAACGCTTGGATTTCAAGCCGAGGTCAAGCAACTGCTTCGGCTGATGATTCATTCGCTGTACAGCAATCGCGAGATCTTCTTGCGCGAGCTGATCAGCAACGCGTCCGATGCCTGCGATCGGCTGCGCTTCGAGGCGATCAAGTCGCCGACTCTGCTGGAGGCCGGGGAGGAACTGTCGATCGGTGTCGACTATGACAAGAACGCGAAGACGATCACCGTGTCGGACAACGGAATCGGGATGACCCGCGACGAGGTCGTCCTGCATCTGGGTACGATCGCCCGCAGCGGCACGCGCGAGTTCTTCGAGAAGCTGACCGGTGACCAGCAGAAGGACGCCCAACTGATCGGACAGTTCGGAGTCGGCTTCTATTCGGCCTTCATCGTCGCCGACCGGGTGACCGTCATATCGAGGCGGGCGGGGCTGCCCGCCGCCGAGGCGGTGCGCTGGGAATCGGACGGCGCCGGCGAATTCACCGTCGAGCTGAGCGAGCGTTCCAGGCGCGGCACCGATGTCATCCTGCACCTGAAGCCCGACGACGAGGAACTGCTGTCGTCCTGGAAATTGCGCTCGATCCTGGTCAAGTACTCGGACCACATCGCCACGCCGATCCGTATGCCCAAGGAGCAGTGGGACCAGGACAAGAACGAATACCGTCGCACCGGGGAGCTGGAGACGATCAACCAGGCCTCCGCCTTGTGGGCAAGGCCCAAGGCCGACATCACCGATCAGCAGTACCGGGACTTCTACCAACACCTGTCGCACGATTTCGGGGAGGCGCTCGCCTGGACCCACAATCGGGTCGAGGGCCGCAACGAGTACATCCAGCTGCTGTACGTGCCCGCCAAGGCACCGTTCGACCTTTGGGACCGCAGGCATCAGCACGGGCTGAAGCTGTACGTTCGGCGTGTGTTCATCATGGACGACGCCGAGCAGCTGCTGCCGGCGTACCTGCGCTTCGTGCGCGGGGTGGTCGACTCCAACGACCTTCCGCTGAACATCTCGCGTGAGCTGCTGCAGGAAAGCCGTGACGTGAAGGCGATTCGCGAGGGCTGCACCAAGCGCGTGCTGGGGCTGTTGGAAGACCTGGCCGAGAATCGCAAGGAAGACTATGCAAAGTTCTGGACCGAGTTCGGTCAGGTGCTGAAAGAGGGCGTCGGAGACGATCCCGTCAATCGCGAGCGGATCGCCCGGCTGTTGCGCTTCCGTACCAGCACGTCGGACGCCGCGCCTGCCGCATCGCTGGCCGATTATGTCGGCCGGATGGCGGCCGGGCAGAAGAGCATTTTTTATCTGACGGCCGAGTCGGTCGAAGCGGCGCGAGGCAGTCCGCACCTGGAGATCTTCCGCAAGAAGGCCGTCGAGGTGCTGCTGCTGACGGATCGTGTCGACGAATGGATGGTTGGCTTTCTGACCGAGTTCGACGGCAAGCCGCTCGAGTCGGTGGCCAAGGGCAACCTGGATCTGGGCGCCCTGGCCGACGCGGAAGAAAAACAGGAGCAGCAGAAGGTCGCCGAGGAATTCAAGGACCTGCTTGACCGCGTGAAGCAGGCGCTGGGCGATCGGGTTTCGGAAGTGCGCCTCAGCACCCGGCTGACCGACTCTGCCGCCTGCGTGGTGGTCGACAAGGATCAGCTCAGCGCGCATCTGCAGAGGCTGCTGAAGGCGGCGGGGCAAAGCGTGCCGGCTGCGCCCCCGATCCTGGAGCTGAACGGAGCCCACCCGCTGGTTCAAAGGCTGCGCACGCACAACGAGCACCTGTCCGACTGGGCTCATCTGCTGCTCGAGCAGGCCGTGCTGGCCGACGGCGGCCAGCTGGACGATCCGGCCGCCTACGTGAAGCGGGTCAACGGTCTGCTGCTAGGGTCCTGAGTCGGAGGTTCGCCGGGCCATTCCAACCGCAGCCGTGCTGATTCAAAAAATGTCGAAACCGGCGCCGGGCGTCGACCCGCGCTTCAAGGGCTTTGCACCGGTTCTCGACAGCGGCGTACGCGTGCTGGTCCTGGGCAGTTTCCCCAGTTCGGCGTCGCTGGCCGCGCGGCAGTATTACGGTCATCCGCGCAATCAGTTCTGGCGGATTCTGGGCGATATTCTCGGCGAGCCGCTGGCGAGCCTGCCCTACGCGGACCGGCTCGAACGGGTGCTCGCACATCGGGTCGGTATCTGGGACGTGTACGGGAGCTGCCGGCGCAGCGGCAGCCTGGACTCTCAGATTCATGCGCCCCGATCGAACGACTTGGCGCAGCTGCCGCGCCGCGCGCCCGGGCTGCGGGCAGTGGCGTTCAACGGCCAGGCGGCCGGCCGTTTCCAGGCGCAGATCGCCGTGCTGGGCTACGCGTGTGCGGTACTGCCGTCAACCAGCCCGGCGCACGCGGCCCGTCGCTTCGATCAGAAACTGGCCCTCTGGCGGGCCTTTTTGCAGACTTGGTGTGAGGCGTAACAGGGTTTAAGCTCGAATCGCTGATGGTGTATCGACAGATTCGGCACCGATGAACGAGGAAACGCCAGACCGTGCGCTCCAGGCGACGGAGCGGTCCGACTCGTCGCGCCGCCGGGCTCGATATCGCCGCCTGTTCGAAGACTGCTGGGCGCCGGTTCGAACCGTTGTCGAGGCACAGCTGCTGACCGCACTGATCGAGACGCTGGGACCGCTGGCCAAGTCGCTGGACGAGGCCGACTCGAAGCGGGTCAAGGCGGTGCTGGCACGCGATCGGGCGTTCGTGCAAGCGTATCTGGAGGCGCTGCACCCGGAGCTGATCGCATCGATCGGCTCGTTCGTCGAGGCCGGCGGGTCCGAAGGCGGAGGCGCGCGCGCTCTGTCGCTGATCGGGCATGAGGATTCGGAGTTCGACGCGGCCATCGATCAATGCGCGGCGCGCCTGCGCAACTCGGTCGATACCGAATTCGCGGCGGTCAAGCTACGGCTGATCAACCTGCTTCACGATGTCGATTTGCGCGACTCCGACCTGCCGTTCCGGATCGCGCTGTTCGTGCGGGCCATCGCGGGTGCGTTGCGTCACATCGCGATCGCCGAGCCGGACGTGGTTCCCCTGATGCGCTTGGTTTCATCCGGACTGAGTCGCGTCGTCGGCCAAGCCTACAAGCAGATCGAGAAGCGACTGGCCGACAGTGGCGCGAGCGACGCCGTCCCGGTCTGGCATAGCACGGTGGTGGGCACGCACGGCGCGGCTCGCGGCCGGGCAGCGACGGGAACATCCGGCGCGGAGCGCACGGGCAACGAGATCGTCTCGCTGGGCGACGCGCAGTCGAGCTCAATGTTGCTGAGTCTGTTGGAACGCTTGCAGCCGGGCGCGTTTGCCACGGCCGGCACCGCTGCTGCGGCCGGCACCGCCGGCACGGGTCCCATGGCCGGCGCAGCGTCGGCGACACCGGGCGGGGCGGCGCTGACGCGGGCCGATCGGGTTGCGTTTCTCGAGTCGCGCGCACCCGGATCCGGCTGGAGTTTCGATCCGGCGTTGATATCGGCCATCAACGACGCGCTGCGGATGACCGCCTCCGCCGCCTCCGCCGCCGCCGCGGCCGCCGGGCGGCCGGCTGCCGGGGTGGATGCCGCCCATACGGCCGAGCTGCGCAAGGGTCTGATCGACACCGCCTCGCGCAAGATCGACAAGCTGACGATCGAGCTGGTCGGATTGCTGTTCGACCGGATCCAGCGCGACCGGCACATTCCGGATGCGATCAAGGAACAACTGGCGCGGCTGCAATTTCCGCTTCTGAAGGTTGCGCTGGGCGATCCGGAGCTGTTCGCCGATCCTCGCCAACCGGCGCGGCGCCTGCTGGACCGGATTGCCAGCACTTCGATCGGCTGGTCGGTTGACGGCGAGGACAACCGGCGCTACTTCGAACAGGTCCGCGGCGCGGTCGATTCCGTGACCGATTCCCCGGCCGATGCCTCCAAGGCCTTCGAGCAGTCTTTTGAACAGTTCGACCGGTTCCTGGACGAGGAGCGCACCCGCGACGACGATCCGGTCACACGGGCGCGCCGGGCGCTGGCCGAGGCCGAGAACCGCGAGATTCTCGCGATCAAGGCCACGATGCAGGTGCGCAGCGCTTTCGACGGCGTGCAACTGGAGTCGTACCTGCGCGATTTCCTGCTCGACGTCTGGGTCCGTGTCCTGGTCGAGGCATCGACGCGCGACAAGACCGAGCCGGCTCTGGTGCGTCGCTATCTGGATACGATCCCCGAGCTGGTGTGGAGCGTTCAACCGAAGATCAATCCGGGCGACCGCAAGCGGATGATCGAAACCATCCCGAACGTGCTGGCCGTGCTGCGCGAGGGCCTGACCCGGATGCAGTGGCCGTCCGAGCGGATCCAGCAGTTCTTCGGTCGGCTGATGAATTCGCACGCCAACGCGGTCAAAGCGCTGGAGCTGGCGCATGGCTCGCCGCCCCAGATCACGCCAAGCACCGTCCGGATCAAGCTGGACGGCTTCCGTATCCCGACCGACACCAGCGACGTCGCGCTGGACCAGATCAAGGTATCGGACGACGTGGTCCGGCACGCGCTTGCGGTCGGTGCGCCCGGCGTGACGCACCTGTCGGTGCCCACGGAGCAGGACCCCTTGCCCGCGGCGATGGACCCGCAGCAGGCCCTGAATGCGATTGCAGGCTTCAGCCGCGGTCTGTGGTTCGACCTGCGCGCGAATACCGGGCAAATGGAGCGGGTCGTGTTGCGCTGGATCAGCCCGAAGAAAGCGCTCTACCTGTTCACAAACGCGGGCGGCGACCGCGCTCATTCACTGTCCCCGGATACTCTGGTTGCCTACCTGCAGGCGGGCTGGCTGGTTGCAGTCGAATCGGCGCCGCTGTTCGAGCGGGCGGTCGACGCGGTGATGTTCGACTTGAAGCATGGTGCACAGCCAGGGACCGACGCCTCCAGCTAGCAGCATCACGCTGTCCGAGTCGCGCGGGGTCCGGTACCTGCACTTCGGGACCGAGTGGATCCAGGGCG
>Ga0137399_10000799_pt1 | contig 13485 bp, 9 predicted proteins | sample czorhiz316metaG_FD_104810 | JGI IMG/M metagenome (GOLD analysis project Ga0137399, IMG submission 104810) | Vadose zone soil microbial communities from Angelo Coast Range Reserve, California, USA - czorhiz3.16 metaG | ecosystem: Environmental > Terrestrial > Soil > Vadose zone | place: USA...
CAGCGCCGCCACGTGCTGACGCGAATCCTTCAGTAAGCGGTCATTGCCCCACAGCGCCTCCGCGAGCGCGGGCAGGTCAGCGAGCGTGCCCGCGAGCGGAATCGTATAGCTCACCGACACGGCGCCGAAGTCGTAGAGCACGATCTCGACGCCGGGCGTCGTGCGATAGCCGGCAACAGTCTGCAGCTCTCCGGCCCGCGTCACGCGCAGCGGGGCAGGACGATATTCGAAGGACGCCGGCGCGCGACGCTTCTGCTTGATGGTCTGCCGCTCGGTACCCGCGAGCAGCCGCCGCTCGGCCTCATCCAGATTGATGGCCTGCGCGACCTCGTAGGCGAACATCGGGAAGCACGTCCCTTTGGCGATGACGGGGTCCATCTGAGGGAAGCTATGGGGGGGAAGCTCCCGAGGCAGGACTCGAACCTGCGACCCGCCGGTTAACAGCCGGCTGCTCTACCAACTGAGCTACTCGGGAATGAGGCGCGAAATATCGTCGTGACGCGCCCGTAGTTCAACCGGTCGCGTGTCGCGCAATCAGGGCAGAGCCCATGACTGAACTCGGCATTCGTGTGATCGCGGACGTAGGACTCGACGGCCTCCCAGCCGGCGTCCTCGTTCTTGATGCGCTTGCAGCTCGCACAGATCGGCAGGATGCCTTGAAGCGTTCTCACCTCAGCGACGGCCGTGCGGAGCTCGCGGACCAGCGCACGCTGATTCTCGTCGGCTCGGTATCGGTCCATGAGCATGTCGTGTGCACGACGATGCTGCACGATCAAGAAGAGAAACAGCGCGATCAGCAACATTTCCAGACCCGGCGCGGACTGCGGCTTGACCAGTGGGAGCGCGACAAGCGGTGGGCCGAACATGGTCAGCGCGTACGCCGGAAAGGCCCAAGCCGCAACGCCAGTGCTCGCGCGACTGACGACGTGGCAAAGGCGGAATCGACGTCGAGTGCGGTCACCGTGTGTCCAGGACCTCGCGGACCTTGCGTGCGAGGGCCGCGGGCGTGAACGGCTTCTGGAGGAAGTTCAGGCCGGGCTCGAGCATCCCGTGATGGACGATCGCGTCATCGGTGTAGCCTGACACGTAGAGGACCTTAACGTCCGGGCGGTGGCTTTCGAGCCGCCGGGCGAGCTCGCGGCCGCTCGCGCCGGGCATGACGACGTCCGTGAGGAGAAGGTGGATCACCTCCGTGTACTGTCGCGCTGCCTCGAGCGCTTCCACGGCATCCGCGGCATCGAGGACCGTGTAACCGAGTTTCTCGAGCAAGCCCTTGGCGAGTGGGCGCAGCACCGCGTCGTCCTCCGCCAGCAGGATCGTCTCCGTGCCGGCGACTGTGGAGGGCTCGCGGGCGGGCAGCAATGTATCCGGAGCAGCGTCGACGCGCGGGAGATAGATCTTGAACGTGGTGCCCCGCCCGAGTTCGCTGTAGACCCACACGTAGCCGCCCGACTGCTTGACGATTCCGTACACGGTGGACAGGCCGAGCCCCGTGCCCTTGCCTTTCTCTTTGGTCGTGAAGAACGGCTCGAAGATGCGCGCCCTCGTTTCCGGCGTCATGCCCGTTCCGGTGTCGCTGACCGCGAGCATGACGTAGCGGCCCGGCACGACCGGCTGGTGTAGCTCGGCGTACTGCTCGCTGAGCTCGGCATTCGCAGTTTCGAGAATGAGTTTCCCGCCTGTCGGCATCGCGTCGCGCGCATTGACCGCGAGGTTCATGAGCACCTGCTGCAGCTGACCGGGGTCGGCCAGCACATTCCCTGTGTCCCGCGCGAGCGAGAGCCCCAGCTCCACATCCTCGCCGATCAGGCGGTGCAGCATGTTCTCAAAATCTTCGATCAGCGCGGTGGGCTCCAAGACCATCGGCTCGAGCACCTGCTGGCGGCTGAACGCCAGGAGCTGCTTCGTGAGCGATGCGGCACGCTCCGAAGCCTTCCGCACCTCAGCGAGATCCCGCTGTGCCGTGCTGTCCGCCGGCAGCTCTTCGCGCAAAATGTCGACGTAGCCAAAGATCGCTGTGAGCACGTTGTTGAAATCGTGTGCCACGCCGCCCGCGAGCCGGCCGATGGCTTCCATCTTTTGCGCCTGCCGCAGCTGAACCTCGAGCTGCTTGCGCTCCGTGATGTCCTGGAAGTGGAGCAGAAAATGGGGCTCACCGGCGAAGGCGATCACCTCAGCGGACAAGAGACCAGAACGCACCTCGCCCGGGCGGGTCAGCCACTCTACCTCGACATCGCGGAAGACACCACCCGCTCTGAGCTGCGCCAGCATCTGCACCCGCAGCTCGTCGCGTCGCCAGATGCCCAGCTCGTAGCCGCTGCGCCCGACCGTCTCGGCCCGATTCATGCCGAACAGACGCAGCAGACTTTCGTTCACGTCGACCCAGCGGGCGTCGGCCAGCGTCGCGATGGCCATTGGAGAAGGGTGCGCCTGGAAGGCGCTGCCGAACTTTTGTTCGGACACGCGCAATGCCTCATCAGCGGCCCGCCGGGCGGTGATATCCCGCACGAATGCGCTGAACAACCACGAGGACCCGACGCGCACGGGCGCGACGGCAAGCTCCACTGGGAACTCGGTGCCGTCGCGCCGCAGCGCGTTGAGCTCGATACGCTGGTTCAGAATGGGCCCCTCGCCGGTGGCGAGGAAGCGGCGCAAGCCTGCCGCATGGGCCTCGCGATGCGGGAGCGGCACGATGATGTCGGCGAGGCGTTGGCCCAGGACCTCCCGCTCGGCCCATCCGAACATGGACTCTGCTTGTTGGTTCCAGCTCGTGACGTGGCCGGCGTCATCCATGGCGACATGGGCGTCGAGCGCCGAGTGCAGGATAGCTTTGAGCCGGGCCTCCGAGGCGCGCAAGGCCTGCTCGGCGCGGGGGCGCTCGATTGCCGCCTCGACTTGTGTCGAAACGAATTGGAGCATCTCCTTGTGGTGCTCCTCGTATCGAACTCCCGCGGTGTAGGTCTGCACGGCAAGGACACCGACGGTCCGGTCTCCCTGTTTGAGGGGCACGCCCAGCCAGTCGACCGATGCGGTGCCGACCGATTCGACGGCGCCTAGGTAATCGAGGTCCGGCTGGGACTCTGGCTTCACCAGCAGTGGCCGGCCGGTGCGCAACACGTACTCGGTGATCCCCCGGCCGGGATGGCGGGGCGCGGGAGCCGGATCGATCTCGTCGACGAAGTAGGGAAAGGTGACGAGATCGGTCGCTTCGTCGTACAGCGCGATGTAAAAGTTCTTGGCCGGCATGAGCTCGCTCACGATCTGGTGGATCGTGGGGAGCAATTCCTCGAGTCGCGTCGCGCTCATCGCCACCTGGGCAATGCGATAGGTCGCGGCCTGAAGTTGCCGCGCACGCGTCTGCGCTTCGCGGATGCGCTTGACGTCGAGCGCACGAAGTACGGCGGGACCGAGGCGATGCAGGTGATCCTTTACGACGTAATCCGCCGCTCCCGCCTGCAGGTATTGCACGGCAGGCTCGTCCCCCAGCCGTCCGGTCACGACGATGATCGGCGTTGCTGGCGCGAGCTGCTGACCGAGTTCGAGCGCGTCCCGCGCCGAGAACGTCGGTAACGAATGGTCGGTCAGTATGACGTCGGGGACGAAATCCTGCAGCGCCGCGACCATTCCCTCGCGCGTGTCGACGCGCAGGAAGGTGCACGAGACGTCGACCCGGCGGATCTCGCGCTCCGCGAGCTCGGCGTCCTGTGGATCGTCCTCGATCATGAGGATCCGAGTCGTCGCGGCCATTGGTTCAGGGACCTCGGTGGGACGGCTTCAAAGCCTGCCGGAGTCGCGCGTGCGCGTGGGGGTCATGCACGGTCCTTCCGATAGGACGCTGGCGGACTCGCTTGGGTGCTTCTCCCACAATAGGCGAACTCCGGCATCAGGGCACGTCGGCGATTGCCCCGAGGTCGTCCGAGTCTTTTCCTACACTGCGTTGGAAGCGACGCTCATTTCTATGGCGTTTTTGCCGAGCTCGGACGACTCGGACCATCGGGCTGCTCGTGCCGACTTGGTTGCGATGGTAGCGTCAATATACTATGCTATCCTTTGATACACTATGATTCTAGCAATATCCTTTGATTGTCATAGTCGCGTCACCGCCAAGCGAGGCTGAGGCTGTGGCAACAGATCGTGAAGATCTCCTGGATATCAAGCAGGCCGCGCAGTTCCTCAACGTCAGCGAGACCTCGCTCCGGCGCTGGACCAACGACGGTCGGCTGGCGTGCTATCGAGTCGGTCGCAAACGCGAGCGTCGCTTCCGTCGCGCCGATCTCCTGGCCTTCCTCGAGACCCAGCCGGTCGAGGGGAGCCATCGCTGCGCGCTCTATGAGAGCGATCAGCGAGGGGCGGCACAGGCGGCCGCCTTTCTCGGTGAAGGTCTGCGGCCGGGCACGGTATCCTATCTCGTGGCGACCCCACCAGCGCGGGAACGGGTCCTGGCTCAGCTTGAGTCTCGCGGCGCCTCCCTGCGCGAGGACCTGCAAGCCGGGCGCTTGGTCCTCGTAGATCCTGCGGCGTCTGGCGGCGGACAATACGGGTACTTCGAGACCGCTTTCGCCACCGCCATCAGCGGCGGGGCGGGGGCTCTGCGTCTCGTCGGCGACATGACGTGGTGTCTCGAACGCGGCATGACTCCCGACGAGATCGTCGCCTTCGAGGCCGCGTACGATCGGAGGTTCGGGAACGGGCGTCCGATCGTCTCCCTGTGCCTCTACGACGTGCGACGCTTCTCGAGCCTTAGCCTTCTCCATGCTCTGCAGGGCCACCCGGACACCTTCCGCTATCCGGCCGAGCAGTGGCTCAGCTGATTCCGGCCTCGGCGCGTGCCTCTGCCACCACCGCCAGGACCATCCCCCCAAGAATCAGCCCCGCCCCAACTCCTTGAGTGAGCGAAAACCTCTCTCCCCAGTACAGCCACGACGTCAACGTGGCGAAAAGCGGCTCGAAGCAGAGCAGCAGCGACGCACGCATCGAGCTCATGAAGCGCTGAGCCCGCATCTGCCAAATGAGTGCCAACGCGGTTGAAAAGACGGCGGTGAAGACCAACGCGCCGATAAACGGTCCCGTCCATGAGAGACGCAGAGGCTCGAACAGTGCGGCGGCGAGGCCGGCGCCGACCGCGGTGCCCGGGAGCTGCAGCCAGACGAGGCGCCGCGCATCGAAGCGCTTGGAGAATTCGGAGACGGCGACGATATGTCCGCCGAAGACCACGGACGTGATGAGGGTCCACATATCGCCGCGGTTGAGGCCGCCGCCGGAGGGATTGGTGAGCAAGTAGATCCCGACACCGGCAACGACGAGCGCACCCACGCCGAGGGCGTTCATGCGGTGCCGCACGGCCACGACCGCCACGATCGGCGCGAGCACTGACGACAGTGCCACGATGAACGCGGAGCGCGCCGGTGTCGTGTATTGCAGTCCGACGGCTTGCGTGGCGAATCCGCTCGCGAGGAGCAGGGTGAGCACGATGCCGGCCCGCAATTCGCCGGCCGAAAAGCGCTGACGCAGTCCGACGAACGGGGCGAGGACGATGGTCGCGAGCGTGAACCGCAGCGCCACGAACAGCAGCGGCGAGCTGACGGCAAGCACTTCTTTGACGACGACAAAGCTCACGCCCCAGACCGCTGCCGCCGTGATGAGGAGCAGATCGGCGCGACGCTGGGTCACGCCAGATCCTTCAGAAATCGTCCGGTCGCGGAATCGTTGACCTGCGCGACGTCTTCTGGCGTACCCGCTGCGACAACGCGGCCGCCCTGCGCCCCGGCGCCCGGTCCCAAATCGATCACCCAATCGGCGCGTTTGATGACATCGAGGTTGTGCTCGATTACGACGACTGTGTGGCCGGCATCCACCAGCCGGTCGAGCACGCGACAGAGCACGCGCACGTCGTCGAGATGGAGGCCCGTCGTGGGCTCGTCGAGGATGTACAGCTTCCGCTTCCCACTGCCGCGCCTGGTGCTGCCGGCGAGCGCGAGCTCGCGCGCAATCTTGAGACGCTGCGCCTCACCGCCGGAGAGCGTCGTCGCGGGCTGGCCGAGCTGCAGATAACCAAGACCCACCTGCTGGAGGTGCCAGAGGCACCGGGCGAGCCGCGGGTGGCGATGCAGTCGCTTGATCGCCTCGTCGACGGTCCACTCGAGGGCCCGCGCGATGCTGAACCCTTGCAGCTTGACGTCGAGCACTTCGCGCTTGAACCGCGCTCCGCCGCAGACTTCGCACGGCACGAAGACGTTGGCGAGGAACACCATTTCGATGAGCACGTGCCCGGCGCCTTCGCACCCCTCGCACCGTCCACCCGCGACGTTGAACGAGAACGTGCTGGGCGTAAACCCGCGCGCACGCGCCAGCGCCTCATTGGCGAACAGCGCCCGCAGCTCATCGAACGCCTTTACGTACGTGACCGGGTTCGAGCGTGGCGTGCGCCCGATCGGTTTTTGATCGATGCAGACGACGTCCTCCAGCGCCTCCCACCCCTTCAGGTCTTTCACGACGCCGACGGGCTCGCCGAGATGTTGCTTGGCGGTGTGTTCGCCGCGCAGACGCGCTTCGAGCTGGCGGAACAATACGTCGTGCACGAGCGTCGACTTCCCGGATCCCGACACGCCGGTGACGGCGGTGAGTGTGCCGAGTGGGATGCGCGCGTCGACGCCGGTGAGGTTGTGGAGCCGCGCGCCCTTGACGTCGAGCCAACGCGAGGCGGGCCGGCGCGCCGATGGGATACCGATCAACTTCTCTCCGGACAAGTACTGACCGGTCAGCGTGCCGGCTTCACGCACGGCCATCGCCGGCCCCTGATAGACGAGCTGTCCGCCGGCCGCACCGCTTGCGGGCCCGAGCTCGACCATCCAGTCGGCCGCGCGCATCGCCGCGGGATCGTGCTCGACCACGACGACCGTGTTGCCTCCGTCCGAGAGACGGCGCAGCAGTGCCAGCAGCCGATCCACATCCGCGGGATGCAAGCCGATCGATGGCTCGTCGAGCACGTACAAGGTGTCAACCAGGTGCGAGCCGAGGGCGTTGGACAGGGCGATGCGCTGCGCCTCGCCGCCGGACAGCGTCCGCGTTTGGCGATCGAGCGTGAGATAGCCGAGGCCGACGTCGTTCACGAATCCGACCCGGGCACGCAGCTCCCCGAGAATGTGATCGGCCACCTGCTGCTGGAACGCGGGCAGCCTCAGCTCCGCCAGCCAGCGGTCCAGCTCGGTCGCCGTCAACGCGGCGGCCTCGGCGATCGTCTTGCCGGCGACGCGGACCGCCAGCGACTCGGGTTTGAGCCGCGCGCCCGCACAGCTCGGACACGTCTTGGCCAGCTGGTATTGCCGCAGAAACACGCGGATGTACTGCTTGTAGCGCTTCGCTTCGAGCCGCTCGAGGAAGGGGAAGATGCCGAGGTAACGACCGCCTTTATTCCTGAGCAGGAATTGGCGGTCGCGCGCTGGGATTTCGCGCCACGGCGCATCGAGGTCGATGCCGCGGGCGCGCGCGGTCTCCCGTAAAAGCCGGCGGCGACCCTCATAGCGCGGCTTGGTCCACGGGTCGAGCGCGCCCTTGGCAAGCGAGCGGGTGGGGTCGGGAACGATGAGCGATTCATCGTACTCGAGCACGGCCCCGAAGCCGTTGCAGGTGGGGCAGGCGCCGCGCGGGTTATTAAAGGAAAAGAGCGTGGGCGTGAGCACCGGCGCCGCGCAGCCGCAGGCGGAGCAGGCGGGGTGCTCGGAAAAGCGCCGCCGGTCCCCGTTGTTGAGGGCCAGCGCCACGCCTTCACCTTCACTGAACGCCGTGGCGATCGCGTCGGCGAGTCGACTGCGATTCTCTTCCGCAGCGGCGATGCGATCGACAAGAACGAGCACATCCTGGCCGGCTCGCACGCGTTCTTCGGCTCCCTCTTCGTCGAGGCGCACTACCGATCCGTCGATCTGCGCGCGCACGAACCCCGCGGCCCGAAGCTGAGCGGCCACCTCGACATCTGGCCGGTGCGCCGAAGCAGGGAGGGGGAACGCCACGATCGTTTCCCGTTTCCCGTTTCCTGTGAGCACGGCATCCACCGCCTCCTGCACCGTATCCCGTTTCACCTCGTGACCGCATTGCAGGCAGCTCTGCGTGCCCGCCCGGGCCCACAGCAGACGCAGGAAATCGGCGACCTCTGTCGCCGTGCCGACCGTCGAACGGCTCGAGGTCGTGGGGTTCTTCTGCTCGATCGCGACGGCGGGTGACAGCCCCTCCATCCCATCGACGAGCGGCTTCGGCATCCGTTCGAGGAATTGCTTTGCGTACGTCGAAAGCGATTCGATGTAGCGCCGTTGGCCTTCAGCGTAGAGCGTGTCGAACGCGAGCGAGCTTTTCCCCGAGCCGGATGGGCCAGTGACGACCGAGAGCGCCCGCCGGGGAAACTCCACCGTGATGCCCTTCAAATTGTGCTGGCGCACGTTGCGAAGGACGACACGGTCGGGGGGATGGCGCATAACCCCCAAAAATAACAGCTTTGCCCACGAGATGGCCCTCGCCCTGACCCCGCGGCTGCTCCGTCGTGGCCTCGAGCTGTTCGCCGTCATATCCCTTTGCGGAGTCGCACTCCTCGTCGCGTACTACCTGGTTCGCTTCGGCGATCGAGTGGATGTCTTCATTACGCCGTTCGCGCACCTGCACTGGGCATGGGTACCGTTGGGCCTGGTCCTCGCGTCGATGGACTGGTTCGGCGGCGGGCTGCGGCTGTGGGTGTGCACCCGGTACGTCCATCCCGGCGTCCGGCTGCGGGACATGGTCCTCGCCGGCGGGTTCGGCGCATGGGCCGCCTATCTGACTCCGTTCCAGTCCGGTTCGGCCCCGATGTCGATGTGGGTGATGAAACGCGCGGGCGTCCCGGTCCCGGTCGCTCTCAGCTCCATTTTCGTGACATTCATCGCGACGGTGGGATTCTTCGCGATCGCGGGCCCGCTCGCTGTCTGGCTCGGCGCAGGCAAGTCACTGGCGCAGCACGGTCTGGTGCTGGGCATCACGCTCTACGACCTCTTCAAGACGAGCCTCACGATTTTCGGCATCCTCGGTCTGCTCATGTTGACGGCCGTCATTTTCCCGGGGGTCGTGAAACGCGTCATACACCGGATTACCGCACGGATCGCCCAGAGAAGTCCCCGAGCCACTGAGCGAATGGAGAAGCTCTCCGCCGGCGTGGACAACGCGCATGACTGCATGGTTGCCTTCGGTTCTCCGAAGGGTTTGCTCACGCTACTGCTCGCTATCGTCATCTCCGCGCCCTCCCACGCGAACAAGCTGCTGGCTGGTTACGTCACGCTTCGAGTGCTCGGCATTCCCGCCAATTTCACGGACATCCTCCTTCTCCAGACCCTGATTTCCTTCCTCCTCTACTTTGCGCCGACACCGGGGGCATCCGGGCTGGCGGAGCTGACGTCGGCGGCGGTGATGTCGCTCTACGTTCCGCGCGAGTTGACGCCGAGCTACACGTTGATCTGGCGATTCATCAACAGCTACGCGACCGTGATCGTGGGCTCGCTGATCTTCTGGTACTGGCTGCGGCGCGGGTTGATCGGTAAAGAAGAACCGGTCGGCGTCACCTAACTTGTGGTTCCTTGCCCGCTTACACAGGCGCGCGTAACTTCACCGCCTGGCCACGGAGACGGGAGTGTGCGTGCATGGCGTTGCTTGAACTCGGCGGGCGGAAGTTCACACTCCCGCAAGGTGAAGTGCTGCTCGGCGCAGATCCCAACTGCGCCATTCCGCTATCTGGTCCCGGTGTCCTGCCGCGCCACGCCAAGCTCAAAGGTCTCCCCGACGGTCAAGTCGTAATCACCAAGGCAGTTCCAGAAGCGGAAGTCCTGATCAATGGCGTCCGCCTGGGAGCGGAGCCGACTCCGCTGCTCCACGGCGACAAGGTCGAAGTCGCGGGACAGGAGCTGACGTTCGTCGATGAGCGTCGCAGTGGCAGCACGCAGTACGTGCAGGCGATGAGCCTTCCGCAGGCGATGGCGCAAGCAAAGGCCGAAGCAAAAGGAGGGAAGGCCACCGCCAACACGGGCGGTCGCGTCGTGTCGCTGACGGACGGCCGCGAGTACGCAATCGCGGGTAGGTCGCTCGTCTTCGGGCGCGATGCGTCCTGCGACGTCGTCGTGCCGGGCAAGGACGTGTCTCGCCGCCACGCCGAGATCGTACAGACTCCCAAGGGATACCTGCTCGTTGACTCGAGCACGAACGGAACGTCCGTGAATGACGCTCGGGTCGAGGGACAGCGCCTCCTCGCCCGGGCCGATGTGATCACGATTGGGGAAGAGAAGTTTCGGTTCTACGCCGATGCGGCTGCGCCTCCTGCCCCGGGGCAGGTGGGGCCGGCCGCTAGCGCGCCCTCGGCCGTACCCCCGATACCTGCGACACAGGGCTCGCCCGCGGTAGCGGCGGAGCGCCTCAAGGAAACGGTGCATGGTGCCCCCCCCGGCCCTCAGGTTCCCCCCGTTCCCCCCGCTCCGCCCGCTCCGCCCGCTCCGCCCGCTCCGCCCGCTCCGCCAGCACCACCCCGTCCGTCAGGCCGAGCCCTGGCGAATTTTCTCGTTAAGAGCGGGGCGCTGAAGGGTCAACGGGTCGTCGTCAAAACACCGGTCGTGAACATCGGTCGGGCCGATTACAACGATCTCGTTTTCCCCGATGAATCGGTCTCGACAACACATGCGAAGCTTCAACGCAGGGAAGGCGTATGGGTATTGGTAGATCTCGATTCGACCAACGGCACATTCGTGGATGGGGAACGGATCAAGGGCGAGGTGCCTCTCGCGCCGGGGGCGACCGTGCGATTCGGCGAGATCGGACTGGTATTCGAGCCGACGGATGATGCGGCTGGTGTAGCGAAGGGTGGCGGGACCCGAATGATGGAGGTCATGAAACCGGCACCGCCGAAACCTCCTGCCGCTCCGGCACCTGCGCCGGCTCGACCCGCGGCTCGTCCGTCCGCGCCCGCGAAGCCGGCCCCGAAGCCCGCCGCGGCGAAACCGAAGCCCAAGCTGCCTCCCCCCGTTGCCCAGGAGAAGAAGAAGGGGAAGGGGTGTGGCGGAAGCGCCGCGGTCCTGATCCTCGGGATTATCGGACTCGTTTACTGGGTATTTATCTAGGGATCCCGTGCACATCACCGCAGCTGGTCGCACCGACGTCGGCGTCATCCGGTCGGGGAATGAGGACAGCTACCTCATGGTCCCCGATCGCGGCATCTTCGTCGTCGCCGACGGTATGGGCGGTCATGCGGCGGGCGAGGTGGCGAGCGAGATGGCGGTGCGCTACGTCGCCCGCGAGCTCGATTCGTTGCGTGGTTTGGGCGACGAGCAGGTGGCGGAGCGCATGCGGGGCGCGATTCGGATCGCGAATGGCGCCATCTTCCAGCGGACGCTCACCGAGCATGACAAACGCGGCATGGGAACGACGGTCACCGCGCTGACTTTGTTCGAGGCGCGGTTCCTGATCGGCCAGGTGGGTGACAGCCGCGCCTATCTGCTGCGCGACAACCGGCTCAGCCAGCTCACGAAGGACCACTCGTACGTGCAGGAGCAGGTGGACGCCGGCTATCTGACGCCCGAGCAGGCGCGCACCCATCCTTACAGCAACGTGATCACGCGGTGCGTCGGCGCCAATAGCGAGGTGATGCCGGACATTTACGCGGGGACTGTGAAGCCGCGTGACGTGTTTCTGCTCGCGTCAGACGGCCTGACGGGAATGTTGGAAGATTACCAGCTCGCCGAGCTCCTGTCGCCCGATCGCATGCCGCAGGACGAAGTGGATGCGCTCATCGCCGAAGCCAACCGCCATGGCGGACTGGACAACATCACGGCGATCATCGTGCGCATCGATTCGGTCGAGGCGCCGATTCAGGAGAACGTCACGACACAGCAGACGAACGCCCGGCCCCGGTAAGCAGTCCTTTTTCGTTTTCCAACCGCGCCGCAATCTCCTCGCGCGGCCACGTCACCAATTCGACAATCGCGCGCGCCGGTACCTCGATCGGTTCGAGCACAAAGACGCGCAACCGCTGCGCGGACCGATGCAGCTCCGCGGCCACGCGCGGTAGACCGAGCACGCCGGCGATGGGCATGGAGACATCGAGCATCTCGGGTTTCGACGGATAATCGAGGAACAACTGATCGGCGCGCAGGCGCAACTCACGCGCGAGACGCTCTTCGACGCGCTCGAGCAGATCGGGATCGCGCGACGGCCAATCCGCGGTCTCGGTGGGAAGATCGGTCCCGGGAATGTCGAGCGCGCGCTTCGCGAGGCGCCGCTCGCGCAACGCCCGCGCGAGCCCAGTCTGATCGCTCTGCTGTAGCTCATGACTCAAGCCGTCATCCGTCGCGATCGCGATCTCATCGGGCGAGATCTTCCCCGCGGCGATCGCGCGCCGCACCATTCGCTTGAACATCGCCGTCGCGCTCCGCACCGCGTGATGCCAGTAGACGTTCCGATACATCTGATACTTGGCGAAGAGGAGCGACTCCAACGCCGCCAGTCCTTTGGCGTGGAGCGTCACCTGTCCCGCTTCGAACACCAGCGACGTCAACAACCGGTCGACGTCGATGACGCCGTACGGCACTCCGCACATGCGGGCATCGCGCGAGAGGTAGTCGAGCTTGTCGACGTCGAGCGAGCCGGCGACGAGTCCCGCGAACTTTGAGCTGCTGGTGCCTTGAATGAGCTGGAGGAGCTCGTCGGTCGAAACGCCGAGCCGCTCGAGTGCGGCGGCGAGCGCGCCCGTCCGGAGATGTCGCGCCGCGAGTGTCTCGTGTCGCGGCAGGCCCGCTTCCTCGAGGGCGTGGGAGAACGGATAGTGTCCGATGTCGTGCAGCAAGGCGGCGAGGTGGATCGTCAGCTCGGGGGCGGCACGCCGCGCCAAATGATAGGTACCGAGCGCGTGCTCGAAGCGCGTGTGGGTGGCCCCGGGATAAACGAGAAATGCGTGGCCGAGCTGGCGGACGTAGCGGAGCCGTTGGAAGGCTGGCGTATCGATCACCGCCAGAGCCTCGGCCTCGAGGCGGATGTTGTTCCAGAGCGGGTCGCGGACGACCTCGAACTGGGACGGGGGGGAGCTCAAGCCTTCGGACCGGCCTCCCGAACCGCGGCGGGCACGTCGTCGACAAACTGCTCGAAGTTCTTGCGGAACAGCTCCGCCAGCTTGTGCGCCTGCTGGTCGTACGCCGCGGCATCAGTCCACGTCCGTCGTGGATCGAGAACCTGATCGGGAACGCCGCTGACTTGCTGCGGGACCTCCACGCCGAAGACACGATCACGACGAGTGGGGACGCGATCGAGCTCGCCCGCGAGCGCCGCACGAATCATCGTCCGCGTGTGGGCCAGCTTCATGCGCTGTCCGAGGCCATAGGGCCCTCCGGTCCAACCTGTGCTAACGAGCCAGCACCGCACCTCGCGACGCGCGATTCGATCACCCAGCATCTTGGCGTAGACCCCCGGACGCAGGGGCAGGAACGGCGCCCCGAA
>Ga0137399_10000800_pt1 | contig 13481 bp, 14 predicted proteins | sample czorhiz316metaG_FD_104810 | JGI IMG/M metagenome (GOLD analysis project Ga0137399, IMG submission 104810) | Vadose zone soil microbial communities from Angelo Coast Range Reserve, California, USA - czorhiz3.16 metaG | ecosystem: Environmental > Terrestrial > Soil > Vadose zone | place: USA...
ACAAAGCGGTTCAGGCGCCTACGTAAATCCATATTTTGGCCAAGAGTGATATTCCATATTGTAAATCGCTCGAAGGCATTGCCCGTTCCTTACTCCCGTCCTTCCGGCTGAGCCTTTTGTACTCATATAACTTTATCCCGAAATTAGAGTCAATTTCAGATTTGGTAGAGGAATTGCACACGGTTGGCGCTCGCCCAGCGGACAGGCGATCGGAAGATCGACATGGTTCCTCTGAAGGAAGTGCAAGCCACGACCGGTTACATTCGCGGCGGAGTTACCGCTCTCGCCTGCAAGAAAGATTATCCGGTGTATATCGATGAGCTTGCGCAAATCTGCGATGTAATCTCGGTATCTGCAGGGATTCGAGGGCTGCAGATCTTGCTGGCTCCCGAAGACTACATCCGTGCCGTCAAGGCTATGGTCGTAGCTATTACAAAAGGTGAAGTAAGCTCCCATTAGTTGATTTGTGGTGCGCTGCTTGGACGGATTGCGTGACCGCGATTCCTGGCGATGACGGGGTACGGAAGTTACCTGAGATTGATCTCAATTGTCGATAGCGAGTTATACGGCCGGGTGGAAATCGCGGGCAGAGAGAAAGGCCGAGTCAGCAGGCCTGGGCGATGAGGAGAGTCAAGTCGTCGGCCTGGCTGGCGCCGCTGAATTCCTGGACCGCGGCGAGGATGAGTGAAAGAAGCGCTTTAACGGGCACCTGAGGGTGGGAGCGCAGAATTTCCAACAGGCGCGACTCGCCGAACTCCTCTCCTGTGAGGTCAGGCGCTTCGGTGATGCCGTCGGTGTAGATCAACAGTACGTCTCCCGGCCGTAGAGAAACTTCCTCGACTGCACATTTCCAATTTTTGAACAGCCCCAGGACAGTCGCCGTGGCACCCAGCCTTTCGAGTTCTCCGTTTGCGCGCAGCAGGAGCGGGGGATTGTGGCCGCAGTTGGCATAGCGCAAGCAGCGGCTGGCATCGTCGTAATCGGCAAAGAATAGCGTGGCGTAGCGATCTTCCGGCGTGTTTTCGTAAAAAAGACGGTTTGCCGACTGCAGTAGCCGGTGAGGATCGTCGAGAGCAACCGCGTACTGGCTGCGCAAATTCGCTTGGAGATTGGCCATGAGCAAGGCGGCGGCGATGCCCTTGCCGGAAATGTCCGCGAGGACGAAGCCGAGCCGGCCAGGACCCAAATCGAGAAAATCGTAATAATCGCCGCCGACTACTCGCGCCTGGAGGCACGTACCCGCGTATCGGAGCGTTTCAAGCGGCGGCATGGCTTGAGGAAACAGGCGGGATTGCACCTCCCGGGCAATTTCCATGTCGCGCGCCACGCGGCGGTCCGCTTCCATCCGTTCCGCCATCTTTTCGGCGAGGCGAATATTTTCGAGAGCGATGCCCGCCTGGCTAGCGACGGAATCGAGTAAGTATTTGTCCTCGCCCGAGTAAGGCTCTTCCGAAAGCCGCTGGCCAAGAACCAGCAAGCCGATCAATCCGCTATTGCGCCCAAGAATAGGCACCAGGCATTCCGGCGCGAGCGCCGGAATGTCCTTGGCCTCGTCGGAAACCGGTGGCGGGACGTCCCAGGCTTTCCCGCGCCCTGCGAGCTCGCTGAGTAGCGGCAGCGTCGCTGGGATCGTGTCCACCTCTCGGAGAACGAAGCGTGCGCCAAACCGAAAAGGGAACTTCGGCCGAGGCAGTGCGGCTGGAAATGTGTCGAGCTCTCGGGGCATGCTTCCGCATTCGGCGACAAGGTTTCCGTCTCCGGCTTCGAGATAGCATGCCAGCGATTTTGGATGCAGTGCTCCTTCGATGTGAAGCTCCAGCAGCCTCGCGAGTTCATGGCGGTCCGTCACCGTCCGTGTTTTTTCCGCCAGGTCCTGCAAGATGACGCGGGCATCATAGGCGCTCCGGAAAAAGGCGCGGTCGATACGGTCCGTTCCGCGCCTGACCAGAGGCGCGAAAATGGAGACAAGCACGATGCCGAAGACGGCACTCAGACCCATGCCGATATTTGCATCGGCGCGGACGAAGCGGGAGAAAAAATGAGTGAACAGAACGATGGCGGTGGCGGCAACCGCAAACAGTAGAACGAAGAATCCCCGTTGCACGAGAACGTAGCGCGCGCTGCGCCGTAGGAGCACGGGGATTTCTAACACGCGGTGCCTCACAACGGCATAGGCGAAGGAGAGGGGATATAGAAGTAGCACGAGGACTAGAGTGGTATCGACCCAGAACGATGGCCGGTAGCCAGCGAAGTCCACGGCCACGCGTTCTATGATGATGGGCAGAACGCCAGCGACGGTGCCCCAGAGAATGACGCGGGACTTGCGCTGCACTTCGGCGCTGGCATCGCGCGCGAAGGTATTCCATCCCAACGAGAGCATACCCAGAGCGATAAAACCGTACGTTACAGAAAGGCGAGTCACTTCCGCAGCGTGCGCCCCCAGCAACCGTACTATCAGCGCGGGCATCTGCGGATTGCCAATTGCTAGGCCGGGCAGCGCGAAAGTCATTCCAAGACCGAGACCTGCCCACTTCAACCAAGGGAAGTGGAGGTCAACCCACGACCGGGCGGGAAACACCGCGAAGAAGAAGTAGAAAAGCGAGCAAAGCATCCCCCAAAAGAGTGCACGATAGGCAAAGACGAAAGTGCGCAGCGCGGGGTGCATCGACCACGCGTTGGAGAAACCCGGTGCGGCGACAAAAGCGCAGAACAGTAAGGCCAGGAGCCAGGCATTGGGATCCTCGAGGCGCAAGAAGAGGACGGCGAGCCCGACCACCAGGAACAAAACGGGGTAGGACCTGGCGACTTGCAGCGCCGAAGTCCTGGCAAGGCCCAGTTGTTCGCCGCCTGAAGTAAACGGCCGAAAGACACCGTGCAAGATGACAGGGCGTGGCTCCGAATCGCGGGCAACGGTCATCTCGACGGCGTCGCCGGGCCGCGAGCGGCTCCAGGTTTCATTGAAAGGCGCTATCGTATTGAGAGCGTGACCATCGACGGCAACGATACGGTCGTTGACGCGCAGGCCGGCACGTTCGGCGGGACTCGATGGCACAATGTCGAGAATCGGGATCGAATGCGTTATCTCGTCGAGTGTTGTGTTGTGCTGCCGGTTGAAGCCGAGCTCGACGGGATTATTCGGGTGCCGCGCATCGTACATCCAGAGGTAACCGTAGAGGATGGCTGTGGCGGCAAATAGAGTCGCAAGTGCAGCCAGAAGGGGCCGGGGCAGTGAGGACCAGTGGCGCATAAATACATGGGCACAAAAAAGGAATGTGCCCCGGCCTGCAGCCTACGATGAGCGGATGCCCGAGTCAATCACGCCGCTCCAAAACGGCCCTTGGCTTATCGACTTCAATAACCGCGCTGTCGCAAGCTCGCTTGTTGGTGATACATCCAAATCTCCAAGGTGTGATTCGTCTGTTTCACTACGTGGTTGACCCGCGCTCGGGAGGATCTTTGCACTTGGCCGGTAAGTCGACTACGCATAAGAAGACCTCCTTGGCAATCGATTGGCCGTGTCTCAGGGGATTGTCGCCAAGTGACGGGCTACCCGGAAGTTAACGCCAGAAGGATCCTAACTTCCTAACTGGGCTTGATATTTGAATTCTGTCGGAACAGGTTCGCTGGATCGTACTTTTTCTTCAGAAGCACCAGGCGTTCATAGTTCGCGCCATACCGTTAACTCCCGGATGGTCGGCCGCTCGGAACGAAGCTCGTCCCTGAGCCGTTCAGCTAGCGTTGCGCACTCAATTCAGTTTAATGAAGGCCGCGCAGATCCGCCCAGCAGCGATGTATTCATATTGGCGATGGTGTGCTGGCCCTCGTGACCTCCCCAGGCATACATCAGAGAGACCATCGGAAATCCGCCGGCTCGGAGTGTGAGCCCAGCGGCAAAACTATGCTTCAGATGGCTGAAGCCGAGATCACCGCGCGTCAGAGCCACCCTTCCTTGATCCGCCATGAGCTTTAGACCAAATGGACCCCAGATCGAGTGCTCGAAGGTTTCCTGCAAGACCAAAAGATTGGGTGCGCGAAATCGATAGTCCTGATAACTGCCGACCGACAGTGCGCCGTTGATGTCTTGCCCTCCCAACGTCTGCTGAAAATAAAACGGAACCGCGCTCGTCGCCGAATTGATGGATTCGGAAAGCAGTAGGCGCACTGCGATCGAGCCGTTTAAGTTCCGTGTATGCGGAATCTCCGGGCACGTGTCTCCCGCTGGCGCGCAGGAATCGGGTCCTACCGTTTCCGCGCCCTTGGGAGGCGACTGCGTGTATCCGTAGAGGTAGTACGTGTGGTTTAGATCGACAGTCCATCGCAGAAAGGAGTTGTGCGAATCGGACGGTGCGAAGAATTGTTGAAATTTCCCCAGGTAATTCAGTTCGAAATCTCCGATCACGGGCTTGATCCGCAAACCTTCTCCCAGCTGAACGAATCCCGGCTGGTTGGTTAAGCCTGGCGCGCTGGCCTCCGTATACAGGGTTTCAATCGACGGTACGGATTGCCCATGCTCTCCCCGGATATCGACAAAGCGTCCGTTAACCTCTCCGAGGAGTGCGAGATGGAGTTTGCGGATCGCCGCCCACTCGAACACCGGTTTGATCACGCTGCCCCCCACAATCGTTTGGCTCATCTCGAATACGGACTTCCCGGCGAGCAGCGTGTCATTGCCCAAGCCAAAGAAGTTCAGCTTATTCAGCGAAATCGATTGCGCGTAGAGGTCGAAAACGGTGTAAGGATGTGTGAAACTTTCCGCTCCCTTGGGCTTTTCCTCTTCCTTCGGCGTTTCTCCCAGCTGGGGGATGGTGACTTTGATCGGGCTTTTGGCAGGATGCGGCGTGTGGACCAGCTTCATGTAGGCACCCGTACGCCAGGCCCCACTCGACGCGCCGGTTGCGTCCACGTCCCAGCTCAGCCGCCAATTCCTGGTGTTCTTCGACCATACGAAGGCCGCGCCCAGACCGAATCCGTTCTGCGGAGGCATACTGCCCGCTGCGATGTGGAGGGGATGGTCGGTAAACAGTGTGTAGGCGCATCCCGGCACGGATTTAAAGCTGAAGGTGCCGCAGGCGTCGGAAACACGTTCGCCTTCGCGCCGCAACTCGGCCCTTAGCTCACTCTCTTGGCCCAAAGCCACCATGGGCACACTCAACAGCACCAACAGCACCAGCACCACACTGCACCGTATGCACGTCTCCAAGAGAGCCTCCTACTTTTTCTTTCCATGCTTCCTGCTCTTCGTCTTCACCTTGGAGCGGCCTTGGCCCCCACGTCCTCGGTTGGCCCGCTCGGCCGCCGCGTCAGCATGGGCTTGATGAATCGCCTCCGTCACTTCGCGAATGTACCGCGCCGCTTCCGCTTCGGTTCGAATCGCGTGGGTGTAGATCGCAGTGCGGTACCGCAACGGGAGCCGCCGCTCCGTGTGCTGCAAATGCTGAATCTGCGTCAACAGTAAGGCGGACACCGGCCGGTTCGGATTCATGGCCTTTTTCGAGGGCCTGGGCACGGGGATGATGGTCACTTTGCGTCACTCCGTTCTAGGTTGCTGCGTGCTAAACACCGAACTCCGGGCAATCCGTCCGCAACGTATTTAGGGAAAGCAGATTCCGTTGGGGATCGACCGGCTCCACATTCGGCTCCACAAAAACATCGGCGTTCGTTTCCCTAGGAGAACGTGCTGCGTCATCGCCCAGGAAAAACTTCGTCACTGTCGCGGGAATTGAAGCGTGATCGAACACCCGGTCCACCACCGTATTCTTCGGAATCCACGGCGAAATGAGAACGGCGGGCACTCGAACACCCAGCCGATCGAACTTGAACTCCATCCCGGTTCCCGTACTATTCGCCGCCGCGGTGAACTTGTCCGGAGGGCAGGTCGGCGGAACGACATGGTCATAGATCCCTCCATGCTCGTCATAAACGACCAGCAACGCCGTGCTCGCCCACAGCTTCGGATTTCGCTTGATCCGCATGTACACTTCGGCGATCAAATACTCCCCGGCTTGGACGTCGTGGTCCGGGTGCTGATCGCTCGCCACCTGTTCGCCGTCGTCGGCTTCGTGGTCGTTATAGTTCGGCTCGACAAAGGAATAATCCGGCAGCAGTCCTTTGTCGCAGTCGCCTAGAAACTGCTTGTAGGTGCCGAATAGTTCCGGTTGGTTCTGCAGCAGGTTCACGACCTCCATCGTCGAGCTGCTCGTGTCGTAGTAGTAGACCTTGGCTGTGTGTTTCGGAGTGGCTTTCACGAGCCGCGTGTAGATGCTCTTGAACGGCTCGATGATGTCGAACGGATTCATATCCACCCGGCCAAATGACGTCCCATAGTGCGCAAAGGCGCGATTGCAGATCGTCGGGCCTGGAATCGAAGCAAACCAGCGATTGAACACGGCAAATTCCAGAGCCAAGGTCGTCAGCACCGGTAAATCGTCTTTCTTGAAGTAGTACATGATCTTCTTCGAATGGCCCACGTCCCGACGCTGGTTGAAGTAGCTTTTTACGAACCCCTGCATGGTCGGGACCCGCGCAGCACTCGTGCCTCCGCCGAAGATTTGCAAGTCGACAGCTTGAAAATGATGGTCGGGATCGGGATTTAGCTGTCCCTGAAACTCCGCCAGTGGTTGCGCCTTGACGGACGCACCGGTCGTGTCCGGATTGCTCATCTGATCGGTGATTCCGTCAATCCGCGGATCCACGGCCTTGAGCGACCCCAGCATGTGGTCAAACGACCGATTCTCCAGCATGAGCACGACGATGTGCTTGAGATTCTGTAGTCCAAGGCTCATAGCGGGTTCCCGATTGGGATTGGATTCGTCACGGTAGATCCTCCCTACCTCTCATTTCGCGGCCGAAGGAGACGGCTGGCTGTTCTTTTGCACGAAGACGTTCTTGATCGTGTCCGCGCCGAATCCCAACAAAAACACGGCGCTCAGCCCCGGCAAGACGTCGAGTTTGGCGAGTTCGTCCCCGCGCACCTCGCACCAGCCCTACGAACGCCAGAAAAAATGCAATCGCGAAGCGCAACCCTCCCGCCAACCAATATTGCTTTTAGAAGGAAGAGGTCGCCTGGCGGACCGTGAGTTCGTGCGTAAACTGCACGGAGTCGGACAGCCCTCCCGGGGCCGCCGCGACGCTGAGCGGGATGTCGAGATGCACTACGTTCGAATCGCTTGCACTTTGCAGGATCGCGAGCGAGGCCTTGGCGGCCAATTCCGCGCCGGAATTCCGACACTCTTGTCCGCTGGCCGAAATCGAGCGAAAGAACGAAGAGCACAACGAACCAGTTTCCGCACTCGAAAAAGCGCAGACCTCGCTCTTCGCGAGCGCCGGGCTCGGGGCAGGGTTTCATGTTACCGAGCTCGATAAGTGGACAGTAGGCTAGCGCGTAGCGCTGCCGATGGCAAGTACTTTATCGACACATGTCGGTAGCACGCGATATGTCCGGTCGAATTAGCACATGAAATGTCCGCTTTAGCGAGCCGCTAGGGTAGAGCTACCAGCCGGGAGGGGGCATGGAGACCTACCTGAGGGCGGCAGTGGAGCGGGCTATGAAGGTACAGGAAGTCATCATGCGGGCCATGGCCAGAAAAATTACCTGGGGCTGGCCGGAGAGATCCTCGGACTGTGCGAACGACAGATGCGTCGCTGGAAACAGCGCTATCAAGAGGCTGGCTACGCTGGACCTTCGAGTCTTGCGGAAGCAACCCTAATGTGGTTCGGGAAGGCTGCACCGGTGAATCGAACGGATGCACACAATGACAAAAATACTCCCCGCATGCTCGCCTATCCTCGCCCGTGCTAACGAATTGGAATGCGGTAAGAAATCCCGAAGGCCAAGTGATTCGTCCATCGCCGAAGCGTCGGGGGCGTGGTCCCTGCAGGAACTGTCTGTCCGACGGCAAATCCTTCCGCAAACTCCTGAAAGCGACCCGTGTGGTTGCCGATCAGGATAGATAGACGATTTATCCCGAAAGACGCCCCTTCAAAAAATTCCCCCCTCGTCGTTCCATTGTTTGGATTAAGCAAGAATCCAACTGCGGGTCCGACCGAACACACGTAGCCCCAGGGATGGTATCTCCTACCGTCCGTAGCCCAGGGACAACGGAAATTCAGGAAGGAAGGGTGCACTTCGAAGATCGCTCCAGGAATAAACTGCACGGAGGAGTGGTTCGTGACAGCGAGCAATGGTGTCGCTGCTGGCAGAGGCCCAGAAATCGTTCCGACTTGCCGTGCCGGAAGTAAGGAAATGAAAGCTCCGACTGACAAGTCCCAGGACGCTGCCGCTTCGTAATACGCCGCAAAGGTGATGACATCGAATACCTGCGTCTGCGTGGCTACGTCCTTGCAGGTGATCGCCTCGGTGACTTGCTTCTGTGCGTAAACGCTCATGGGCAAGTAAACTGTCGTCCAGGGACTCGCGGCACTCACTGGAAAATCGCCAGATCCTTCCGGAGATGAATTCAGATTCAACCATGTGTATGCAGGCTTCATCGCAGCTTGAACATCTTGCAGCGATTGCACTTGAGCAGGCAGCGGCCTCATCTCCGACTTCATCTTTCTGACCCTACCCTCAGCATCGCTAAACCAAGCCTGAAATTTCTGAATGCATGTGTCATCGCCGTTGCACTCGGCAGGCTCTAACTGTCCGGCTTTATTTGCATATTTCTTCTTGAACGCGTCCAGCGCCTTGCCATTCGCGTCGATCCCTTGGCTGACGGTCTTTTGATCATCACCGCTGGGAAGAGGATCCAAAAACATTTGCTTCAGATCCTTGTGTATTTGTTTTGCAGCTGCCACGAATGCCGCGTCATCCGCGTAGGAATACTTCCAGTTCGTATTGACCGTCTTCTTCGCGGTCGTGAAGTCGGTGACCTCCTTGTCATACTGGTCCCACATCTGCTTCACGGCCTGTTCACTCGCTTGTAGGTCTCCATCGAGCTTTAGCGCTTCTTCCTTTGCGGCACAATCTTTCCCTTGGGCGTCTTGGCACCGAATTTCATTGGGAGACCTTGGAGGTCCCGCAGCTACGCGTGGATTTGCTCCAGGCAAACCAAACCCCGCCAGCGAAGTGATGAACGTGGTGATCGACGCGCTAGCGTCGCGTGTCAGTGCGGCTGGTGATGCTGCCAGCGTGCACTTCATGAGAGGCGAAGCATGGGTCAGGACGACGACGGCCTTTGCGCCAGGATGAATCGCCACATCTACATGCGTCGGAGCAGCGTTAATAGCGTTCGATACATCCGAGACCAGAATCGTCACCCTGCAAGGCTCATTCTTTGGAAGATACTCCTTGCACTCCGAAGCGGCCTTCCAATGCGTTGGCGCGTCTTGCGCGTACGCGGCACCGCTGAAGCTGGCGAGTAGGGCCAGAACCAGGCTACGTAGTTTCATCGAGTTCCTCCGTCGGCGTTTCAATCTCACTTATGTACAAGGCAGGGTCTTTATGATAGATAGACGGTCATCTCTGTTAACGTAGCTTACTATTTATCATAGACCTTTTGTCTTGTCGCAAGGAATTGAAAAACAACGTGACGCCGGGGGTAAGGATGAAGACTCGCGTGGCAGTCCTCGTGGGAATCTTAGTTGCCAGTGCCTGTCCAGCAGTCGGTCAGCAGCCCAGTCTCAATCTCGAACTCATTCCCAGCAGCGTCTTCGATCACCGGCAGGTTCAGCTCTATATCACCATTGAGTCGTCACAGGAACTCGACGACGCTGTTCTTGAGATTCGAACATCTACGGATTTCAAGGCAGAACCGTCGACCATTCGACTTCCGGCTGTCATGCGCAGCGTCATTCAGAACGTAACCATCACACCAATCAACCCGAAGCTGCTTGTCGGCGATCAGGCCATCACCGTCGCTCTTTCTCAGCCGAACGATCCCGCAAAACGAAAAATCCTCGCCAGCAAGCTTCTCAAGTTCTCCTATGCGCCCGAAATCTCGCTTTGCCTCTTCTTCGTTTTTGCCACTCTTGGACTCATCGTCGGATATTGGGTTCGATTAATTGTGAAAGTACTCGGGGCGATTACGCCCCCGCCTGCGGCGCCCGAGGCCGCGGCACCAGCCCAAGGGCCGATCACGCGATTTGTACAAGCCCACTACTATTTGGTCGATTTTTTGGTAACCGTCGCTCTCGCTTTTATCGTGTTGGCAACGCTTGTGCAAAATGGCAGGCCACCACAGGCGGGGGCAACGTGGTACGGCGCACTTGCGAGCGGCGTCGGAATCGGATTGTTTACCAATAGCGAGCTTCTTACTCGTCTAAGGAAATAGCGATGACTCCGTCGAATCCCGTCGTCACTGTCATAAATCCGGGCGACACGACAAAGCCAGATCCGTTCACCATCTGCATCATCTCAAACCCCGCTCTTGAGGTCCCGTGGAAAACCGGCCAATTCGTCGTCGATCCCATAACTTCGAACAAGAGCGCATTTGACGCAGCGGCACAATACATCTGTGACGTCCTGTTTGGTAGACTCGCGAACCAGCGAGAACAATTGTTGGCGGACCCCACCATCGGACCTAAAATTCGCGTTGTTTCCCTCTTCGTTACGGGCCTACGCGCGCAGGACGCAAATTCTCTCGTTGCCCAGGACACAGATAGCAATTTGCTGATTGCCCGGCGTACGGTCTTTCGTCCCCTCCTGAATCGATACGGGCTTGATGCCGATGTCGCCTACGGCGTCTCGGCTTCACCGACCCACACACGTGCCAGTGCATGGTACACATCCGACGATGACGCCCGGGGCGGCGTGGCTTTCACACTTGGCGGCGTGTCCCTCTCTCATCGTTACTACTGCTTGATTCCCGGCACTGTTGCGATCCATGCCACTGCAAGCTCTATGACAGCCCTTCACGAATTTGGCCATGCCCTCTCGAGCTACTCAAACGGCATGGTCGTGGACCTTTACGTCGACAGCAGTTCCGCAGTCAATTGCAAAGCGGGCCGTCCGATCCCTCCGCAGTTTGCGATCTACGACACCACACCGAATCTCTCCGACCCCGTCCGCGATTCGATTGGTTATCCATCAGGATGGACTTCCTACCACTGCGAACTGATTGATCCCGGCTTTCCCGCCCTCATGGATGACTACTGGCTCGCCCCGGACCACATCCCGGAGCATTCCCAACACGACAAAATCACACGCCGGTTCTTAACGGACCGTGTTCGCGCTAAAATAGGCAGATGAGGAGGAGACGGCCATGGAACCCCTAAAACCGCAACGCAAAAGGCAGATGCTTGAGGCCTCCCCGGCCGCGACACCCCAGGAAATTGCCGAGTACGAAAAACTGCTCGCCGAGAGGTTCACGGTCGACCCGGACCTTCCCCGCAGTCCGGAATCGCTTGAACTCCGCCAGCGCAAGACCGATAGGTTGAAGGAGCTTCGACGAAAACTCTTTCCCGAAGCGGAAGCCGAGCGTCACGAAGAGGGCCAGACCCGCTAACGGTATTCCGTGGGGAAAACGGCTGCAACTCAGCCTTACCTCTAGGAACGGACGAACGATCGTATTCACCGAAATACTCTGATTCCTTCCCTGCCCTTCGTGGCCAAACTCTGCGCCTGATCCGTCCGCTTCTTCTGTCTTTTTCGGCTCGCCAATAACCCTCTCAAGACGCGCTCGCTTCCGCGATGCGCATGGCCACCCCCGTCACCCGACCCACGATTTCCGCTTCCTGAGGATACGGGAAGCGCCGAATCTCGCTTGACGAATTGGGATATGGGATTGCGCTCAGGTGTCCTTCTTTCAGTTCACACCAGCTACACAGGTAGCCTTCACGAAGCTCGATGAAGTAAATGGGGCGTTCGAACTCCGTACGCCAAATTGCGGATTTGACCTTCCGTTGATTCCCGTCGATTTGTACGAAGGATCCTGGACGGATGAGCGGGTACATCGTGTAATCCTTCAGCCCGATGTAACCGTACAATGACTTTCGCAAGTCAAGGTGCTGCACCAAGGGAACCGGGATTTCTCCCCAAATTTCTACCAGGCGGGACAAAAGATTCGTACTTTCCAATTGCAGGTCTTCTCGCATTCGCACGGGGAGGACCACTTTTTCGGGGTCCGGCAAATCCTTCTGAACGAGATGCGTGTTCGGCAAACCGAAAAGGGCCTGATCGCGACCGATGTCCCCCACCCGAAGCCCAAAGAAGCCAAGGACGCTCGTCCAACTGTCACGATAAATGACGCTCAGGCTGTAGAGCTTATAAATGCTCGGTGTGTAGGACCCGTTCTCGACGTTGTTGAGCCAACCGCGAGAGATGAAATAGTCAGGGCTTTTTTTCTCTTCGGCGAGCTTGAGGCTTCGCGCCTGCACATCTCGGAGCGTCAGACCGACGCGGAGTCGCAGTTCCTTTAATCGTGTTCCCGCTGAGCGGGCAAAGTCCCCGGGTTCCATTCACATGTGTGCTACGCAGTTTTATGATGACTTTAGAATGATATATAGACTAGATTATGGGCAACGTGAATCTCCATCCACGGAGAACCAGGGCAATGTCCTGCATTCCAGACATCCCAGTCGTCTGGAAATCCGGCCAACTCGAAGTTTCTACGCACACCGTTCCGGATTCTCTCTACCCATAATCCCGGGCACCGGCGGTGAAGTTTCCCGAAGGTGTTCGTGCAATTTCACTCGAACGGCGCCAACCGCCTCGACCCCTGACCGGAACACGGTCCTAGGTGGATGCTGCCGTAGTTTTTTGGAGGCCTCCTTGCTACGCTCCCATCTCACTACGCTGACCGCGTCCGTCAGATCCTCGCAAGGCCGGGCCTCAAAGCTCTTTCGGGCCGAATCCACGCAGCCTCCAGCACCGGACCGCCGCTCTTGTTTTCTTAAGCAGAGCCGGTGCGGAAGGGCCAGATACTGGCCTGCAGAAGCATAGGAACGGTGAAAAACCCCAGTCGTGGTCGGGATTGCGCCCAGAAAAGACAAGGTTTCGGAAAAACCCATGGAATTAGCGCAGTGCTACGCTCGCGTTATCCTCGCACGCGCTTCTCACGCGCACCCGAGTTGGCAGGTATAACGACCAAGGAGTCTGTGGTTGCGAACCGGATTGCCCCGACCCTCAGGCTTCCTGTGCCGTTAAATGAAAGTGCAGCGCGCATACCGACCGCCCGCTCGCGAGTGCGACAGGCGAATCGGTGCGATGTGAAGAGAAAATGAAACCGCCTAGGTCGCGATTCTCGCTGAGCCACCGCGACATGCAAAACCGAGGGTATTTAGCATAACTCTCTGCCCTGCTGTACTTCTCGAAGCTCTTTCTGTGCCTGCTCCAAATCGGCTAAGCGCTGTTCAAGTTCGGCCCGAAAGATCTCCGCTTGTTCGTAAAGCCGGGCATTCTGAATCGCAACCGCTGCAGGGATCGCGAGTGATTTGGCAAGGCGCAAATGCTCCTGGGTAAACGCCTGGGCATGCGTGTCGCCGAGCGAAAGAAGTCCGAGCACTTGTTGCGACGCAACGAGCGGCACACACAACCACGAGCCTAG
>Ga0137399_10000803_pt1 | contig 13456 bp, 8 predicted proteins | sample czorhiz316metaG_FD_104810 | JGI IMG/M metagenome (GOLD analysis project Ga0137399, IMG submission 104810) | Vadose zone soil microbial communities from Angelo Coast Range Reserve, California, USA - czorhiz3.16 metaG | ecosystem: Environmental > Terrestrial > Soil > Vadose zone | place: USA...
CGGATGCGGGGTCGCGCGCGCATCCGACGGCGAGGTGGTGAAGCCGATCTGATTGTTCACCACGAGGTGCAGGGTCCCGCCGGTCTGATAGTGCGGCATCTGAGCGAGCGCCAGGGTCTCGGCCACGATCCCCTCGCCCGCGAACGCCGCGTCGCCGTGGATCAGGAGCGGGACCCCGCCGCTGCGTGACAGGTCGCGCATCGCGTCCTGGCGCGCGCGCAGCGCTCCCAGCACCACCGGGTTCACGAACTCGAGATGGCTGGGATTGAAATACAGATCGAGGTGCACGCGCGCGCCGCCCGGCGCCTCCCAGTGCGAGGAATAGCCGAGGTGATATTTCACGTCGCCGTGCCCCTGGACATCCACCGGCACGAAGCTGGATTCGAACTCGCTGAAGATGGTTTCCAGCGGCTTGCGCAGGACGTTCGCGAGGATGTTGAGGCGGCCGCGATGCGGCATCCCGATCACGAGCTGCCGCACGTCGAGCGAGGCCGCGCGCGCGATCACTGTGCCCAGCATCGGCACCAGCGTCGCCGCGCCCTCCAGCGAGAAGCGCTTCTGGCCCGGATAGCGGACGTGCAGGAACTCCTCGAAGCGATCGGCCTCCATGAGCTGCTCGAGCACGCGGACCCGCTCGGCCGGCTCGAGCGCCGCGCGGTTGCGCGAGCGCTCCATGCGCTCGATCAGCCAGTCGCGCGCCTCGGGATCGGAGAGGTGCATGAACTCGACTCCCAGCGTGTCGCAGTAGGTCTCATGCAGCGCCGCGACCAGGTCCCGCAGCGTGCCTCCGGTCGCGCCGCGAAACGGATGGGCGGAGACTTCGCGATCCAGGTCCGCATCGCCGAGCCCAAACGCAGAGAGTTCGAGTTGGCTCTCGGCCGGCGGAACCCCGCCCAGGGGATCGAGCCGCGCCACGCGGTGCCCGAGCGCGCGATACGCCAGGACCAGGGCGAAGACGCCCCCCGCGGGCTCGGTTTCACGCGGCGCGCGGTCTGGGTCCAGGGAGAGGTCGAAGCCCGCGAAGAACAACGCCCATTCCTCGGAGACCGAGGCGGGGTTTTCGCGGTAGCGGCGGTACTGCTGGTCCACGTACGCCGCGTTCGAACCCTGTACGAAATCGAGCCGTCTGCCCATGAATGGCCCCGGATGAGGCCGCGCCACGCCAGCGGGCCGACCTCGTTCGTGGTCGCGAAATCCTTCGAGAAAAGCAGACTATCATGAAGCTCGAAGTCGTGCCGAGCACGCGCTTTCAGGCGCCGCGGAGCCCGCCGAGCTCGAGCGCGATGCCGGCGTTTTCCACCGCCGCCCGCGCCGCGATGTAGTGGGCCGCGGCGAGATCCTCGACCGCGAGCCCGAGCGACTTGAACAACGTCACCTCGGAGGCCGAGCCGCGGCCGGCGGATTTCCCGGCCAGCACCTCGCCCAGCTCGGCGAGGATGTGCGAATCCGAGATCGCGCCTTCGCTCCTCGGGATCAGAAAGTCGCCGGCTTCGGCCAGCGTCGATTCGCGGCGATCGACGTAAAGCCGCGAGCGAACCACCGCGGCGGTGTCGAGTTCGCGCGCGTTCGCGAAGCACGCCCCCACCGCATTGACGTGCGCGCCCTCGGCGAGCCACGCCCCTTCCAGCAGCGGCTGCTTCGCCGCCGTCACGGTGCATACCAGGTCGGCGCCCCGCACCGCATCGCGCGCGCTCTCGACCGCCTCGATCGCGAGTCCGCGCCGCGCCGACTCGGTCGTCGCGAATGCGCGCGCATGCGCGGGCGTCGCGCTCCACACCCGCACGCGGCGCAGCCTTCGCACCGCCATCATGCCGTCCAGATGCGTGCGAGCCTGGGTCCCGGAGCCGAGCAGCGCGAGGTCCGAGGCGTCCGGCTTCGCCAGCACACGGGTGGCGAGCGCGCTCACCGCCGCGGTGCGGATCGCGGTGATCGCGGTCGCGTCCACCACCGCGCTCAGGCTGCCGTTCCTGGTCTCGAACACCAGCACCGCGCCCTGATGCGAGTCGAACTCGGTGCCGTGGTTCCCGGGCATCACCGTCACCACCTTGAGCCCGATCGCATCCGGATCGCCGAGCCAGGCCGGCATCAGTCCGAGCAGGCCGCGCCGATCGGGTAGCCACACCATGGAGCGCAACGGCTGGACCGCCTCGCCGCGCGCCAGCGTGCGGAACACCCGCTCCATCACGCCGATGGCCTGGACCATCGGAAACAGGCGCCCGACGTCGGCCGCGCCCACCACGCGAACGCTCATGTCGCGGCCCCGGCCGCGGCCGTCATCACGGCCAGCGCCCGTTCGGGGTCCACGTTCCCGCCCGAGACGATCGCCACCACGCGCGAACCCGGCGGCAGCCGCACCGCGCCGGAATGCAGCGCCGCGAACGCCGCCGCGCCCGAGCCCTCGACGTAGAGCTTCGCGCGCGTGAACAACAGCGCCATGGCTTCGCGGATCGCGCGCTCGGTGACCGTGACCAGCTCGTCCACACAGCGCTCGGCGATCGCGAGCGGCAGCGCGCCGACGAACGGCGGCGTCATGCCGTCGGCCAGCGTGTCCGCGGGCCGCGACACCGGCACCGGGTGGCCGGCGGCGCGCGCCGGGCCGAGCCCGGGGCCCTCGGCCAGCTCGACCGCGATCACGCGCACGTCGGGGCGGAGCTGCTCGAGCGCGCTCGAGGTGCCGCCCATCAATCCGCCGCCGCCGACCGGAATGATCACCGCATCGAGCTCGGTGGCATCCTCGGCGATCTCGAGCCCCACGGTTCCGGCTCCGGCCAGCACCACCGGGTCGTCGAACGGATGGACGAACGTCATGCCGCGGCGCTCGCGTTCCTGGTTCAGGCGGTCGAACAACGTGGCACGATCGGGATGCAGGATCACTTCCGCGCCGTAGCCGCGCACCGCATCCAGCTTCGAGCGCACCGCGCCGTCCGGCATCACCACGGCACATGGGCAGCTCACGCGGCGCGCGGCCCACGCCACCGCCTGCGCATGATTGCCGGCCGAGACCGTGATCAGGCCGCGCGCGCGCTCCGCCTCGCTCAGCGACCGCACCTTGTTCAGCGCCCCGCGCGCCTTGAACGATCCGGTCTTCTGAAAGCTCTCGCACTTGAGCCCGAGGCGCACGCCTGAGATCTCGCCGAGCGAGCGCGCCTGGAGGATCGGGGTGCGGTGCACTTCGCCGCGCAGGCGCTCGGCGGCGGCGCGAATCTCGGCGATCGGGATCATGCCCGAACTATAGGGAACCGCTTGCCGGCCGCAAGCGACCGAGCCGGGAAGGCCAGGTGCCCAAGAAATGCACGAGAGAACTTCCGCTAGGGCTCGCGTCGGACTGGAATCGTGACGTTGAGCCAGTCAGAAACCGCGGTCCCCTTCGCCCGCGCGGCCTGGAACACGGATGTTCGAAGGGCCTCTCTCGCAGCCGCAACTACGGCGGGACCGGGTCCCCGCTCGTCGTGTTCGGGGTAGCCGAGGAGTCTGGAGTCGCGCACTTTCCCATCACGCGCAATGATCACAACGAAGTGAACAGAGTCGACGCCGGTCCCGGCGCCACACCCTCGGCAGACTGCGTTGATAGGGGCTGCCGGTTGTGCCCTGACACCGCGCTGCTCGATGTCCGCCTCGACGACCGACGTCTCCGTACTATCGAGCGGGATGAGCCACCAGCGCCCGTATCGGTACCGCTGCCCCTCGCGCTTAGTCTCAAGCAGTGTGTAATAAGTCTCCTCCACAATCACGGTGTCGGGCCGCACGATAACGGGCATTTTGAATGCAGCCTCGTCGCTCTGATTGCCTACCTCAACGCGAAACGTTCCCGTGATCTCGAATCTCCCAGGGTCGCGTGGAAGCAGTTTGAGGGTGTAGTTGCCGCCAATCGCGCTCAACAGGCCGGCATTCGCCGTATCGCCGTACAGGAGCTTCAACCCCGCCGGAATAGATAAGTGAAATCGGGCTATGGGATCTTCCTCATATCGTCCACCCACTCCTAGGCCGACCGTCAAAGTGTCGCCCGGTCGCTGCGCCCCGGCACCACCAGCGACAAAGAGAAACGGCGGCCCCAGGCCGCCTAGCCAAGTCACATCGGCGGCTGCCATGTCGATGGTCAGGATGCAGGCCACCACGGCAACCACAATCCTCCGCATCGAGATCTCCACTCTGGATCGCATTTACGCGATGCTGCGCCCGCGGGTCTCGGGCAGCAGCCACACCCACGCTCCGGCGAGCAGCGCGAACACCACCGCGAGCGCGATCCCGCCACCGAGCGCGGCCCCGCCCACCGCTACGACCAGCAACGGCGCCACGAACTGGGCACTGCGCGAGACGTTCATGCACACACCGGCCGCGGTGTTGCGCGCCGAGGTCGGGAACAGTTCGGTGAACAGGGGTCCGAATCCCGACCAGGTCCCGGTGCCGAGACCGGTCACGAACAGGGCCAGCAGGATGTTCTCCGGCCGGGTCCGAATCCGGTCCTGCGTCAGAGTGATCATCGCGAGTCCGATCGCCATGATCACGCTGAACAGCGTGAACATGCGGCGGCGCCCCCAGCGATCGGACGCCAGCCCGTAGAGCAGATAGCCGGACACCGAGCCGGCGACGAACACCAGCGTCCAGGCGCCGCTCTTCTGGATCGTCAGGCCCCAGGCGCGACCGAGGAATTCCGGGAGCCAGGACGTGGTGAGCCTATAGTTCGTCATGTTGAACAGCGTGAGCACGAACGCGATCGCGAAGACGCCGCGCACGCCGGGGCCGAACAGCGTCGCGAGGCTGGAGCTGCGCCCGGCCTTCGGGTTCGCACGATGCTCGAGCCACACGTCGGATTCCGGGACTGCCACGGCGATCACGCCAGCCAGCACGATCGGCGTTGCGGCGATGAGGAACGCGGCGCGCCATCCGGTCGCCGGCGCGATCTGCGTGGCGAGCAGCGTGGCGAGCCCGATTCCGATCGGCGCCCCGGTCTGCGCCAGCGCGCCGAATTGGCCGCGGAGCCGCGACGGCACGGTCTCGCACAGCAGCGTCTGGCCCGCCGCCCATTGCCCGCCGATCCCGATCCCGGCGATTGCGGCGCACGCTTCCAGCGCCTGCAGCGAGTGCGCGAGCGAGGCACAGGCCGTGGCCAGGGCGTAGATCACGATCGAGAAGATCATCGCGCGTTTGCGGCCGAATCGATCTGCGGCGAGCCCGAGACTCAGCCCTCCCACGCCGGTCATCGCGAGCGCCAGCGACTTGATCGCCTTGACGCCGTTATCGTCGAGACCGAGCTCGGTGCGGTAGAGCAGCGAGAGCTGAAAGAAGCTGATGAGCGCGAAGAACACCGCGGTCCACCCGAACCACGCCACCACCAGAATCCGGCGGTGGACCGGCGCGGCGGAATCGGTCTGATGGAGGAGCATCCGACAAGCCTAAGGGCCGCAATGAATTGAGTCCAGAGGTGATTGCCGCCCGGAGGAGCATTTGAGCTCGTCCTAAAGCATCATGCCGTAGAAGTCGAAATATCTCTGAAACCCCTCAAACGTCGTTTCGCGGAGCATTCGCTCCTGGCTTGCCGGAACTTGCGCGCTCCGGGAAGTCCGACGGTTGCGCCAGAGGGGCACGCCATGAGGGCACGCCGCCACCCGCGGGCGGTCACGGGTCTCACCGCCGCGCTCGCGATCGGATTCCTGTCCCAGACCTGCGCCGGAGCGCGCGCGGCGAGCGCGGCGGTCGCACCGGAGGTGCTGCTCTCGGGCGGCTCTGAATGCGACGTCAACTCGCGCTACATGTGGCGCGGGCTCGCTCTCAGCGAGGGAGCGGTCGCGCAGCCCTCGGTTTGGCTCTCGCGCTCGGGCTTCACCATGACCCTGTGGGGAAGCGGCGCGCTCGATTCGCGGGATCCATCGGGCTTCCACGAACTCGATCCATCGCTCGGGTACGAACGCGAACTCGGCGGCTGGTCTCTGAAGCCTTCGGTGTACCTCTACCGTTATCCGGGCACCCCCGACCCCGGCTCGACCGAGCTCGAGCTGGTGGTGGGCCATGGCCTGTTCGGTCCGGTGCACGCGATCGCGCGACAGACGGTGGATGTCGGCGCTTACCCGGGAGCGAATTCAGGAGCCGTGGGCGTCGCGCGTGAAAGCGAGTCCGAAGGCGCCTGGTCCTGGACTGCCGGCGCCCAGCTGATGTGGAATTCGGCGCGGTTCGTCAAGGCTTACGTCGGCGAACCGGCCCGCGCGACCGGAATCCTTCAAGGCACGCTCGCGGTCACGCGTCATCTGGGGAAGTGTTATCTCCGGCTGCACGGCGAGGCGGATGGCGTGACCGATGCCGTGCAGCGCACGCACCTCATCGGAGATTCTCCGTTCTCGGCGGGCGCGGCGCTGGGAGCCGAGTGGTGAGCGTGCGCCAGCCCCGCGGGGTTTCCCTCCGCGTCAAGACCGCGCTGATCCTGGCGACCGCGGTCGCGTGCATGGTGATGCTGCTCTACACGGCGCTGTCCTCGATGCTGCTGCGCCAGTATCGCGAACTCGAGCATTCCACCACGTCGGTGAACGCGGAGCGCGCCGCCGACGCGTTGCGCCAGGCCATCGCGGACCTCCACACCAAGTCCTCGGACTGGGCTTACTGGGACGACACCTACAAGTTTCTGATCGACCACAACGCCCAGTACGAGCAGTCGAACCTCACGTCGGTGACGCTCGACAATCTGCACCTCGATCTGATCGCGATCGTGGATCTCGAAGGACGCGTGGTCGCGTTCCGGGCTCGCGACCCCCGGCACCAGCCGGTGACGGCGATCCCTGCCGCGCTGGCGCGCCAGTTGTCGCGTGGCCAGCCGCTGGTCACGCCCCGCAACGAACACGATGAGCACTCCGGCGTGATGCTCCTCCCCGAAGGCCCGCTCCTGCTCTCGGCGCGCACCGTCCTCACCAGCAACGCCACCGGGCCGCCGCACGGCACGCTGATCTTCGCGCGCTACGTCACGCCCCAGGTGGTCCGGGCGCTGGGCTCCCAGACCCATGTGGTGCTGGCCGCCTGGCCGATCCACGACGAGGGTCTGCCGACCGGCGCCCGGCACGCCGTGGCCGCGCTCGAAAACGGACACGAGACCGTGGTGGCTCCGATCGACGAAGATCGGGTCGCCGGCTACACGATGGTGCACGACCTGTTCGGCGAACCGGGTCTGATGCTGCGCGTCGTCCTGCCGCGCAGTATCTACGCCGAGGGCGTCTCGACCCTGGAGCTCATCTTCTGGTCGCTGCTGCTGGTGGGCGTGCTGGTCGCCATCATGACCATCTGGACGCTCGAGACCTGGGTATTGCGCCGCATCGTCGCGCTCAGCGCCGAGGTCGGGCGCATCGGCCGGGAGCTGGTCACCGGCGCGCGGATCGCGGTGCGCGGCAACGACGAATTGTCCAGTCTCGGCGGCTCGCTGAACGAGATGCTGGGTCGCTTCGACACCGCCCAGACGCGTCTGCGCGAAAGCGATCTGGTGCTGAAGAGCTTCTATGACAAGGCGGCCATGCTGCGCGGCATCGTCGATCTGGAGGGCGACGACATCGTCCACATCATGGACAACGCGAACACCACACGCCTATTCGGCCTCGCGGACGGGGCAACCGCGGGGCGGCGCGCCAGCGAGCTCGGGGTTCCACTCGCAATCCGGCGTTTGTGGATCGACCAGTACGAAGAGAGCGAGTCAGTCGGACAGGCGGTTCATTTCGAATACGCCCACCCCACGCCCGAGGGTCCCAAGTTCCTTTCGGTGTGGGTCTGCAAGATCGGAGAATCGTCCGATGGCCGGCGGCGATTCGCCTACGTCGCCGAGGACGTCACCGCCGATCGCATCGCGGCCGAGCAGCTCGTGATCGCCCGCAACGAGGCGGACGCCGCGAATCGGGCGAAGTCCGCGTTTCTCGCCACGATGAGCCACGAGATCCGCACCCCGATGAACGGGGTCCTCGGCATGACCGGGCTCTTGCTCGGCACGCCGCTGACGCCGACGCAGCGCGATTACGCGGAGACCGTCCAGCGCTCCGCAGAATCCCTGCTCGCGCTCATCAACGACATCCTCGACTTCTCCAAGATCGAGGCCGGCAAGCTGACACTCGAGCCGATCGCGTTCGACCTCGCGGTGATGGTGGACGAGGTAGTCGAGATGTTCGTGCCGCGCGCGGCCGACAAGAACCTCGAGCTGGTGGTGAGACTCGCAAGCGACGTGCCGCGGAACCTGGTCGGCGACGCCGGCCGCATCCGACAGATTCTCGTCAATCTCGTGGGCAACGCCCTCAAGTTCACGTCCGCCGGGCACGTGTTGATCGACGTAAGTTCGGAGGGCGGTGATGCCAGGCGGGTGAAGCTCCGGTTCGGCATCACCGATACGGGAATCGGGCTCACCGAAGAGCAGAGCCGGCGCCTGTTCCGGTCCTTCTCTCAGGCGGACGTCTCGACCACCCGGCGGTACGGCGGAACCGGTCTCGGCCTCGCGATCTCCCGCAGCCTGGTCGAGTTGATGGGGGGCGAGATCGGAGTCGAGAGCCGGCCCGACGCCGGATCCACGTTCTGGTTTGCGCTCGACCTGCCACGCGCCGCGAGCGATTCGAACGCAGCGCCCGACCGCCCGCTCGCGGGCCGGCGCGTCCTCCTGCTCGACGATCTCGCGGTCAGCCGCGACGAGATCGTCGCGCAGCTCGCACACCGCGGCGCCGACATCGTGGGCGTGGATTCGGCTCCCGCCGCCCTGGACTGCCTGACCAGCGTTGGGGCTCGATTCGATGCGGTGCTGATCGATTTCGGGCTCGAGGGGACGAACGGGGCATCGTTCGGTCAGGTGCTCGCCGAACATCCCGGCATGCAGCAGATCCCGCGCATTCTCCTCACCTCGCAACCCAGCCTCGGTGACGCACAGCGCTTCCAGGAGATGGGCTTTGCGGGGTACCTGGTGAAACCGGTGCGCGCCGACATGCTGAGCGGAGTACTGCTGCGTGTCGTCACCACTCCGCCCGCGGCACGCTCCGGCATCGTCACCCGCCACACGCTTCGCGACGGCCGCGAGGGCCCGCAGGCACCGGCCTGGTTCCAGGCGCGCTTCCCGGGCCTCCACGTACTGCTGGCCGAGGACAACGCCGTGAATCAGAAGGTGGCGTCGCACATGCTGGAGCGGCTCGGATGCCGCGTCGACGTTGCGAACGACGGCCGTGAAGCGGTGCGCCGGGCGGCGGACACGTCGTACGGCCTGATCTTCATGGACATCCAGATGCCGGAAATGGACGGCCTCGCCGCCAGTGCGGCGATTCGTGCGGCGGAGCCGGGCGGGCGCCGCGTCCCGATCATCGCCCTCACCGCGAATGCCATGGAGAGCGATCGGAATCGCTGCCTGGCGGCGGGAATGGACGGATTCATCACCAAGCCGATGAAACCCGATGCGCTGATCGCCGCGCTGCGCGAATGGTGCGGCACGAGCGAGGGCACGGACTCCGCCCCGCTGCCGAAGGCCGCCGCGTAACGCGCAAAAGCCCGCGAGCAGGATGCCCGCGGGCTTTCGGTCCTTCGACGTTTCGTTACGTCGTGATGACCACCAGGTGCTTCACCTTCCGGAACTCCTTCGCGTCCACGATGTGGATCGCGACCTGATTTCCATCCATGGTGAGCTGGTAGCTGGTGGGGGGCTGAGGGCTCAGCACCTTGACCTTCTCGATCTTGTCCGCCGTGGTGGGGATCACGGTCTCCTGATCGGTGTCGATGTTCGTGAAGAGATTCTCGTTATAGTTCCCCGAAAGCTCCACGGTCTTGCCGAGGCCCAGCACGCCGCCCTTCGCCACGATGAGGCCCTGCTCGGACAGCGTCTTCTTGTTCCCGATCACGTAGCTGACCGTCGCCAGTTCGCGGCGGCGATCCTCGAGCGCCTGATCCTTCGCCTGGAGCTGGGTCTGGTTGTCGGCCACCGTGGTCTGGAGGGTCGTGACCTGCCCCTGCAGCGACTCCACCTGCGTGGAAAGCTGCGAGATCTGCTGCTCCTTGCCGGCCACGTTCTCCTTGAGCACGGCGACCATCTTCTGGAGTGCCGCGACCTTGTTTCCGGTCTTCTTGAGCCGCTCTTCCAGCTCGCCGATCTTCTCCTTGGTGCGCTGAATGCTGGCGCCGAGCTGGGCGATGCTCTCGAGCGCCTCGCGACGCGTGGGCTCGGTCAGCCTCACGCCCGCCTCCGAGGTCTGCGCCTGCAACTTCACGTTTCCGGTGCTGATCGAAATCGCATTCAAGCTGTCCTGGATCTCGGCGATGGCGTTGAATGCTTCGGCGTAGTTCGACCGCGCCGACTGCTCGGCGGCCTTGACTTCGGTCAGATCGGCCGTGGTCTTTCGATTCTGCTGGAACAGCACAACGCTGGTCACCAGCAACAGGGCGGCCAGTGCGGCGAGGGCCATCTGCATGGGTCTGCGCATAATTCGATCTCCTCGATTCCTTTCGGCCTGGTCGAACCCTCTGGCGTGTTTCGGAGGAGCCGGGCCGGCGGTCGAGCCTGCCTATCCCCCAAGGATCCGTCAGCGCCGCCCCGTCCCACACGCTCACCTCCTATTCCGGGCGACGGTTCTGCTAATAGACGAAACACCGCGAGCCGGCGTTCTGCGCCGGAAGAAAATCATTCTTTGCAGTTCCTTTGAATCCTTTCGACCGCTCGGCGTATTCTGCCACGCGAATCGAACACTTGCACTACTCGAAGTTTAGAATTAAAAAACCACGCGCTTGACCGGCGGCTAGTCCAGCGCGCCGAGCGAATCGCGCAGCGCCGCGTCGTCGGGATCGAGCCGCACCGATTTCCGGTACCACGCCCGGGCGTTCGCCTTGTCGCCGAGCCGGGCGAAACAGCGCGCGAGCGACTGATCGAGGTAGGCCGACTCGCCCGCCAGTCGGATCTCCCCCGCGAAATCGGCGCGCGCTTCGGCCGGCCGGCCCTCCACCAGCTCGATCTCCCCGCGTGCCGCACGCGCCTCGAGCCGTCGCGGATCGCGCTCGATCAGCGTGTCGAGCAGCGCATGCGCTTCCACCAGGCGGTGGTCCAGCATGAGGAGCGGCGCGAGCAGCAGCGTCGCCCGGCCATTCCAGGGAGATGCTCGCATCGCACGCCTCAGCTCGCCCTCCAGTTCGCGCCGCATGACGGGATCCGCGCGGCACTCTTCGAGCACCTTGAGCGGCACGATCCCGGCCGGCAGACGGCGATAGCTGAACTCGCGCGCGACCGAAGCCAGCGCTCCGTCGCGGCGGATGAACAGCCCCGCGGCATCGTCGGTGAAGACCAGCGCCCAGCTCGTCGTGTCGGCGTCCAGGAACTGCGGCAGCCGATCGTTCGGATACTGATGGGTGTGGACCAGCACGTAGTCGAACCGGTATTTCGCGTCCAGGGTCCGCCACCCATCGTGATCCTGCTGCGCCACCGCGTAGAGGTAGCGGTCCTCGCGGCTGCCAGACTGGTGGATGTCGATGAACGGCAGGCGCGAGCGATCGGGCCAGAACCGGAACATCTGGTAGCCGCCGAAGTCGAATGGGTTGAGCCCGCGGCCGCGCACTCCGTGCGCTTCCATGAAGTCGCAGGCGCGGGACGGCGCCACGTGCGGATCGATGCCAAGCCCGGCAGGCATGCTGGGCCGCGTCCATTCCGGCACCCCGATCGCGACACAGAATGCCGCCGTGAGGACGCCGTGGAGCCAGGCGCGAGTGGCGTGTGGCGCGTACCAGCTCCGCGTTCGCAGCCATGCGTCGAGGTCGCGCGCGGCGAACGGGAACGCGGCGAGCGCGAGCATCCCGACGAAACGCCGCGTCGGGAGCGCGAGCGCGAGGAACAACGCGAGCATCAACGCCTCGACCAGATCGAAGCCGATGACGCGCGCGCGCCAGATCGCCAGCACCGCCCACCCGGCGATCAGCACCGCGAGCCCGCCGCGCGCGTGATAGGCCCAATCGATCGGCTGCAGCTCGCCGATGGTCTGGAAAATCGGCTCGTGGCGCCAGTGGAGGAAATAATCGAACGGTTGCCACAACGCCTGCCAGCCCCAGGGATTGACCAGCGAGATCACGGCCGAGAGCAGCAGGATCACGAGCGGCGTGCGCAAGTCACGGCGCTCGGAGCCAGTCGCGGCGGGCTTCAGGACCGGGAGCGCGTAAATCGCCTGCACCGCCAGCCCCACCCAGTACGAAATGTGAACGTTCGCCCACAGCAGCGCGATCAGGATCAGCCAGGCGCGCGGATCGCGCAGCATTCCGGCGGCTTGCTCCGGCGCGCGCGCCCGCGCGGCGCGCCACGATTCCAGGATCCAGATCTCGGCCGCGAACAGGACCGCGACCAGGGTTTCCGGGCGCACCTGCGAGCGATGGCGATAGGTCAGCGAGCACAGCACCGCGACCACGAGCGGCGCGAATCCCACCGCCCCCATTCGCCGCGCCGCGGCCCACAGCAATCCGAACGCGGCGAGCGTCGTGGTCCAGCGCCAGGCGAACAACCCCGGCACGCCCAGGGCGTGCCAGATCGGCCAGATCAGGAACCGGAACCCCCACGACGCGTTGACGTCGGGCGCGCCGTAGTTCGGCCAGGTCCAGAGCTGATGCGTCGGGATGGCTTTCAGCTGCCAGATCGCGCGGCCGACGCCGAGGTGCTGCCACATGTCGGTGTCGAACAGCACGAAGCTCACCGATAAGGCCACGCCAGCGGCGGTAACGATCGTGGCGAGAAGAAACCCGGGATGCCGCGCGGCGGGCGCGGGAGCGAGCACGGTCGGCGTGCGGGGTGTGGGGCCCGGATGCCGGCCGCGATTCGCATGAGATCGTTTTCGGTTCAAGCTCGTCTCCGCGTGGTCCGGTCGGCCGACAAGCTAACATGCCCGGTCCGCGCGGCCCGCCGGGTGATGCCTCCGCGCGCGAGTTGGGTTACGATTCCCGCTACGGTCGCATGCCCATCCTCCGGAGGCACGTCCTGGCATCCTCGCGGCTGCGGATCCTGATCGCGGCATTCGCCCTGTTCGGCATCTATTCCTGCGGCAGCTCGGGCGGCGGCGGTGTGATGGGCGTCCCGGTCCCGGTGCCAACGAGCATCACGCTGTTCCCGTTCGCCTCGGTTCCCTCGACCGTCACCGTGATCACGGCGGCACCCAAGGACACCGGGCGCGTGTTCCTGGTGGAGCAGCCGGGTGTGGTGCGGATCGTGAAGCACCATGTCCTGCTCCCGAGGCCGTTCATCGACATTTCGAGCGAGGTCCTGGTCACGTACGAGGCCGGCCTCGTGGGCATGACGTTCGCGCCCGACTACGCCACCAGCGGGGTTTTCTACCTTTCGTACGTAGGCACCGCGCCGGAACTACGCGTGCGCCGGTTCCACGTCTCCGCCACCAATCCCGACAGCGCCAACGCGCTCTCCGAGGCGCCGGTCATCACCGTGCCGCTGCCCACTGACTTCCATCACAGCGGCACCCTGGCGTTCGGTCCGGATGGCAAGCTCTAC
>Ga0137399_10000805_pt1 | contig 13446 bp, 19 predicted proteins | sample czorhiz316metaG_FD_104810 | JGI IMG/M metagenome (GOLD analysis project Ga0137399, IMG submission 104810) | Vadose zone soil microbial communities from Angelo Coast Range Reserve, California, USA - czorhiz3.16 metaG | ecosystem: Environmental > Terrestrial > Soil > Vadose zone | place: USA...
AATACTCCTGAGGGTGCGAATCAGCTCGGGAGCCTCCTCGCACAGCTGGGCAAAGCTGAACTTCACGATCCGGTCGAGCGTGCTCTGACCTTCGCGTGTTAGGCGCAGCAACACCACGCGGCGGTCCACGCCCGAACTGTCCCGCACCAGCAGTTTGCGCTTCTCCAGGCGGTCCGCCAGTTCCACGACCGTGTGGTGCTCGAGGCAAAGCTGGCCCGCGATCTCCTTGATCGTCGGAGGCGTCGCCCGCGGCAGGCCCGAGACCGCCAGCAGCAACTCGTATTGCTGTGCCTGCAAACCTTCGGCGCGCGCGGCATCCTTCCGGCGGCGCAGAAATCGTGCCAGGTGGTAGCGGAATTCCGCAAGTGTCTCGTATTCTCGCCGGGATAACTCTCCCTTTGCGGATCTCATTTTCCTGGGTCGGGCGCTGAGCATCAGATCCTCTTCCGGACACCGGCGTAACCGCAGCTGAGTTCTAATCAAAAGGACGCGTCGAACCGTCCGGCTCGGTTCGGAGGAGACCAACTGCCCGCCCCAACAGGTCCGAAACAAAACGCGGAGGCCATCAGGCGATCGGCCTCCGCACAGATCTCAACCGCGAAAATCCCAGACGAAGTCCTACTTCACCGCGTCCTTGGTCTTCTCGGCGCCCTCCTTGGTTGCATGTGCTGTTTTCTTGGCACCCTTCTTCACCACATGACCGGTCTTCTTCGCCGCGCTTTTGGTGGCGTCCTCGGTCTTGATCGCGGCCTCCTTGGTGACATCGCCCGTCTTTTCAGCCGCGTCGGTGGTCGCATCCTTGGTTTTCTGGGCGGCTTTCTTGGTTGCGTGCGCAGTTTTCACGGTGGCCTTCTTGGTGGCCTCGGCCGCGTCTTTTGCGCCCTTGTCGACATCTTCCTTCATACCTTGCGCGAACATCACGCCGCTCACGGTAAGCAGGGCCAGCAGCAGGGAAGTACCCAATCTCAATTTCATAGTCGGTGTCCTCGAATCAGCAGACTTGAAGTCTTGGATTATCCAACACCCGAGGGTGGAAGGCAACGCATCGCCGCCCGAGACCGTGGCACCACTCGGGGCGACAACGGGTTGGGCGAACGTGAATGAGTGGGTGCTCGGCTTTCCGCAGTCCCGCGTCGCCAAGTAGGCAAAGGTGCCCCACCCGGCTGCGGGTTCGCTGGTCAATTTCCCAGGCCGTATAACTTCACGGCATTCCCGCGCAGAACCAGTCGCGCTATTTCGAGCGCGCGCTCGCGCGTGATCTCGCCGTCATTCACCATGCCGGTCAATGCCATAGCCAATCCGCGGCGCGCCGTCAGGTTGGTCGCATACCCTACTACCTCCCAATCGATGGGAGCGGGTCCCGGCGCAAGGTCGGTTCCGTACAACACCTTCTCGGGAAACCACTCGAGCCACTCCCGCAGCACAGCTGCCAGCGCCCGCGGTGGAATCAGCGCATCCTGCTCCGAAAAATCCGTATACACGTTCGGCTTGCCCAGAAGGAATGCCATCTCGTGGGTGTACGGACCCGACCCGCCATGAATCAGCACAAAGATCGTCTTCCGGAGCGAGACATCATCGAGAACAGACTCTAGCTGGGTCGGCCTCGCCCCGTCGACATCGAAATAAGTCCCACATCCGGTCCCGGTATGGATGTGCACGGCCATCCCCAACTCTCCCGCCTGTCTCGCAATCTCGCGGAACAACACATCCTGGACCTTCAACGACTCTGCCCGGCTCGGGGTTCCGCCTTTCGCGTAGTTCTCGTAAATCGCACTCGCGTCCTCTGGATGTGGCGTCCCGAAGTTCAGGGTCCGCAGGTACGCTGCCTCAAACTTCACCGCCAGCGCGCCCGCCTTTTTTTGCGATTCAAGTGTCGGCGTCACGACCTTCGCGATGTAGTCATTGAGCGTTTCCGGCAGCGCCGGCACATTTGCTTCCGTCATGTACTTCTTGAGGAGCGTCGTCTCGCGGGCATAGAAGGCTTTCTTGTCCGGCGTATCTTCCATGGCTTCTGCGTTTAATGGTGACATCAGCGCGTCGTCAAACGGCACCCAGCGAAACCGTGGAGGGTTCAAGCCGCGCCCCATGGCGACCCGGTTCGCGAACAGCACCTCGGTTCCAAGTTGATCGAGGACCCAGGCAGGGAAGTGGTCACCTTGTTCGCGCATTACTTTCTCCCGGGCCGCAATCAATTCCTTTACATGAGCCGGATCCCGATCCTTGTACTTGTAGGCATACAGTTTTTGCCACGCCTCGAGAAACTGCGGATTCTCCACTCGAGCCATGACTGGATCCGGACCCGGCTCGAGCAGGTAACAAGGCAGCGCGTCAAAATCGTCATCGGTCTCGCTCGGGCCCACCACTTTGCTTACGTGGGTGTGATTGTCGACGGCTTTGATCTTGTTGATCTCCGCGAGTAAATCCGAATCCGCTGTCTGCGCTTGCACAGCAACCCACAGCGTCCCGATCAAAACCAGTAACAAAGGAATGTTTCTCATGCGTTCTTGTCCTCCTGGGTACGGCTCGATTCTCGAGAGTCTAGTTGCTCGAGTGAACTACGACCAGCGGGTTGCAGGAAGTCGGTCGTGCGGCGGAATGTACCACCACCCTCGCCCGTCGTCGCGGAGCCTCGCTGTAGCGGTGGCATACCAGATCTCCGGCGCTTTGACGGGGGGCATCGGAAGCCGGCGCGGCCTCGGCTCCGGACAATTCGACCAGGTGAGGAGACCCTCCTGCTGTTTACGAAGGCCGTTGTATGGAAGGCGGGTGCAATTTTTCCGGACAAGACGCTTCTCGAGAAGAAACAGAGATGACGCAGCGTCAATGATCAAGGGCCGCTTTACGCTTGGCCGATACCCCAGTCAGGTACCCGGCCGCATCTGAACGGGTCTTCAGCGCCGCCACCTTCGCAATGATATGGGCACGCTCTTGGGGCGGAGACAATGCAAGATCTTGACGCATGGCGGCCTGGATAACAACCGGGAGACTTCCCTCATTCACAGACTCGCCTGGCCTGGAGGGAGACGCCAGAGAATGGGCGCTCGAGAGGGCGGGCGACAGCGAAAGCAGTTCACTTGGCCCGGAACCCGCAGGAGCGGGCAGAGTGCTTGGACTGTCTGCTCGTGCGCTATTGAGCGAAAGTAGCGGAAGCACATAATTTGCGCTGCGATCACGCTCGGTCAAAGGCTCCAGTCCGAACAGCTTTTCGAGGGTCGCTGGGATCGAGGAATGATCGTAGAGACGGTGGTCGACAACGTTCTTGGGAATCCAGGGGGATATGACAACCGCGGGAACGCGCGGACCATATTGCTCAAACGTGAACCCATTCTTGTTGTGGGCAGCGGTCGGAGTGGTGTCCGCCGGCGAGACGGCCGCAGGCGGGATTACATGATCGAAGAAGCCCCCGTGTTCATCCCAGATAATGATGAGAACGCTGCTCGTCCAGAGGGGGGAATTGCGGATCGCTTCATAGGTTGCCTTGATAAGGCCTTCGCCGAGCCTGAGATCAGCGAGCGGATGCTCCGAGGTGCTTCCTCGGTAGTCGTTGAGAAGGCAGTAGCTTGGTTCGATAAAGACATAGCTGTAGGGAAATGGCCCCTTCAGGTCGGTTGGGAAGTTCTCGTATTGCCGGATGTCGTCGAGCTGGATACCCTTCAGCGCGGATACCATCGGGAACACATCGCCCGCGTAGAGCCGGCCTTGCAGGCCTTTGGTGGTGATCCGATCGAAAATGTCTCCATTGGGGAAGGAAAATCCTGCGGCGGCCTCCCACAGTGCGATTTCTGCGGTGGTCGGGCTGTGATCGAGTCCCGCTGACGACGCCGCATGGACAAACATTCGGTTGGGCCAGGTGGGGCCCGGCATCGAAGCGTGCCAATGATCACAAACTGCGAACTCCTCGGCCAAAGTTTTCAGAACCGTAACCTGATTCGGCGAGTAACATTTCAATGTCTCCGCTACCTCTCTCTTCTGATTTGCTTTGGCACAGGCCGCGGCGTAAGAAGCGACGAAGCCGGAGCCGTCGACCGGAGGGTAGTCTCCCCCGCTCGTGTACCTGGCGTCAGGCCCACACAGTTGACACAACACGTTAGCGAATTCGTGCCCTGGATCGACCACCATCGCGAAGTCTGCGGGTTGAGTGACCGTTGCAGTCGCGCCATCCTGGGAGTTGCTTTCCTTTCCCGAGAGTCCGTGTATGGCCGTGGTCAGGCCAGTGACCGCGTCGGTTCCGAAAATGCCTGAAAACCCAAGCAGGTGGTCGAAGGACCGATTTTCAAGCATCAACACAAAGACATGCTGGATCTGATCGAACATCATGGTTCTCTTCTTGGAGTTGATGCGGCGACGACCATCTCAAGAAACGGAGTTGGCTGCAGGCGTCCCCACGTACAGTCTTGGCGTTTTGAATTTTCTCATTTTGCAATAGTTTTTCGAGGAAGATTCTGCTTGGGTGTAGCGGCGCCAGCGTGCGACGTTTGCGGCTGACTTTGCGAAGCATTACACAACGGGTTCGTGATAGTTGCGAGGTACAGTCAATCGAAGTCACTCCGCGATGGTAGCCGGTAGCAGACGCGGCGCCCATTGCGGGAAGGTCCATCGGAGCTCGATCCTGTAATCCACCGCTCGCCCAAAGATGCAACTCCTGGTCTTACAAACTGACGGTGTGGAATCGGTCAGACTTGATTTGCCTGCCACGCATTTGCGACGGCTAACCTATGTCGAGGGTGGGCATGGCTAGCTGAGATTTGACGTCTTTGAGGTAAATTCGATGAAAAGCAAAGACTCAAGACTGCCACTGGCAGGCCCAGTTATTTTAAAGGGCAACCCCGTCGCGGTCCGTTGATGACCAGCGACGGGGCTGTTTCCAGCCCTTCTCTCCGGGGTGCATCTTTAAAATAGAAGCCCTTCCCCCAGAACTCCTGTGCCCTATCGGAGCGCAGAGTGACAGAAAAACAAAAAAGGCCTTTCCCTCGGGACAAATCGGGGCTGCGTGCAGGCTCGTCGTTGGCCTCACCCTGCGTGAGCCCTTTTACTGCACGGAACTAGCCACCTGCGAAAAGATGTTGTTTGCATTCGAACCCACCAAGCGGATGGTGCCGACGACCACCACAAGGATGGCCGCGAGCATCACTGCATATTCTGCGATGTCTTGACCTTGATCGTTCACCCAAAGTTCGGAAAGGGTGGTCATAGACCACCTCCTTCGGGTCGGGGCTTTGGCGGGGAGGGCGAGCTGGTCACCCCGGCGAGGTGTCGATACTGCGCCTGGGGCAATGCGCTGTCAAGCTATGACCTTCGTACATATCTTTGTACGGAATCGTCCGTTGCAATGTGCGTCGAACGACGCCAGGCAGGAGAGAATCCGGGGCCATCTGTTGCCAAGACTGTTTCGGTCGAGAGAAAAAGGGCAGGGCTTAGCTTCCGCGAGTCCAAGATGCCCAAGCGAATCGGTAAGAACAGTTCGACCTGCACAAATGCGAGAACGCGGAACCGCGAATCCTGATTTCGTGTGCCCGCTTGGGTGCTGCCCAGTGCTCCGATTGCGGAGCCGCCCATTGCAACAGGGGTGCGGCAATTATGAAAAGTGAGCACAAGACGGCAACGGCCAAACAGATCAGCAGGTAATCCACTCGAATCGCCCACTGTTTCAAGTGATCGCCATCTTCCGCTACAAAAAGGACATAGGACTGCCGTTTACACTGCCTCATTCTTGAACCACCTTCCAGTACTCGCGGCCTCCGACCATCAGAAGGTATTTGCTACCCGTTGCGACCGGGAATGGCACGTGCGTGCGTAGTTACTAGCACAAAACGGGAAGACAACGAACACCGTGCTGGAGGTTGCTGAAAGTGCCTCGATCCTGCGAGCAGCCGATCATGGGGCGCGCGTCGGTCGAGGTATCAAAAGGCGCAGCGGGGCTAGACTCACAATCGGTTTCGCTTTCCTGGCGACACAATGCTCACCCAGTCCGAATCACGCACGTACATCAGCTCCGTGCACAGCGCGCGGCTCTCCTGGCACTTCAGTGCTGCGGGCCGAAAAAAGGTGGTTCCCTCACTTGTGCAAACAGAACCCCACGTCGGTCAGCGAGTCTCGCGATGAAGGGAATGAACCAGACGTGGGGTTAGTTATCTTTCTTGCTTCCAGTATGTGTCTAGACGATAGGGTGGAGCAGGACCATTTTCAATACGGTCAGTCTCTGATGCAAAGGACGACTACAGGTACCGCAATGTGTTTCTACAGGAAATCCTGTATCTCGCGCCGGGCTCCTATTTTGATAGTTTTCCCGCCGGTGTCACTTCCCGATCTTGATCGCCGAATCAGAGAGCTTTGCGCGAAGGCCGTCGCGGCAGACGAGTCCGAGCTGACGGCAGTCCTTTCCCAGTTGAGGTCCGCTCTTCAGGAGCACATCCTTCTTATGAGAGGGATGGCTGCTGTAGCTCTGAAGCGCGCGGAAGAAAAGCACGCGCCCTAATTTTGGGGTTTCCCCGAGAAGCGAGCCACGACCTTTGTCTACGTGAACGACCTGATGGACAAAGCCTCATCTTTATTTCAGACTGACGCCTCAGCAGATGAAATTTCTCTTTGACGGGAGGCGACCACCTTGCCTTACGCAGTTTGGCTTCTATTCGTGGCGCTCGCTGGCTGGGTCGCAGGTGAGATCGTCGGTGGTGAGGAATACGGACGAGTGACCGATGTTCTACTTGGGATGGTTGGAGCTTTTCTGGTCCGTTTCGCCGTGGAGATCAGCCGTATTCCGCTGAACGATGTATATCTGCTTTTATTCTCCGTTTGGGGAGCTGCTGTATTGCCGGGAACTTTCAGGTTGCTAAGGCGAGACCGTGCCAGTTTAAAGGCAAAATACGATCGAGCGACTCCATCCTTGCATTAGCGCATCCTTCTCCGAGCGACTAGTTGTAGGCAGCACCGGCACCTCGTGTGACATTGGAAAACGCGTTGGACTTGCGTTCATCCAGAGCGGCAATGAGTTGCTCGACCAAATCAAGCACTCTCCGAATCCAGCTCGTCTGCAACAGCTGCGCAGAGTTCCCACCAGTCCTTTTTCTCAGGTGTTATCAACTCACCTCCAAAGGCTAGGTCGCGCCATTACGTCTGCAACGGGATTGCCAACCCTCAGGTTATGCGGCTAGGCTTTATTTACACGCGAGATCTGGTCACACGACCAGGCTACGCTGAGATGCGAGGAAGCTTGCCAGAAGTGCTGCGAGGCCCTCGTACCGTACTGCGAGCGGAAAAATAACCAGCTTAACTGCCTGCCCTTCTATTCCGACTCAGCGCGGCCAGGCCCCCTGCCGCTGGCCGCACGAAACCCTCGCGCCCTCTTCAACTACTTCTTCTCGAGAAACTCCTTAAAATGCTTCGCCACCGCCTCGGCCATCGACTGTTGATTCTTGCTTCCACCCCGCTGTTTATTCACGGAATAGGCCCAAAGCATCTTGGTCGACGACTGCTCGACCAGCTGAACCGACACATTCCCTTTGTCTTCGATGCCAGCGCAGGACGCGAACAAACACCGCGCGATCTTACCGCCTGTAGACTCTTGCTTGATCTCGACCGGCGCGGACTTCAGAATGTAGGTCGCCTTAGTCTGGTCCATCACCACGTCAGCGGGCACGCCTTTCTTTGCGAACGCAGCGGCGAGATACGTTTCAAAACCTTGCTGCGGTTCGAGGTAGACAGTGGGACGAGAGACCTGAGCGAAAGACACCGACGACGCTAACAGAACGAGCAGAACTGCAAGTTTCTTCATAATTTATCACCCCTCCAGCTTGTATTAATTACAATGCGGGTGGGCGCTGAACAAGGTTACGTGGGGAGTGAGACTATGGGCTGGGTCTGACCCCCTCATCTGCTCTTTGTCACTGCGCGGAACTCGTTGATTTCGGCGTGCGTTTGCATGGATTGCCGCAGCTGCCTTCCTCATTCAAGGCAAATTGGTATATTCGCCTTAGGCCCGATGGCTGGATATCAGACCTCGGGATTGGGTGTTTCCTCAGGTGGTGGTCGTTTGTACACTCGGACTTCGCTGTGTATTGGCTGAACTCAGGAGGTCGCCCTTGTGCGACAGCTCAAAGCCGGAATCTCGAAGGCGAGCGAGAACGAGCGGCCGAGCCTCGGCAATGAACAGACGGGGCCGGGAGCATGCAATCTCTGAGTCCGGGCGCATGAGATGGAACAGCTGACACCGAAAGGAAGTGCTTCTAACGGCAACGAGCAGTCGGTAAAATCGAATCGTGTCCGTCACCTACAAAATCGATGCCAATCAGAGAACCGTTCGGACCAAGTGTGCTGGATTTGTGACAATGCAGGAGGTTATCGATCATTTTCGGACTTTGGAGCAAGATCCCGACTGCCCAAACCTCCTCGACGTGTTTTTGGACTTGAGTGAAGTGGATTCCTTACCGGAGACGCGTGAGATTTCGACCGTCATCAATGAGATGAAGAGGATCCGAGGTCAAGTTCGCTTCGGTGTTTGCGCGATCCTGGCTAGCCGCGACGCTCTTGTAGGCATGATGAGGATGTTTGAGGTGATGGCAGAGGAGTGCTTTCGCGTGAGCTGTATTTTTCGGGTCGCGAATGAGGCAGAGGCGTGGCTCGTCGCGCAGCAATCCTCGGCTGATCACAAGCCGGATCAAGCAGGATGAGGTTTCCGTATAGTCCCTCGCAGGTTCATTGTGTACGCGAAGTCTGACTTAACATCTCACCTACCAATCCTTATACTTGGTTCCATCCACGGCGACTTGATCCGACTTGCAGAAGACATCGAAGACGTTCGGTCCGCCCCACGAAGACGTGTTCTTTGTCGAAAGCACGCCCCATTCCTGCTTGGCTATTGGATCAACGGGAATTCCGCGGAGAAAAGTCAGTTTCTTGCCGCTGTCCGTAGCCACGCCCGTAACAAGCGTATCGAGATTTGGAGGATAGCCTTCACTCCCGACCTTGATCTGGAACGCACCCTGATCGGCTGCTTCTTTGTAACGATGGATCGCGGCGCGGATCAGCAACAAAATCGCGACGCAACTCGTCTCGCGTTCGCTTTGAGTGGCACCTTTTGCCTGTGGGGACGTCGACCCCGCCAGAATCACCATTGGTAGCGGTTGCTACCGACAACTTCAGCGGAACTTTCCTTTTGACCCCGAAAACGCCTGCCATGATCCCTCCTAGCGGCAACGTGCAGGTACGCCCGATTTTCATTTGTTCGTCCCCGTTAGAACCTCTCCTCCGACAGCAGGGCCATATGGTAGCCTCTATATCTGCCGATGAACGTTTTGCCTCCGCCTCGCGATCTCCTTCTTTTCATGACGGCTGCAATCGTGTTGCTGATCATTCCGGGGCCAGCGGTGCTTTACATCGTAGCCCGCAGCGTCGATCAGGGACGCAAAGCGGGGTTGACCTCGTGTTCAGGCATTGCAACCGGAGGATTGATCCACGTCCTCGCTGCTGCGCTTGGACTCTCGGCCCTGCTGGTCTCTTCGGCAATGGCATACTCCATCGTGAAATATGCGGGCGCAGCGTACCTGTTTTACTTGGGAATCAAGAAACTTCGCGAGCGCCCCGCCGTCGCTGACAGACTGAAGCCCATCGAGCCGGTATCATTGCGTCGCGTCTACGCGCAAGGTGTTCTGGTCCAAGTTCTCAACCCTAAAACCGCAATCTTCTTCTTTGCGTTCCTACCCCAGTTCGTCAATCCCACACGAGGACCCGTGACCCTCCAGTTCCTCGCCTTGGGAATGGTCTTCACCGTTATGGGCTTCATCAGTGACAGCGTGTGGGCGCTAACGGCAGGATCAGCCGCTGGCTGGCTGCAACGCAACCGGGCTTTCCTGAGCCACCAGAATTATGTTTCCGGAACCGTGTACATCGGTCTCGGGCTGGCTACGGCGGCAAGTGGATCGAGGCATACCTAGACGGACCATCGTCGTGCCAAAGACGCCTGCGCTGAGCAATCATGCCAAAGCAACGACGCGCTTGAAGATGGTAGCGCGAAGCTGATAGTCACCAAAGCCTTCGCAACCGAGAAACCGCCTGAATGCTCCGGCAGCGCTTTGTGTGGTCCCATGGGTTTGGATCAGGTACTCGGTCTCGTTCGCGTTATTCACTTGGGTTGGGGAACGTCGATCTCCTGCTCCCGCGCTTTGCGAGCGATCCGGGATCGAACGCGGCGAGGACCAGGCGTCTGTTGCGCTCGTACAAGATGGTCAGGTCACCGCCTGAGAGAGAAGTAGGATGAATGTTCCTGACATTATTCGCAACCTCAACGATTGTCCTGCCGGAAGGGGCGAACAGGAGAAGCTTTCCCGACACGCTTTCGGTAGAGCCTGTCGTTGATTTCACCAGAACCGCTGTCGCAATCATCCGCTGCGCGTTCCCATTTGTGGCGGCCACCCTGATGTCGGAACTATCACTCATGATGTGATCGTTGTCTGGAAGGAGCCAACGCGCCGCCTTCTGACCGGGTTCAATGAAGAGGATGTTCCTGGTTTTCAGTGCAACCACCACTCTGAATCCCGCTCCTCCACGATTGAGGGAGAGGTCGGCCCGCATCACGTTCGTTCCTACAACGACCGACTCACGCCCAAGCGATAGGTGGGCGTTCGAGTCGGCGGCGGCCACGACAGGAATCCCCCGTCTGCTTCACGATTCCGTTCGTTTCGCGCCACAATTCCCCAATCAAGAGAGCCCCAGAGCCGAAAGTGATAGCCCCAGCAGCGAGGAGAATGAGTATGGCGCTAATGCGCCAGAGGTAGCGGAAGAGTTTTTGGGACCTGCTCATAGCTTAAAGCCTCCGTTGCTAACGGAATGATGGAGCGTGGCTGGATCGTATCCACAGTGCTGTACGGTCTAGGTTACTTGCGCGTCGCTCGGTTACCGGTAGAAGGCTTTGGGGCGATCTAGGCTGTGCCGGGGGTCATTCGGCGCAGTGCCCGATCGATAACAGGCGAAACATTGTGTCACTCATTGGCGCCTGGGCGCGCCGTGGGATGGCGCAATCACTTTGCGGCAGCTGCATCCTACCCGCATTGAAAGTTGCTGAGATAAAATGGCCGGGCCGGCATGCGTTGAGGCGGAGCCTAGCAACGAACCTGCACGATTTGGGCGTCGACGATCACACGATCAAGGCGATTCTTCGCCACAGTTCGGTGACGGTCACTCAGCGCAGCTACCTCAAGTCGTTGCCGAAACAATCGGTCGCTGCGCCTGTTGCCGCAGAGGACAACTGCTGCAACATTGTAAAGTACCCGGATGCTGTGGAAACCACCGCGTGCACGCACTGTGGAGCCACATGCATCAAAACAAAGGCAGCGACCAACGACAGCAAAAAGCCGTTGCTGCCGCTCAACGCACTTGGCCCCTCGCCAAAATAGCCGGGCTTGAGTAACTAAATGGATATGAGATCACTACGAATCGGGATCTGCGTGATCGCAGCCGTCTGCGTCGCAGCAGACAAGCCACGGATGATAGTGGGTGTAAACACTGTTACCACCCAAGTGTTCGCGCCCGGGCGTTACTCTCACTTTCGATGTGATTCCGATGGCAACATCTATCTTCGTGTGTACACAGGGGAGCTAACGTCGCCAGTTGTCAAGGTCTCGCCGGAGGGCAAGTTGTTGACAACGTTCTTATCAGATTCCCCTAGCAAGCTTGTATCAATTCAAGACTTTTGGGTGACCAGTACGGGTGAGGTATTTGTGCTGGCGGAGAAAGGAGGCGGAGAGGGTGCCATTCTGGTTTTCGATGCAGACGGCAAGTCGAAGGAGGAGGTCTTGTTGGATGTTCCCGTTCGGCCAAACCAGCTGGCGGTGTTTGCCTCTGGTGATTTTCTGGTGGGTGGGCGGGAGGTGGTTGTTCCTCTAGAAGAGAGAAGTGTGGCGAATGGGAGTCCCTTTTTGGCAATATTCAACAGTCGCGGACAGCTGCTCAAAAGAATCCAACTCCCCAAAGACGTAAAACCTAACGCAAAGCAGCCGCTCACGCGAGCTGACTTGAACTACGCTGAAACCGTCGTGAATTCTGCCACCGAAATCAGCGACGACGGCACCGTGTATTTCGTTCGGCACACGCGAACCGGTCCGGTGTACGCAATATCCGCTGGCGGCAGAGTCACAAGGACCGTGCGTTTGAAGCCACCAGAGGGGGCGATACTCTCTACGGTCAAGGTGGCCAGGGGTACCGTAGCCGCTGAATTTGTCAAGAATGGCGCTGACGATGGTAGAGCGCTGTCGGTAATCATCCAAATCATTGATCTCAAGTCGGCTACCAAGCTAGCGGAGTACTTGTCCACTCCTCCGCTAGGGCCAGACTTTGCCTGCTACGAGCCGAATTCGTTCACATTTATCGCGTCGGATCAAAATGGCCATCTCACAATCACTTCGGCTGCTGGCCAGTAGTTGCGGCGCTGATCTGGGACAGGCTCCGGATGATCTCGGCACTAAGCACGGGCCACCCCTTTGGGGTGGTTGTGAGAGCCACAAACTCCCATCGGATACCCGGTCCGTGTTTTCAATAGGTTGCGTGGGAGTTAATGGAGAGATTCAGGACAACCTTTCACTGCTCGTCCGATCGACCTTGGGAAAATCCTTGATGAGTCGTTTAGGAACCACGCGGCTGTTCACACTTGTGCTCTTTGCAGCGCTAGTGCCCGTCACTGCGAGCCATTGCGCTACGCACACTCCTCGCAACATTGTCGTGCGATGGAACATTGTGGTGCTGGAAGCAATTCGGAATTCGAGAATCGGCCCCCCTGCCACTGGGCGTGCGCTCGCCGTGGTACACACCTGCATCTATGTTGCATGGGCTGCCTACGACGCGAAAGCAATCGGTACTGAGTTGGGGGCACGCTGGGTAGACCGGAACACCAGAGGACCGTAGCCAATAAGGAGACGGCGATAAGTTATGCGGCGTACCGTGCGGCGGTGGAATTGTTCCCCGAGGCCAAAAGAACCCTATTTGATCCCTTCATGGCTCAGTTGCACTATGATCCGAGCAACGCAAGTACGGAAACAGCCACTCCCGTTGGTATCGGCAACACGGTATGCAATGCCTTTCGCTCCTTCCGCCGCCACGACGGCTCCAATCAGCTCGGCGACATGACCAAGAGTGGAAGACCGTACGCTGATTACACTGACTACGCCTCCGTCAATCCGCGCAGCTCGCTTCCGATCGATCTCGCAACTGTCAAAGATTCCAACCGGTTTCAGGCTTTGTCCTACAAGAGTGCTTCAACTCGCGCCACTTTTCCCGAACCGTTTCTCGGCGCACACTGGTTTAAGGTAGTTGCTTTTGCGGGTCCTTACGATGACGTGAATGCCCTTGTGACTTCGCAATTCCCCCCGGCTCAGTACGGGTCTGAAGCGTACGAAATGTAAGCGCGAGAACTAATGGAAATATCGGCGGCACTGACAAAAAATGATCTCGGAGTATTGG
>Ga0137399_10000807_pt1 | contig 13437 bp, 10 predicted proteins | sample czorhiz316metaG_FD_104810 | JGI IMG/M metagenome (GOLD analysis project Ga0137399, IMG submission 104810) | Vadose zone soil microbial communities from Angelo Coast Range Reserve, California, USA - czorhiz3.16 metaG | ecosystem: Environmental > Terrestrial > Soil > Vadose zone | place: USA...
CATCGGCGAGTTCACCATCCTCCGCGGCGTCTTTGAGGTGAACAAGACCTGGGCCGCCTGGGGTGTGATTGGCATCATCCTGGGCGCGGCCTACCTGCTCTGGCTCTATCAGAGGGTGATGTTCGGCCCGGTCACGAACCCCGCGAACGAACATCTGCCGGACCTCAATCTTCGCGAGCAGGCCACCCTGGTACCCCTGGTGCTGCTGGCGCTGTGGATCGGCGTCTATCCCAAGCCGCTCTTCCGCTACCTGGATGTGCCGGTGAGACAAATCGTCGAACGCGTCAATCCGAGCTACTACCCTGCCGAACGCGCTACAGCGCCCCTGGAGTATGCGCCCGCTGGCGCGCCCGGCGCAGCGCCTGCGGCTGTCCTTGAACTGGACAAGCACCCCACGGATTCGCACCCGTCTCCGTCGCCTGCGGAGAAGGAATAGGCCGCGCGGATGCAGAGCCATCTCTTCAACCCGGTTGATTTCCGGCTGATTTTGCCGGAGGTGCAGCTTTCTCTGTTCGGCCTGGGCATCCTGCTCACGGATTTCCTGCTCGAGCCTCGATACAAATATTGGAACGCGGTAATGGCCATGCTGGGCGTGGGTTTCAGCGGCTACACGCTGTGGCAGCTCCGCCGGCCGATAGCGGACCAAGGCGACATCTACGGCTTCAGCGGGTCGCTCCTGGTCGATCCGTTTTTCCTCTTTTTCGGCTTCCTGTTCCTGGCCGCGACCGCGCTGGTGATTTTGCTCTCGGTGCGCTACATGGAAATCGAAGCCGAGCATCACGGCGAGTACTACAGCCTGATGTTGTTTGCCACTGTGGGCATGATGTTCATGACCGCGGGCATTGACCTGATCGTCCAGTTCATTGGGCTGGAGACCATGGCCATCAGTTTCTACATCCTGGCTGGCTTTCTGCGAGGTGACCGCCGGTCCAACGAAGGCGCGCTGAAATACCTCCTGCTCGGGGCGTTTAGTTCCGGCATTCTGGCCTACGGCTTTTCGATTATGTATGGCATGACAGGCTCCACCAACTTGAGAGTCATCACCGCAGAGTTTATCCGGCGCGCCGGCAGTGGAGTGGACCTGCTCGTCGTGCTGTCGGTTACGACGGTTGCGGCCGGGTTGTTCTTCAAGATCGCTGCGGTTCCGTTCCACCAGTGGGCGCCGGACGTTTACGAAGGCGCGCCCACCACGATCACCGCCTACATCAGCGTCGCCTCCAAGACGGCCAGCTTCGCCCTGCTGCTGCGCTTGTTTCAGACGGCCTTCTGGCCGGCGCGGCCCAGTTGGACGCTTCTGCTGGCGGGGGTGGCGTTGGCCTCGATGACCCTTGGCAATCTCGCCGCCATCACCCAGAGCAACATCAAGCGCCTGCTGGCCTACTCTTCGATCTCCCACGTCGGCTATGTGCTGCTAGGGCTGGTGGCTGCCGCTACGGGCCCCCAGGTCAACGTGACAGGGCTGAAGGCGGTAGCGTTTTATCTGTTCGCCTACGCGTTCATGAACATCGGGGCCTTTGCCATCGTCATCGTGCTGCGGCGCCAGGGCCTGATCGGCGACGACCTCGAAGACCTCAATGGTCTGATCCAGCGCAGTCCCAGCGCCGCCGTCCTGCTGCTGATTTTCATGCTCTCCCTGGCAGGCGTTCCGCCCACGGCGGGTTTCGTCGGCAAGTACTACATCTTTCTTTCACTGATCGAGACCGGCCATTACTATCTGGCGATTTTCGCGGTGCTCTACATTATTCCGGCGGTGTACTACTACTTCCGGATCGTGATGCACGCGTGGATGCGCGAGTCCACAGACCCGGTGCGGCCGGTGATTTCGCCAGCCCAGGCGCTGGCATTGACGGTCACGGTATTCGTCTCGCTGGTGGCCGGCCTGTATCCGGAGCCGTTTGTCCGGCTGGCCAGCTATTCGCTCTTCTTGCCTTTTACTCCCGTTGGGCGCTGACGAACCAGGTTCGCTCCCTCCCGAGCCGCGAAAGCGGCCTCCCAGTTTTGTGCGCGAACTTGCCATGGCCATGGAGCTTCCGTTTATTCCTCTCCTTGCGGTGGTCATTGCTGGAGGGCTCGGCTACCTGCTCGATACCCGCCTTCATACTTCACCGCTTTTCGCGATCGTTCTAGGCTTGCTGGGGTTCGTCGCGGGAATCCGCGAAATCTTGCGCCGGCTTTCCAAAGAAGAGAAGCGAAATGGCGGTAAGTGAACGATTTTATCGGGCGGCGGAAAGCCGCATCGAGTGGCTAACCGCCGGGGTGGGCACGGCGGCGGCTCTCGTCGCGGCTGTTTGGTGGGGATCCCGGGCGGCGGCCGGCGTGGTTCTCGGCGCGGCGCTCGCTTGGGTGAACTTCCGCTGGCTCAAGCAGGGCGTTGCGGCGCTGGCGCAACTTTTTACAGCCAGGAGTGGCGCGCAGAGCGTGCGCATTCCGAAGCGCATCTATGCGAAATTCTTAGGCCGCTTCGCGTTGCTGCTCGCAGTGGTCTATGTTATTCTCTCCGGTACTTTGTTTCCCGCTGCGGCCGTGTTGGCAGGTCTGTTTGCTTTGGTTGCGGCTGTTTTGGTTGAACTGCTCTACGAGCTGCTGCGCGGGGAACGCCTTCCGGACGCCGGCTGATTCCAGTCGTTCAGGGCGGTCTGGGCGCGACGAAACTGTTCGGTGGGAATCCCTGCCGCTGAAAGGTCTATGGAAGAGCATCAGATTCTGGGCGTCACCAAGCTTGTGAACTGGCTGTTGGGCAAACCCGCCGCGGCATTGCTCGCGGCGCTGCGCATTGCGCCGCAGAATCCGGCCTATCCCATCCCGAATCACATCGCGATGGAATTGGTTGTGTTCGCTTTCGCGGTCGTGTTTTTTCTCTGGTTGAAGCGCCGGCTTTCAGTGGATAAGCCCGGCGCTACCCAGCAATGCATGGAGATGGTGCTCACCAATCCGATGGGCGTGGGAGTGCGCGACCTGCTGGACGATATGGTGGGCCACGGGGCGACGAAGTATATGCCCATGCTCGGCAGCATTGGCCTCTTCGTGCTGTTCTCCAACCTCATCAGTGTGGTGCCGGGGTTTGAGTCGCCGACCGCGACCAACTCCGTTCCTCTGGGGTGCGCCGTGCTGGTCTTCCTTTACTACAACTGGTGCGGCATCCGTCACCACGGCCCACTCGGTTACGGCAAGCATTTTCTGGGCCCTTTGCTGCTGCTGTCTCCGCTGATGTTGCTCATCGAGACCGTCAGTCACCTGGCGCGGTTGCTTTCCCTTACCGTGCGTCTGTGGGTCAACATGGTGGTCAGCGAATTGCTGTATGGCACGTTCCTGGGGCTGACGCTGGCGCTGTTTATCTTCGTGCGCGACCTCAATCCAATCGGATACCTGCTGGCGCCCGTTCCCCTGGTGGTGCCGTGTGTTTTTATTTTGTTGCATGTGTTTGTTGGTTTCTTGCAGGCCTTCGTGTTTACGCTGCTGCCCGTCATCTACGTCAGCGGGGCGGTGGAAGAGGAGCACTAATCCGGCTTATTGCGCCGAGGCAGGCTTAAGCGCTGCAGTCAGCAAGAGACTAGTCTTTGCCCAGGCGGTCCATGTCTTGATTGGGTTTGATCGGCCGTCCAGTGTGATCCCGGCTGCAAGAGGGATGTCCGGGAGCCACCGCCTGGCGGTCACTTCATAACAAAGGAGACACACGGTGAGGAAGATCGCTGTAATGCTGCTAGCGCTGCTGGCCGTCTGCCTGATGGCTCCGGCGGCGTTTGCTCAGGAATCGAGCGCGGCGGTGCATGCCACCAACTGGGTGGCGATCACTTCCGGTTTTGCCATGGCGGTTGCATCCGCAGGCTGCGGCTACGCGCAAGCCAAAGCCACGTCCTCGGCTTGCGAGTCTTTCGCGCGGAATCCCGGGGCAGCGCCGGCCATCCGATTCGCCATCCTTCTCGCGCTGGTTCTGATCGAGTCGATGGCGCTGTACACCTTCGCCATTATTTTCCTGAAGGTGAAGTAGAACAGGCATTTCTGCCTGTCTCCTGATCCAGCGACGCGAGTGAAGTGCCCTCTCGCGATGCGGAGGCCTGCCCCGTGCCGCGCGCGTCCGGGCCTTTGTTTTCGCCGGCGATAAACGTCTGCCGCAGCGAGACGCTAGCGCTACGCCGCTGGCGCTGAACTGAGGGCTGAGCATGAAGAACTGAGGCCAGCTCTACTAGCGCGGCAAAACCGCCGATTGCGTCGCAAACTCCATCACGTAGTTGGGGAACAGACCGAGGTAGAGCGTTCCTGCTGCGGTGAGCACCAGAACCAGCGCCACGGCGCGCGGGATGGGGGCGGCGGCCCACTCCTTCTGTGGCTCGCGCATGTACATTACCACGATGACGCGCAGGTAGTAGTAGGCGCCGATCACGGTATTGATGGCCAGCAGCACTGCCAGCCACACGAGGTGGGATTTCAGCGCGGCGTTGAAAATATAGAATTTTCCCAAGAAGCCTGCCGTCACCGGCAGTCCCAGCAGCGAGAACAAGTAGAGCGAAAGGAAAGCGGCCGCCGCGGGTTGCTGGCTGCCCAGGCCAGCATAGTCGTTGATCTCCAGCCGCCTTTCGCCCTCGCCCCCCAGGTGCGTGACCATCGTGAATGCGCCCAACTTCATCAGCGCGTACGCCGCCAGGTAGAACAATACCGCCGCGGTCCCAATCTCATTCCGCGCCGCGAACGCTACCAGGATGTAGCCTGCATGCGCAATCGAGCTATAGGCTAGCATGCGCTTCACGTTCGACTGCACCAGCGCCGCCAGGTTCCCGGCAAACATGGTCAGTGCCGCCGAAACCCATATGGCCCAGACCCAGAGCTGGCTTGCCGCAAAGACGGTATCAAAGATCCGCAGCAGAAGGGCGAACGCCGCAGCCTTGGGACCTGAGGAAAGCAGCGCGGTGACCGGCGTTGGCGCGCCTTCATAAACGTCCGGTGTCCAGAGCTGGAACGGCGCCGAAGCCACCTTGAACGCCAGCCCGATGAAGATCATCCCCAGGCCCAACCGGAGCAGCGTCGGGTTGCCGCTGGCGCTGTCCATCCGGCTGAGGAACGTCGTACCTGTCGCGCCGTACACCAGCGCCACGCCGTAAAGAAAGAACGCGGTGGCAAAAGAGCCCAGCAGAAAATACTTCATCGCCGATTCATTGGACTTGGGCACGTTGCGACGGAAGCTGGCCAAGATGTAGCTCGAAATGGAGCTTATTTCGAGACCAATGAATGCAGTGACCAATTCCTGCGCACCGACCATCACTCCCATGCCGGCGGTCGCAAACAGCACTAGAGCGTAAAATTCGCCGCGGTGGAGGCCTTCGCGCTCGAGGTAGTCGCGCGACCCGAGGATCACCAGCACAGCGACTGCGCCCACGACGAAGTGCAGGAAAATGCTGAAGTCGTCCACACGCACCAGGCCGTAGAATGCGGTCCCCGGATGCGCCCATGAGAGTCGCGTCGCCGCGAGCGCCGCTCCCGCTCCCAGCAGCGCCAAGAACGCCACGAGGCCGCTGTGCTTCCGAGGGACAAACGGCTCAGCTAGCATCACCAGGATGCCGAACGTGCACAGCACCAGCTCCGGCGCCAGGCGATAGAGGTCTTCGATGGGGGCAAACATTTAAGGGTCTCTCACCTTGGTTTTTTCCGGCGCCGCTGGCCCTTGTTCAACGGCCACCGCAAGGGACAGCCTCCGCTGCTGCGCGTTACCGGGGATGCCCGGCGGGCGGGCCAGGTAGCTCTTTGCGCTGCGCTCCATCTGTTCCAGCACGTGCCGGCTCGAGGTCTCCATGCGGCGCGTAAACGGCGGTGATGCGATACCCATCCCCAGGATGATGACGGCCATGGTGAACAGTATGACGCGTTCGCGGCGTGAAGCATCGGGAAGCGACCTGTTGCGCTCAACGGTGACTCCGCCGAGGCACACGCGCTGGTAAGCCCACAACAGATACACGGCGGAGAGAACCGTGCCTGTTGCAGCGAAGCTCGCCCAGCGAACGTTGCGGCCAAAGGTGCCGAGAAGAATCAGGAACTCGCCGACGAAGCCATTGAGCATGGGCAAGCCCAGCGAGGACAGGCAAACGAACAGAAAGAGCGCCGAGAGCACCGGCATCGGCGTCGCAAGCCCGCCGAACTCGCGGATCAGGTGCGTGTGCCTGCGGTCGTAGAGCATCCCGGCAACCAGGAAGAGCGCCCCGGTCGAGATGCCGTGGTTGAGCATCTGGTAGAGCGCGCCCTGGATGGAGATGGTGTTGAACGCAAAGATGCCGAGCACGACCAACCCCAGGTGGCTCACCGACGAGTAAGCTACAAGCTTCTTCAGGTCCGGCTGAACCATGGCCACCAGCGCGCCGTAAATGATGCCGATGATGGCGAGCGTGGCCACGAAAGGAGCGAGGCGCCGCGCAGCCTCGGGGAAGAGCGGCAGGCAGAAGCGCAGCAGGCCGTAGGTGCCCATCTTCAGTAGCACGCCGGCCAGGATCACCGAGCCCGCCGTAGGCGCTTCCACATGCGCGTCCGGCAGCCAGGTGTGCAGCGGGAAGAGCGGAACCTTGATGGCAAACGCTAGGAAGAACGCGCCAAACAGCAGAGTCTCTACGGACAGGGAACTGGTGACGCGGCCGAACCAGTGGATTTGGAATTGCCCAAAGGAAACTTGGCCGGTCTGCAGCAACATCTGAATGGCCGGCAGGTCAAACGTACCGGTTAGGTTGTAGAGCCACAGAATGGCCACCAACATAAGGACCGAGCCGAACATCGTGTACAACACAAACTTCACCGCGGCATAGATGCGCCGCTCGTGGCCCCAGACGCCGATCAGGAAGTACATCGGAATCAGCATCACTTCCCAGAAGACGAAGAACAGGAAGAGGTCGAGCGCCAGGAAAACTCCGATCATGCCGGTCTCGAGCACTAACATCATCAGGAAGAATTCCCGGGCCCTGGTCTGGATGCTTTCCCACGACGCCAGCATGGCGATGGGAGTCAGAAACGTGGCCAGCAGCACGAGGAAAAGGCTGATGCCGTCTACCCCAAGGTGGTAGTTGATGGGCGGCGCGGCGATCCACTTCCGCGACTCCTCGAACTGATAAGCTGCTGTGCCCGGCTGGAAACCGCGCAGCAGGAGCAGCGACATGGCGAACTCCGCCACCGCGGTCACCAGCGCCAAGCGGCGGATCCAGACGCGGTCGTCGCTGCGCAACATCAGCAGCGCCGCCGAGCCCACCAGCGGCAGAAACGTGATCACCGTGAGCAGATGCGTGTTCGGCACGCTACCTTACCGTTCCCAGCAGGGGCCATAGCAGCAGGCCTAAGAGGAGTACAGCGCCCACCAGAACCCATGCCGCATAACTGCGCGCATTGCCTGAAGCTAAAACGCGCAGCCGGCTCCCCAGCCTGCGCGCGGTGTGCGCAACGCCGTTCACTGAGCCGTCGATCGCGCCCTCGTCCACCACCTGCCACAGCAGGCGCGTGGAAATCCAGCCGATCGGCCGTATGATCGCAAGGTCGTAGATCTCGTCCACGTAGTACTTATTGAGCAGCAGTTTGTAAGGCGCGTGAAATGTTTCGGCCAGCCACTCGGGCGTCTGCGGCCGGCGGATGTAGAACCACCAGGCAACAAGAAACCCGAGCGTGGCCACGCCGACAGCCACCCCCATCAGTTGGAGCTCCAGCGTGCGCGACTCCGTTTCACCGACTGCCGTGGCCATCAGAGCGGAGGATTTGGCAAACACCGGAGCAAGATAGATCTCAAAGTAGTCCGCTCCCCCGGACAGCGCCGGCGCAGCCACCCAGCCGCCGACGACCGATAGCACCGCCAGCACAACAAGCGGCGCCAACATGTTTTTCGGCGATTCGTGCACGTGTGTGGCATGTTCGTCATATCGCGGGGCTCCGTGAAACGTGAGGAATATCAGCCGGAACATATAAAACGCAGTCAGCAGCGCGGCAAGAAGGGCGATGACCCAAAGCACTCTGCCGCCGTAGGGGCTCACCGCCGTCTCGAACAGAATCTTGTCTTTGCTAAAGAAACCGGCAAACAACGGCGCGCCCGAGATCGACAGCGTGGCCAGCAGCATGGTCCAGTAGGTCCAGGGGATCTGTTTCCGCAGGCCACCCATGCGGCGCATGTCCTGCTCGCCGCCCATGGCGTGAATCACGCTGCCGGCCGCGAGGAAGAGCAGGGCCTTGAAAAACGCGTGCGTCATCAGGTGGAAGATGCCGGCGGAGAAAGCGCCTACGCCGCAGGCCAGGAACATGTACCCAATCTGGCTGACGGTGGAATAGGCCAGGACACGTTTGATATCGGTCTGCACCAGGCCAATCGTGGCGGCGTAGAGCGCCGTCAGGCCGCCGATAACGGCCACTGTCGTCATGGCGATCGGCGCGTGCGAGAACAGGATGTGCGCGCGGGCGACCATATAGACGCCCGCAGTCACCATTGTCGCGGCGTGGATCAGCGCGCTGACGGGCGTCGGCCCTTCCATAGCGTCCGGCAGCCAGACGTAGAGCGGGAGTTGTGCCGATTTGCCGATGGCCCCGGCCAGCAGCAACAGGGAGATCGAAGTGAGCACGCCGGGCTGTCCTGCATTTTCTACAGGCATGCCGGCGGCGCCCTTGAACACGGTGGCGTAGTCCACCGAGCCAAACGCCCAGAAGATCAGCAGAATGCCCAGAGTGAAGCCGAAGTCCCCAATGCGGGTGACGATGAATGCCTTCTTGCCAGCGTCGGCAGCGCTCTTCCTCAGGAAGAAAAACCCAATCAGTAGGTAGCTGCAAAGCCCGACGCCCTCCCAACCCACAAACAGCAGCACGAAGTTCGCCGCCATCACCAGCGTCAACATGAAAAACGTGAACAGATTTATCTCGGCGAAGAAGCGGTAGTAGCCGCCCTCGTGCGCCATGTAGCCGGTAGAGTAGATGTGAATCAGCCAGCCCACGCCGGTTACAACCAGCAGCATGACAATAGTGAGCTGGTCCACCTGGAGGTCAAAGCCAGCACGGAAGTTGCCTGCGCCGATCCACGTGAGATACGACTTGGACCAGGGAACCTGGTCGGCGCGTAGATGGGCAAACTCGCGAATCAGTTCAAGCGTGGCGGCGAAGGCGAGGCCAGTCGTGCCAACGCCGACAACATCCACCCAGCGCTTAGGCCAGCGCGCGCCCAAAAGTCCATTCAGCGCCGCGCCCAGCAGCGGCAGTGACGGGATAATCCACAGATGATCGAGGAGAAGCATTAGAGCTTCAGCAGGTTCACGCGCTCGATGTTGAGCGACTGCTGGTTGCGCGCAATCAAGAGGATAATCGCCAGGCCTACCGCGGCCTCCGCCGCAGCCACCACAATGACGAAGAAGACGAACACCTGGCCGTCCAATTTCCCAAGCGCGCGGCTGAAGGCGACAAACGTCAGATTCACGGCGTTAAGCATCAGCTCGATAGACATGAAAATGGTGATGATGTTGCGCTTGAAGATGAACGCCACCACGCCCAGCCCGAACAGGATGGCGCTTAGCACCAGATAGTAGCTGATTGGGACCACTCGACCCCCTCAGGGACCAACCTTCCGCCGGTCCCTCCCCCGTTTGCTGCGGCAACGCACGGCGCCTCAGAATCAGGCCGCGGGCTTGCCGCGCGGATAGTCACAGTGGACAGGCACGAATGCGTGTCCTGCCTAGGCCTCCTTCTTCGCCAGAACCACCGCGCCCAGGATGGCGATGAGAATGAGAATTGACGTCAGCTCAAACGGGAACACGAATTCCCGGAAGAGCATCCTTGCCAGCTCCCGGGTCGGCGTGGGTCCTGCGGAAACCGGCGCTTGCCGCCCTGCCGCCCCGGCGATCCAGTAGGCCAGTTCCACCGTCAGGAAAAATCCCAGGGGCAGACCCACATAGCGCGCCATGCGGCTCACATTGGTGCGCGCCTCTACGCCGGCGTTGAGAAGCATGATGACAAAGACGAACAGAACCATGATCGCGCCGGCATAGACGATGATCTGCACCGCGGCGATGAATTCCGCGCCGAGCAGCAGGTAGAGCCCCGCCAGCGCCACCATGACCACGATCAGCGAAAGCGCGCTGTGAATGGGGTGGCGCTGCAGGATCAGGCTCACCGCGCCCCCTACGGCCATGGCCGCTAACACGAAGAACAGCACCAGCTCTAGGCTCATCGTTTCCCCACTACCATCGCGAAGCTGGTCAGCACAATATTGGCGAGTGACGCCGGGAGCAGCAGCTTCCAGCCGACAGCCATCAACTGGTCATAGCGGAAGCGGGGCAGCGTGCCGCGCACCCAGACGTAAATAAACAGGAAGATGAAAACTTTCCCCAGGAACCAGAACGGCCCCTGGGCGAAATCGTTCGCGCCCGGCAGAGCGACTAGAACCGCCAGACCGGCGAGCACCACACCCAATACTGGGAGCACAATCTTTCCGAGAAGGGTTTCGTAACGAATGCCGTCCCAGACCAACCAGGCGCTCCCCGCGGCCAGCAAGGCCGTAGGCAAGTAACGCATCCACGCCAGAGCCGCGATCTGGGGAAAAGGGGAGAGCCATCCGCCGAAGAAGAGGATGGTCGCGAGGCACGACACAGTGATCATGCTCGCGTACTCGCCCATAAAGAACATCGCGAACTTGAAGCTTGCATATTCGGTATGGAAACCTGCGACCAGTTCGCCTTCGGCCTCGGGCAAGTCGAAGGGCAAGCGGTTGGTTTCCGCAATCGCGGCGGTAAAGAAACAAAAGAAACCGATAACTTGCGGCATGGGAGACGCAAAGATGTTCCATCGCGGGAGCCAACCCCACAGGAAACCCTGCTGCGCGGCGATGATCTCGCGCAGGTTGAAAGACCCCGCGAGCAGCAGCACGCCTACCACCGACATCGTCAGTGCCAGCTCGTAGCTCACCATTTGCGCCGAGCTGCGCAGGCCGCCCAGCAGGGGATACTTGCTGTTCGATGACCATCCGGCCAACGCCACGCCGTACACCCCGAGCGAGGTGATGGCGAACAGGAACAGCAAGCCGATGTTCAGGTTGGCGATGCCCAGCGAGGTGCGCTGGCCGAAGAGCTTGAACTCCCCCGGGCCGAACGGGATCAGTGCAATGGCCGTCAGCGACAGCGACAGCGTGAGGAACGGCGCCAGGTAGTAAACGAAGCGGTCCGCGCCGCTCGGTGTGACGTCTTCTTTGAAGAGGAACTTCAGCCCATCGGCCAGCGGCTGCAACAGCCCGTGCGGGCCCGCGCGATACGGGCCCCAGCGCGACTGGATGTGCGCCACCACCTTGCGCTCGAACCAGGTGAGATATGCCAGCGCCGTCAGCAGCAGAAACATCAGTACGGCGATCTTGATCACCGCGACGACCAAGACGGGGTGCTGGGCCACAAGATTGCTCACGGCTTTGCTCGCGCCTCGGGAACCGAATTCAGCATCCTGCAGTAGCGGCCCAGGCTGCCGCTGGTGAACAGCGTATCCAGTGAAGAAAAGATCGCTCTGGCTGGCACATCATACCCCGCATGGCCATTGGCAGGTGAGTGCGGGGAGGTAGCTTCGGCGCTACCGAGGAGCAGGTTGGCCAGCGAAACATCATATCCGCTCACATTGCGCCGGATCTCCTCCAGTGCCGCTTCGGGGGTGCGGAGGGAGATCGCGCGGCCGAGGCCCATCTTCGCCAACTGGTGCGAGAGAATGCGCAGGATGTCAAAATCGCTGCGCACGCCCATGACCTCGGCAGCCTTGCGCAGCAACTGCACCTCTCCGGCCGTGTTGGTCACCGTGCCATCCTTCTCGTAGGCGCAGGCGGCGGGAAACACGATGTCCGCGCGCTTGGCGGTTTCGGTCATAAACATTTCCTGGACGATCAAGAGCTCGAGGCCGCCCAACCGATCGGCCGCCGTGATGCCGAACGACTTCACCGGATTCGCGCCGACCACGTAGAGCGCTTTGAGCTTGCTGGCCAGAGCGGCGTCCAGCATTTGTCGCGCATCGAGGCCCGGCTTCTCCGGGAGCGGCGCGCCCCACAGCTTGCCGAAGGATTCGCGCGCAGCCCGATCCTCAATGGACAGGTAGCCGGCTAGGCGGTCGGGCAGCAGGCCCATGTCGGCTGCACCGCGCGAATTCGAGTAGTCGCCGAGGGCCATGAAACGCGTCTGCCCCCCTAGGTGCGCACCAAACGCAACCAGATCGCGCGTGCCCGCCCCACTCACTTCTGCGCCGAAAACGATGGCCACGTCGCTCTCTCTTTCAAGCGCCTCCTTTAGCGCCGCCAGCTCGGTCAAAACGCTGGTGTCCAAGCCGGCTTGGCCTACAGCGAGCCACCGCAGCGCGGCCGGCTCTGCGCCCTTGGCAACTTGAACGAACTGCTTGGCCTGCCGGCGCAGCTTGATCGCATTCACGTTGATTACGTAAAGGCGCGCACCGTGATGCCGGATGGCGGTGCGAATCTGCCAAGCCACAAGCGGATTCTGCTCGGTCGGGTCGTTGCCGACCAGCAGAATGGCCTTGGCCTCGCCCAATTGTTGCATGGTGGCCAGCGCGCCAGCGGCTGCCTTCTCGCCCAGCGCTGCAATCAGACCGGCGTAGTCGGCGCTGCGATGGTGGTCCACGTTGTTGCTGCCGATGTTCGCGCGGGCGAAGCGGGCTAGCAGATAGTTCTCTTCGTTGGTGGTGCGGTTCGAGCCGATGAAGCCGATCGCCTTCGGGCCGTGTTCCTCGTGCGCCTGCTTCAGCCGCTTGGCGGCCTCGGCCAGCGCGTCTTCCCAACTCGCCGGTTCGAGCTTCCCGTTGCGGCGCACCAGGGGCTGCTTGAGCCGCTCGGGGTGCTGCGTGAAGTCAAAGCCGAAGCGACCCTTCGCGCACAGGAACTCCTTGTTGATGCCGGAGAGGTCGCGGTTGTTCGCGCGCAGGATCTCGTTGTTGCGCACACTGAGTGTGGTCTTGCAGCCATTTGAGCAATGCGCGCAGACGGTGCCGACATACTTCATCTCCCACGGGCGCGTCTTGTAACGATAGGTGCCGCTGGTCAGGGCGCCCACCGGGCAGATGTCGATGCACATCCCGCACTCTTCGCACTCGAGGTGATCCTCCCGGTTGGGAATAATTACCGAATATGCGCCGCGCTGGCCCACGCCCAGGGCTTTGACGTCCATCCCCTCGTCGCACACGCGCACGCAGCGGAAACAGAGAATGCAGCGCGGCGCGTCGTAATAGACCAGCTCCGACCACTTTTCCTCGGGCCGGTGTTTTTTTTCCTCGACGAAGCGGCTCTCGTCGGCGCCGTAGCGGAAGACCATGTCCTGCAGTTCGCACTCGCCGCCCTTGTCGCACACTGGGCAATCGAGCGGGTGGTTGGTGAGCAGGAACTCGAGCATGGCCTTGCGCGCCTGCTTCACCTGCTCGGTTTCGGTGCGCACCACCATGCCCTCGAGCGCCACCAGCGTGCACGCCGTCTGC
>Ga0137399_10000808_pt1 | contig 13435 bp, 12 predicted proteins | sample czorhiz316metaG_FD_104810 | JGI IMG/M metagenome (GOLD analysis project Ga0137399, IMG submission 104810) | Vadose zone soil microbial communities from Angelo Coast Range Reserve, California, USA - czorhiz3.16 metaG | ecosystem: Environmental > Terrestrial > Soil > Vadose zone | place: USA...
CGCGCAGCGTGTGGAGCGTCTCGGCGGCGCGGCGATACGCGCCGGCCTCCTCGAACGTGCGGGCGTTGCGCGCCACCTCGAGGATCTGCGCGTGCGTCGCGGCGGGCTTCGCGGAGCGGTGGGCGGCCGGCTTCGCGGCGCTCATCGGCACGGCGGACGCTGCCGGCCGGGCCTTGGTTGGGGAAGTGGTGGACCCCGGCGCAGGGGCGGCGAACCCGAGCGTGGTGGCGAGCGCGAGACTCAAGGCTGGTGCCGCGTAGCTCCGCACGGCGCGCGCGTGTCTCGTCATCCGCGGCGCTGCGGTCACGACACGCGGGTCTCGGCCAGGGAATCGAGGATGGCCTGGATCTCGGCGTCGGTCAGCACGCGGTCGGTGGTCTTCGCGCGCTGGAACACCGCCTGGATTCGCTCGGGAGTGGGCTCGATGCCGCGGCTCTTCAGCCAGAACACCACGTTGCTCTCGCCGCTCATCGGCCCGACTTCGATTTCCTGCCGGCGTCCCACCATGGAAGCCGGCACGCCCGAGTACACGCGGTCGGCGAGCCAGTCCTCGCCCTTCTGGAACGCCTTGATCACGGCGGCGGCGTGCACCCCGGTGCCGGTGCGGAACGCGTCGCGGCCCACCACCGGATAGTTCGGCGGGATCGGAACGCCGGTCGCGGCGCTGATGCGCTCGCAATACTCGGGGAGCGCGGCGAGATCGTTTTCGATCCAGCCCAGCAGGCTCAGGTTCACCAGCAGCTGGTCCATCGCGGTGTTGCCGACCCGCTCGCCGATCCCGATGCCGCAGCCGTGCACGCGCGTCGCGCCGGCGCGGATCGCGGCCAGCGAGTTGATCACCGCGAGCCCGCGATCGGAATGCCCGTGCCAGTCGAGCTCCACCTCGGCGCCGCTCTCGCGCACCACCTCGAGCGCGAAGCGCACCAGATTCGCGGCCCCGGTCGGCGTGGCGTGACCCACCGTGTCGCACAGGCACAGGCGTTTCGCGCCGCTCCGGACCGCCGCGAGGAACAGGCGCCGCAGCTGTGCCGGCTGCGCGCGCACCGTGTCCTCGGTGACGTACATGACCGGCAGGCCGTTCGAGACCGCGTACGTCACCGCGTCCTCGGTGTGGTGCAGCATCATGTCGAGCGTCCAGTTCTCGGCGAACTGGCGGATCGGGGAGGACCCGATGAACGCGCACACCTCGATCGGGATGCCCGCCTTCTGCGAGATCTCGATCACCGGCGCGATGTCCTGGCGCAGGGTGCGTGCGGCGCAGTTCGGGCGGATCTTGAGCCGCTGCGCCACGATTTCCTCGGCGAGCCGCAGCGTGTCGCGCACCACGTGCGGACCGGCACCCGGGAGCCCGATGTCCGCGGTGTCGATCCCGAGTCGCTCCATGAGGTGGAGGACGGCGAGCTTCTCCTCGATCGATGGGCTGCGCACCGACGGGGACTGCAGTCCGTCGCGCAGCGTCTCGTCGTCGAGCTGGACGCGGAACGCCGGTTTCTCCCAGCGCTCGCCGGCTTCGTTCCAGTCGTGGATCAGATCGCGATGTTCCATGTCACCCGGGCCGGTTGGGGTGAGGAGATTCGAAGCGGCTGCCGGAAAGGATATCAAATCCGGCGCACGCGTCGCCGGGTCAGGTGCGCTCGACCAGCACCGCGATCCCCTGGCCGCCGCCGATACAGGCGCTCGCGATGCCGTAGCGCTTGCCGCGCTTCGCGAGCTCGAGCAGCAGCGTGTAGATCAGCCGCGTGCCGGTGGCCCCGAGCGGATGGCCGAGCCCGATCGCGCCGCCGTTCACGTTGACCTTCTCGCGATCCAGACCCAGGTCCTTCTCGACCGCGAGGTACTGGCCCGCAAACGCCTCGTTGATCTCGAACAGATCGACCTTGTCGAGCGCGAGTCCGGCGCGCTCCAGCGTCTTCCGGATCGCCGGCGACGGGCCGAAGCCCATGATCGAAGGGTCCACGCCCACGCTGGCCCACGCGCGCACGGTGCCGAGCGGTGTCTTGCCGGCCGCCTTCGCGTTCGGCGCACTGGTCACCACCACGGCGGCCGCGCCGTCCACGACGCCCGACGCGTTGCCGGCGGTCACCATGGATTCGGGACCGAACGCGGCCGGCAGCGCCGCCAGCTTCTCGATCGACGTGCTGGGGAACAGGTGGTCGTCGAGCTCGACCATCGTGGTCTTCTTGCCGGCCTTGACCTCGACCGCGATGCGCTCCTCGGCGAACCGTCCGTTGGTGTTCGCGGCGTTCGCGCGCTGGTGCGACCGCAGCGCGTACTCGTCCTGCTGCTCGCGCGTGATGCCGAACTTGCGCGCGAGGTTGTCCGAGGTCTGGGCCATGAACAGCCCGCAGTAACTGTCCTTGAGCGCGACGAACAGCGAATCCTCGAGCGCGGCGCCGGCGCCGAGCTTGAATCCGGTGCGCGCGCCGCGCAGCACGTGCGGCGCCTGGCTCATGTTCTCCATCCCGCCCGCCAGCACCCACGACGCCTCGTCGAGCTGGATCATCTGGGCCGCCGTGACCACGCTCTGGAGGCCCGATCCGCACAGGCGGTTCACGGTGAGCGCCGGCGTTCCGATCGGCACGCCCGCCTTGAGTCCGACGTGGCGTGCGCCGTAGATCGCATCGCCCGAGGTCTGGAGCGCGTTCCCCATCACCACGTGATCGATCCGGTCGGCCGGAATCCCGGCACGCTCGAGCGCGCCCTTCGCCGCCGCCGCGCCCAGGTCCAGCGCGGAGACCGGGGCGAGCGCACCACCGCTCTGCCCATCACCGCGCCGCCCGCCGATCCATTCGGCCATGGGCGTGCGCGCACCGGACACGATCACGATATCGGGGAAGGTGTTGCTGGACACGGGATTGCTCCTTGGATTGAAGAAGTCGAGTGAAGCGCTGTCCGTGGCGCGCAGGCGGTGGCCATCGCTGTCAGGTGCGGATTCGCGAAGCTAGCAAAGCGCGGGCGTGGTCACAAGCCACGCAGCCCGTCGAGATGCGACGCGGCCCGGACTCGATTCGTCCCGTCCCCGCCATGACATTCGCCGGACGAACCGCTAGGTTCGGGATGCAGAGTGCAACCCCTGGCGAGGCTCGAGTCGATGAGATCCCGCACCGAATACCTGACCATGAACCTGCCCGCGCGGCGCGGGTTCGTGAACCTCACGCCCGACGTGGAGCGCGTGGTCGCGGCCAGCGGCGTGCGCGAGGGGCTGGTGCTGGTGAACGCCATGCACATCACCGCCAGCGTGTTCATCAACGACGATGAATCGGGCCTCCACCACGACTACGAAGCCTGGCTCGAAACGCTCGCGCCGCACGCGCCCACGTCGCAGTACCGTCACAACCAGACCGGTGAGGACAACGCGGACGCGCACCTCAAGCGTCAGGTGATGGGGCGCGAGGTGGTGGTGGCGATCACGGGCGGGAAGCTCGACTTCGGACCGTGGGAGCGGATCTTCTACGGCGAGTTCGATGGCAAGCGCAAGAAGCGCGTGCTGGTCAAGGTGATCGGCGAATGAGCCTGGTCGTGCGCGCCGCGCGCCTCGCGGACACGAAGGAGATCTGGTCGCTGGTGCGCGCGCTCGCGGCCTACGAGAAGATGGAAGCGCACGTCACCGGATCGGCCGAGAAGCTGGCCGGCGACCTGTTCGCGGAGCGCAGCCCGATCCAGTGCCTGGTGGCCCAGGACGGCGCGCGCCTGGTCGGCTATGCGATCTACTTTCCGACCTATTCGTCGTTCCGTGCCCAGGCCATGATGTGGCTCGAAGACCTGTTCGTGGTCCCCGAGGCGCGCGGCAAGGGCGTGGGCCGCGCGCTGATGGTCGAGCTGGCGAAGACCGCGATGCAGCGCCGCTGCTGGCGGCTGGACTGGGCGGTGCTGGATTGGAATCAGCCGTCGATCGAGTTCTACGAGCGCATCGGAGCCCGCCGCCAGAACGCGGACTGGCTGCAGTACGGCCTCGACGAGGAGCACATGCGCGACCTGATCGCCCTTTCACGTAATACTTGAAGCAGGCCTTCAGCGCCCGCGCCGGCCGGGCGCGGAATCACTCCGCGCGCCGCACGGCCTCGGCCGAGCCCTCGGCCAGCGCCTCATGCATCCCGCCCACCAGCGTCGCCAGCCCGGGCGGAGGAGCGGGGCTCAGGTGCCGCGCCGCCGCCTCGCCCAGACGCTGCGTCACGGTCGCGGCTCCCGACGCGCCGCCTGCCTGGCCGATCGCGCCGTACTCGGCGTAACGCTCCGAGATCCGCGCGCGGCGCGCATCGAACGTCTCGCCGTTCGCCGGCCGGTCCATCCACGCGGAGAGCACCGCTTGGTGCAGCGCGTCGATCGCGGTCGCGGTCTCGCGATTGAATCCGCCGGCAGCCACCAGCCCGCGCACGCATGCGTAGAGTGCGAAGCATTCCCACTCGCGCCGCAGCTGGTCCGCGCTGCCCCCCCCCGCGGCGCCGGGCAGCACGCCCGATTCCTCGAGATCGGTGAACAGGCGGTTCTCCAACTCGAGATAGAATTCCGCCAGAGCGCGTCCGCGCCGTTCAGGATCGCTGATCACGTTCGCGCCCCGATCAACTCGGCGGGTTCGTGCTCCAGTCGTAGAAGCCGCGGCCGGTCTTCCGGCCGTGGCGGCCGGCCAGCACCATGCGGCGGAGCAGGGGAGGCGCCGCGAAGCGTGGCTCCTTGAACTCGTCGAACATGATCCCGGCGATGGAATACGTGGTGTCGAGCCCGACATAATCGGTGAGGAACAGCGGGCCCATGGGATAGCCGCAGCCGAGCTTCATCGCGTTGTCGATGTCGTCGCGGCTCGCCAGGCCCTGCTCGAACACGCGGATCGCGTCGAGCATGTAGGGGACCAGCAGCCGGTTCACCACGAACCCGGTCGAGTCGCCGCAGTTCACCACGGTCTTTCCGATCGCGCCGCACCACTGGTTCGCGGCCTGGACCGCCGGATCTCCGGTCTGGACCGTGCGCACCACCTCGACCAGCTTCATGAGCGGGACCGGATTGAAGAAGTGGAGCCCGAGGAACTGGGCGGGGCGCTTCGTGAACGTGGCGAGCTCGGTGATCGAGAGGCTCGAGGTGTTCGACGCGAAGATCGTGTCGGGCTTGCACGCGGCATCCAGCGCTCCGAAGATCTCCTGCTTCAGCGCGACGTTCTCGCTCGCGGCTTCGATCACGAGATCGCAGTCCGCGAGGTCCTTGAGCTCGGTCGTGCCCTTCAAGTTCGCGAGCGTGGTCGCCATCGCTTCGGCGGTCAGCTTGCCCTTCTCGACCCCGCCTTTCAGGAACTTCTGGATCGAGCCCATGCCCTTCTCGAGCACCGGCGCCGACACTTCGCGCACCACGGTCGGGAAGCCCGATTGCGCGCTCACCTGCGCGATGCCGCTGCCCATCAGCCCGCAGCCCACCACGCCCACTTTTCGAATCGTCATGGAGCGAATGCCTCCGTTCGAGCTCGTGCGGATCGATCCCTTCGCGTGAAAACCGGCGGCAAAGAATAGGGGAGCGTGAGAGACGAGACAAGCGCGCCGGCTTCGTGCCGGCGCATTCGAATGGTGTAGGGTATTCGGCCAACCCCTGAACCCGCGCCGAATCCGGAGGAACCATGAAAACCCTCGCCGCCAGGCCCAGCGCCGACGAGCACATCGAGTACTACGCGAAGTACATCCGGCTGGTGCCGGGCGACGATCTGAAGCACGCGCTCGAGTCGGGGGCCGCGGCCACCCGGAAGCTGCTCGAGCCGGTCACGGACTCGCAGGGAATGCACCGCTACGCGACCGGAAAGTGGAGCGTGAAGGAGGTGCTGGGGCACGTGATCGACGCCGAGCGCGTGTTCTCGTATCGCGCGCTGCGCTTCGGGCGCGGCGACCAGACCCCGCTCCCCGGCTTCGATGAGAACCAGTACGTCCCGGTGGCGAAGAGCGACCTGCGCCCGATGGACGCGCTGCGCGGCGAGCTGGCGGCGGTGCGCGCCTCGACCCTCGCGCTGCTGGATTCGTTCGACGAGGAGGCGCTGGTGCGCCGCGGCGACGCGAACGGCGACGCGATCTCGGTGCGGGCGCTGTTGTGGATCATCGCCGGACACGAGCTGCACCACGTCGGGTTACTGCGCGAGCGCTACGGACTCAAGGGCTGACGCGGTGGACGATTCCATCCTCGGGCCGCTGATCCTCGAAGCGCAGTCGAAGATCGTGCTGCTGGTGCTGGATGGGCTCGGCGATCTGCCGCATCCCGACCACGAGTGGAAGACGCCGCTCGAGGCGGCGCGCACGCCGAACCTCGACGCGCTGGCGCCGCGCGCCGCGCTCGGCCGCATCGTTCCGGTTGGTCCCGGGATCACGCCCGGCAGCGGGCCGGCGCACCTCGCGCTATTCGGCTACGACCCGATTCTCTCGCTGGTCGGCCGCGGCGTGCTGGAGGCGCTCGGCGCGGGGCTCGAGCTCGCGCACGGCGACGTGGCGGCGCGCGCGAACTTCTGCACCGTGGATGCCGCGGGGGTGGTGACCGACCGCCGCGCCGGGCGCATCCCGAGCGAGACCTGCGCGAAGCTGGTCGAGAAGCTGGCGCGCGAGATCCCGCAGCTCGAGGACGTCGCGGTGCTGCTCGAGGCCGGCAAGGGCCACCGTTTCGTGATCGTGCTGCGTGGCACGGGACTCGCCGAGGGCGTGAGTGATGCCGATCCGCATCACGAGGGCGCGCCGGTGCCGCAGGCCGCCGCGCGCGCTCCGGCCGCCGCGAAGACCGCGCGGATCGTGAACGCGTTCGTGAAGCGCGCGGCCGAGGTGCTGAAAAGCGAGCACCCGGCGAACGCGGTGCTGATGCGCGGAATCTCGGCGCGTCCGAAGCTCCCCGGTTACGCGGAGCGCTTCAAGCTGCGCGCCGCCGCGGTCGCGGCCTATCCCATGTATCGCGGCGTGGCGCAGCTCGCCGGCATGAGCGTGCTCCCGACCGGCGAGACCCCCGACGACGCGTTTGCGACCGCGAAGTCGCGCTGGGCGGATTTCGATTTCTTCTTCATTCACGTCAAGGGCACCGACATGGCGGGGGAGGACGGCGACTTCGCCGCCAAGGTGGCGTGCATCGAGTCGGTGGATCGCGTGCTGCCGAAGCTGCTCACTTCCGCGCCCGACGTGCTGTGCGTCACGGGAGACCATTCCACGCCGGTTCCGATGCGCGGCCACAGCTGGCATCCGGTGCCGGTGATGGTGCACGGCGCGTGGTGCGGAGCCGATCGGGCGCCGCGCTTCCACGAGACCACCGCCCGTGCCGGGAGCCTCGGCCTGCTTGCCAGCCGCGATCTGATGGGCATATTGCTTGCGAACGCCGGGCGTCTCGACAAGTACGGAGCGTGACCATGAGACGCTGTCTCGCCGTGTGTCTGATCGGCGCCCTGCTTCCGCATTCCTCCTTCGCACAACCTCCGCAGCCGATCGACGGCGTCCGCTTCGCGTTTCCGGGCGGAGCGGAATCGCCCGCCTCCGCCGTCTCGGCGGCGCTCGCACTCTCGGACCGCTGGCTCGGCCATGACCCGTTCGCGAACCCCGCGATCCCGGCGGCGCGCCACCTCGAGGTCTCGCCGATCGCGTTCCGCGTGAGCCGTGAAGATCTGCACGCCGAGAATCGCGACTTCAGCGACGAAGGCGGGTACTTCGATTTCGCCGGGGCGTGGGGCTCATGGCCGCTCGGGCGCCTCGCGCTCACCGCGTACGTCTCGCAGCCCGAGCTGCGGCTCGAGGACAACGCGTACTCGGTGGGACGACTGCCGCAGCCCGGGCTCGCGGCCACGGTGACGAACCATTCCAGCGTGCGCGAGCTGCGCACCGGCGCCGGTGCCTCGGCCGCGCTCGGCCGGGTGCGGGTCGGCGCCGCGCTGGAGTGGAACCGGCGCAGCGAGGAATACCGCTCGGACCAGGAGTCGGGCTCGCCGTCCTCGGGCACTTCGGACGTGACCTACGACGGGAGCGCGATCGGCGCGCAGTTCGGCGCCCGCGGCGACTGGCCGATGGGCGCGCAGAAGCTCGAGGTGGGCGCCGCCATGCGCTACGTGCCGAGCCTCGATCTCGATGGAACCCAGACGTTCGATCTGATCTCGGGGTCCGGCCAGGCTCCGGTCCACACCACGCGTGGCTCGGCGTGGGAGGGTGGCGTCACGATGCGCATCCCGACCGCGGAGACGTTTCACGTGATCGCGGGAGTCGGAGGACGCGGCGCGCAGGCGTGGGAGGGATTCGACGTCAAGAACGGCGAGCGGTTCGAATGGAAGCTGGGCGGTGAGTTCCACGACGCGCGCGATCCGTGGACGTTGCGATTTGGAGGCGGCGAGGAACAGCAGACCGACGTGTCCGAGGCGCGCATCGGAGTGTTCTCGCTCGGCCTCGGCTGGCAGTTCAAGAACACCAGCGCGAGCTTCGGGCTCATGCACCGGACGCTCGGCCGGACCGACGAGCCGAACTCGTACGAAGATCGCATCGTGGCCACCGTCTCGCTGCCCTGAGCCCCGGGGCGCGGCCGGCGCGCGAAACCGCTGTGCTATACTGGCGCCGGGTTTACGCCGCTCGCGCCGGGCGGGATCAACGCCGTGCGCGCCGCATCGCTGGACTGCTGCGAGAGTGGCGGAACTGGCAGACGCGCTGGATTTAGGATCCAGTGGGGAAACTCGTGGGGGTTCAAATCCCCCCTCTCGCACATTTCGCCATCCCACTCGTTCCTCTCCCAAGCCACGGAGTCCGGAAGCCTTCATGAATCTCTCGGTCCGCTCGACCGGCAGCTGGCAGCACACGCTGGACATCGAAGTGCCCGCCGAAGAGGTGGACGTCCGCCTCGGCGAAGTGGCGCGCCAGATCCAGCGACGCGCGAGCCTGCCCGGATTCCGCAAGGGGCGGGTCCCGATCGACATGGTGCGACTCCACTTCGCGGAATCGGTCGAGCAGGAGTTCCTCGAGACCTGGCTGCCGCGCCTGACCGGCGAGGCGGTGGATCAGGCCCGGCTGAACCCGGTGGTCTCGCCGCTGGTGCGGAATCTGCGCTTCTCTCCCGGACAGCCGCTTCAGTTCGAGGCGGTGGTGGAGGTGCGTCCCGAGATCGAGGCTCGCGACTACCGCGGCCTGCCGGTGCAGCGCACCCAGCGCACCCTCGACGACGCCGCGGTCGACCGCGTGCTGGCCGAGCTGCGCGAGGAGTCCGCGGTGTTCGTGGACCTCGACCGGCCCGCGCAGCGCGGCGACGTGGTGCTGCTGGATTCCACGCGGCTGGATGCCAACGGCCGCCGTCTCACCGGGACGCGCGCCAAGGCGCGCCGCATCCAGCTCGGCGCCGAGGGGGTACCGCCGGACCTCGAGAACGGGCTGCTGGGCGCCGAGGCCGGGCAGGAGCGCACCGTCGAGATTTCGTACCCGGCCGACCACGCCGCGCCGGAATTGGCTGGAAAGACCATCCGCTACGTGGTCCAGGTGCGGAAAATCCAGGAGAAGAAGCTGCGTGAACTGGACGATAACCTGGCTCGGGACGTGTTTCAGCTCCAGTCCCTTGAAGAGCTGCGCTCGCGGGTGCGCCTGAACCTGGAAGGTGAGGAGCGGGTGCGCGTTCAGCGCGAATCGGAGGGGGCCATCACCGACGAGCTGCTGCGCCGTAATCCATTCGACTTGCCCGGCCGACTGGTCGAGGCCATGCTGGAGCGTGTGATCGCCGAGGCGACCGGCGGGCGCGAGGTCCGCGCCGAGCTGCGGACGGAACTGGCGGAGCGGTACCGCCCGAATGTCGAGCGGTCGCTGCGCCGCGAGTTGCTGCTGGACGCGGTGGCGCGGCAGGAAAAGCTGGAGGTGCACGACGACGAGGTGGCCGTCGAGATCCAGCGCATGGCGGACGCGGATCCGCGCCAGGCGGCGCGGGTGCGGGCCCGTTATCAGTCGCCGGAGCGGCGGCAGGCGTTGAAGGAGTCGTTGCTGGAACGCAAGGCGCTGGACTGGCTGCTGAACGTGGCGGAAGTACGCGAGACATCCGTCGAGAGTCGGCTGGTGGTGCCGGCGACCCGCTGAGGGACGCCGCGGGGAAGTTTCAACTCAAGGAGAGGACATGGGGCTGGTTCCCATCGTGGTGGAACAGACGGGCCGCGGCGAGCGCGCGTACGACATTTATTCGCGCCTGCTCAAGGATCGCATCATCTTCATCGGGACGCCGATCGACGACATGATCGCGAATCTGGTGATCGCCCAGATGATCTTCCTCGAAGGCGAGGATCCCGATCGCGACATCAACCTGTACATTCACAGCCCGGGCGGGATGGTCACGGCCGGGCTTGCCATCTACGATACGATGCAGTTCGTGAAGCCCAACGTGGCGACGTTGTGCATGGGCCAGGCGGCCAGCATGGCGGCGGTGCTGCTGGCCGCGGGCGCCAAGGGCAAGCGGTCGGCGCTGCCGAACTCCCGTATCATGATCCATCAGCCGCTGGGCGGGACGCAGGGGCAGGTGACCGACATCGAGATCTACACCAAGGAAGTCATGAAGATGAAGGACCAGCTGAACACGATCCTTTCGAAGCACACCGGCCGGACCATGGATCAGATCGAAAAGGACACCGACCGAAATAATTTCATGTCGGTGGAGGAAGCGAAGACGTACGGTCTGATCGACGAGATCATCGAGAAGCGCAGGTAGTCGGGAGCTCACGCTGGATCCTACGGCGGCGACAGGAGACTCATGAAGAAGCGCATCGCCACGCCTCACCCGATTCGCTGCTCGTTCTGCGGTCGTGGACAGGATGAAGTGGCCCGTTTGGTTTCCGGTCCGTCGGTCTACATCTGCAGCGAATGCGTGAAGCTCTGCAACGACATCCTCGAGGGTGAGCTGGAGCGCGAGCAGCCGGCGGCGTCGGGAGCGTTGCCGAAGCCGGCCGAGATCAAGCGCATCCTCGACGATTACGTCGTCGGCCAGAATCGCGCCAAGAAGACGCTCGCGGTCGCGGTCTACAACCACTACAAGCGCATCTATTCGCCGCCTCCGCCGGGCGACGTGGAACTCGAGAAGTCGAACATCCTGCTGGTCGGCCCGACCGGCACCGGCAAGACGCTGCTGGCGCGCACGCTCGCTCGCTTCCTCAAGGTCCCGTTCGCGATCGTGGACGCCACCAGCCTCACCGAGGCGGGCTACGTCGGCGAGGACGTCGAGAACATTCTGGTGCGGCTGCTGCAGTCGGCGGACTTCAATCTGGTGAACGCCGAGCACGGGATCGTGTACATCGACGAGATCGACAAGATTTCGCGCAAGAGCGAGAACCCGAGCATCACGCGCGACGTGTCGGGCGAGGGCGTGCAGCAGGCGCTGCTCAAGATCCTCGAGGGCACGGTGGCGAACGTTCCGCCCCAGGGCGGGCGCAAGCATCCGCAGCAGAAGTACATCGAGGTCAACACCAAGGACATCCTGTTCATCTGCGGCGGCGCGTTCGAGGGGCTCGAGAAGATCGTCGAGCGCCGCGTCGGCCAGAAGATGCTGGGCTTCGGCGCCGAGATCAAGAGCCGCAAGGAGAAGAACATCGGCGAGCTGATGGCGCTGATCGAGCCCGAGGATCTGCTGCGCTACGGCCTGATCCCCGAGCTGGTGGGACGGCTCCCGGTGGTCGGCACGCTGGACTCCCTGGACGAGGCCTCGCTGGTGAGCATCCTCACCGAGCCCAAGAACGCGATCACGAAGCAGTACCAGAAGTTCTTCGAGATGGAGGGCGTGAAGCTCGACTTCACCGAAGACGCGCTGCACGCCATCGCGCTGCAGGCGATCAAGCGCGGCACCGGCGCGCGCGGCCTGCGCGCCGTGATCGAGGAGGCGATGCTCGACGTGATGTACGAAATCCCGTCGCGCTCCGACGTGATCGGCTGCACCATCTCGCGCGAGTGCGTGTTGGGCGGCGCCCCGCCGCTGCTCACCTACCGCGGCGAGCGCGAGAAGCGCCGCAAGGAAGCCTGAGCGCACGGCCGCGTTGAGCGGCATGCGACAGAGTCCGGCCCCGGCGAACCACCGGGGCCGAATCGTTTCAGGCGCGAGCCGGTTTGGTCATGGTGCCGGTCGCCGAGATGCAGCAGCTCGATCTCAACGGCGGATCGATGCCGGTGGGAGTCCGGATTCGCGAGAGCCTGACGCTCGCCTCGGTCGGCGCCACGGCTTCGCTCCGGGCCGTTCGCGTTCCATCGCGGGCGCGATTTCCACCAACGGTGTAGACTGCGGGCGAACGGGCCGATGACCCGGAGTGGAGCCTTTCGGCCGATCCGGGGCCGAGCAGCGAACCGGCCGCGCAACGCGAGGAAATCGAGTGACGGACAGCCCCCGCAAGCCCAGACTCAAGAAGAAGCCCACGCCTCCCGCGCCCGTGGCGCGCGCGCTCGGCCGTCCCCAGACGCTGGTGGTGCGACGCGGCGACGAGCGGTTCGCGTTCCGCGACCGCCTGCCGCTGCTGCCGCTGCGCGACGTGGTGGTGTTCCCCTACATGACGATCCCGCTGCTGGTCGGGCGGGTGCCCTCGATCAACGCGATCGAGAAGGCGGTGGCGGCCGATCGCTTCCTGTTCGTGACCGCGCAGCGCCGCAGCGAAGTCGCGGACCCGACGCACCAGGAGCTGTACAAGATCGGAACGCTGGTGCGCGTGCTGCAGCTGTTCCGACTTCCGGACGGCACCATGCGCGTGCTGGTCGAGGGGCTGTGCCGCTGCCGGGTCGAGCGCTTCGCGTGGTCGAGCGACTATTACACAGTGCGCGTCGCGCCGATCGACGACGGCGTGCCGGCCGGCGCCGAGACCGAGGCGCTGATGCGCCACGTGCTCGGTCAGTTCGGCGAGTACGTGCATCTGAACCGCCGCATCCCGGACGAGGTGCTGACCTCGGCGACGAACATCGCCGATCCCGCGACGCTGGCGTACACCGTGGCGGCCCATCTGCTGGTCAAGGTGCCGCAGAAACAGCGCCTGCTCGAGGTGGACGGCGCGGTGGAGCGTCTGAAGCAGCTCAGCCAGGTGCTCTCGGCCGAGCTCGAAATCGTGAAGCTGGAGCGCAAGATCGAAGGCCAGGTGCGCTCGCAGGTGCACAAGAACCAGAAGGAGTTCTATCTCAACGAGCAGCTCAAGGCGATCCGCAAGGAGCTCGGACATCAGAACGAGTTCGCGAGCGAGATCGACGAGCTGGGCGCTGCGATCAAGAAGGCGCGCATGCCGCGCGAGGTGGTTGCGAAGGCGATGAAGGAGCTGGATCGGCTCGCGAAGATGAGCTTCATGTCGCCCGAGGCCACGGTGGTGCGCAACTACCTCGACTGGCTGGTGTCGCTGCCGTGGCACAAGACCACCCGCGACCGCGAGAACATCCTCGAGGTCGAGCGGATCCTCGACGAGGACCACTTCGGGCTGCGCAAGATCAAGGAGCGGATCGTCGAGTACCTCGCGGTGCTGCGGCTGACCCGCAAG
>Ga0137399_10000811_pt1 | contig 13389 bp, 11 predicted proteins | sample czorhiz316metaG_FD_104810 | JGI IMG/M metagenome (GOLD analysis project Ga0137399, IMG submission 104810) | Vadose zone soil microbial communities from Angelo Coast Range Reserve, California, USA - czorhiz3.16 metaG | ecosystem: Environmental > Terrestrial > Soil > Vadose zone | place: USA...
CTCGTCTCGTATCACCTTCACCCGTCGCGGAGCTTACTGCTGAGATGCGGCTGAAGGGCCTCCACCACATCACGGCAATTTGTTCTGATATCGAACGCACGTCGGAATTTTATTCGACAACCCTTGGCATGCGTGCGATTAAAAAGACGTTCAACTACGACGATCCCTCTGCCCCGCACTATTACTTTGCGGCGGGGGATGGGAGTCCGGGAACGATCGTAACCTATTTCGGTTATCCTCCCGGGAAGATGCGCACGGGGAACATCGGTGTCGGTTTGACGCATCACTTTGCTTTTGCCGTGGAAAATGATGAAATTCAGCGGGATTGGAGAGCCCGGCTCGTGGAAGCGGGAGTGAATGTGACTCCGGTGATCGATCGGATCTATTTTAAGTCGATCTATTTTCAGGATCCCGACGGACACATTCTTGAGATCGCGACGATAGGGCCCGGATTTCTTGTCGATGAGCAAGATGCAAATCTCGGCAGGAAGCTGATTCTTCCAGTATGGCTCGAGAAGAGCAGGGCACGCATTGAGGAGAACCTGGCACCGATCAGCATGACCGAAACTTCGGATCCCGGATTGCCGGCGTGAACCCCGTCCGCACGTCTCTTGTACATAAAATTCTCGAGCCCCGGCGGAAGGGCGCGGCACTATACCCGACTGTGGTTCTGCTGCACGGGCGCGGCGCGAATGAAGACGACCTCCTGGGGCTTGCCGAGTATCTCGATGACCGGCTGCTCGTCTTGAGCGTGAGAGCCCCCTTCCCCTTCGCCCTCGGCGGCGGCTTTACCTGGTATGAGATTGAGGAAGTCGGACGGCCCGATGCGAAGATGTTCGCAGAGAGCTACCAGAAATTGACCCGTTTCCTCGACGATGTCAAGAAGAGCTATCCCATCGACAAATCGAAAATTCTTCTGAGCGGGTTCAGCATGGGCTCGGTGATGTCATACGCGATTGCCCTCACGATGCCCGACACCGTGGCCGGCGTCGCCGCGAACAGCGGCTATATCCCCGAGGGAACCGAGTTAAAGAGCCAGTGGAAGGAGCTCAAGGGCAAACCCTTCTTCATCGCCCATGGCGTTTACGATCCGGTCATTCCTGTTTCGTTCGCCCGCCGGGCGAAGGAACTCCTTGAGCCCGCCCAGGCCGTCGTCACCTACCGGGAATACGATATGGGGCATCAGATTACCGAGGACAGTCTGAACGACATGATGCAGTGGTTCACGAAGCGCATCTGAGCCGAGACGGGCTCGATGCGCCGGCTGCCCGTTCTTACCTGCAGACGAAAGAATGATTCCCCTCCGAGATACCGTCCCCTCTAATACAATTCCAGTCGTCAATTACCTCCTCATCGGTTTGAACGGGGCGGTGTTTCTATTCGAGCTCTCACTCGGCCGGCATCTCGATGCATTCATTCTTCACTACGGACTGGTGCCGGCGCGCTTTCTGGATCTCCTGCACTCAGAGGGCCTCCACTTCTCCGCTTTCGTCCCGGTGTTTACCTCGATGTTTCTTCACGGGGGCTGGCTGCATCTGCTGGGGAACATGCTCTTTCTGTATATTTTCGGCGACAATGTTGAGGACCGGTTCGGCCATTTCCGGTACCTGGTGTTCTACCTCATCGCCGGGGTGGCCGCCGCTGCCACGCAGGTGCATTTCAATCCGGATTCGGAGATGCCGATGGTCGGGGCCAGCGGGGCGATTGCCGGAGTGCTCGGCGCGTACGTTTTCCTCTTTCCCACGGCAAGAGTGGTGACGCTCATTCCGATATTCTTCTTCTTCCAGATCGTGGAACTGCCGGCTTACCTTTTTCTCGGCATCTGGTTCTTCTTGCAAATCGTCAGCGGTCTTCTATCTCTAGGCATCGGCGGCGATGCAGGGGGGGTTGCCTGGTGGGCGCATGTTGGCGGATTTGCGGCGGGGGCGGCGTTGTTCCCTTTCCTGCGGAAGCGGCGCTTCGCATGACCAAGCCCGGAAGCCAATCGATGGATGAGATTCTCAGCCATTGCATTCACTGCGGAATGTGCCTGCCGGTCTGCCCCACGTATGCCCTTACCTATAAGGAGCAGTCGTCTCCCCGGGGGAGGATCCGCCTGATCCGGTCGGTCCTGGATGGAAAGCTCGACATGAGCGGCGAATTCGTTCATGAAATGAATTTTTGCCTCGACTGCCAGGCCTGCCAGACGGCGTGCCCGGCCGGCGTTCAGTACGGCTCGCTTGTCGAAGACGCCCGGAGGCTCATATATGAGAAAAAGAAGGAGCCGCCCCGTTTGCGCTTGTTAAAATGGATCATCCTCAGGGCGGTGCTTAAATCGAGATGGCGCACGAAGCTGGTTGCACGGCTGCTGATGTTTTACCGGACTACCGGCCTTATGGATGCGGTCCAACGATCGGGATTCCTGAAAAACAGATCCGGTGCGTTGAGGGAAAAACATTCGATGCTTCCACGAGTGCCGGAGAGGTTTTTCGATGAAACGGTCCCGGAGGCTCTCTCGCCCGCCGGAGCGGCGAGGGGAAGAGTCGCGCTCTTGACGGGATGCGTCATGAACGTCGTATTTCCGGACATCCACCGCGACGTTGTCGACGTGTTATTGAGAAACGGCTTTGAAGTCCTCATCCCAAAGGCCCAGGGATGCTGCGGTTCCCTGCACGGCCATAACGGAGATGTCCGGACAGCCCGGGCGCTGGCACGGAGAACCATCGACGCATTCGATGGGCAACAGCTCGACGCCATCATCGTAGATTCCGCCGGTTGCAGTGCATTCCTGAAGGAATATGGATCCCTGCTTCGGGATGAGCGCCACTACGCCATTCGTGCCGAAAACCTTTCCAAAAAGACGAAGGATATCACGGAGTTTCTCGTCGAGGTGGGCTACGTCGAGCCGCAGCATCCGGTTGCAAAGCGCGTCACCTATCACGAAGCCTGCCATCTCGTCCACACCCAGGCGATCTCCCGCCAGCCGCGGCGGATCGTTGGATCGATCCCCGGAATTGAGCTTGTCGAACTCCCCGAAGCGACGTGGTGTTGCGGAAGCGCCGGAATCTACAACATCGTGCACTTTGAGGATTCCATGGCGCTCCTGGAAAGAAAAATGAGCCATCTCGCCTCGACGAAGGCCGAAATCGTTCTTACCGGGAACCCCGGCTGCCACCTTCAGATCGGCTACGGCATCAGAAAATTTGGCCTCACGATGGAAGTCATGCATCCGGTGAGCCTGCTTCGTCGAGCTTACGAGGGGGTTTGATCGAGCATGGAAGGGGATCGATGATATTGGTTCTTGACAGTGAGAGCGAATTGGGGTATATTTGCCAAAATTAGGAACTGCTGATGCGCCAATGCCGTCGGATTTTCATCTGTCTTCTTCTCTTCGCCCTCTTCGCTGCAGCCCGGGTCGCGGCGCAGGAGAATCTCCGGGCTGAATTATTCGGGGAGGTCGATCGCACGCTCGACCGGGTAAAAGAAAAAAGCGCCGACCTCTATGCGCCGGTGAGTTTCAAGAAGGCGATGCAGTACTATCAGGAGGGGGAGGAATTCTTCAAACGGGGGCGCAGTCTTGAAGACATTCGCGACAAGCTGAAGAACGCATCGGCCTACTTCGCAAAGGCGCTGGATGAATGCAAAGCCGGCGAAGTGCTCTTTAGCGGTGTGACGGCTGCGCGCAACGACGCGAAGAGCGTCGGGGCGCCGAAGTCTTTTCCCGAACTCTGGAACAAGGCGGAATCGCAATTCAACAAGGCGGCGCATTCGCTCGAGGATGGTAATGCCGAAGCTGCCAGGCGCGTGGCAGAGGAAGCACAGTCGTCCTACCGGAGTGCCGAGCTCGAAGCGGTCAAATCCAATTATCTCTCGCCCGCCCGCGACCTGCTCGCAAGAGCCGACGCGGAGGCGGTCCGGGATGTGGCTCCGAAGACTCTGGAGAAAGCGCGCCGTCTGGCGCTGCGCGTCGAAGAATTGTTAAAACAAAATCGCCACGATGCCGACGAAGCGAGGCAGCTTGCGCAGGAAGCGAAGTACGAAGCTGCTCACGCCCTGTACCTTTCCAGGACGATCCGCCAGCTCAAGAAGGAAGATAAAACTCTCGAGGATGTCCTCCTTGCTTCCGAAGCTCAGTTCGGACGCATCGAAAGCGTGTTGGGTTTGCAGGCTCACTTCGAAAAGGGCCTCGACAGCGCGGTCACAGATGCGATCTCCGGTTTGAAACAGCGCGACGCGTCGTCGCTGAAGGATGCGGATCAGCTCCGCCAGTCGGCAGAGTCCATCAGAGAAAAGGAAAATGAGATTGAGAATCTCAAACAGCAGGTGACTTCGATGGAGGGGCGAGTCGGCTCACTGACGGAGTCGGAGAAAGGCCTTCAGCGAACACTGAGCTTGAAGCACCAGGAAGAGGAGACGGTCCGGCTGATCTCCTCCATGTTCACGCGGGAAGAGGGGAACGTGCTCAGGGACGGCGATGATATTGTGATCCGCTTGTACGGCCTGAGCTTTCCGGTTGGCAAGAACACGATAGAAGCCGAGTACTACAGCTTGCTGACGAAGGTGCAGGACGCGATCAAGAAGTTTCCGAAATGCAGCGTGACAATCGAAGGGCATACGGATTCGCAGGGAAGCGACGAGCTCAACCAGACGTTATCCGAAAGCCGTGCGAAGTCCGTGGCCGAGTACCTGATGGCGAATATGGGGGTGGAACTCCCCATCAACCACCACGGATTCGGCGAGAGCAGACCCGTCGCGAGCAACGACATCCCCGAAGGCAGGGCAAAGAACAGGCGAATCGATGTGGTGATCGCTCCGCGATGGTCGACGGAGAGGAAGTGATGAACTCGCCGGGAGGGCATAACGCCGACATTTTTATGAAGGGCACCCCATGGAACGGATGATTCGGGAAATCCCCCGCCGCGATCGTTCGACGCTCGCCGGCTTCGATCGACGGAAGTTTCTGACGATGGTCGGGAAGGGGGTCGGGCTGGCCACAATGTCGACAACAACATTGGCAGCGCTTCTCAATAATGTCCACGCCGCGGCACGGCGAGTCGAACATCTGACGCCCGACCAGGCGGCCTCCAACGAGGATTTCTGGCTCGATATCCAACAGGCGTTCTCGGTCACGAGGGGGATCACCAATCTCAATAATGGCGGCGTCTCCCCATCCCCGCGCATCGTAACGGAAGCCCTCGTCCGGTACATCTGGGAGCAGGAAGATGCGACTGCCTACACGATGTGGCAGATCCTCGAGCCGCAGTGCGAAACGATACGCACAGGGCTTGCCGAGGTCTTCGGCTGTGACCGCGAGGAAATTGCAATCACGAGGAATGCCTCCGAATCCCTCGAGATTCTGCTCACAGGGATGGATTTCAAATCCGGGGATGAGATCCTTACGACCACACAGGACTATCCCCGCATGCTCACGACGCTCCGCCAGAGGGAAACGCGCGAGGGACTGGTTTTAAAACTCATCCAGGTCCCGATCGCGCCGAAGAATCTCGATTCGATCGTCGGTGCGTTTGAACGAGGCATCACGAACAGGACCCGGCTGGTTCTCATGTCCCATGTGATCAATATAACGGGACAGATCACGCCGGTGAAGGCGGTCTGCGAACTCGCGCGCTCGAAGGGGATCGAGGTTATTGTCGATGGGGCTCACTCCTTCGGCCATTTTGCATTCAAGCACAAAGATTTGCAGTGCGACTACTTCGGCACGAGCCTTCACAAGTGGCTCTTCGCTCCCAAAGGCACGGGCCTGCTCTTTGTGAAGCGCGATAAAATCGAAAAGCTCTGGCCGCTCATGGCAGCCGAAAAGAAACAGGCGGCGGATATCCGTAAGTTCGAAGAGATCGGTACCCACTCTGCCGCCCCGAGGCTCGCAATCGGGGAAGCCCTGCTCTTTCACAATGGCATAGGTGCAGAGCGAAAGGAAGCCCGCCTTCGTTATTTATCGCGGTACTGGATGAACCGTCTAAAGGACTTGCCGAACGTTCGTTTCCACACTTCGTTCGATGCAAATCAATCGTGCGGCATTGCGAACGTTGAGATTGAAGGGATCGACCCGGCCGCCATCGGCGCCTACCTGATGGACAAGCACAAGATTTTCACAACGCCCATCGTCCACGACGAATTCAAAGGAATTCGAATCACCCCGAGTCTCTATACCACCCTCCAGGAACTCGACCGGTTTTGCGACGTGATGACCTCGATCGCGAAGCAGGGATTGCCCAAGGGTTAATGAGATGCGCGGGCGTCTGTGCCCGTCCCTGGCGGCAATTTTTGTAGTATGGAATCTCACACTCGCTCAGGAGCCGATGGAATATCGGCCTGCGGACTCATCGCTGAGCGGTCCGCTCATCTCCGCTCAGACGGGGATGGAAACGGCCTGGGATATTCCGAAGAGTCCATTGACCGACTCACTACCCCGCGATCAACATCTCGCTGCGCAGATACTTCTCGGCTATCGAATCTTCAAGAATACGCCGCAGGAAGCCCGACGATTCACAGGAAACAAGTTGTCGTGCAACAACTGTCACCTCAATGCGGGGCAGAGGGAGAAGGGAATGCCTCTCGTGGGAGTTGCGGGTGTGTTCCCGGAGTATAACAAGCGCGCGGGCCGGCTGTTCTCCCTGGAAGATCGCATTGTCGGCTGTTTTCTCCGGAGCGAACATGCGCTGGGAGCGAAAGATCAGAACATGAAGCCCGCCTTCACCGGGGATGAATCAGTCGTTCCCACGACATCGCATGAGGTGTTGGCCCTCGCTGCGTACATTTCGTGGATTTCGTCCGGTCATCAACTCGGCTCCACTATCCCATGGAGGGGGCAAAACACAATTCCGCCTGAAAAGATCATTCCGCTCTCAAGGCTGAAGCCCAAACTTGGCGAGGTAATTTATAAAGAAAAGTGCGTTACATGCCACGCGTTGGATGGGCAGGGGGTGGCGATTGGCGATAAGAAGCCGGGGCCGTTGTGGGGCCGGAACTCGTGGAATGATGGGGCAGGCGCCGCGAGAGTTTACACGCTTGCAGGGATGATCCTCTATATGATGCCGTACCTGGATCCCGGCGGGTTGACCGAGGAGGAAGCGCAGCAGATCGCCGCTTATATTAACTCGAAGCCCCGTCCCGTGTTCCCGTTCAAATATAATGACTACGTCAGGGAGCCTATCCCCCCTGACGCAGTCTACTATAAGAAACGAGACCCCGGAGAATAGGGGGATGAAGGTGAGCAGCGAAGATCTCGGCTCACTTCCGGGGGCTTTTTAGTACTTCAGTCAGCCCGCAAAACAGTATGTGCAGCCGGCTTCCTGAGTCCGGTTGACCGCGTACACACCGGAGGGCAGAATTTGTATGCCGGGCAAGAGACCCGCAACCCAGTCCTTCTTGCATTCAGCGGGGTCCATTTTCATATTCTTCGCGACTATCCCGCTGTAAACCGTCAGAGCCACGTCGCACACCCCCATGAGCACGCCGCTCTTTTGAAGCTCTTCGATCGACATATCCGGAAGGAGAAGCTCGCCCGCCTTCGGTTGGAACCACTGATTCCGGACGGCCGGAGCATTGGTCGCTTTGTCGGTTACTTTGAAGACCTCGCCGAATTTGTACTTTGACCAGAGATCGTGCGTCATCGCCGCCGGGATTCCATCGTGCCGCAGAACGATCACCGCATTGACATCGGCCTCCGGTACGCCCGACTGCTTGTTCGACATGAGGAACACACGGGCCCAGGCGAAGGGAAAACCGCCGTTCAAGCCCGGCGCGTCAAACACCTGTTTGTGTTTCCCTTTCAATTTACCCACCCACGCCTCAAACGAATCATCGGATCCGGGAGAAAAGGGGGGAGGCATTGAAGCAAGTCCTCGCGGCGCAGATTTTACCAGCGACGAGAGACCGAGTACGGAGACAGCCCCTGCAGCAACTGTTCCGAGGAATCCACGACGACCTGTGCTGTGAACCTGATCGGGCATAATTGGATACTCCTTTCTTGGAAGATAAGCGTTGATCGGATTGAGGGGAATTGGTGGCAAAATGTAGTGAATTGGCCTGACGAATGCAAGCAAACGAACTCATGAACTTAATCGGAGAAAACGCGCATAGTCAAAAACGTTCCTGTTGACTCTTTACCCGGGGTTGGGTATTTTATCTGATCACCCTCCTCAGAACGAATCACCATGAAAGCACTTTCTTCGTTTTTTGTTATTTTTCTTCTCTCGACGTTTTTGAGCGGCTGTGATCGCGACACCCCTCTGTCGCCGGCCGCCGGGGAGAATTTCGTATCGAGTGGAAGCATCCATACCTTCGTCCTCACATCCGTGAGAGATCCACAGTTACCCGCTGCAGGCTTCGAAGACAGGGGGGCGAGCGATCGTGATCGTGCGATCGCCGCGGGCGCGGACGGCGGGCGCACCGACAATCCTCGCGTTCAGCCGGAAACCGATCCGTCGCTTTTTTGGAATACGGTCACGACTGCATCCGCCCGCAAAGCAAAACTGCCTCCGCCTCTCTTCGCTCGGGCCTATGCCCTCGTACACATCGCGATCTACGACGCCCTCGCGGCAGGGGACCGCGGGGATCGTGAAGACCTGTCATCAAGAGCAATTGCCGCAGGTGCTGCATCGACCGTGCTCGACTATTTGTTTCCGGCAGACTCCGCGCACATCGACTCCGCTGCACAAGGGCAGTTGACCGGAGAGCGGCGGCACGACGCCAGGCGAATTCTCCGGAGCTGGGTGCTGGGGCAGAGGGTCGGACAACTTGCCGTACTCCACGGTCAGCACGACGGCCATGACGCGGTTTTCCCGGGACCGATGCCGACTGGCCCGGGAATATGGACCGGAGTAAATCCCCTCCTTCCGATGTGCGGGACATGGCAGACCTGGATCTGCAGTTCCGGCGGCGAATTTCAACCCGAGCCACCTTATGCGTTCGGGTCGGCGCAAGACTCCTCAGATCTTCAAGCCGTTTATCAGGCTTCACTGAATCGGACGCCTGAACAGGTTGCGATTGTGCACAAGTGGGCTGATCTCCCGCCTCCTGCCATCTGGAATAATCTTCTCAACGATCGTATCGGAACGGGCGAACGAAGCGCGCTTCGAGCTGCCCGGGCGTACGCCTTTCTCAATGCCGCGATGTATGACGGATTCGTTTGTTGCTGGCAAATGAAGTACACGTACTGGACGGCCCGTCCGTTTCAGCGGATTCCGGGTCTGACAACCGTTATCACCACGCCAAATTTTCCAAGTTATACGTCGGGTCATTCGACAATTTCAGCCGCTGCGGCGGGGGTCATGGGTGAAGTTTTTCCGGCAGAGAAGGATTTCTTCGCGGCCCAGGCGCGCGAGGCGGCGATGTCCCGGCTGTGGGGCGGTATTCACTATCCACGCGATAACGACCAGGGTTTGGCCGTGGGACAGCGCATCGGCCAGAGGGTCGTTCGCGTGATGCATCGGGACCATGATCGGCTGGCGCTCATCTCACATTGATCACATCGCAAGAGTCACAACGAAAAAGGGGCGAGTGATCGCTCCTTTTTCGTATCTACCGATTGCTTTTCCTCACTCCAACCGCTATCTTAATAGTATGCGGCCTGCTATTGTCGTACACCACCATGAAATAACCCTCAAGGGGGAGAATCGCCGGCTTTTTGAGCGCCAGCTCATGAAGAATGTCCGGAACTCCCTCTCCGGCATGGTTCCGGCATCGGCTATCCATGGCGGCTATGGGCGGTTCATCATTGAATTGAGCGGGGATGAAGCCGCCTCGAGCGTCGAAGGGCGGCTGGGGACGCTCTTCGGCATTTCGAATATATGCACCGGCCTGAGAGTCGAACAGAATCTCGGGCAGATGTGCACAGCCGCGGAAACGCTTCTCGAAGGTAGAGAGTTCAATACACTCAAGGTAAATGCCCGAAGGCCCGACAAGAATTTCCCGATCGGCTCCATGGAAATCAATGAGCAGGTTGGCGCGTACCTGTGCAAGCGTTTCATCGTGCGGGCGAATCTTTCACAACCCGATGAAACGGTGTACGTCGAGGTGGTCGACGGCGTCGCATACGTTTACCGGTCGAAACTGCCCGGCGCGGGAGGATTGCCTTCCGGAGTAAGCGGCAGGGTGGTCGCGCTTCTTTCGGCAGGCTTCGATTCGCCGGTGGCGGCATGGCAAATGATGAAGCGCGGGGCGTCGGTGATCTTCGTTCATTTCCACAGCCTGCCGTACACCAGTCTCCGTTCGATCGAGCAGGTTCGGCAGATCGTTACGGCGCTGACTCGCTTTCAACTCCGGTCGAAGCTCTATCTTGTCCCGTTCGCCGAAATCCAGAATGAAATTGTCCTGCGCGCTCCGCAATCTCTCCGGGTGATCCTGTACCGCCGGATGATGGTTCGAATCGCCGAAGATATCGCACGCCGCGAGCGGGCCGAGGCTCTCGCGACCGGGGAGAGCGTGGGTCAAGTGGCGTCCCAAACGCTCCGCAACATCCGTGTCATCGACGAAGCCGCCTCGCTGCCCATCCTGCGTCCGTTGTCCGGATCGGACAAGGAAGAGATCATCAAGATTTCAAGGAACATCGGCACGTTTGATATTTCAAGCCAGCCATACGACGATTGCTGCTCCTACCTCGCCCCGCGAAACCCCGAAACCTGGTCCGTTGCCTCAGAGGTGACGGCAGCGGAAACAAATCTCGACCTCGAGGCGTTTATTTGCCAGGCGAGGGAGAAGGCGGCGTTGGAGAGCTTTGTTTTCCCCGAGGTCCGCGAGGAGAATCTTGTCGAATCACCCGCGGGCTGAGATCTCCGCAGTCATCGCTCTCCTCATCGTTTCCATTCCCGCACGTGCCCAGCCCTTCCGAAGGGAGATCGAGACGATCCCGGTCCTGATTTCCGGATCCCCGGTCCGGCAGCCGTTCGCCGGCGGAATCAATGCGCCGATCCACCAGTTCGTCGATATCGACGGCGACGGCGATTTGGATCTCTTTATCTTCGATAACGATCAACACGTCGATTTCTATAAAAATGAAGGGACGAAGCACCTTCCCGATTTCAAGCTCCGTCCCGGGCAGATACCCCTTCCGCCGTTTCAAACCTACTTCCTTTTTGTGGACTTGAACGGCGACGGCCGGATTGATCTGGTCACCGATGATTCTCTTTCCGGCGTCCGGTATTATCGAAACACTGGCACAGTTCAGAACCCGGACTTTGTGCTCGATGCCCCCCGGATGCTCGACTCCGCGGGAAATCCATTGTTCGCAGGATTCTCAAGCATCCCTGCGTTCGTCGATATTGATGGCGATAGTCTTCTCGATTTTTTGTCTACGAACACTGCCGACGGGTCGATTAATTTTTACAAGAATATCGGTACAAGGGCGGCCCCGCTCTTCAGGTTCGTCACCTCCTCCTTCCAGAACATCACGATCATCGGCGACACCTGTTTTTCGCTGCAGGCGCCCGTTCAAGAGGGGCACGGCGCAGCGGCCTACTGCTTCGCAGACATCGACGGAAATGGAACCGAGGATATGTTCGACGGCGACCTTTTCTCCCACGGTGTCTTCTTTATTCGCAATATCGGAACGCCGGTGCAGCCGCAGCTACAGTGCACCTCGAACCGCTACCCGCCCGACGGCTCGCTCGTGACGTTCGGGTTCAATCAAACGAGTTTCGTCGATATCGACGGCGACGGCGACCTCGACCTGTTTGCCGGAGTCCTGAATGATATGCGCCGGAACGGGTTCTGGTTTTACGAGAATATCGGCACGAGGACCAACCCCGCATTCCAGTTCCGCACGAAGGAGTATCTCTCGATGATTGACGTCGGTGAGAACGCCCATCCGGCGCTGGTCGATCTCGATCATGATGGCGATCTCGATTTAATGGTTGGGAGTCTCGACGGGCAGCTCTGGTACTTCCGCAATGACGGCACCCCGGCTCAACCCTCGTTCGTGCTTGCCGATACGCTGTTCGCCGGGATTACCGGAGGGTTTACCTATGCCCCGGCGTTTGCCGACATCGACGCTGACAGCGACAAGGACCTCTTCGTCGGTCAATTCAACGGTCACATCAAGTTCTACCGGAATACCGGGACGGCCACCACCCCCGTCTTCTCCCCGGAACCATCTCCGGTCGATACGATCAGCGCCGGGCAAAATGCCGTCCCTGCTCTGGTCGACATCGATGGGGACGGTGATTTCGATCTGTTCGTCGGAAAAGGCAACGGCCGTATCAGTTACTTTCAGAATACCGGATCCGCGCAAGATTTCATCCCTGTTCTTGTCACGAGCACCTTTGCCGGGGTTAATGTGGGTCAGGACGCGAAGCCGATTTTTTACGACATCGATCACGACGGTGACCCCGATCTTTTTGTGGGGAGCTCGAGCGGATCGATTTATTATTACGAGAATACCGGAACAGCCGCCAGTCCGCAATTTGTCTTCCGGACCGATAGGTTCGCCGGCACCGATGCAATGAAAGAATCGGCGCTTGCCTTCGGCGACATCGACAACGACGGAGACCCCGATTTGTTCGTGGGGACTTCGAAGGGAGGCCTCCATTTCTACAAAAATGATCTGATCCATACCGGTGTGCACCAGGCGGGAGTGATGCCTCTCACGGTCGAGCTGGAACAGAACTACCCAAACCCGTTCAACCCTCAGACGCGAATCCGGTATTCGGTAGCAGGAAGCACCCATGTCGGCTTGAAAGTCTTCGATTTATCCGGGCGTGAAGTAGCGACGCTTGTCGACGGATTTCGACCGGCGGGAGACTACGCGGTCACATGGGACGCTGTTGACTTTCCCAGCGGCGTTTATTACTATCGACTCGTGAGCGGCCGGTTTTACGGGGTTAGAAAAATGGTGCTCCTGCATTGATTTCTACATAACCCGCCTGTCTCCGGGTCTCACCTCGTGGACAACTTCATACTCGAAAGGAGCAGGACATGGCAACGAAAATCACCGTGAAAAGTAACGGAAGTATCAGGATTGAAGGGGAATTCGAGATCTTCGATCAACAGGGAAATAAGTTCGACCTCGCCGGGCGAACCTCCATTTCCCTCTGCCGGTGCGGTCACAGCAAGGATAAACCATTTTGCGACAGCTCGCACAAGATCGTCGGATTTCAGTCCGAAATTGTCGCCCGTGCCTTGCCTCCGCCCCAGATCAGTCAGCAACCGAAATCATAGGATGGCTGATGAACCCCGCCACCGAGTCCAATAACCTGAAAGGATCTGTTATGAAAGCGATGACCACCCTTTTGTTGCTTCTGCTTGCTAAGGCATCCGCTCCGGCTCAGTTTGAGGGGCAGATCGACATGAAAATGACGAGGGGCAGCGATGGAGACCGGACGGGCGTGCTCTATTCGATGTTCGTGAAGGGGGATATGCTTGCGGCGAAAGCCTCGGGGGGTGAGGCGGGAA
>Ga0137399_10000819_pt1 | contig 13348 bp, 10 predicted proteins | sample czorhiz316metaG_FD_104810 | JGI IMG/M metagenome (GOLD analysis project Ga0137399, IMG submission 104810) | Vadose zone soil microbial communities from Angelo Coast Range Reserve, California, USA - czorhiz3.16 metaG | ecosystem: Environmental > Terrestrial > Soil > Vadose zone | place: USA...
CCCGATGCGCTCCTGCCAGGATATCGACGCGCACATCGCCGCCCACCGCGAGTGCCTCGATTTCCATATCGGACGCTGCGGCGGTCCGTGCATCGGCATGCAGACCCAGGCGGAGTACCGCGCGATGGTGGAGCAGTTCTGCGCGTTTCTGGAGGGGAAGCGGGAGGATGTGGTCCGGACTCTGCAAGCGTTGCAAGCGGACGCGGCCGCGCGGCGCGAATACGAGCGGGCCGCGCGGGTCCGGGACCAGGTGCGGGGGATCGAGTCCATCCTCGCCCGCCAGCGCGTGGTGGACCTGAGCGGCCCCGAAGCCGACGTCATCGGTGTGGCGCGCCAGGGGGAGGCCGCGTGCGCCGTCGTCCTCAAGGTCCGCGAGCGGCGGGTGCTCTCGCGCGACGTGCGGTGGCTCTCGGGCGCGGGGAACGCGGATGAGGCGGAGCTCCTCCGCGCCTTCCTCACGCTCTATTACACGCGCGCGGATCAGGTTCCCGTCTCCGTGCTGGTCGAGGTGCAGCCCAGCGAGACGAAGCTCCTCGAACACATGCTCTCGGCAGTCTCTTCGGCGGCGGTCCGCGTGCGGACCCCGCGCGGGATCGCGGAGCGGGCGCTCGTGCGCACCGCGCGGCGCAACGCCTCGCTGCTCCTGGAGCGTGAATCGGAGGGGGCGGAGCGTCCACTCCGAGCGAACGAGTTCGACGAGGCGCTCGAGCTGCAGCGCGAGCTGGCGCTCGCGCATCTGCCGCGCAGGATCCGCTGCTTCGACGTGTCCACCATCCAGGGGCGGCACACGGTCGCTTCCATGGTGACGTTTCGCGACGGAACGCCGTTCAAGGGCGAATACCGGAGGTTCCGGATCGAGTCGGTCTCCGGACAGGACGATTTCGCCTCGATGTCGGAGGCGGTGGGGCGTCACGCGTCACGCGTCGAGGCAGGTGACATCGAGCCGGCGGATCTCGTCGTGATCGACGGCGGCGTGGGGCAGCTCGAGGCCGCGCGCAAGGCGGCGGCCGGGACCCCGCTCGAGCGCGTGCCGTTCGTGGGCCTCGCGAAGCGGCTCGAGGAAATCATGATCCCGGGCCGTAGGGATTCACTCCTTCTGCCGCGCAGGTCTCCCGCGGTCAAGCTCCTGATGCGGATCCGGGACGAAGCGCACCGCTTCGCGGTCGGATACCATCGGTCGCTCCGGACCAAGGCGGCGCGTGCCTCGGCGCTCGAAACGATCCCGGGACTCGGGCCCAAGCGCCGCGCGCTGCTGTTGCGTAAGTTCGGCTCGCTCGAGCGGATCCGCCGCCAGCCGCTGGACGCGATCGCCTCGGTCCCCGGGATCGGGCCGCGTATGGCGGAGCGGATCCTGCGCGGAATCGATTCTACGAACGGGGCGAACGCGTGAGCGACGCGCTCGAAGTCGCGGCCGCGAGCATCGCGACGGACCTGGGCCCGGTCTGGATCCTGGCGACCCAGGCGGGGCTGCGCGGCCTCGGACTGGGAGAGCGCGAAGCCCCCTCGGCGCGGGAGGCACGCGCCCTGGGCATCCACTACGTGAAGCGGCCCCGATGGACCGATCCGGCCCGGCGCGCGCTCGAGGACTATTTCGCGGGCCAGGAGCCGTCCCTCGACCTGAAGCTCGATCTGGCGGAGGGCTCCCGGTTCGAGCGGCGGGTCTGGGAAGTCACGCGGCGGGTGCGGTACGGAACGGTTGTCTCGTACGGGACGGTCGCGGGCCGGCTCGGACTGCCGGGGGGCGCCCGCGCGGTGGGGAACGCGCTCGGCAAGAATCCGGCGCCCATCGTGGTCCCCTGCCACCGCGTGATCCACGGCGACAAATCGATCGGCGGCTTCTCGAGCGGGCTTCGCTGGAAGCGGTTCCTGCTCGAGCTGGAGCGCGGACAGCTGGAGCTCGGCTGGGAGGGGGATCCGGGGCGCGACCCGGGGAGGCGCGTACGGCAGGTGTGAAGGGGATCCCGTCGGGGCGACCGACCCCCGAGAAGCCGGCCCCGAGCGTCCTGGGCGATCGCATACGCCAGTTCCGGGAGCATCTGAGCCTGGAGCGCAGGCTCGGCGAGAACACCGTCCGCGCCTACGTCCAGGACCTCGAGCAATACGACGCCTTCCTCGCCGCGCGCGGCAGGAGGAGCGGGACGAAGGTCAAGGTCGAGGAGGTGGAGGCTTATGTCGCGGACCGGGATTGGGCCCCTTCCACGGTCGCGCGGAAGATCGCCTCCCTCCGCGCCTTCCAAGAATTCTTGAGACGGCGGGGGATCGAGCAGGAAAATCCCGCGTTCCAGATGAGGCCGCCGCGGAAGACCCGGCCCCTGCCGGACGTGCTCACCGTGGTCGAGGTCGAGGCGCTGCTCCAGGCGCCGCACGGAGAGGAGCCCGCCCCGGTTCGGGACCGGGCACTCCTCGAGGTCGCCTACGCGACGGGGCTCCGCGTGAGCGAGCTCGTGCGGCTCACGCTGGAGGAAGTGGACCTGGACGAGGACCTGGTCCGTTGCTTCGGAAAGCGCTCGCGGGAGCGGATCGTGCCGTTCGGCGGCAAGGCCAAGGAGGCCCTGGTCCGGTACCTCGAGGGGGCCCGCGGCCACTTTCTCCGCGATCGGAGCGAGCGCGGATTGTTCCTGACGCGGCTCGGGCGAAGGTTCACGCGGATGGGGTACTGGAAGCTGCTCGAGGGCTACCGGCGCTCGGCGGGAATCGATCGGCCGATCTCCCCCCACACGCTGCGTCATTCGTGCGCGACGCATCTCCTGGAAGGAGGATGCGACCTCCGGGTGGTCCAGGAGTTCCTGGGACACCGCTCGATCGAAACGACGCGGATCTATACGCATCTGGACCGCAATTACCTGCGCTCGGAATACACGCATTTCCATCCGCGCGCCTGAAGCGCCGGCCGGCACCGGGAGGACTGGATGAACGTACGTGTGGTGGGAATCGCGGCCGCATGCGTGGTCGCGGCGCTCGGCGCTTCGCTCCCGGCCGCGCCCGTCGGCGCGTCGGGGCTCGCGGAGCTCGCCGGCTCGGCGGCGGGGGAGACATCGCAATACGCGTCGGCGGGAGAGATGATGCTGCGCCGGCAGCCGGCGCCCGTTTCGCCCCGCTCGGCGCCGACGCTCCGGCGGCAGCGGAGGGGCACGCTCAGCCTCGGCGCGCAGGGCGGGTACGGTGTCGTGCGCGGCTCGTCGGAGCTGAATGACCACTTCGACCGGGGGCTCAGCTACGCGTTCCGATTTCGCTACATGCTCAGCTCGCGGTCGGCGCTCGGGTTCTCCTTCGAAAACCACCGCTACGCCGTGCGCGCCGGGCTTCCGTTGTCCACCACCCCGTTCGCTTCGGACAGCGAGCTCGTGATCACCACGGTCGCGAGCGAGATCGTCGTGTCCTTCCACCGCGAAAGGGAGACGACCCCGTACGTGCTCGGCGGCCTGGGATTCGCGAGCCCGAACGTGAGATACGCCAGGAAGGAGTCTCGGCGTGTGGACGAGGGTCCGTTCGTCGTCGTCGGAGCGGGCGTCGAGCGCTTCGTGCGCCCGCGGGTGTCCCTGGATTTCTCGCTTCGAGGCTACGCCCAGGTGGGGAACTCGGAGCTTTCGATGTTCAGCCAGCTCGGGGCGGGGATCCACTTGTACCCGGGAGACTGACCGCTGATCCGTTACCCGAGCCGCGCTCAACGGGCGGGATTCCGCGTCGGGGACCGCGTGCATCACCGCGAGTTCGGAGAAGGGCTGATCGTGGAGGTGCGCGAGCGGGACGGGTTCGAGGTGCTCGAGATCGCGTTTCCCGACGGGATCCGGAGGCTCACGTCGCTCTATCCGCTCGAGACCGCGCGCGGTCCGGACCGGGCCAAGGCGCCCGATGCGGCCGCGGCCGGGACGGCTCCGCTTTCGGGAGGGCTCGCGGTCCCCGCGCGGACGCAGTTCCACGTCGCGGGCGGATCCGAGGAGCTTTTCCAGAGGCTCCTCACGGGACCCTTCGGAGACCCGCGCGACTTCGATCTGCGGCTCCGGATCGAGCGGTTCACGCTGCACCGCGGTTTCGATCGGCTCCTGTCGCTCGATCTCCTCCACGACGTGCAGAAGTACGACCACCAGAGCCAGGCGTGCATGACCGTGCTGCGCCGGATGCGCGGCCGAGCGCTCCTCGCGGACGAGGTCGGTCTCGGGAAGACGATCGAGGCGGGAATCATCCTCAAGGAATATCTCCTGCGCGGGCTCGTCCAGCGCGCGCTCATCCTCGTTCCCGCCTCGCTCGTCGAGCAATGGGATCAGGAGCTCCGGCGTAAGTTCGACCTCGAGTTCGCCGTCCTGAAGCACGGAACGGCCTGGTGGGAGGAGCCGCTCCTGCTCGCGTCGATGGACACGGCGAAGCTCCTCCGCCATCGGGACAAGGTCGCGGCCGCGTCCTTCGATCTCGTCGTGGTGGACGAGGCCCACAGGCTCAAGAACCAGAAGACGCTCGCGTGGAAATTCCTGGACCGTTTGGCGCCCCGCTACATCCTCCTCCTGACCGCGACGCCGGTGCAGAACGACCTCCACGAGCTGTACAACCTCGTCCAGCTCCTCCGCCCGGGCCTCCTCGGCACGTATCGCACGTTCGGGCGCGAGTTCATGCAGCGGGGGGACAAGCGCATGCCGCAGAACACGGGCCGGCTCGCGGCGCTCCTCTCGGAGACCATGATTCGCACCACGCGCGCGAGCACCTCGATCCGATTTCCGCGCAGGGAGGTCCAGAACGTGATGTTCGACCTGTCGGACCCGGAGCGGGAGCTCTATGACAACGTGACCCGGTTCGTGCGTCGGGTCCTCCACGCCCACCGCGAGCCCCGGCGGGGCGCGATCAAGCTCACGCTGCTCACGCTACAGAAGGAAATGGGCTCGAGCACGTTCGCGGCCATCCCGACCCTGAGCAAGCTCCTGGCGCGCGAAGGACCGGGGTTGGAGCGCTCGGAAATGGAAAACCTGGTCCGGCAGGCGCGCTCCATCGAGACGAACGCCAAGTTCGAGGGCATCGCGAAGCTCCTTGGCGGATCGCGGGAGAAATTCGTGATCTTCACCCAGTTCCGCGCGACCCTGGAATTCCTCGCCCGCTCGCTGCGTCACCTCGGCATCAAGGTGGCGGTCTTCCACGGGGCGCTCTCCCTCCGCGAGAAGGAAGCGGCAATCGAGCAGTTCCGCGAGCGGGCGCGCGTCCTCGTGAGCACCGAGGCGGGAGGGGAGGGGCGAAACCTCCAGTTCTGCCACTTCCTCGTGAACTACGACCTGCCCTGGAACCCGATGCGGATCGAGCAGCGCATCGGGCGGCTGCATCGGCTGGGGCAGACGCACGACGTGCGGGTCTACAACTTCACGGCGAGGAACACGGTCGAGGCGTACGTGATCCAGATCGTCCACGAGAAGATCAACCTCTTCCGCACGGTCATCGGAGACCTGGACATGGTGCTCGGTCCGTACGCGGAGGCGGGCTCGTTCGAAGACGAAGTGTTCCGGATCTGGGCCGCGGCGAAAGGGGAGCGTGATCTCGATCGGGAGTTCGGGAAGCTGGGGACGGCGCTCCTGGTGGGGAGGAAGCGATACGAGGCGGTGGAAGAGCTGGACCGGAAGCTCCTCGACGAGGTCGACCAGAATGGCTCGGCATAGACCGGACCGGCGGCGCGCCGAGCTGCCGGAGCTCCTGGCCTCGATCTTGGAGTCGCGCGGCGCCGCAGTGTCGCGCAACGGGATGGTCTGGGAAGCGGCCCTCCCCCCCGAGCTCGAATCTGCGCTGGGCGCGGCCCGCGTCCGGCTCGTCGCGGCTCCGGCGAACCGCGCCGCGCGCGGCGCCGAGATGGACGCGGCGATGACGGAGCGCATCCTGCTCCTCGGCCGCTCGCACGGACAGGTGACGCTCCTAGTCGCGCCGACGCCGTGGCCGAAGAGCGCGACTCCCGAGCCCCGGGTCTGGGCCCGCCTCCATTGGAGGATCCGGTACGGAAGCGACGAGATTCCGGAGGAGCTCCTGGTGCAGGAGCTTCCGGTGGGGAGCCCGGGCGGAATGCGTGTGCCGCGCGAATCGCTCCTGCGCTCCGCGGACGCTTCGGAGCTGGAACGGCTCCCGCGGCCCGATCCCGCTGACCTGGCAGCCACCTGGACGCGCGCGCTCCGATTCTTGGAGGGGCGCGCCCGCAGGAAGCTCCGCCCGCACGAGGACCGCGCGCGGCGCGAGCTTCATCGGGATATGCGCACGCTGAGCAGCCATTACCGCTCCCTCATCGCCGAAGAGCGGGCGGGGCGCGCCCGCCGCTCGGAGGACCGCGAGGCCGGGCGGATGCTCCAGCTCAAGGAGGACTGGGAGCGGAAGCTGGTCCAGGTCATCCGCCAGCGCGCGTTCGAGACCGAGGCGACCCTCGTGGCCGCGGCGCTCCTCTACGCGGTGCCGGAGTCCTAGCGTCCCTCGATCCGGCGCGGGAAGAGGATCCGGCCCCTAGGGACGCGGTTTGACAGGGCGCACGCTTCTGGGCTAAGCTCCTCCGCTCGCACTTCAACGGAGAACATTCATGACGACGCGTCTCGTGAAGCATCAAAAACTGACAAAGCGGCACATGAAGGAAGACCCTCTGGTCACCGCCGCGTTCCGGGGCACGCAGATCTGGGAGGAGCACGGCACGCGGATCCTCCTCGCCCTGGGCGCGATCGTGCTCCTCGTGGTTCTCGTGTTCTTCGTCTCGCGTACCCGCGCCCAGACGGAAGCGCGCGCCGGGAGCGATCTCTTCCGCGCCGAGATGTCGGTGCAGCAGAGCGACTACGCAACGGCGGAGCAGATGCTCAAGGAGATCGTGGACTCGGCGCCCGGGACCCGCTCCGCCCAGCAGGCGATGCAGTATCTGGGCGACGCCTACGCGGGGCAGGGGAAGCCGGCCGAGGCCGTGAATTGGTACCGCAGGGCCCTCGCGAAGGTCGGGCGGGACCGTGAGGCGAAAGTGGCCAGCCTCGCCGGGTTGGCGGCGGCGCTCGAAGATCACGGGGACTTCGTCCAGGCCGCCGCGGGCTACGAAGAGCTTGCGAAGCTCGGGATGAACGACAACGAGCGGGGGCGGGCCATGCTCGCCGAGGCACGCTGCCTGGCGAAGGCGGGACAGACGCAAAGAGCGATTTCCGTGTACAAGGACGTCCAGCGACTCCCCGTCGTCGGCCAGGACCTCTGGAACGCGGCCGGCGTCGGTCTGGGCGAGCTCTCCGCCTCAACCTCGACGCCGTAGCTCCACCGCCGTCATGGCGGACAAGACCCTGCTCGCGCTGGTGTGGCACATGCACCAGCCTTCCTACCGCGACGCCCTCACCGGCAAGATGCTCCTGCCCTGGGCCCGACTCCACGCGACGAAGGATTACGGCGACATGGTGGCGGTCCTCCGCCGCCATCCGGGCGTCCACGTCACCTTCAACCTGACGCCGGTGCTCCTGGACCAGCTCGAGGCCATCGCCTCGGGGGTTTCAGACGTCTTCCTCGACCTCGCCCGAAAGTCCGCGGCGCTCCTCACGCCCGAAGAGCAGCGGTTCCTGGCGCGACACTTCTTCAGCGTGAACGCGGCGCGGATGCTCGAGCCGTATCCGCGCTATCGCGAGCTCAAGGTCCGATGCGGGGCGACGCCGGGCGGTCCTCGGGGGCCCCGCGAGCGGCCTCTGACAACGGAGGAGATCCGGGACCTCCAGACGTGGTTCCATCTCGCATGGGTCGATCCTGAATACCGGAACGAGGAGCCGATCCGATCGCTCTTCGCGAAGGGAAGGGGATTCACGGAGGAGGAGAAGCGCTCGCTCCTCGACTGGGGGGTCGCGCTCTCGGCGCGCGTGGTCGAGATCTATCGCGAGGCGGAGCGCGCGGGGCAAATCGAGATCGCGACCTCGGCGTATCACCATCCGATCCTTCCGCTCCTCGTGAGCACCGACGCTCCACGCGAGGTTTCCGCCTCGATCCCGCTCCCGAACCCTCCCTATCGGGCGCCCGACGACGCCGCGGCCCATCTCCGACGGGCGCGGGAGAGTCACACGAGGCGCTTCGGGGGGGAGCCGCGGGGCACGTGGCCGCCGGAAGGGGCGGTCAGCCAGGCGGCGCTCGCGCTCGTGAGCGAAGCGGGGTTTCAGTGGTGCGCGTCGGACGAAGCGGTTCTCGCGCGTGCGCTCGGCCGTCCCGAACCGGGCGGGACGGGATGGGCGGCGGCCCTCGGCCGTCCGTACCGAGTGGAGACCGGGCGGGGCGCGCTCTCGATTCTCTTCCGCGACCGCGCGCTCTCCGATCGGATAGGATTCACCTACATGGCGTGGGAGGCCGAGCGGGCGGTGGAGGACTTCGTCGGCCGCGTGCGGGAAAGTGGCTCGCGCGCGCGGGACGAGGGCGTCTCCGATCCCCTGGTGACCGTGATCCTGGACGGCGAGAATTGCTGGGAGTCCTATGCCGAGGACGGTCGGCCGTTTCTCGAAGCGCTTTACACCCGCTTGTCGGGGGATTCGGGCATCGAAGCGGTCACGGTGGGGGAAGCGCTCGAGCGCGTGCCCCCGACCGAAGCGCTCTTGAACGTGCCGGTCGGCTCCTGGATCGCGGCGGACCTCTCCGTGTGGGTCGGGCACGCCGAGAAGAATCGGGCGTGGGTGGAGCTGCGCCGTCTACGCGAGCGGTTTCAAGCGGCGGCGGACGGCGATCTGCCCGCCGCGCGCCTCGAGCTTGCGCTCGAGGAAATGTTCGCCGCGGAAGCGAGCGATTGGTTCTGGTGGTACGGGGACGATCATCAGAGCGCGCACAAGGACGAGTTCGACGCGTTGTTCCGATCGCATCTGATCCGGGCCTACAACCTCCTCGGCCTTCCCGCGCCGTCGACGGTGCGGCGGAGCCTGCGAGGAGTCCCGGCCGAAGGCATGGACGGCGAACACGTCCCGTACATCGCGCCGACCCTGGACGGACGGGACACGCATTTCTACGAGTGGAGGAACGCGGAGCTGTACGACGCCGCCTCCGACCAGGGCGCCGAGCATAGGACGCGTTCCACCATGCGGCGGGTGCTGTTCGGCTTGAACGAGAGCGATCTCTTCGTGCGCGTCGACGGAGTGGACGCCGGCGCGAGCGCTGCGAGGGTGATCCGCCTCCGGTTCACGCTTCCGCGGAGAGTGGACGCGCGCGCGCCGCTCGAGCGCGGACCTCGCGGCCCGCTCGAATGGACCGCGGGGACGAGTGGGCCGGCGCTGGCGGGCGCCGCGGACCCCGGAGAGTACGCCGTGGGGAACCTGGTGGAGATCCGTGTGCCCCTTGCCAGGCTTTCGGGGGGACCGGGGACGGTGCTCCGGTGGTCGGTCGCCCTCGAGGAGGCCGGCGAGGTCACGGAGATCCTGCCGCGCGCTGGGGAGCTCGCCACGCCGACGCTCGCCCCGGATTTCGAGGCGCGGAACTGGTCCGCTACCTAGGAGCCGACGGCAGGGGTGCGACGTCGGTGGCGCCCTTGACGCTCCCCGGCGCGCGTGCTATTCCTGCCTCGTGCCGGACGCGTCCCCATACGATTCGATCACGCCTGAAGACGTGGAACGCGGAAGGCTCCTCGCCGCGGTCGCGTACCTTCCCGGGTTGTGCTTTCTCGGACTCCTCGGCGCTCCCGAGAACGCGTTCATCGGCTTCCATGCCCGCCAGGGTTTTCTGCTCTTTCTCGTCGAGGTGGGGCTCACCGTCTTCTTCTGGATCTACGACGGCACGCTCGGGCAGATCCCGTACGTCGGCCCTTTCGTCGGATACCTCGTCAAGTTCTCCGTATGGACGGCGATCCTGCTCGTGACGGCGTTCGGCGCGGCCAAGGCGGCCAGCGGCGAGATGGCGAGGCTCCCGTATCTGGGCGAGCACCTGGAGCGGGTTCCGTTCTGATGGTGGCGGCCACCGAAAAGCGATTCTGGCTGCTGAGGCGGCTCTCGAAGGTGATGAGCGTGCTGGCCTGGATCGTTCTCGTGATCGTCGCCCTCGTCGTGCCGGTCGGGCTCGCGCGGGCCATCGTGGCCCGGTCGTCCGAGAATCTCATGAACGTGGTGACCTATGGTGTCTCCGGCGGGTTCATCTTCATTTATCTCCTCTACACGGCGCAGTGGATCCAGGTGATCCTCGCCGTCGAGGAAAACACCAAGCAGGCCACGTACGTGCTCGAGAAGCTCACGACCCTCACGCAACAAGTGAGGGACCGCCTCGCCGAAGCCGCCGAGCGGACCGGCCATGAGGCCGGGGACCCAGGCGGACCCACCAAGTAGCCCTTTCGTCTCCAACCCCGGTATTTGGCTGGCTGAGCCGCTTTGGTGAGGGCCGGTTCCGCAAGGACGGTTTGTCGTAGAAGAGATATTATGTCAACTACGATCCGGGGGGCGATTCGCGCCTAAAGGCTGCACCGAGCCCGGATCGCAGTTGTCATAATATCTTGTGGTCCCGGGGCTGCCCTACCTGGAGGGCTTATTGAGGAGAATCGCTGGATGCAGCAGATGGTCCTGTCGAGGTAATCGAACACGATTCCGATCCGGGGACTCGAGTCACTGAAGGAGAGTTCCTAGCAATTCTTCGGGGTCTGAATTCCGACAAGTAGCTGCCCGGGCGGGACCGTGTAGCGCGCGTGCTCTACTTCACCACGACGTTGACCAGCCTACCCGGCACGATGATGACCTGCGCCACGGTCTTTCCGGCGGCGTAGGAGCGCACCTTGGGGTCCGCCAGGGCGGCGGCCTCGACGGCGGCCTTATCGGCGCCTGTGGGAACTTCGACCGAGGACCGGACCTTCCCGTTGACCTGGACCACGAGCGAGACCGTGTCGCGCTCCAGGGCCTCCTTCGATGGCGTGGGCCAGCCGGCCGTGAAGATGGATCCGGAGCCGCCCAGGAGCCGCCAGGCGCCCTCCGCGGTGTTCGGGGCGAGCGGCGAGAGGAGCCTCGTGCCGATGCTCATCGCTTCGGCGACCTCGGGCGCGGTCATATCTCCCCCCGCGTCGCGGTATTCGTCGAGCGCGTTCACGTACTGCATCATCCCGCTCACCGCGGTGTTCAAGTGCAGACGGTCCGTGTCGGTCAGGATCTGGGACGTGAGCTGGTGCACGCGCCGGCGGAGGTCGCGGCGCGGACCGGATGGGGCCCACTTGGGAGCCTCGCGGCCACGCTTGCCGGCTAGCGGCGCTGCAGACGGCGTTGCCGCAACGACATCCTGGACGACCTTCCAGTATTTGAGTAAGAAGCGAAACGCCCCCTCCACGCCGCGGTCGTTCCATTCGGCGTCCTTCTCGGGCGGCCCGATGAAGAGCGTGTAGAGCCTTACCGTATCGGTTCCGTAGCGCTCGATGAGGTCGTCGGGAGCCACGGTGTTCCGCTTCGACTTCGACATCTTCACGCCGTTCTTCGTGATCATGCCCTGCGTGAAGAGGCGTTCGAAGGGCTCCGAGAATTGGACGAGCTCCATGTCGCGGAGCACCTTCACGATGAAGCGTGAATAGAGGAGATGCAGGATCGCGTGCTCCACCCCGCCGATGTACTGGTTCACCGGAAGCCAGCGGTTCACCGCGGCCGTGTCGAACGCCTTCCGATCGTCCTTCGGGCTCAGGAAGCGCAGGAAGTACCAGCTCGAGTCGACGAACGTGTCCATCGTGTCACTCTCGCGCCGGGCGACCCCTCCGCACTTCGGGCACTTCGCGCGAAGGAACGCTTCGTTCGTCCGGAGCGGCGACTCCCCCGTCGGCTTGAACTCGACCTGATCGGGTAGGAGCACGGGCAGCTCCGATTCGGGAACGGGCTGCGCCCCGCAGCGCTCGCAGTACACCATGGGTATGGGCGCGCCCCAGTAGCGCTGCCGCGAGATGAGCCAGTCGCGGAGGCGGTAGTTCACGCGCGCCTCCCCCGCCCCCTTGGATGCGAGCGCCTTCACGATCGCCCGCTTCCCCTCGGCGCTCGGAAGGCCGTCGAAGGCGCCCGAGTTCACGAGCTTCCCTTCTCCTTCGTACGCAGCCTTGCCATCGAACGCGAGGCCTTCCGTCGCGCGGATCACTTCCACGATCGGGAGCTTGTACTTCCTCGCGAACTCGAAGTCGCGCTGGTCGTGCGCCGGGACCGCCATGATGGCGCCGGTGCCGTATCCCATCAGGACGTAGTTCGCGATCCACACCGGGAGCTTGGCTGAGGTAAAGGGGTGGACCGCGTGGATCCCCGCCTCCGCTCCCTCCTTCTCCGTCTCGACGAGGAAGCGGTTCTCCATCCGCGCGCGGCGCAGGCGCTCGACGAGATCCGCCGCGGGGCGCGGCAGCTTCCCACTCTCGCGCAGCTGAGCGACGAGCGGATGCTCGGCGGCGAGCACGAGGTAGGTCGCGCCGAAGAGCGTGTCGGGGCGGGTCGTGAAGACCTCGATCGTCTCCTTGGATCCTTCGATCGGGAAACGGATCGTGGCGCCTTCGCTCCGGCCGATCCAGTTCGTCTGCATCACGCGCACCTTCTCGGGCCAGTGCGCGAGCTTCTCGAGGTCGTGGAGCAAAGCCTCGGCATACGCGGTGATCTTGAAGTACCACTGCTCGAGATCGCGGATCTCGACCGGAGTGCCGCAGCGCTCGCAGGCTCCGTCGATCACCTGCTCGTTCGCGAGCACGGTGTTGCACGAGGGGCACCAGTTCACCGCGCCCTTCGCTCGATAGGCGAGCCCCCGCTCGTAGAGCTTGAGGAAGAGCCACTGCGTCCACTTGTAGTACGAAGGATCGCAGGAGGCGATCTCCCGGTCCCAGTCGTAAGCGAGCCCCCAGTGGACCAGCTGCTCCTTCATGCGCGCGATGTTCTTCCGCGTCCACGCGGCGGGATGGATCTTGTTCGCGATCGCCGCGTTCTCCGCGGGCAGCCCGAACGCGTCCCAGCCCATGGGCGTCAGGACCGAGTGCCCCTGCATGCGCTTCAGGCGCGTCACGACATCGCCGAGGATGTAGTTGCGTCCGTGGCCCACGTGGAGGTCGCCCGAGGGGTACGGGAACATGTTGAGACAGTAGAACGGGCGCTCCGCGGTCATCGGGTCGCGGATCTCGAAGAGACCTTCGTCGTTCCATAGCTTCCGGGCTGCCCGCTCCAGCTCGTGGAACGGGTAGACGGTGCGCGTCCGCGCGGCCGCGTCGTCGATCCCGGGCTGCCCATCGTTTCGGATCGATTTACCCACCGATGGCGCGCCTCACGGACTGGACGAGGGACAGCGCCAGGTCGTTGTCGCGGATCTCGAAGAGACCTTCGTCTTTCCATAGCTTCCGGGCTGCCCGCTCCAGCTCGTGGAACGGGTAGATGGTGCGCGTCCGCGCGGCCGCGTCGTCGATCCCGGGCTGCCCATCGTTTCGGATCGATTTACCCACCGA
>Ga0137399_10000821_pt1 | contig 13342 bp, 8 predicted proteins | sample czorhiz316metaG_FD_104810 | JGI IMG/M metagenome (GOLD analysis project Ga0137399, IMG submission 104810) | Vadose zone soil microbial communities from Angelo Coast Range Reserve, California, USA - czorhiz3.16 metaG | ecosystem: Environmental > Terrestrial > Soil > Vadose zone | place: USA...
CGGAAACCCTCTTGTGCGGCCGGATGCCTAAACGCAACGTTTGCCCCGGAATAATGACTGATCGCCGTTTCGATCAGTCCGGAATCAATCACACTTGGGGCTACGCCATGAAGTATGTTCAAATGCTCTTTTCGACGCTGCTTCATCTCATGCTGCTGATTTTTTCATTCGGCTGCTCGAAGGATTATACTCCCACCAGTTACAGGTTTCCGTTCCCGGCTGCCGCCGACACGATTGGCGGGATCAGGAATCCCTTCTGGACAAAGGACGGTTCGAAAATTATTGGAATCGGGCACGTATTCGGCCGCGAGGGTGATGATTTCTACGAGATAGCCCCGTCGGGAGGACAGCCAAGGAGAATTTACAGGGATTCCCTCGAAAAGGACATGCCCATCCTCTCGCCCGATGGCCGCAGCATCGCATATCTGGCAGCGCAGATGGGACGAATCTATTCGCGTGCGCATGTGTGGATCGTGACCCTTACCGGCACGGCGGCGCGTGACTTAACACCATCCGGCGGGAACTGGGAGAACCTGCGTTGGTCCCCCGACAGCCGCTATGTCGTTTTCGACGGCGGTGTCGAAGACTCCGGCGCAGTAAACTACCAGATCGCGAAGGCGACCGTTCAGAGCGCCGACCTGAAGATGATGACCCGATCGAGTCGTTTTGGGAACCGCGATCCTGTCTACGTTGCAAACGGCAATCGGATCGCGTTTTCATCAAACCGGATTCAGACCGATTACGGAGGAAAGGTATGGCTCATGGACGATGACGGCTCGAATCCGGTTCCCATCGATACAACGCGCACCGCGAGTGTCTATCCGCGCCCATCGCCAGCCCGCAGCGATCTGGTATTCAGTTGGGGGCTCGGAGGAGAGGCGGACGCTGGCACCTACACAATCAATCTTGACAGCGTTATTCTGCCCGCGCAGCCCGGGTCCTTCCAGCCTGTGTACCCCCATGCTGAACTAAATATCATGGCATGGTCTCCGGACGGGAATTGGATTCTTCTACCCATCGAAACATCCTCCGATTCAAAAGACCTTTTTCTCATGAACCGCACCGGAGGGATGATGCGGAGGCTGACGACCGGATACTATGTCTATCTGTTCAGCTACCCCTGGTCGCCTGATTCCCGGTATCTCGTATTCACAGCCAGCGACGATCACAACACAACGATTCATTCATTCACTTATGATCTGAACACAAGCAAACTCACCAAGCTCATACTAACCCACAAGTAGCGTTCACGAATCTCAATAGGAGGAGGCCATGAAGCACACACTTTGTGTGGTCATGTTATTGAGTGCGTGGGCGGCAACCATCTGCCGCTCGCAGGTTTTCAATTCCACACCGGTTTCATTCACACCGCCGAATCTCATCACGTTCAAGATGAATTTGCCGATCACTCATCTCGATATCAATAATTATACGTCTTCGACGAGGGGCATTTATGTCGGCCGGCCGGCTACGTTCAAGTTCTATAATAGGAATGCCCCCTGGACTGCTCCAAATCTGTTCATGCGGATCCGTTGGGACAACGATCTGGATGCATCAAATGGTGTCGCTTGGAGCGACTGGTTCCAGGACCAGAATGAAAACGCCTACGCGACAGTGACGAAAACATTCTGGACGGCCGGAAGGTACACAATCACGTTCGAAATCGAGTTCTATACCAGCGATGGCGCCCAGGCGTACAGCCGCCAGAAACAATATGACATCACTGTTGTACCCGTCCCCACCGCTGTGTATCAGGATTCACATAACAATCAACTTTTTTACTGGGTCGGCAGCGACGGAGTCTTCGACAAGCCTGCGCTCGCTGCGGAAGGATATGATCCCGATAACAGCAATACGCCCGCCATCAATTACGGTCTGGGATTCGATGTCATCGAGCTCGCGCGGAGCCAGGGCTATGACGTTTTCATCATCGAGTGGGCGGATGGCGGTGCCAGTGTCACCGTTAACCGCGACGTATTTCTGGGCGCGTGCCAATTTGTCCATCGCCTTCTAGGCAGCCGGGAAGCCGCGGTTCAGGTCATCGCTATCAGCATGGGCGGAGTCGTGGCAAGAGATGCATTGGCCTGGGCCGAGGATGGAACTCCCGGACGGCACGCCGGCCAATATATCGAACATTACGTTAATACGATGATCTCGTTCGATGCCCCCCAACAGGGTGCCCACGTGAATACCGAAATACAGCGGATCATCAAGGACCAGGGCAATCCGCAACAGCAGGTCGCCCTCCGGGCCCAGGCTGCGCAGCAACTTTTGTACGACGATCTCTACGACGCAACCCGCACCGTGCACAGCTCTTTTTTCAGCGAATTGCGCGGACTTCATAATGATGAGCAGCCCTTTGGTTATACGAACGGCTACCCCCGCCGGTGCAAGAATTACACAGTCTCGAACGGCAACCGAAGCAGGGATTATCCGGCTATAACGACGAACGATAATCTGGCTACGATTTATGAGTATGCAAATGTCAATGTTCTTTCCATAGCTACGTTTCCCGCCATCCAACACACCGAGGAGATTAAAGCCCAGGATCGGGATCTCTGGCCCGGTTCGACATTTCCGCATGACATGCGAACGCTCAGTACACAGGGATTCAAAGACTTCCTGAGCGTGGGTCCGGGGGGCTTGTTTCTGATGGCGGGGGGCGGGTGGATCTTCCGTGTGAATTTCAATCCGAGCTATACACCGACTGAAAGCGCACTCGATCTCGACGGCTATACGCGCACGCCGGACGGAAGCCTCCTCGGAGGCACGAGTTGGTTTGATGATACGCTCACGCAGACAAGGTTCCGCCGGCATGAAGAGCTGACCGTCGAAAGCAAGAATAAGGTCATCAACTGGCTGAACCAGAATCTCACTTATCCGTATCTTGGCCGCCCCTCTGCTATTCGCGCCGCGGCCGCCGGTAGCCTGTCCATCCAGATCAACTACCAGGATGAATCCGCCTATGAAAGCGGATTCAAGATCGAACGAAAAATAGACGGCGGTTCATTCACAGAGATTGCCACCCTAGGCGCGAACCAAACCCAATATCTCGATAACGATCCGGCACTTCAGCCCTTCAAGACCTATACGTACCGAATCCGATCGTACAACGGTTCCCGGTATTCGGCCTATTCGGATGAAGCGCCCGTCGCGCTCCAGCCGCACCTTTCTTCTTCCAGTCCATCGGCCACGGCATCGAACGCACAACACAAACTCGTTCAAACAACTTCTCCATCAACAGGCGCAACGGATTTCTACATGGCGTATGAGAGCTCCGGAGGTTCCTACCTATCCCACTCTACCGCGGCAGGTTCCACCTGGGATCGGGAGCAGACCATCGGTGGGATCCCAACCGCGGCGCTTTCGATCAGGCATCCCTCATTGGTTCTCGATTCATTGGGTGCGAGTACGTATGTCGCCTATGAGAAGGTTGATGCTCTCTCCGCAACGCACACAATACTGCTCGATGGCTACGACCGAACTACGGGAACTCTTTATCCGCTCTTGACTCTCGGAAGTTTCTCCGGAGACACGAGCTACCACGCGACTCCCGTGGCCGCGATTTCAAAGGCCCAGGGCTGGGCCCCGTCATATCTCGTCGCATCCTGGAAAAATGGAAGCACGCTCGCTTTCGGAATCGGAACGTATCTCAGCAGCATCAATGGATCGGGCTTCAGGTGGTCGACGTCGGATCTATCCGGAATCTTTCTAACCTCATTCCAGAATGCCGTAAATCCCGCGGCCGCGGTCACGATGCTGGGTCCCACAACGAAGCCCGCGCCCAATTTCTATCTTGCGTGGGAGGAAGGCGGGACAACCGGCGGCATCAGGCTCCTTCATGGATGGTATGCAAGCAGCGTCTGGCCGCCCCGTGTTTCGGACATCAGTTGGGAAGGCGGCCAAATCATACACGTTGCCGATAATTCTGCTGCCGAAACAAACTCCCGGCCGTCCATTGCACTGGACGCCTCAGGCAAGTTATATGTGGCATGGCAATACCGCAATGCGACCGGAACGGGGGTCGCAGTTCAGGGCCGGAGCGCTTACAACTCGGTTGTAGCTGTGCCGTCTGTCTTGTTTTCACCATGCGGGGGCAGTGCCGCATCATCTCCCTCGCTCTCCGACTACCGGTACACCGACGCGAACCGGGACGACATGCTCATGAGTTGGTCAGCTTCGAACAGTTTGATCTGCGCCAAGTTCACGAACGGCGCCTGGTCCGGCCCATATGTCGTCGCTCCGGGCGGGAGTCAACCGAATCTTCAGTTGACTTTCAACTCGTCGGACTTGAACCGCATGGTTGTATATACGGGTTCGACAGCTCCGCCCTTTACGATCAATACCATGACGATCCCGGAACCCCAGCCACCGTCGAAGACAATGCTGAGCTCCCCCTCAAACAACTCGATGGGGAATGGGACATCGTTGAGTCTCTATTGGAACTGTACAATCGGTGCATCGAGCTACAACCTTCACGTCAATGACGACCTATCGTACAGCCGCGACATCAGCACCAGCCAGAATGCCTTCTCAATATCGGGGCTGAATTATTCGACAAGCTATCACTGGCGGGTGCAGGCCGTCAACACGACCGGCAGTGGAATATGGTCGGATAGCTGGACATTCAAGACACAGGGCGCACCCGGCAGCGGAGGTTGTCCGTTTGTTTTCGGTTGGAATGGAGAGGAATTCGTCGCGGATAACAACATTCTGCCGCAGAGTGAGGCGGGGAAATACAAGAATAACGGTGTGATCAGCCGGGATGTGACCGATTTCTATGAACTTCTTCTTCCGCCAAGACTCGAGAATGGCCGTTACATGCTTTCGATCAGAGAATTCGAACGTGAGTGTTCGCATCTCGATCAGATTCAGCTGATAGCGGTGGATCACAGCCCTTCGACAGGCGTCGCTGTCCTTCCCGACGGGGAAATTAGCCAGTACATTCAGCCCTTCACACTCGTTGAGGATGCTTGCCGCTGTAATGACTTTGCTGTGAGACTGTCCGGGATGGAAGGTTCTGCGATTCGAACAACTCCGCACGATACAATTGCCCTCAAATTTCAATCAGGTTTGCCAGAGTATGCGAATCTCAACGACAGCATGGAAGGGGGCCTGCTGCTTGGAGGATGGGTTGTTCGCGGAAAGGACGACATTTTCTCCGGAAAGCTACAGTCAGTGGGGTCAGTCACGGTCACGTTGAACTCAGTCGGTGGGTCGTCTCAATATAAGCTCCCCGGACAAGCGGCGCCGGTTCGTGCTTCGTCGGGAGCAACTCCCACTGAATATCCGGGGCGATCAGAAGGTTCATCGGCGTTTACCTTCCGGGAACACCCTACACTCGTATACGTTCCGCTGGTAAAAGTGAGCCGGACTGTCAATGTTAATTTCGGAGCGCGGGTAGCATTTGATTACGCAAGCCTGGCGGTGAAGATCCCTGCCGCCTATCGTGCGACCGAGTTGACTCTTCTCACCGCGACTCACTCGCGCAATGGGAGCGTTGCTTTGAATATTAGACAACAGGATGGATTCCATACAGAACTGCATCCCGGCGAATCTATCGAGCTCCAATATGAAGCCCCGCCTCTGTCACCGGGAGAGGTTCGCAGTTTTGTTCTGGTTTCGCACGGGCGGTACGAGCGACTTGAAAATGCTGGGCAAACACCCCAAGGATTTCACCTGGGGCAGAACTTCCCGAACCCATTCAACCCCAGAACGACCCTGGAATATCAACTGGCAACTCCCGGTCGCGTTCTTCTTGTCGTCTATGATCTGATGGGTCAGGAAATTCGCCGGCTTGTCGACGAGTATCAGGAAGCAGGTCTTTATGAAAAGACCTGGGATGCGGGCGATTCCCCGAGCGGAGTCTACCATATCCGAATGAGCGTTGTAGATCAATCGGGCAAGCAGCTCTATCAAGGGGTTCGCAAGATTGTCTTAATGAGATGAGACGCTAGGGGTAACAAGGAAGTCCCAGAATTGATCGGGTAGTCTCGCATTGGTAGTCTGGCTCCAGGTTAGCCGGGCAGGCTGGCATCACCCAGGCAGGGTTTGGCGCTGCAAGCTTCCATCCTCTCGCACCGAAAGGCCGGCAAGTTGTCGGCCTTTCACAGTTCCATCCCGCAAGCAGACTGGAATCTAGGGTGTCCCATGGGGACGGTCGAACCAGATATCCAAGATTTGCCGTGATCGAGCCAATATCCAAGCTTGACTTTAGCTTATATGATACTATATTTGATACTACGCTCTGATGGAAAAAGTTGCTAAATCGGGCGTAAAGCGACTTTATCGGTTTATTGAGGATTTGGAGGCTTCAAAGCCGAAAGTGTCAAAGGAAATCGAACTAAATGTGATCTCTTCGCTTATGAGAAAAGTTGGATTTTGGGGACCGGAAAACAAACCCGGTACAGTTCGCGCCTTCTCCCACGAACTACTCGTAATGAATCCAATGTTGTTAAATGGCGTTTTCACTGTTCATATCCACGGGAAAAGAGTGCCCACGATCCTATATCGTGATTTCAAACAGTACATGTTGCCCCATATCGAAGAAGTTCTAGCGCAGTTAGAAGAAAAAGGACTCATTGAAGAGGATCCCGATGTTTAGCTTTGAGGATTATACTCTTGTTATTTACGAAGTTTCCGAAGAATTGTACTCGGCGATTCCTGAGCGAAGATTCGTCGCCTTTCTTAAAGAAATTCCCGAACCCTCCCTTCATTCTTACGGAGGAACTCAACTTGATGCTCTGCGGAATTTGAAAGCTCAATTTGAGGATCTTAGGAGCGAGCTCAAAGATTCGAACAAGGAATTGCCCCGGCCGCAGGGCAGAGATTTGGAAGAATATAGCGGGAGGCTTCTCTTGAGATTGCCTGCACAAATTCACCGAAGAATCAAGGAATCTGCTGAGGAGGAGGGAATAAGTATTAATTCGTACATAGTCAACAAGTTGATAGAGACCACGACGGTTGACGCCGTCGCAAGGTCGCTTGTTGAGACTCTGAGGGTAGAGCTTAAATTGCCTATCTGGCAGCAACCGGGCAATCCACGTAAGAATCGACGACAGCAGATACAAGACCGTAATCAATCTTTCCCATCTACATCGTAAGACCTTTTATCTATCCCACGGTCTCAACGCATCCGGGAGGGAATGCTTGTCCGCTGTCGGGTAGGAAAAACCGTCCCGTCTTAGGACGGTAACTGATCGGTCTCCCTCTTGTTATTCCGGGTCAGATTTTTGTATATTTTAGCTTCTCCTACTGACCCCAGTCGTGCTGACCCGTCTCATTAATCCTCCGAAGAACTTAGCTCTCGGCATTCCTGTTCTCATCGGCGCCCTGCTGCGTCTGTGGCACATCGGGTGGGGGTTGCCGGAGGTCTATGAGGAGGCCTACCCATTCGCAATCGCATGGAAGTTCTGGAACTGGGGTCAGGGTGGCCTCGATTTCAATCCTCACTTCTTCAACTATCCCGCGCTCACTTTCTATCTGAATTTCCTGGTTCAGGCGGCGCACTACGGCGTAGGGCATCTCTTCGGATATTACCCCACGCTGGAATCATTTCATGGCTCATATGCAGTAGACCCCACTGTCCACATAATCCTTGCGAGGCTTCTATCAGTCTTGTTCGATGCCGGAACAATTATCGCAATCTACAAGCTCGGCAAGGAGTGCGTCAACGAGACAGCCGGGATGATCGCCGCTGTAATCGTGGCTGGTAATCCCCTCTTCATCAGACAAGCCCACACAATCAATGTCGATACTCCCCTCACATTCTTTGTGGTTCTGTCCCTCTACTTGATTCTAAGCGCATCTCGTGATGGATCCTCACGATTGTGGGTTCTTTCTGCCGTAGCCATTGGGCTTGCCGCAGCTTCGAAATACACTGGTGCGATGTTGCTTGTGCTCTTTGCTCTCGCACTCTATCTCAGGCGAAAATCGAAATCTGATGTCAGGCCTGGAGAGTCCAGTGTACTCTCGATGCGCAACAAACTTGTCGGTGGGCTTTCCACATTTGCGCTCACCTTCGCATTGTGGAATCCATTCATACTTCTTGATTTTAATGAGTTCGTCCGGGATTTCGGCTTCGAAGAAACTCACATGTCTGCGGGTCACCTCGGAGTAGATCCCACGACCACCACAACCAGCTTTTACTTTGGGAATGTACTCCCGAACTATTTCGGGTGGCTCCTCGTGGGCGCGGTCGTGGTCGGCTCAGTGACGACCGCCGCAAAACGAAGGAAGGAACTGCTCCTTTTAATGGTCTTCCCTGTGATCTACCTCGTAGTTATTTCGTCCTGGAAAATGCGGGCAGATCGATACCTCCTGCCAGTGCTCCCTATTCTGAGCCTGCTCGGCTCGATCGGGATTCTCGAGTTTTGTAACAGCTTGGCCAGCTATGCCGAAAAGAAAAGGTGGAGTTCCATCCCCCGAACCAAGCTTGCGGCGATCCTCGCCGCATCCATAGTCGGTCTAACAATACTGCAGCCCGCGATGTCGATCATCTCCTATGAACGATCAATGGCATTGCCTGATACGCGGCTGCTTGCAAAAGAGTGGGTTCAGCAACACCTACCCAGGGGTTCCGTCATCGCGTCCGCACCACTCGGGTTGGAATTTTCCGATTCATCGTATTTGATCCTTTCAATACCTTTCCTTCCAGTGAGTCCCGAGCGCGTCGCATTCTTCTATGATACACGCTGGTACGAGGATTGTGATGTCGTGATCGGCTCGGACTTCGATTACAGTAGATACGTCCTAGATCCTTCCCGATACCGGAATTTCCTCGAATACTATGCAACTCTTAGGGGCACGTGGACGCTCCTACACGAGATCAGGCCGGTAGAATTCCAACCCGGGCCGTCCATTTGGCTGTTCCATTATCCAGATTCCCTCCAACGCAATCGGTTCGATGAGAGAGTGTTCGAGCGATTGTCCAGTGCCCCTGAAAGTTCTCGGGTCAGCGGTTTTCTCAAGCAGCTTGCCTCTGTCGTCGCTCGGAAAGGCAAGCTCCAAAAAGCGGAGCAACTCGCAAGAGAGATCGTCTCTGTAGAGAACACAAACCCTGATGCCCATAGATTGCTCGCGGGGGTGTTGTTCGAGCTCGGGAAGGACAGTGAAGCGTTGGGAGAATCAGAGCTGAGTCTGGCGATAAAACCGGATCAGGCGGAAATCCTCGGCCTTCGCGGCTCTATCCTCTTGAGACATAAGAAATACTCAGAGGCCGAGCCGGCCCTCCTCCGAGCGGTCGCCCTGGACAAACACCTTGAATACGCCTACGATGAACTCTTGATGATTTATGTTCAACGGCGAGATAAGCCAAGAGCAATTGATATCCTGACGAGACATTACAACATCCTTGATCCGGAGAGCGAGAAAGCCCGGCTCGTCGCTGCTGACCTTAAGCGTCTGAAGAGCATGCCATAGGTTGAGGCAAATCCTTGAGTCCCAATTCCTGGTATTCAAGTAAGTTGGGCCCTTTTGTTTGAATTTCTGCGAAAATTTGTGCATTATAGAGGTTTCAGCACACTATTTCCATGCTTCTGCTTATTCCATCGATCGAAATCAGAGACGGAAAATGTGTCCGGATGGTTCAAGGGACCAAAGGCCCCGTTTACACCGACGATCCGGTCGAGATGGCAAAGCTATGGAGAAGAGAAAACGCAAAGGCACTGCACATCACCGATGTTGACGGCGCCATCGCCGGCCACCTGGTGAACTTCGATGTGATCGCGCGCGTGGTGAAGACTGTCGACATCCCCATCTCTGTAGGGGGTGGAATGCGTTCGCCGGGGGAAGTGAAGAAGGCCGTTGACGCCGGCGTTTATCGCGTCGTTGTCGGAACAATGTTGATTGAAAATCCGGATGATGCGAAACGCGTGATAGACGCACACGGACCCACCAAGGTAATCCTCGGAATCGATGCCGAGGGAGGGATCGTAAAAACCAAAGGCTGGAGTGCGACCTCCGGCTTGACTGCGATAACGGTCGCACTGAACGCGAATCGGCTTGGATTCCGCCGCGTTACCTATAGAGACATCCTTGTCGACGGCGCTAGCCGTGGCCCAAATCTCTCGGCACTGCGGGATCTCGCCGAAAAATGTGGATTGCGCGTGACCGCCTCGGGGGGTGTCACAAACTTGCAGGACCTTCTGCGCGTGCAGGAACTCGAACCGTACGGAGTCGATTCGGTCATCATCGGACGAGCTCTGTACGAGAACAAGTTCTCATGCCAGGGTTTGTGGCGTTACTGCGAGGCCGGGAATTTTCCTTACACCGCCAAAGTCTGATCGGGAACCGAATGCCAGACGTACTGATTCTGATGGGAAGCAAGACCGACGAGCAGATCATGAAGGCCTCCGCCGATTATCTGACGAAATTCGGCATCAGCAATGAGATCAAGATATCGTCGGCACATCGCCGTCCCGACGAGACTGCGGCGCTGGTCAAGAAGGCGGAATCAGACGGTTACAAGGTCATCATCGCCGCCGCTGGCATGGCCGCTCACCTGCCGGGTTTTTGCGCGTCCCTCACAACTCTTCCCGTCATCGGCGTTCCTCTTGGCGGCTCGGAGCTCAATGGGGTCGACGCTCTCTATAGTATTGTTCAAATGCCCGCCGGCGTTCCGGTGGCAACGGTTGCAATCGGGAGCGCGGGAGCCAAAAATGCCGCCGTATTAGCCGCCGAGATTCTCGCCTTGTCAGACCGATCTCTGAAGCAAAAGCTCCAGGAGTTTCGTAAGAACAGTTCGACGTTTTAGCGTAGCCTCTCACAAGTAGTTTAGACTTGCCGCATGAAGATCACCGTGATCGGCCACTTGTGCCTCGACGTTATCCGGCACGCCGACAGAAGCGAAACTCAGAGCTACGGAGGGATTTTTTTCTCAGTGGCGGCTCTTGCGAATCTTCTCGCCCCCGCAGATGTTGTGGCGCCTGTATTCGGAATCGGGGGGAACGACTTTGAGGCGTTCATCGAGCGGTTAACCGTGTACCCAAACGTCGACACTTCCGGTCTTTACAGCTTCGACGGCCCGACAAATCAGGTTCGGCTCGTTTATGCAAATGCTGCCGATCGAACAGAATGCTCGCGCCACATCTCCGAGCCGATCCCGTTTGCAAGAATCCGGGAGCATCTCGACGCGGACATGGTGTATGTCAATATGATCTCCGGCTTTGATGTCACGCTTGAGACGTTCGATGCGATTCGAATGCAGGTCAGGGAAACGAATACCCCTTTGTATCTTGACGTTCACAGTCTGACGCTCGGAGTCGAGAGCGACTTTACGCGCGTGCACCGCCCTGTCGAGGCGTGGCGGCGCTGGCTTTTCATGATCCATGCGGCTCAGATGAACGAAGAAGAAGCGGCGATCTTAACCACGGAAAAGCTAAGCGAAGACTCCCTCGCCCGGCATGCGCTCGCCTTGAATACGAACGCCCTTCTCATCACCCGTGGACACAAAGGGTGCACGGCGTTCATCGATGAACGAAAACACCTGCGGCGCGTCGACATCCCGGGAGAGAGAGTCGATGGAGCCCCCGATCCCACAGGATGCGGCGACGTTTTCGCAGCGGCCTATTGTGCGCACTACGCGAGGTCAAAGGACATCGCCTCCTCTGCGGGCTTTGCGAACAGGGTGGCAGCGCGGAAGGCCGGCTTTCAAGGGTCAGGCGAAATCGACCGGCTCTCGTCATTCCGGTTAGTGGAATCACCCGCAGGGCAGGGCATCTCATGAATGTCGCTCTAATCGGATACGGCAAAATGGGAAGAGAGATCGAGCGGATTGCGGGTGAGCGCAAGATCAAAATCGGCCGCATTTTCACTTCCGAAAATAACCGATCGGGGAAAGGCTTGACGAAACAGTCGCTGAAGGGCATCGACGTGTGCATCGATTTTTCTACCCCGGAGGCAACGGAGCGGAACGTCAAAGCCGCGGGGGCATGCGGCACGAATATCGTCGTGGGTACAACCGGCTGGTACGACCGTATGAAGGAAATCGAGAAGATCGTGCGCGAAGAGAAAATCGGTCTCCTCTTTTCAGCAAACTTTTCAGTTGGTATGAACGTGTTCTTTCAGCTCGTCGGCATGGCATCAAAAAAGTTTGACAAGACTGAAGAGTACGATGTTGCAATCCAGGAAACGCACCACAAGTCCAAGACCGACAGTCCGAGCGGTACTGCTCTGACTCTGGGGCAGATCATCCTGAAGAATTATCACCGCAAACAGCGCATGCTTCTTGAGAGAGCTAAAGAGCAGATCGGGAAGGAAGCTCTGCACGTAACTTCGACCCGCGTCGGCAGCGCCGTGGGAAAGCACACCGTGATATTCGACTCGGAGGCGGATTCTATCGAACTTATCCACACGGCGAAGAACCGCGCCGGCTTCGCGCGCGGAGCTCTGCTTGCTGCGGAATGGCTCAATGGCAGGAAGGGCTGGTTTACGATGAATGATGTCATCACTTCGATATAGGGCAAAAACAAGGAACGATGTCACCACTTCGACCTAGAGTAACAATCAAAAACGATGTCATCACCTCGATCTAATACAAAAACAAAATTGTTGTTCCGGGGAACCGGTACAGCGCTCGTTACCCCCTTCACCGGCAAGGGCGAAGTCGATGAGAAGGCCCTGAAGCGGCTCGTCGACTACCAGATCACGAACGGGGTTGAGGCAATACTCCCGACCGGAACAACAGGTGAGAGCGTTACGTTGACCGATGACGAGCACGAGCGCGTCATTGAGATTGTCGTCGAGCGAGCCCGCGGCCGCGTGCCGATCATCGCGGGGGCCGGGAGCAATTCAACGGCGAAAGCTATCACACTCGCCCGGCGGGCACGTTCGGCGGGCGCCGATGCGATACTTTCGGTCGCGCCGTACTATAATAAGCCGACTCAGGAAGGATTCTTCCAGCATTTCCGCTCGATTGCGGAATCTGTCGATGCTCCGATCGTCGTCTACAATGTGCCGGGACGGACCGCAAGTAATATCGAGGCCGAAACAACGCTGCGAATCGCCGAAGAAATCCCTTCGGTCGCCGGGATTAAGGAGGCGTCCGGAAATTTTGCTCAGATTATGGAAATTCTACGCAATAGGGTCAAAAGATTCGGGGTCTGGTCGGGCGACGATGCGGTAACGCTGCCGTTGATCGCATTGGGGGCGGATGGAGTCGTATCCGTCGTATCGAACGAGGTGCCCAAGCTGTTCTCCGAGATGGTCCGGCTTTGTCTGGCAGGAAAATTTGGGCACGCCCTCAAGATCCATAACCGGTTGCTTTCCCTGATGAATTTTAACTTCGTGGAATCGAATCCGATTCCAGTGAAAGCGGCGCTCGCCGCGATGGGCTTTATCGGAG
>Ga0137399_10000823_pt1 | contig 13332 bp, 10 predicted proteins | sample czorhiz316metaG_FD_104810 | JGI IMG/M metagenome (GOLD analysis project Ga0137399, IMG submission 104810) | Vadose zone soil microbial communities from Angelo Coast Range Reserve, California, USA - czorhiz3.16 metaG | ecosystem: Environmental > Terrestrial > Soil > Vadose zone | place: USA...
ACCAGCGTAAATATCGAATGCAAAGCTGTTGTTCTTAATTGACTCAACCACGGTTGCCGTGGCATTTGTGGCAACCTTGGACGTGCGAGGACCGCCGCCGAGCATGACTTCACTGAAGAGTGTGCCATTCGTAGGCGCGAGAATTCCCAACACGAAATATTTGCTCTTTACGGCAACCCAGCTGAGTGGACCTGGCTCCAGAGTTCGTTCGCCTGGCTCCAGACCTCCAAACAGCACGCTCCGTGCATGGTCCCGCTCAGGTTTGAAGCTGTAAGCAAGCGTCCGGTAGTCCGCGGTCGTATCTGCTTCCGCAGGTCTCAGTGTCCTGGGCAAATCAATAAGAAGGTAGGCCTGACCGGATGGCCCTTTTACGCGCCCGTTCACGCCAATGACATAACTCGCCGCAGTATCCTGTGAAATCGCGTAGGTGATGGAGACCGTATCGTTCTTTATCGAGGCGTCGTAGGTGAGCGTCTCCACTCCCCCTGCATTACTTGCCCTCGAAAGAGCAAATGGAACTTTAGATAGATCGATGGTGTCGCCTGGCGTCACAAGCCTGTAGCCGAGCAGAGGAGAGCCTTCAGCAGCTAGATCTACCAGACCTTCTGCCACAGACCGGTTACGGTAGTCGCGCATCACGATCGAAACGGGTGCCGCACCGATGTTGGCAAGCTTGTAAGTCGCCTTCGCTGTGTTGACAGTCGTCGTCTCCGCGACTGCTTGACCGACCGTTCGCGTTACTGTGGGACTTATTCTGGTCAGCAGTGGAGCGGTCGCCCGATTCGCAGTTGGTAACGAGGATGATCCAGCTGCTGGCACTCCGATGTTCTTCGGTCGGGAGCTCGAATCTCCGGAAGGCGATATAGCAGAACCTGGAGCCCGCTTTGCCGGCGGAAATAGCAGCTGTGCAACCGCGATTACTATGAGCGAAAGAAACAGAGCAAGAAAGAAGCGCTTATCCATTCAGGGAACCGGATCGTAGCCGCCCGGCCGAAAGGGATGACACCGAAGAATCCGACTGACTGTAAGTCGGATTCCCTTGATCACCCCGTGTCGCTCGAAGGCTTCAAGCGCATAGGCCGAACACGTTGGATAGTAACGGCAACTGGCTGGAAAGATTGGCGAGATTGCCAGCTGGTAGCCGCGAATCAATAGAACGAAAACCGATCGCATAATCAGTGTGCTGCGATTCCAGCTGCCCAGCTGGCGATGACATTGACTTGGGCGGCAAGTTCACCAAAAGTCGACAGGTAGGCCTCAGGCTTGGCTCGCACAAGAAGATCCACCCGCCCGATTACAGGCAACAGCCGAAGTCGCACAAGCTCTCGCAGACGGCGTTTAGTTCGGTTCCGATCGACGATGTTTCGCCCATGCTTCGGAACAACCACCCCCACTCGCGGGTGAGGCAACAGAGAGCCAGAGACCCGAGCCTCAAGACACTCGGTTTGCATCCGCTTCCCTGTACGTCGTACCAACTCCAGGTCGGCTTCTTTCGTTAGCCGCCGGTTGCGAGGAAAGCGGAGGCTCTTATGCGCCGGCGTACTTGGAGGGCAGCTGGACGGTAAGCCGTTTACGCCCTTTCTTCCGGCGGCGGCTTAGAACTTCGCGTCCCCATTTAGTAGCCATACGCAACCTGAAACCATGTGTGCGAATACGGCGCTTGTTACGGGGACGATATGTAGGCTTGCCCATTACAGTGCTCCAGAAACCAATAAGATGCTGTCGAGAGCCGGTAAAACTATTCCAGCATTGAAGATAGATCAAGTCGGATGAAGGAGTTCAGTTCTCGCTGGTTTGACTTTTCCACATAAAACGGCTAGCGTGGCGCGTCATGTCGCTGAGTCCCGCCGAAGTCTGGAATCGCCTGCTCGATCGCGCTCGTCAAGAACTCCCGGATCAAACCTTCCAGGCGTGGCTCGAGCCCACAGAAGCTCTTTCCATCGAAGGCAACATCCTTTTTGTCGGCGCACCGGATCAGTTTACCGCCGATTGGAATGACTCCAAACACGCCACTTTACTGTCGAGCTTCGGTCCAATAGTCCTTGGATATCCCATGAATGTTGTATTCCGCGTGAACGAAGAGCGGAAAAAGCGTTCGCAAATGGATTTTTTCGTCGCTCCACCACCCATTGTGACAAATCCGGCGCCAACGCAGAGTAGCAGCAGCTCTCCCCCACTTAGCCAGCGCTACACCTTTGATCTCTTCGTAATCGGCAAATCGAATGAGCTCGCCGCTGCGGCTGCACATGCGGTAAGTCAGGCTCCTGGCAAGGTCTACAACCCACTTTTTATCTATGGAGATACCGGCCTCGGCAAGACTCATTTAATCCAGGCAATTGCCCACGATACGCTCGAGCGAAATTCCGGGACGCGAATCACCTATGTTGCGGCCGAGCAGTTCATGAACGAGCTGATAAGCGCAATTGGTGAGCGTGCCGTTCCCGATTTTCGGCGGCGGTACCGTGAAGCGGATCTTTTATTAATCGATGACGTTCACTTTCTAAAAGGCCGCAAGGAAGCAACTCAGGAAGAGTTCTTCCACACATTCAATGCACTCTACGAGGGTGGTCGTCAGATCGTTCTCACCAGCGATCGCCCTCCTTCCGAAATCCCTGGCTTGGAAGACCGGCTAAAGAGTCGCTTCGAATGGGGAATGGTCGCGGATATTACCCTGCCAGATTTCGAGCATCGTGTTGCCATCCTGAAACAGAAAGCACATGTCGACCGTCTCGAGCTGACGATTCCTGACGATGTAATTCACTTCATTGCCGAACATGTTCGCTCCAATGTCAGAGAGCTCGAAGGATCTATAATCAAGCTTCTCGCCTATGCTTCCCTGAAACACAAGGATATTACTGTCGAAGTCGCTCGCGAGGCACTCAGGGATAAGCTTCGAGCAATCGAGGGTCTCGAGGCAGAGCCAAATGGAAAGCTTACAATCCTTACAATTCAGCAGGCAGTCGCCAAGGAATGGGGAGTAACAGTCGATGGCCTTCGTTCAAAGACGAGAACAAAGACCCTCACGATTCCTCGTCAGATTGCGATGTACCTGGCAAGAGAGCTTCTTGCCACTCAGCTCGTAGAAATCGGAAATGCATTTGGCGGACGGGATCACTCCACAGTCATTCACAGTATCGACAAGGTCCACGAATCAATCACTGAAGATCCTGACCTCAAAACACGTATCACCCGACTCCGCGGAATGTTGGAAACCTTTATCTCGCCACCTGTTCGTGTGGAAAGGATCACAGCTTCATGAAAGTGATGTCGACAACCTCGATGAACTCGCGTTACCAACATCCTACCACACATTAGCCAGCATAGCGGAAATCAAGCTCCTCTCATAAGTTAGACCGACTCGACACAGCTCCACACTACCCTACTATCGCTACTACTTTTAATCTCTTTATAAAGAGACTATTAGTACATCACCCGAATTCCACAGAGGGAAAGGGATGCGCTTCACGATCTCTCGCGAAAAGCTTCAGGAGGGGCTTGCAGCTGTAGCTGCCAGCATCCCAGCGAAGACGACACTCCCTGTTCTGGCGAACATCCTGCTCGAGACGACAGACAAAGGGATCAAGCTGTCTGGAACCGACCTGGATATTGCAGTCAGCACCGAGGTGATGGCAGACGTCGATGTTCCCGGTGCTGTTACGATTCCTGCAAAAAAATTGAGCGAGATTGCGCGGGAATTACCACCTGCCCCGGTAAAAATTGGAGCGGTTGGAGAACAGCGGGTGACGATTGAATGTGGGCGCTCGCGGTTCAAGCTGCTGGGTCTTCCACGAGATGAGTTTCCGACATTTCCATCTGTCCGATTCAGTGAGAGCTGGCGGATTCGATCGGGAGATCTGCAGCAGTTGATTTCGCATACTTCGTTCGCGGTGTCCTCTGAGGAAAGCCGCCCGATTTTGAATGGTGTGTTATGGGAGCTCAGGCCGGACAAAATGCGAATGGTAGCCACTAACGGACATCGGTTAGCGAAGATGGATGTCCCGATCGACTCGGTAAGTGCGCCTGCGAGCGATCTTATCGTTCCACCGAAAGCGCTGGAGCAGGTAAGGCGGCTCTTTCCTGCTGAAGAGGAGTTGGAGATTGCTCGTGGAGACAATCACATTGGTTTCCGGTCGCCCTTTACAGCAGTTTTCACGCGCCTTATCGAGGGTCCGTATCCGAACTATGAGCAGGTAATTCCGAAGGACAATGACAAAGTGGCCGTAGCTGATAAAGTAGCTCTGGCAAGTGCACTGAAGCGGATGTCAGTGATTGCTTCAGACCAGACTCACAGAATCCGGCTGTCTTTCAATTCCGGGATGTTGAAATTCAGTGTCCAGACTCCTGACCTGGGTGAAGCCCAGGACGAGCTGCCGATCCGCTATACAGGAGATCAGCTGGATATCGGTTTCAATGCGAGCTACCTACTTGAGATTTTGCGCTACATCCCGACCGATGAAGTGAAATTGACCTTCAAGGCGCCGGAAAGAGCTGCGACACTGGAACCCGAGGGCTGGAAGGATCCAGCATCGTACATGTGCTTGGTGATGCCCCTCCGCCTCGTTGACTAGGGAACGATCTGGAAATCCTGCTTGGAACTCTGCTTGAACTGAGACCGTCTGGTTGACGCCGTTACAGCGAGATTGAGGAGCTGATCGAGTGTCAGGCGCACAATTAGACCACTCGTGGTGTCGACGTAGTAAAGTCCGGTTCCAGTTCCGGTCGCGTCGATTGATACCCGATGTTGCTGAAGCCCTCCTTCCCCCTTAGCGCGGGTCGTATCCGTTCTCAGAATTACCAGTACCGGATGACCGTTGTAGGAAGCATTCCCTGAAATAATGTATGATCTGGTCGTGTGTGTGGACGTCGGCACTCCAGCTTGGCAACCCGTTACGTCCGTCGAGTCCTTCCATGTCACACCTGTCGACAACTGTTTTGGAAATACAATTAGCAGGTTATGAAGGTCCGTTACCAGCATTGAGCTCACTGCATTGCACTTTCCGCCAGTAGTCTCTGTGCTGATTGTCAGAGCACTGTCACTGAATGAGCCAGAGATCTGGATGGGTAGCTGGACAGACTGAACCGAGCCAATCAATCCTTGGGTAGTTGTTGCGGAAGTATCTATGAGAGCTGTGAAATTCGTTGCCTGATCTGCCGGTTCCAGAGTTAGCAGCTCGTTGGTGATGTTCGTGGAAATTTCTCGATGGGTAGGTGAGTCCGGACCAAGGCTCTCAATAGCCGCGCTTCTCGAGATTTTGTATCTAACTGTTCCCGGGGCGTACTTGAAGGACGATAATCCGGCAGTAGGCGTGGCAGGCACGGCTGGTTGAGAGACTGGAGAAGCTGGCAGTGGAGATGGAGCTTCTGGCTGCGGGCCTTGAACACCACTGCAGGCAAACGCAAATCCCGAGAGGAGACACCAACATCTCCATCGATCTGAAAATTTCATAGACTCTCGCCTGATTCTTTGGGGAAACAAACAACCTCCAGCGATGCACCGCTGGAGGTTGTCACATTAATGGAGCAACCGGTCTATAAGCCGGGTCCTGTCGGACTACACAAATAGTCCGGACGATCATTTCTCTACGAGCATGGTCACCCATGCCCTCTAGCAGCCTACCCGCGGTGTCTTGGTCGAGGTGGACTCCTCTCGCCGCATATTTGGCCTTGCTCCAGCCGGGGTTTGCCGTGCCGCTCGTGTTGCCACGAGCGCGGTGGGCTCTTACTCCACCGTTTCACCCTTGCCTTCCCGAAGGATGGCGGTCTGTTCTCTGTGGCACTTTCCGTCACGGGCAACTCTCGCTACCCGCGCCCAGGTGTTACCTGGCAGCCTGTCCACTGGAGCCCGGACTTTCCTCGGATTGGTATCAACTTGATACGTATTCGCGATCGCCCGACCGATTGCTCTCTTGGAAATATAATCAAAATGACGGATAGGACGATTCATGCGTTGTGAGCCCATCGACGTGTGACGACCATCTGACGCGTGGTCCTATCCTTCCTCAACGGTCTGTTCCTTTCCCACACTCAACCGTGAGGATTCACATGCCCTCGGATCAAAAGCGTAGCCCACGTCGTATTCCTGTATCGACCATTCTCACTCCACTCGAGCGATCAAGGGTAGATGCGGCAGCAGATGGGTTATGTGACGCCCTCCATCGGGAATCACTTGAGGAAGTTCTTTCCGATCTGAGGGAACAGAAAGCTGGCTTGGTCCTGATATCGGTCACGCGATACGGTTCCCAGAGCCCTGCACGAGTAGCTGCAATGGTCCGGGAGTTCCCAAGAGTTCCTGCCGTAGCGCTGTTGACCGAAACGCAGAGCTCTACGCCGCATATCACTCTCGCGCTCGGCCAACTTGGAATTCGGACGCTCGTTGATGCAAGAATGCCGAGAGGTTGGCAGACTCTTAGAAATCTGTTGGCCTCGCAAGGATCAACCGATCTACAGCGCTCCGCTCTCACCCAGATTGGTCTGGATTTACCGGGAGCGCCCAAGGATTGCTGGCGATTTTTCGAGTTGCTTTTTGATACGTCTCCGAGGATCTCGACAGTGCGGCAACTCGCTCGTCACCTCAATATTCTGCCAAGCACTCTGATGAGTCGTTTCTTTAGGGCAAGGCTGCCAGCCCCCAAGCGGTATCTATCCCTCGCCAGACTGATACGAGCTGCTCGTCTCTTTGAGAATCCAGGACTATCGGTAGCTCGGGTGGCGAATCACCTGGACTATTCGTCCCCGCAGAGCTTTGGCCGGCACGTACGCACTGTCATGAAAATGTCTCCGGTGAAGTTCAGAACCACTTACGATGGACAGGGCATGCTTCAGTTCTTCAGAACGGAGCTCATTCTCCCTTACATCGGTGTGCTTTGCACATTTCGACCGTCGGCAGCCTATCCTGGCTGGATACCGAAATCGCACAAACCCGTTCATGGAGACAGCGCTAACGCGTAAGAGCAGCGATGATTTGACTTGCGGTCACGAGGCTTATGACGCTGACGCCAGCCTTTTCGATTGCTTGTCGCCCTCCTTCTTCACGGTCTACTAATGCTAGAACACCGGCTACGGACGCTTTTGCGTTACGCACAGCCTCAATCGCGCGTAGCGCGGAACCGCCCGTGGTTATTACGTCCTCTATTACTGCAACACGGTCTCCCTCTCTTATGGGTCCCTCGAGGAGTTTTCCTGTGCCGTGAGTTTTTGGCTCTTTCCGCACGGTGAACGCGCGCAATGGATATTCCGAGGCCGCACTCGCATAACTAATCGCATAAGAGATTGGATCAGCCCCGAGCGTGAGGCCTCCAACGGCATCGACTTTCCAGCCAGACTTACGGAGCGTCGAGAGTGCGAGAGGTCCGATCATCGCCAATCCCTCGGGACTCATAGTTGTCAAACGGGCATCGATGTAGAAGTCCGACTCCTTTCCTGAAGCCAGCTTGAAGCGACCGCGCTTTGCGGAGCATTCCGCAAGCAGTGTGATCAACGCTGAGTACTCGGTCATGGTGCGAGAGGTTATGGATTCATATGATTGGAGTCAATGCACTCGCTTTTACTGCTTGGGTTTGATTCTTGGACAAGTCTCATTGGATGGATTGTGTCCGTTGCGACAGTTTTGGGTCTTGCCCTGGTGCTACGGCACGAGCGCCGGCAGGCTCGCAGCCTTGTGGAACGCTCCAAGGAACTGGAGCGGCTTTCTTCGGAATTGTTGCGCGTGAATCGCATGAAGAGCGAGTTCCTCGCAAACGTCTCTCACGAGCTTCGTACCCCTCTCAATGCGATTGTCGGATTTGTTGATCTTCTTCGCGAAGGCGTATACGGAGAGCTTGCTCCCCGTCAGGTAAAGCCTGTCGAGCGCATCGAAGCATCCGCCAATCACCTCCGCCACCTGGTGGACCAGGTTCTTGATTTGGCGAAGATGGCTGCGGGGCGGCTTGAGATTCATACGGAGACGATAGACTTGCGTCCCTTCGTCCTCGATGTTGCGAGCGAGGTAGAATCACTGGTGAGTGAAAAAGGACTCACACTGTCTCTCGTCATGGGTGCGGCCCTCCCTCGAATCAGAACCGACCCCACCCACCTGCGCCAGATTCTGGTGAACCTTCTCGGAAATGCAGTCAAATACACGAATGACGGAGGAATCGTCGTTCGTACTCGTCTCGTCGACTCGCTTTCCGGGAGCGGTCCTTCATTGCCAGATCGAGCCCCTTACCAGGTCAATCCGTGGATTGGAATACAAGTCATCGATACAGGAATTGGGATTCATCCGGCGGACCAAAGCCGGATCTTCGAGGAATTTGAGCAGGTTGATGCGGGCCCACGTGGCAACTCTGCCGAGCGCGGCACTGGATTGGGACTGGCGATCTCGAGGCGACTTGCCGGCCTGATTGGAGGGATGATTGAGCTCGAAAGCGAGCCGGGAAAAGGATCGACCTTTACTCTTTGGCTTCCTGTCGACCCCGATGACCTAACGGCTGCGCCTAAGTAATCCTTTGAACTTGGAGAGTATCTTCGGCTGATCCGGCGGGATACGGCTAGCCTCCACGAAAGCGTTGGCGAAGACGACTACACTCGGATACCGGTCGGCAGGAGATCGTGACAGAGCGCGCATCACGACAGCATCAAGTTCAGGCGCAAAATCAAAATTGCCTTCTCCAGCATCCTTGAGAGGAATCGGAGGCATCGTAAGGAGCTGGGTAAACATCTCACGTGGCGCTTTGGCGGTATAGGGAAGGCAACGCGTGAGCAGGTAATAGGCTATCGTCGCGAGACTGTACTGGTCAGCAGCGGCGGTCACAATTTCCCCGGATAGTGCTTCCGGAGCGATGTACATGAGAGTCCCGACGAAGAACCCAGCACGCGTGAGCCGCTCATCGCCGGAAGCCTGTGATGTATCCGTCGCAATGCCGAAATCGAGCAGCTTGACACGGCGGGTCTTTGCGTCGTACATCACGTTTTCGGGCTTCAAATCGCGATGCACGATCCCGGCATCGTGGGCTGCCTGGACACCGGCAGCTATCTGCGAGACAATGGTTGCCACCTCATCTCTCGGCAGCGGGGCGTACTGCTTGGCGTAACGATCGAGAATCTCGCCTTCGGCCCACTCGATGGCGAGAAAATGAAGGCCGCTCTCGGACTGTCCTATTTCAATGGTCTCGACGACGTTGGGATGCTTTACGCGGGCGCCGTACTTTGCCTCTCGCACGAAACGAGTAACGGCTGTCGCATCCTGGCGAAGTTTCTCCCGTAGCACTTTGAGAGCGACCGTGCCATGATTCGGGTGTTCAGCCAGATATACGGCTGAAGTTCCGCCCTCGCCTACTTCTTTCCTGACGTTATAGCCAGCTACGGAAGCGCCGACCATCTGTTCTCGAGACACGCCGCGAAACTAACAGAAACTGGCGAAACCGGATAGGGTATTAAACACTCATGCTGATTTTGAAGAAACGATTTCCGGAGTTGCTGCTTCTGAGCTCAGCTCTCGCGTGCAGCTCTGCAACGTCAGGTGGAAACTCCCGGCCGAATCCACGGGCGCTCCCGGCGGAGGGAAGTCCAGCCTTGGATGTGAGTGACATCTATCGGCAGATTGGCTTACTGGCCGCCCCAAACCCGCTTGCATTCGTGGGAAGACTGTCTTCGTTCGCCACCGCATCTCCAGATACAACGCTTGTTCTGGCCAGTATCTCGATTCCCAATCGTGCCCTCACCTTTACGCGGGAAGGCGATAAATATCGCGCTCCTTACGAAGTGAAGCTCGTACTTGCCCGCAATGGAACCGAGGCGGCAAATGTAAACGTGATGGAGATAGTGCGGGTTGGCTCATTTAGAGAAACCAACCGCACAGACGAGAGTGTGATCTTCCAGCATTATTTTCATGTTCCACCCGGTGTATACGCTCTCTCGGTGACGGTTCGCGATGTTGGGGGATCCCGTGCTGCATCCCAGCAAGCCGTCATCACGGTACCATCTCTGGCCGCGGGACGCCTGTCCACTCCGACCCTCGTTTATGAAGCAAGTGGCCGCTCGGTGCTGGATTCCGCTCCACGATTATTGGCGAGCCCCCGCTCGAGCGCGGTATTCGGTCGCGACAGTACGGTAGCGATCTACGTTGAAGGTTATGGGCCAGGGGCTCGGCTTCCCGTCAACTTCGTGGTGCGGAATGAACAAGGTGCCCAGATATGGCGTGACTCTGCCGCGCTGGGAAGAAACGGGGCGCTCTTCAGCGGAATCGTGAACGTTCCGATTTCGACCGTGGGAATCGGAGTCGCCCGGGTTTTCTTTACCCGTCGTGATGCGAGAGGTGCCGACAGTGTCGAAGCACCATTGTTTGTGAGCTTCGGCGAAGACATTCCGCTCATGTCGTTCGAAGACATGGTGGGCTATCTGCGATTCTTTGCGACTCCATCCCGGCTCAATGCGCTTCGAAACGCTCCCCTGGAGCGACGCGCCACAATGTGGGCAGAATTTCTCCGTGCAACTGATCCAATTCCGGAAACGCCTACCAACGAAGACTTGCAGGCCTACTTTGGAAGGGTTCAGCAGGCCAATGTCCAATTCAGAATGGATCGGAATCCTGGATGGTTGTCCGACCGCGGGATGGTTTTTGTTGCCTTGGGAGAGCCTGACGAGGTATTCGAACGGTCCATCAATCAAACGCTCTCACCGACACAGGTTACGTCCGCCGCCCGCCTCCAGATCTGGCAGTATCGGCAGTACAACGCACAGCTCGTGTTTTTCGAGGATACAGGGCGATGGAGATTGACTCGAGGGAGTGAAACGGAGTTTCTCTCGATCAGCGCTCGTCGCCAACACTAGGCCTGCAATCGACCGGCGGCGACAACCGACCCGAAAACCCTCGCGCTCTTCCTGAACGAGGGCGTTTTATATTCACTTCATGAAAGTTCCGGAAAGCCCGCGACTGTTTCTTGTCGACGGCTACGCTCTCATCTATCGCGCCTTTTTTGCTCTGATATCGCGACCTCTTACCACAAGCAAAGGGGAGAACACTTCTGCAAGTTGGGGAATCGCCAATTTTCTTCAACGACTCATCACCAAGCATCAGCCAGAGTATCTCGGCTGGGTACATGATTCGGGTCTTTCCTTCCGGCATGAGCGCTATCCCGCCTACAAGGCCACGCGCGAGAAGCTGACCGAAGAGCTCCAATCCGATTTTGATCGCGGAATGGATCGCATACGCGAGATGCTGGACGCCTACCGCATTCCAATCATGATTCTCCCTGGATATGAAGCCGACGATGTCATTGGAACACTGGTGGCAAAGAGCGTCGATGCCGGCGTAAATGTGGTAGTGGTATCCGGAGATAAGGATTTCCAACAGCTGGTGAAGCCAGGAGTCTGGCTCTTGAATCCTGGTCGAGGCGGCCCAGCCAACGTCGAGGAACACTGGGTCGGGGTCGACAATGCGGAGGAGCGCCTCGGTGTCGCTCCTGAATTTGTCACTGATTACCTGGCACTGGTTGGTGATTCGTCTGACAACATCCCTGGAGTGCGAGGCATAGGAGACAAGACTGCGAGCGAGCTCGTAAAACAGTACGGGCACCTCGAGTCGATCCTGGCCCACACCGGGGAAATCACAAAGAAGCGTCCGCGTGAAGCGCTCCTCGAGCACGCGGAAAACGCCAGGCTGTCCAAGGAATTAGTTACAATTCGGGACGATTTACCAGTTCCATTCGATCTGGAATCGCTGAGGATAAAGCAGCCCGACCATCATCGGTTACGGGATCTGTTCATCGAGCTGGAATTTCACGCTCTGGCAAAGGACTCGGCCGTCCAGGCTCCACTCGAGCAAAAGTCACAACAAAGCGTCAACTATGTAACCGTCGATACTCTTGAGAAAATGGAGCACGCCATCGAGCGTGCACGAAAAGCAGGAGTGATATCAATAGCTACGGAGACGTTGATCCATCCCGACAGTCCTCAGCTGGTGGATCCGCTACGCTCGTCGCTTGTCTCGATCGCGATGGCAGTCGCCGATGGTGAAGCTTACTACTTCCCGTTCCAGCATAGGCTGCCACAAGGTGGGCAGGGAGAGCTCCTCATCGACGCAGCCGGAGACCGCTCGGCAACCGATGCGCCGGAAGAGCGGGGTCTGATTCGAGGAGGCGATGAGGTCGTCCCGGAAATGCCGGCAAGGAAAAGGACGACCAACAGCGACTTGTTGAGCATTGCTGCGAGGATGCTGCGCGAGAACAAGCCGACTACTGTTCGCAATCTCCCTCCGCTCGATTCGCCGGAGATGCAACCGCTCAAAGATCTTCTGGCAGACCCGGCTGTCCGAAAGACTGCGCAGAACTCGAAGTATGATCTATTGATGCTGCGTAGTGCCGGAGTGAGTCTCCTCGGACTCGATTTCGACACAATGCTCGCGAGCTATGTACTCGATCCGGGACGTCGGTCGCACGGCCTGGATGTTTTGGCGCTGGAGTTTCTCGACCACACGATGACCTCCTATACGGATCTGTGCGGCAAAGGCCGGACGGCAATTCCGTTTGACGAATGTCCTGTACCGGCAGCACGAGACTACGCCTGTGAGGACGCCGATATGGCGCTGCGACTGCGCAGAGTATTTGAGCCGCAGCTCGAGTCCTACGAGCTCACCAGACTTTTTGACGGCGTGGAAATACCTCTCGTCAACGTGCTGGCTGAGATGGAATGGACGGGAATCGCGATTGACCTGCCGTTGTTCTCTTCGCTGAAACAACGCTTCCAGACAGAGCGCGAGGCAGTGGAGAAGCAGATCTATGAAGCCGCGGGAGTGGAATTCAACATCAACTCCAATCCACAACTTCGGGATATCCTGTTCGGGAAGCTGAATCTGCCTGTCATCAAGCGTACGAGCACGGGCCCATCAACCGACGCCAGCGTGCTCGCCGAACTGGCCGAGGCTGGGCATGAATTGCCAACGTTGCTTATGGACTACAGGGAATTGTCCAAGCTTGAGAATACCTACCTCGATGCGCTTCCCCGTCTCGTCAACCCGCAAACACGGCGGCTTCACACCTCGTTCAATCAGACAGTCGCCAGCAGTGGCAGACTCTCATCCAACGATCCGAATCTGCAGAACATTCCAATTCGGAGTGAGTTGGGCCGTGACATAAGACGAGGCTTCATTCCCCGTGAGGGTTGGCTGCTGCTGGCTGCTGATTATTCGCAGATCGAGCTCCGGCTTCTCGCGCACCTGTCTCGTGATCCTGCGTTCGTCGACGCGTTTCAGGCGGGTGGTGATATCCATCGTCAGACCGCGGCGCTGATCTTCGAAGTTCCTCTGGACGAAGTCACGAGCACGATGCGCGGTCGAGCCAAGACGATCAATTTCGCTAC
>Ga0137399_10000825_pt1 | contig 13322 bp, 10 predicted proteins | sample czorhiz316metaG_FD_104810 | JGI IMG/M metagenome (GOLD analysis project Ga0137399, IMG submission 104810) | Vadose zone soil microbial communities from Angelo Coast Range Reserve, California, USA - czorhiz3.16 metaG | ecosystem: Environmental > Terrestrial > Soil > Vadose zone | place: USA...
GATCGGCCTCCGCAAGCCTGACCCCCGCATCTACCAGATGATGGTCGAGAAGCTTGACGTCGATCCGAAAGCTTGCGTTTACCTCGACGATCTCGGGGTCAATCTGAAACCGGCGCGCGAAATGGGCATGACCACCATCAAGGTGCTCAATGCGGCGCAAGCCATCGCCGAGCTTGAAACGGCGACTGGGCTGGCGCTCCGCTAATCGCGAGGGTGGTTTTTCTCAGGCCAGATTGGCCGTCTTCGACGCCGGGTATTGCCGCTCGAAGCCGCAGAATTTTTTTAGCGCTTCGAAGAGCACATAGGTATCATGGGATTTTCTCAGGATTTGCGTCGCGCCGGGATGGCCGCAAATCTCTCGTCTCAGGCTTTGTTCTGTCACTTCATTGAGCCTTCGTCCGGAAAGAACAATGACCGGAATGTTTGCGGTCGCAGCCGTGGTGCGCAACCTCGTCAACAAATATTGAGCATCGCCGTTCGGCATGAAATAGTCGGTCACGATCACGGCGGGTTCGTCGCGGCAGGCCATCCGGTAACCCTGCTGAGCGTCGCTGGCATATTGCATATCGAGACCACATTTCTCGAGCCGGCTGGCGAGAAACCGGTTGATATCATTGTCGTCGTCGACCAGCAGCACGCGCGGGCGCTTCCGCACAGCGGGCGCCGGCGCTTGCGCACCGGATTGCCGAATCCTGCCGGCCATGCGGGGATGAATCTCCGCCAGTGCGACTTCCAGATCGTTCCAGAAATTCGGCCCCTTGCGCGCGTAGTAAGCCCCAAATCCTTCGCACCTCTCGAGGGTATCCGGGTCCCTGCTGCCGGTGATGACAATGACGTTTACCGGCGCTTTATCGGAGTCCAGCAGATGGGCGCAAACCGACAGGCCATCCACTTCCGGCATATTGACGTCGATCACGAGAACGTCCGGCTTGCCCCGGCTTGCCTTGACAAGCGCCTGGATTCCGTTGGAGGCGGTGTCGACATTGAAGCCCAGGCGCGCGCAGTGATCCGCCAGCAACCGCACGATCGAGGGGTCATCATCCGCGATCAGCATCCTCGGAATTTCTTCGTGCGATCGAAATTCGACCATCGCGCCGTCTTGAACATCGAGTCGTTCGATCTCGCGAGCAAATTGCCCCATGATGTCGCTCCTGATCCCTGTTGCCGAATTTGGCTGGCAAACGTCACGCGGGTGTCGGCAGGCTGCCCCGGCGCTTCGACATCAATGAAACTCCAGATGAGCTAATGCGGGACTAAAGATCCTCTGCGTATAAATGCACAGGAGATCGAGGCTTGCGCAGTCAGGCTTGGTGCCGAGACCGAGCCATATTGCCTCCCGAATTCGTGCAATTACCAGCGTGGAAGAGCAGGCTGTCGAGCGCGCGGTCGGTTTCATCGCCGGGACTGGAATCGGCAAGCTCGGCAATCGCCGCGTCCTCGAGCGTCGCCGCCGCATCGCTGATCTCGCCGAAGCCATAGATTCCGCCGGCCCCCGAAAGGCCATGCGCGATACGCTTGATACGACCGAGCGTGTCCGGCAACCGGTTTCCATCTTTCAGCGCCATGCGATCCTGCGAAAGCGCCGCCGCATCCCTTTTGACCCTCAGCAGGAATCCAGCCCGCAAGTCGTCCATTGGATCGTGCGCCGGTTGTACGTAACTGCGTACTGAAGCCGCCAGCGTCATCGAATCGAATGGCTTGGGGATCACGCCGACAGCGCCGAGCGAACGAAAGCGATCGACCTCGCGGGCCTGGGCGCGGGCCGTCATGAAGATAACCGGGATACTCGCCGTCATGGGGCTCTCGCGCAATTTAACGAGGGTCGCCGGCCCGTCCATCTCCGGCATCATGACATCGAGCAGAATGAAGTGGGGCTGCCAATCGGCGGCGACCGCGAGGGCCTCCATGCCGGAGCCGCAGCCTCGAATGGCAAACACGGGATCGAGGCCGAGCGATAATTCTACGACTTCGCGGATATCGGGTTCGTCGTCGACATGGAGAATGCGAATCGTGGTCATGCGACCTCCTTTGCAAGGTGTTCGGGCATCAGCGCCAATCTGTCCCGGACGGCGGCAGCCAGACTTTCGAGGGACGAATTCATCTTGGACAATTTGGAGTCAACCTGGTCATCACATGGAACGTCCGCGCTGTGATTGGAGAAGATAATGACCGGAATGATATTGCCCGAGCTGCCGCGAAGTTCCGGCAGCAGGTCCAACCCGGAATCTTCGCCTAGGGTTACATCGAGCACAACGAGGTCAATCCGATCGGTGGCCAGCGTGCGCAGCGCGCTCTCAGCGCAATCCGCGGATATTACATCAGCCATTGAACCGAGTTCCTGATTGACCAGCGCGAGCATATCGTAGTCGTCATCGACGTGGAGGATACGCGGACGCCGCAACGGCAGGGTTGTTGCGGCCTTGAGCAGCTCGATCAGCGGCTTGAAGGCGATCGGTTTGCCGAGCCAACGCAGCACATTGAGCCGGGACGACCTGACATCGCTACGCCCTTGTTCGGGATCGCCCGATATCACGATCACCGGCGTGTCCCGAGTACGCGCTTGTGCTCGCAACCTAACGATCAAGCCGATGCCATCGCCATCCGGAAGCATCCGGTCGACCAGGATCGCGGCATAGTGGGTTGCGTCTGTCCGCGCGAGCGCCGCTGCGACCGTATGAGCAAAGTCCACCGCAAAGCCAGCAGACCGCAATCGCCCCCGGACGACGGTTGCCACCGCCTGATCGTCTTCGCAAAGCAGGATACGAGCGCTCGCTGAATTGGAGTCGAGATCGATCTCGCCGCCCGCCCTGCCATCCCACACCGGAAGATCGACGTAAAAGGTCGTGCCGCCGCCGGGCGCGTCTTCGAAGCCCACCTTGCCTCCCAACCGCTCCACAATCTGCTTGACGATGCAAAGGCCGAGACCGGTTCCGCCCTTCTTGCGGGTGTTGGTGGCGTCGGCCTGGGCGAATTTCTCGAAAATGTGCAGTTTGAATTCATCAGGAATACCGGAGCCGTGATCGCGCACGGTGATCCGGACGTTGCCTGAATCCCTCTCCACAGCGACCACCACTTCACCGTCAGTCGGAGAGAACTTGATCGCATTCGAGAGCAGGTTGGTGATGACCTGGGCAAGCCGGTCTGGGTCGACATTCGCGTCAACGTCGGTCGACGTGGGATCGAGTTGCACGCTCACGCCGTAACTCGCTGCAAATCCGCGATTGTCTTCTATGGAGCTTTCCACGAGCGGACGCACTGCGACCCTGCTGAGGTTGAACACGACGTGGCCGGATTCGATTTTCTCGATGTCGAGAATGTCGTTGAGGAGACGGACCAGTCGCTGGCTGTTGGTATGGGCGATCGTCAGCAGGCGCGCGGCCGATTCCGGCAACTTGCTGGCCCATTGCCCAGCCAACAGGCCGAGCGAGCCGGAAATCGAGGTCAGCGGCGTGCGTAGCTCGTGGCTCACTGTCGCGACGAATTCGTCTTTCAATCGTTCGGTTTGTCTGCGCACGCTGATGTCGCGGATTACCAGAATTCTTTCGGCGCTTTCGAGTGGGCTGAGCATGATCTCGATGGGAAATTCACCTCCATCCTTGCGCCGCCCTGTCAGTTGCCTCTCGGTACTGATCTCCAATGGAAGCGAGGCTCGAGGACCTTTGGCGATCAATCGCTCCGCCATGCGCTCCGGGATGATCTTGTTGATGTTCTGCCCGAGCAATTCATCGCGGCGATACCCGAATTCCTTCTCGGCCTGAAGGTTCAGCAGGACGATTTCCCCGGTATGGTTCACCACAACCATGGTGTCCGGAGCCGCTTCCAGCACGCGGTGGTACCGTGCCTCCATCAGCGCCATATGCTTTTCCGCATCCTTGCGTAGGCTGACGTCACGGATCACCAGAATTCCTTCGCCGCTTTCGAGCGGGCTCAGCATAATCTCGATCGGTAACTCGCTTCCGTCCCTGCGTCGCCCCGTCAGATCAATTCCCGTGACGATCTGCTGCGCCAGGACGTCGACTCCGTCAGTCAATAGTCGCGACGCGAACCCCTCTGGAATTATATTCGTCACCTTCTGACCAAGGAGTTCGTCGCGGCGGTATCCGAATTGCTTTTCTGCCTGCAAGTTCAGCAGCACGATCTCGCCGCGCCGGTCGACTACCACCACGGCCTCCGGCGCGGCCTCCAGAAGCCCGCGAGACCTCGCCTCCATTTGCGCCAGACGCTCTTCCGCATCCTTGCGATCATTCATGATCGATCGCAGTTCGTTAGTGCGGCTTTCGCTCTCTGCGAGATCCTTTCCAGCGGTGCGCCGTATGATGAGAACAGAGATCGTAGCGAGTACGATGATGAGTGCAAGTCCGACGAGATTGACAAGGAGAAGCCAAATGTTGCTCGATATGGAATTGGATGTTGTCCGTGCGGTCACGTACCGCTGTTCCTCCATCATACGGAGCGCCGCACCGCGGATTTTTGTCGTGAGTTCGCGACCTTCGCCTGTTCGAACGAGGGCCAGGGCCGCGACATGGTCGCCGGCGTCATGTAGCCGAATGGTTTCCCGCACCTCCGCGAACTTGCGCACCACCAAGGGCTCGATTTCGGTGAGCGCGAGTTGGTGCGCCGGGTTATCAACTATGGCCTCTCTAACCGCGGCGACTGCACGGAGGCCGGAGTCGGCGGTGGTATGAAAGACCTCAAGGTATTTGGGATCGCCGGTGAGAAGATAGCCGCGCTGTTCGCTCTCCGCTACGCGAACGACGGCCAAAATACCCCAAAGCTTGTTATCGAGGTCCAGCGCACGATTCATCAATTCACGGTTGGATTGCGATGAGATGACGAGGCAGATTGATGATACACTGACGAAAATCAGGAGGCCGCATGCCAGCAACAGTGGCCGCTTCAACTTGCCCCACAGATGGCGTGTGCCTGACACGCTCGCCTGGACGGCCGGTGCCGGAACAATCATGACCTCACCTGGCTTCACCGAGCGCGATACGAACCAGGTCCGCCCCATTTCTGGCCCCGAGTTTCCGCATCAAGCGGGCGCGATGACTTTCGAATGTCCTCGGGCCGATTTGCATCCGCGCGGCGCCTTGCTTGTTGGAGCATCCCTGGCTGACATGACCCAGCACCTCCCGTTCACGTGGCGTCAGCAGCGCTAAGCAAGCGGCCTCCGCAGGACCGCGCGCGTTGGCTTGGCCGCTTTCCGTGCCGCCGCACCGCGACCACCAGCTGATCACGTCGCGGCCGAGCGCGGCGGCGGTTTCCGGGTATAATGGCCCCTCGAAACTGTCGGCTATCACCCGCATCATGGCGCAGACCCGTTCGGTTTCCTGAAACGCAGCTTCCACCATTTGCTGCATGTGGCTTTGCGCCTCGGCGCTCTCACGAAAACTGCCGCCGTTCTGTCTGATCTCGCCGATGTAGAGCCGCAACGCCGTCAACGGTCCGTTGAGTTGATGGGCGATGGCAGATCCAACCTCGTTCGCCGCCCGCGTTCGCTCCGGGGAGGGACGTCCGATTTCAATGTCCTCGGCCTGCTGCCCGCCGGCTCCCATATGTTTCGGATAGTTCGGATGGCCGGCCCGATTTTCGCTCCGTTTCATTGTATTGACTCTCCGGCCGAGGGCAGCAGACCAAGACCTCGGTCGATGGCGGCAACCAATTGCGGCGGCGAGAACGGCTTGCGTAACAACGTTGTTGCGCCGCGCAGCTTCGCCATGCCGAGGAAGTCCTTATCCGCATCCAGCGAATTACGCAGGCGGAAGCCGGACATGGCGATGATCGGGACCACCGACTCGCTGCGAATTCGCGTGATGGTGTCGAGTCCGTTCATGCCGGGCATGAACAGATCGACCATCACCAGGTCAAACTGTGACGCCTGGAAGGCGTGAATGCCGGCATGGGCACGTGATGCGATAACGGTGTCGCATTGGTGCCGCGCCAGGATGGCCTGAATTGCCCTGGCGACATTGGCGTCGTCATCGATGACGAGAATTCGGGTTATCGCTTTAGCGAGGTAGGGCATTTGGTTCACGTCGTGCAAGTGCTGATCCATTGAGCGACCTCATGCAGAAAACGTGGGCTACTCGACATTATTGTCCGCACGCGTGGCGTTGAAGAGCAATCGGATTCGCCAACACACGCGATCGAAACGAATCTAGTATTTATCGCCCTATGCGGACGTTAATTTTTATTTGCGTAAAAACACAGTGTGCGATTTTGATCTCCTTGGGCCCGGTGATAACTTTTCATCTTCGGATACCTCTGTTTGCACAACAGGATGATTACGTACATTCTGGCCATTCGACACCTTCGCAGGGCGCGCCGCCCAGCAAGCAGATGTTATCCACGTATCGAGTTAGCGGCGAAGCCTGACTGATGATTAAGGTCTGACGTGGAAGCTTGCTGCGAAGAACCCAGGGGGACAGCAGCATGTACACCGACCTATTCGAGACTCGCCTCGCCAGAGTGCGGCACCGATTTGCGGCTACGCTTGACAGCAAGATCACGGACACAGTCGTCTCGGCGAACCTCATGTCACGTGGTGGCGATGGCGTTATCAAGCGTGTCTCCGACTCTTATCGCCATTTGCACGGCATCTGCGGCATTGGACCAACGGTCGGTTTCACCGCCACCGGCGAGGCGGCACGCGCCGCCGAAACCGCGTTGATGCAGGCCCATCGTGAAAAACGCGCACTGACCGAACCAGAGGTCCTCAATCTGAAGAAAGCGCTGCACCAGCTGCGTCTCGCCGCAGCTTCCGAACTTCGCTTGATGTATCAGCGAGGGGGATAGATCCCGTTTCAAGGTTTTTGGCGATGCCGTCCCCAAGCGCCAGACGTACGATGCCGGCGAGTTCGGACTTGCGATATGGCTTGGATAACAGCATCGCGCCCTGGTCGAGCCGTCCGTGATGCACGATCGAATTCTCGGTATATCCGGATGTGTAAAGGACTCGCGTCCCGGGTTGCCGTCTGCCGACTTCGTCGGCAAGCTGGCGGCCGGTTATGCCGCCGGGCATGACGACATCGGTGAACAACAGATCGAAGGGCTGACCGCTTTCCACATATTCGAGCGCCGCACGCCCATCGGCGGCTGCGGCCGTGCGATAGCCCAGGTTATGCAACTGCGCGATCACGAAGCCGCGCACCAAAGCGTCATCCTCCACTACCAGGATGGTTTCGCCGGCGCCTCTGGCTGGCTCAACCATCGGAACGAACGCTTCAGCCCTTCCGCTGGCTGCGGGCAAGTACAGCTTGATCGACGTGCCGTGGCCTTCCTCGCTGTAGATCTTGATGTGCCCGCCTGACTGTTTCACGAAGCCGTGGACCATGCTCAGTCCCAGTCCGGTCCCTTTGCCGGCCTCCTTGGTGGTGAAGAACGGCTCGAATACCTTGTCGCGGATCTCGGCCGGCATGCCCGTGCCGGTGTCGGTCACGGCGATCATCACGTAGGCGCCCGGACGGACATCCGCGTTGTTTTGCGCATAGGTTTCATCCAGCACCACATTTGCGGTCTCCAGCATCAGCTTGCCGCCGCCGGGCATGGTGTCCCTTGCGTTGATTGCCAGGTTGATCAGCGCATTTGCGAGTTGGGAGGGGTCGACCAGCGCCGTCGGCATGCCACGTTGCAGTTTTGACTCGATCTCGATCTGCTCCCCGAGCGTCGGCCTCAGCAGTTTCGAGATATCGAAAATTGACCCGTTGATGTCCACGTTGCGCGGCTGCAGCGGCTGCTTGCGGGCAAAGGCGAGCAGTTGTTGGATCAATTCGGTGCAGCGGTCCGTCGCCCGATTGATCAGCTTCGCCACGGCCTGAAGGTCGGGCTTGTCGTGAAGATCGGCAACCAGGATTTCGGCGGTTCCAGCGATCACGGTGAGCATATTGTTGAAATCGTGCGCCACACCGCCGGTGAGCTTTCCGATCGCATCGAGTTTCTGCGACTGGTGAAGCTTGCGCTCGGTTTCGCGGGCCGCGGTAATGTCGTGGAAAACCAGCGCTCCGCCGCTGGTGGCGCCGGAAGCATCGTGCAATGGCCGGCCGTTCACCATGAAGTGAGTCGGATTGCGACTGCCGGCAGGACGCACGAGGATTTCCAGCCCGTCGAATCGTTCACCGCGCAAGGCGCGCGCAGTCAGCCTCTCGTCGGATGGTAGTTGCGTCAATCCGTCCGATTTGTAAGTGACGTTTTGCGCCCTCAACTCGGCGATCGTCATGCCGGGGCCGTAGTGCAGCAGCCGTTCCGCTGCGGAATTAGAGAGAACGATCTCGCCGGCGTTGTCGACGACGAGCACGGCCTCCGCCATGCTGGCAAACGTGCAATTTAGTATTGACGCCGAATGCCGGAGCTTCTCATGCGCGGCGAGCAGGTGCTCGGTCCGCTCGGCAACCGCGGCTTCCAGCGATCCGATGGCGGCTTTGGTGGCGCATAACGCGTGCTCCAGTTTCCGGCTTGAACGCCGGCCCTCCCGCATCAGGATCACCGCAAGTATCAGGATCATCGCGGCGCCGGACAGATCGATCGTAAGAAGCAGTCTTCCGGTTCGCTCCGATGCTGCGGATCGAATCCCAAGCAACCCTTGCTCCGCTTCGGCGAGTTGATCGAAGTTCGCGCCGATGGATGCCATCAGTGCGCCGCCTTCCGCGCTGGCGGTAAGCGCTGCCAACCCGGCGCTGTCACCCGCGGCATGCAGCAAGATCATTTGGCTGGTTACCGCAAATCTGCTGATCACAAGCGCTTCGCTATTTGCGAGCAATCGCAATTGCGCGGGATTGTCCTTGATTGCCCCTTTCAACTCCGCGAACGCTGGTGCGATCCGGTCAAGGGACCGGCGATAGTCCTCCATGAGGGATTGATCACTGGCAAGCAGATAGCCCCGCGCGGCGCTGTCCGCGCGTCTAAACAGCAGCCGCATGTCCGTTAACTTGTTGGATACCTCCAGCGCATGGTTGATCCAGGCCAAGTCGGATCGTGACTTGACGTCGAGAGCAATCGAGGCGGCGCTGATCGCCAGCAGAACCGCAAAGCCGATGCCGAGCAGAAGCCGCCGCGACGGCATCTGAACGTTCGGCGCGAATTCCGCGATGCGTTTTTCCGGTTGCGCGAAAACAGTACCTGAACCCGGCGCGGCGAACAGGCCGCGAAGACCTTTCACGCCGGCCGTTGAAGCAGCAGACGTCGGTCCGAAAAATCGGCGCGAGACATCGTAATGCCCTTCATGAAATTGAAGACCGACTTTCGACGATTCTCAACCGGCTGTGATGAACCGAATCATGACCTAGCTCATCAGCTGAGCACATTGGCTCGATGTGTCTGCCTCCTAGGGTGTATAGAATTGCGCACCTTTTCGAGCCGGCCCGTCGGCGTCACGAAAAAAGCTTCGGCAATTTGCGACTGCCGTCCGGACGACCGTCGGACGCGTTCACGATAGGCTGCATGCGGCTGAACCACGGATACCGGCGGATGCTATTGGTAGAGCAATTCACCATCAAGATCACTTGCGAAGCCGCAAAGTCTTTGCAGCGTTTCGAACAATTCCCCGACGTCGGACGTCTTCTGCAAGATGCGCGCCGCGCCTGGTTGACCGTCAATGCTCCGCTTGAGCCTTTGCTTGACCGATTCGTTGAGCCGCCGCCCGCTGTGCACGACGACGGGAATGCTCCTGGTCTCCGGCACGCTCCGCAATCTCCTCAAGAGACATTCCGCATCGCCATTCGGCATGCAGTAATCGGCCACTATGACGGTCGGCTCCTCGCGCCGCGCCATCCAGAAACCCCGGTTGCCGTCCACAGCGTATAGAAGCTCTGCTCCCAATTTATCGAATTCCCTGAAGAGGAACTTCTTGACGTTGACGTCGTCGTCCACCAGCAAGATTCGCGGACGTTGCTTCACCTCGATTCTTTCCGATTGCTTGCCCGACTTCCTTATGGCGTCCGCCCTTTGCGGATATATCGCGGTAAGGCTGGCCTCAAATTCGTTCCAGAAATTGTGCCCCTTCTGGATGCAGGAAGCGTCGAACCCTTCGCACCGCTCAGCAATTTCCTGACCGGGATTTCCCGTAACCACCATTACATGGAGTGACTTCTTCGCGATGTCTGGCAGATATGCCAACACCGAAAGTCCATCCACCTCGGGCATGTGGACGTCGATGACGAGAACGTCGGGCCGGTGTTGACTGGCCTTGATCAGGGCCTGGAGTCCGCTGGCCGCGGTTTCGACCTGGAAACCCATCCGGGTGCATCGGTCCGCGACTGCCCTTAGTACACAGGGATCGTCGTCGGCAATGAGTATCTTCGGAGCCAGTTTGCTTGATTTACATCTATCCATGACACGCACCTCCAACGTAAGCGTCGGTCGTCCCTTTCTTCACGAAGGATCGTACCGTCGACGCAATGTCGGATCAGGAGATACGGGTCTAGTTAATGCATTATTGGGGGGCGGCACTTCACGTCGATCAGATCGGCATTGCATGAATGCGGCGATAATGAACGTTTACGTAGGATTACACATGATGGCGCTTGGCGCCGATCCCAAAGCTAGCGGTTACCTCGACGTTGGGAGTCAATCTGAAACCTGCACCCCGAAATGGGGAAGTAATCGGCGACGATGACGGTCGCTCCTCGCGCCTCGCCTTCCAGGTATCCCGGTCACCGTCGGCGGCGCACAGAAGCTGCGCCCCTAATCTCTCGAATTTCTTGAAGAAGAATTTCTTGCCGCTGATGCCGTTCGTCCGGCAGCTGGACCCGGGCGTTCCTCGAGCTTAAAACGGCGACGGGGTTGGCGCTCCCGGTAACTGCTGGAAAAATGCGGTTTCCGAGTGGGAATTGCTCACTCCGCACCCGCAAGCGCTGCAGGCTTTTCGAAAAGTCCGCTTTGCGAGGGTTAACAGCATCAATATGCAACCGGCTTGATTCGCATTTTAGCGAATTTTTAGCGAATATACTTTTTCGCCTCCTTTACCGAAAAGTTCTCTTTGCCGGGGTACGATCGAACCGCGCGGATAGTGTTGTGCGCATTTGCTGCGATTTGAGGCCTGCCAAAATGAACCACGCAAAATCGTTTCTGCGAGATCTTGACGACGCAGTTTCGCGAGGAACAGCCGATAGCCGAACGCGGGCGCTGTGGCATGCGACCGATCTATTGATCGCCGGCCGGTATAGCGACGACGAGATATGGACCTTTGGCGAGGTAATTGGACTGTTGGCGGATGCGATTGAAGTCGCGGCCCGTGCCCAGCTTGCAAGGCGAATGGCGCGCTTCGATAACGCCCCGGTCAATATCATCCATAAACTTGCCTTTGACGATTCGATCGATGTCGCCGGCCCCGTACTCCAGGAGTCCGAGCGGCTCGAGCCTTACGCTCTGGTTGCCAACGCCTGCACCAAGAGCCAAACGCATTTGCTCGCGATCTCGAAACGAAAATTCATCGAGGAGACGGTCACAGACGTGCTGGTGACGCGTGGCAATCAGGAAGTTGTGAACTCCGTCGCAAGTAACAACGGCGCGCGTTTTTCGGACTTCGGCTTTCTGCACATGATCACGCGGGCTGAAGGCGATTCCATTCTGGCGGAGCAGCTCGGTCTGCGGAAGGATATTCCCCGGCATCTGTTCCAGCAGCTGATCGCGAAGGCGTCGGACGACGTGAAGAAGCGCATCGAACGCGAACGTCCGGAAATGGTCGAGCAAATTCAAACCTCGGTGACCGACGTTACCGGCGCGCTGCATTCCAAGTTCGGTCCCGCATCAAGAAGTTATTTTGTCGCTAAAAGGCTGGTGACGACGCAGCATCAGCACGGCAACCTGAATGAGAACAGCATTTTTGACTATGCGCGATCTCATAAGCTCGACGAGGTCACGATCGGACTGTCCCTGTTGTGCTCCCTGCCCGGCGACGTGATCGAACGCGCCTTGCTGGACAAGAACCGGGAAATGATACTGGTTCTGACCAAAGCCCTCGACTTCTCATGGGCGACAACAATGGCATTGCTTTTTCTTGGCGCCAAGGATCACCGGATCACCGCCCAGGAGTTGAGAGATCTGGAAAGCGAGTTTGGTCGCCTCAACGTCGAGACATCCCGGAGCGTTCTGAAGCTCTATCAGACCCGCAAGAATGCCGCGGGTGCCGATTCCGGTCCGACGCGCCAGGCGCCGCTTCCCGTGCATTGAGATGTAAGATTGGCAGCGGAGCATCGGCGATGAACGCAATCCTCTTCGGCAGAGCCGCAAGCGAACGCCCCAGCATGACTTCCAACGAGCCGAAGTCCGACCCATCCTCGGACGTGGCCTGTATGGTTCTGGAAGCAGCGAACGATTTCGGCGACGATACGACCATCGAAGCATGTCGCCGGGTCATCGACGCGAGCCTGAGCGGCACGCCGGCCTCCCAATCCGATTTGCACGTCGTCTCCGATTATTTCCGGTGACTGCACGCGGTTTTCGACCGGAAAAGCACGCCTTTCGGCGGCTTCCGACGGCTATTTACCCGAGGCCGGTTGGAGGTGAAGATGTGGGACTGCCCGAATCAGCAATGGTCCTGTCATAATCGTTGACAGACTTCTCCGTGAGATCCATCGATCCGGTGGCGTCGCATCGAAGGCTGGCCTTCGCAACCTCACTATTCGGACAACCTCGACCGCATGTCTGTTCCCGCCAGCGCCTCAGCCCTCAACGCTAAGTCCGACGCCGTCCCCGACGCGCTTTCCGTTCTGAATTCCGTATTCGGCCTGCCGGCCTTTCGGGGCGAGCAGGGAGAAATCGTCAGACACGTCACCGCCGGCGGCAATTGCCTGGTGCTGATGCCCACCGGCGGCGGCAAGTCGCTGTGCTATCAATTGCCGTCGCTGTTGCGCCACGGCTGCGGCATCGTCGTCTCGCCGCTGATCGCACTGATGCGCGACCAGGTCGCGGGATTACTCGAGGCCGGCGTCAAGGCGGCAGTGCTGAATTCGACGCTGTCGTGGGACGAAGCCTGCGCGGTCGAGGCGCGGCTGCTGGCCGGCGACCTCGATCTGCTCTACGTCGCGCCGGAGCGGCTGGTGACGCCGCGCTGCCTCGCCATGCTCGGCCGCGCCCAGATCGCCCTGTTTGCGATCGACGAGGCGCATTGCGTGTCGCAATGGGGGCACGACTTTCGCCCGGAATATATCGGCCTTTCGGTGATATCGGAGCGTTTTCCCATGGTGCCGCGCATCGCTCTGACCGCCACGGCCGACGACCTTACCCGCCGGGAGATCGTCGATCGGCTGGGGCTTGCCGGCGCGCCGAGTTTCGTTGCGAGCTTCGATCGCCCGAATATCAAATATGAAATCGTCGACAAGCAGAAC
>Ga0137399_10000827_pt1 | contig 13310 bp, 7 predicted proteins | sample czorhiz316metaG_FD_104810 | JGI IMG/M metagenome (GOLD analysis project Ga0137399, IMG submission 104810) | Vadose zone soil microbial communities from Angelo Coast Range Reserve, California, USA - czorhiz3.16 metaG | ecosystem: Environmental > Terrestrial > Soil > Vadose zone | place: USA...
AACGACTATCTCATCTATCGTTGCTCCGCCGTGAGCGACAGTCCGCGCTCCTTGCGTCGAGAATGCTCGACGGTTAGATGCCAACAATGGCAAGAAGTCATTCGGCAAACCGATTGACGGCCATGATATCGCGTCCGGAAATCGTGACGCCACTCTGGCGCGGAGAATATCATCGGAATAAATCCGGACGCGCTCTCCACGAATGTCCGCAATCGCACCTTCACTCGGTCGTCCGGCACCGACGGCTTCTACGTTGCCATGGTCCGAGGTCAAGAAAACTGCGTAACCATTCGACAGGAGAACATCGAAGAGGGATCCTGGGAATCCTTCACGAGTCCACTGTTTCACTTGATTGTGCATCCCAGCCATTCCCAATTCCATACCGTGCATTATGCGATCGACTTTGTCCACTACCAAACCTAGAACTTTCACTTTTGGCGAGGAAGCCATCGTTTCTACTAGCTTCAACGAACTAGGTTCCCCAATCCCCTTTTGGTAGGCAACCTCCTCGGAAGTGATGCCGTGCTCGTTCCAAAATTGCTGCCAGAGCGTCCCTTCTCTATCTGTGGAATAGATACTCGACGGAAAATACTGCGGGGGCTTTCCGGAGAACAATGCTTGCCTGGACACGGATGTAATCGTGGGGATCCAAGCGAAAACAGCGCCTTGGTCAAAGTTCCATTTGGATTTCTTTTCAAATAATTCGTCACGTAATGTGAGCCATTGCTCAAAGGCCAAGCCATCGATGACGACCAAGGCGAGCTTTGAGACCACTGCGCTTGATCTCAAATTCGCAAGGTGTCGTGGGATGTGATGAACCAGCACTGGAGGGCTTGTGGGTAAATTGTGGAGTGCCCCATACCGTCTGAGGAGCCAACGAATTAGAATTGAGTCCAGAGTTGTTCGGAGCGCATGCAAACGAGATGAAAGGCTCGTTTCAAAGGGTCGATTTAATTGATTCGCGATCATACCCAACTGAGCCCAGGTGTGGGCGTAGGCAAGCCAAGCGTCATGTCGGTCGTCAACTGATGGGAGTTGTTTTTCAGCGAGCTGCAACAAACGCAACATCCGATCGAGTCGGTCCTTTTCAGGGTCGTGCCGAATGCCAATGAGAAACCAATCGCTCTCCTTTCCGGCAACGATTTCTGATTCAACAGGTTGAAGGAGCCCTTCAATGAAGAAAGTGTCGATATAAACTCGCACATCAACGCTCTCGAAAGGGATGTCTTCCGGACCGGAGACAGTCATTTGGTAGACTGGCGTCCGCCCGATCCTGTTGCCTGCCCGATCAAGAAATCTGGGCCAACGCTCTTGGAGAAAGGTGAAGAAGCGGTTCCGGTCTGTAAACAATGTATCCAGAGGCCAAGCGCCAAAGCGGGAATTGCGGCTGATCGTATCGATCAAGCGCGTCAAAAAAAGAGTTGGGATTGTGCGCGGCCGATAGTGGAGGCGAAGCAACGTTAGAAGCAAGTCAACATCTGACCTTATAAGATCAGGAACGATCCCGAAGACCTGTTTTAGGACAAAGTCTTTCGTCCCGTTTTCACCGAGGTTTTCATTGATAAAGTTCGTTTGGGCATCGAAGAGAACGTCTAAGTACTCTGGCTGGAGGGCCGATAGTACAGGATAACTGAGATTCGGAAACAGGTCTGCAAGCGAGAAGGAAACCTTGTAGCTTCTCGCAAGAAGGTCGCACGGTAGGGTCAATAGGGATGTCTTGCGTCCATGCAAGACGACAATGAGGTCAGATTTCTGCTCAGCGGTAGGGCGGTTCCTATGCCGTGTTTCGTAAGCGAAGCGGAGTGCGATCGGATCTTCGTAGAACAGGAGTTCGAAACCCTTGTCCGATAACACCTCGTACAGCTGGGGATTCGTTAGTAGCCGGTCGGGGTCGGCAACAACGATTGTCTTCCCAAGAGCAGGGACGAATTCATTTAGAATCTTATCTCGCCAATTAGACATTTGTAGCGAAGCGGATGCCTCCTAGAAAACAAACAATTCCAAGACTTGGCCTTGGTCTCTGTCAATTCATCGCCGTGCTCCGAGATCAAGGTGGAGCAGCGCATTAACACCCTCATAAAGGTACCGCGAGTCTATCGTTTGGCTTAGAGGATCTTGAATTCAAACTTTGTCCCGACGTTTGCCCACTCGATTCTGCCACTAGGTAGTTCCCAAAACATTAGCCGGAACCCAGCGCCGTACTTGGTCAGATGAGTTCGCCAGGCCATGGCACCGTCCGCCCTTCTGAGTTGAGGTGAAGTTGGCCGTTGATCCTCGCGGAACGGCTCGAGTGAATGCTTGGGTACACCCAAGATTATTCTGGCGCACGAATCGATCAAGTTGGTCGCCAAGTCCGAGCGCGAAGAAAACGCGTTCTGGCGGGCGCTACGAAGGAATTCGGACCCGAAATAGAAGTCTTTGACTTTGGACTTATCACCTGCCCCAAAAGCCAGCAAGTCTCGAACCCTTAGTGCAATTGCCTCAGCAGCATGTTCGGAAGAGTCTGCGTTTCCCCAGAGCTCGAGAGCACCTATGTGTTCGAAGACCGTATCGCGGCTAAACGCGACGGGCAGCTCGTGTGTCACGTCGAACGGCAGGATCTTACTCCACCATTCATCATCTTTGGGAGAGTGAATTGCCTCGATATGAGCGGAGATTTGAAGTTCTTGCTTGTGGAACGCATCGTTGGCTGCTGACTTCGCGGAAGCAAGAACGAACCCAGTGTGGCTCGGATTTTTTCTAAGAAAGCAGGCAACGACGGCGAGACCGTGCTTCAATTCCCATCCTACCGTTGCGGCCAGGCGTGTGAAATAGATCTCCGGGTGAAGTCGATATGAGGCTTCGTTGAAAAGGACTATGTTTATCGAACAATAGTCCTCTAGCCTAGGAGTTCGGTCGAGTATGGATTGAGCCACTCGGCACACATAGTCCGCCGCGAGGTGTCCTGCGCCCAACCGAGCAGCCATGTCTTTCAGTGCGGGGCCATACGGATAATGGCCATCGTTTAATAGAGATGCGAGACAAGAGTCAGAGAAGAGAACAAAGATGTCCTTTCGTTGGAGGAGATCCGACCATGCAAGAAGATTCTCTACGAATTGGTCAAGTTGGTCCTGCTCCTTGCAGTCATGTGGTAGGCACACGAGAAAGGGATCGACGATGATGTCGGGAAGGGCCGCCATCTCAATTATTTCTCTGACGGTCTTGGCGCCGTTTGGTCATGGCTGCTCGAAGAGTGGCCTCTGCCTCCTTCTGAGACTGATCGAAAAAACCCTCAGGCCAATCGGCGATGGCGCCGAACTCGTTGACCACGACTGATCGGAAGCTGGAGGAGTCATTTTGCTTTTCGACGAAATACATTTTGATATTTTTTGCGATCTCTGGCGATGCTGCCGCAGCGGCGCGAAAGCGGAGCCGATTAATCAGGTATTCGCTGTGTGTCTCCAGAATGCACTGTTTCTTCAACAAACTCATGGACAAAAAGAAATCACCGAGAAGAGTTTGGACCCTCGGATGTAGGTGGATCTCGGGTTGCTCAAAAATGAGGGTTGTATCAGGTTCGGCAAGAAGGCACATCACAAGAATTGGTAGGACTTGGCTGACACCGACGCCAACGTGGGTCAGATCATGAGGTTGTGACAATCCAGAAGGCACTACCTTCATCTCATGTCCGCGTTTGCCTTGGTCGATCGTTTTGACCGACTGGGCGACATTCAGGTATTGAAGCCAATCTGTGACGGCAGCTTCCAGTGTTCGCAATGGCAATGGATCGGGGGCTTTGACTTCGGGGGATTGAAACAGCGCAGTTGGGATGTAGCGGATTCTCTGGTTCTTGTGAAGGTCGAGAACAGCCGCGGTGAATTCACCCCGGAGTCCAACGTCCGATGGGTCTGCTCCTGTCGCTAACGGGTAAAGAGGCTTGGGTTCATCGCGCAACGGACCCAAATACTTTACTGAATTGGAGAAAAATGATTCCGAATACAAGATGGCATCTCGCATAGGAAGAGGTGGTCGGTACGCAATGATTGAAAATTGTGTCGGTTTATGCTCGGTCAGCACGGCGCGGAGCCTGTCGCCCGCGTCTGGCGTCGCTTGGATTTTCTTCCGAATCTCACTCCTCAAGGAGGGAGCGGACTGGAAGATTGCGTTGTTCCATGTGAATAGCGTGATGGACTCGGTCGACTTTTTGTCGTCGGATAGCTGCTCCGTTAGGTTTGGGAGGATCTTCTCGACGAGCTCGGCACCGATGACCTCCCGGAGCAAAATCAGCGCGTGCTTGGGAATCACGATATCGCGGTTTGCAATTGCTCTCCGGCGGGCGAGTGTGGGGCCAATTTCACAGATCGCGTTGACGATAGCACTTGCCTCTTCATCACGTTGGTTAATCCTAAGCGTCAAAGTCTCAGGTAAGAAATGTCTGGGGATGCAGCCCACGATCTCAGCAGATGTGTATTCCTCATTTATGTCATGCCGCAATTCATCATCAACACTTACGTCAAATTCCAGACTCCTGCGAAGGAACTCGTTCTGTGGGTCTTCGATGTTGAGGGCGCGCATTTTCTCTGTTGCGTCCGCGCCAGAAATACTGGCTCTGCGCACCTCGATGAATGAACTGGAGTCGATATTTTGGTCACCTCTTGCAATCGCCGCAATCTGACAAGAAAAAAGTTGCGGTTGTAATTGAAAAAGCTCCTGCTGCGGATTCCCAGGATTTACATCGAAGGCTAACTGGCAGGACACTCGCCTGAGAAGGTTTGGATCGCGCCCATAGTAGGTCCCAGGCCGTCCATAAAGTTGAGAAACATCAAGATTGATCGTGGGCATTGCCGTCTGCGGGGCGCAGTCCCAACCAATAACGATCTGGTTGGCGTCTCCACCGAAAGATTTTAAATCATCGAACTGCCCGAGTTTGGTTAATGAACCGTTCAGCACAACCGAGCGAGACCGCACTCGGTGGCTTAAAGTCTGACTGATGAGCAGAATCGATTGAATGAGGGTACTCTTTCCACTGCTATTGGCTCCCGCAAAAATTGTCAAAGGGCCAAAGTCGAGCGTTGTTTCGTTCTTGACTGATTTGAAGTTGAATAGCTTCCAGCTCGCAATCATTGGCTCCGCCCCAAACGAGTCAGGCTGTTTGTGTACCACATCAGGAGCATCGCATCCTCCTGAAGTATGTCCTCGGGGAGCTTCTCTGCTACGGTGGCAATCGTCGCGTAATCGTTCTGTTGCCAAGCTCGGCGGAAGCCTGCCCGTACGGCTTCTAGGCGGAACAGTTTTAGTCTTCGTTGCTTCGCGTCGCGGTACTCATCGAATTCGCGAAGAAGGGAACGCTCCCGCAGCCTTTCAAGGTCGCCAGCTTTGTTAGGATCAGGTACATACCAGCGGTCCTTGGCCTTCATGCACAGAGCTGGGGCGTCCTTCTTGAGGCTCCGTAGCTCCTTGAAGTTAGTCGATAGATAGCTATGAATTTGGCTAGGCACGTCCCCAGTACCATCGTATCGGAGGAAGTTCTGATCCAAAAGTTCCGAAAGCTCTAACGGTTTCTCGTGCTTTTGCCATCCTCCCTGTGTCTCTCGCATGAATTGCGGCTGAAGATCCCGGAATGTTTGAGGTTTGTTGCTAAGGAGCTGCTTGAGCCATTGAATCGCGGAGGCCTCGTCTGAAATGAAAAGATCGAGTTGAGAGAGCTCGTGGGCATTCATCCGTTTTCGTTCGTATTCCGCTACCTGCTCCCCGAGGAAATACATCCCATCGCGCTCAGGAAAACGCTGTGAGAGTCCTTGATAAAAGTCACCAGCAGAAATGGGAACAGTGACGCCGCGCTGAACATGAAACGCAACCATCCGATCGAACAAGAGAACTTGCTGCCTCTCTGCGATTATTTGTCCCTGCTGCCCCTTCTTCACAAATACTGGCAACTGGCGCAGATGGGTACGAAGAAAGTCCCAAACCCCCTCTTCGCTCCCCGCTTCAGCCTGAAAGCGGCGCTCTAGCCCTCCGTTCGGCTTGTACGCGGAGATGACCAGATCCTTGTCGACTGCCCGCGCGTGCATTTGTTTCTTCGTTTTCATCCCTTTGTCAAGGACACTGACATCCGCAATGATGAAGCCTGCTCGCCCCAACGCCTCCTGGATGGCGGCCCATACGGAGTTTTTGGAGTTGTGGAACTCTACCGTGATCCATCGTCCCGGTTTGAGGATGCGGTACGCCTCTCGCATTCCTGCGGTCATCATATTTGTGTAGATATTTAGATCCTTGTGCTGTGTGTCACTAACGACGGCATCTTGAGGAGCTTTCGTGAAAACGTGCAGCCATGCTTCCCAAGGAAAATTCAATTCGGCGTAGGGCAAGTTGCCGCCGAACGGCGGATCGACAAACACGTAATCGATGGAATTATCAGGTATCCCGGTATGCGCCAACGACCCAGTGGATACAGCCGCGCGTGAAGTACTTTTGGGTATGGCGTTGTTGAATCGCCTAATCTTGCCGGACAGAACATATGATGGACTTGGTTCGCTTATCGTAGATCCTATATAGAGAGTCCCGCTTAAATTCGTGTTCACTTGGGAATAGGCTTGTTTTCGGAAGCGATTCCGGCGAGTGAAACTCACAAGAACGCTTTGGAGGGTGAACTTCCAGAGACGTTTCATCTCTTCGGTAGGGAGATGATTTCCCATCTGCCACAACAAAGAGAAGGTGACGAGCTGGCGGGGGAGAAAGAAATCATGCACCCGGCTAATTCCTTGATGGTAACCACGGTAGAGGTCCCCCCATTCTTCTCCCTCGGCCGTGAACATCATCAAGTCTGTGGGGTAATCGAGACTGTCGAGCAACTCTTCCGCCCTCGCGAGAACGGCCAAATCTTTAGCGTCTGGCTTCTTTTTCTTGGTCGCACCGTTGTATTCATAGTGAATTTCGACGGGGCGTAAGAGTTGGCGTGTTCGAGTGCTTTGGAGTCGTTTGTCGAAAAAGGTCGTTGTCTGCCTGTTAAGGTCGCGCTTCTTTAGCTTGGCCGAACAGTGCGGGCACTTGAATTCTTCGTCGATTTTGCCAGACGATTCGTCGTAAGCCTCCTCCCAGTATCCGATTTCGCCGGAACATTCTGGACACGCGAATATTTCTGACCAAATTGTGTAATCGATCGGGGACGGGGAACCAGTTCTGGCATCCTCGGTTACGTACATCCATCCATATTCGCGATTAAACCGGTCGAGGAGCCTCAGTGCAGCGGCTGAAAAGCTCTCGGGGTCGGTAGTGAGGTTGTAACCTGCCGCGATGAGCGTAGCTGCGGGTGAAAGGTCATTGAGGATTGGAAGACGAGGACCGCAGGTGGAAAACGTCTCATGGTCTTCGTTTTGGATGCTCCCGTCCGTTCCCACCAAGTAACCAAGTTCAGCGATTGCGGTTGGGCTACTGCAAAGCAAGGCAGCAACGCCGGTCATCCCGGTTCCGCAAAATCCATCGAATATCAGGTCCCCAGGCTCTGTGTAGTGCAGGATGTACCTCATGATCGCTTTATGAGGAACCTTAGTGTGATATGAGTGGGCGTTGTAGATCGGGTCGTTCTTCCCTTCCGATACGTCCGTTGCAAATGGTTCCCGGCTGTATGGCGTGTTGGCGTCGTAATCTTTCCCATGATGCCTGATGAAATCTTCGACAAACGGATTGGGGCAAGCGGTGTAGTACGGTGGATCTGAGAGGCGGAGGACATCTTCGTCAGATCCTACGGGGAATCCCTCAATTTGCTTAAAATCAGGTTGCTTTAGTCTCTCGCGCAGAATCTCAAGAAAGTGTTCACGGCGAGCGTTGTCGTTCCGAAAAGTTTGTCCAAAGCAATTAACCGCTTTATTGGCGCGTTCTTCGACCTCTTCCTCGACAGACTTCTCAAATATGTCAACCTGACCCGAGGGATCCCGGAAGAGGCGGCGACTTGACCCGCTAGTCTTTGTGTTCTTGGGGCTCATGTCGTCTCAAGACGAGGCGAGTCGGGCGAGTGAGGCTTTAAAATCATTCAAGTATTACCCGTACTTTCTTGAGGTCCTTGCCCTTCGAGATCTCTTCGAGATATTCATCAAATCGTTTCTTGAGTTCCGGGACGGTGGCAGGAGAACCACCAGTCAACAGAGCAGATCGAAGGCTGTCTGCTGTGATTGTAAGTTTTATCAAAGCAGATAACGCTTCTTGTAATGCTCCTACAAAGTCGTGATTCAGGTCGTTTGGGAGCTCCTTCGACTTCAGGAAGCCTTCGATGATTTTTCGGGCTGGGGCCTTCAACAGGGCCAGATTCTTATGAGTGGCGGGATCTTCAAGATTACTGAGAATGGTCTTCGTCCAGGCTTCATGCAACTGGCCAAGTTGATTCTCCAGGTCCTTTAAGATGGGGGCCGCGGACTTGCCGTCGGGTTCCGTGACCAGTCGAAAGTTGCAGTGAGGGCAAACAGGCGAGGCATCTAATTCTTGCTTGGTGAGTGCAAAACAGGTCTGCAAACCGGTCAGACGGTTCTGGAATTCAGTGAGCTGCTGCCGAGGCATTAGTTCAATCGCGGAAAGTCTCTGCAGTTGTGTAAGGCGCGCGTCCTTTAACAGTTGCGCTCTGTACTTGTCGTCTTTTGAACTTAGGCGCACGCGAGAGTGGGTAGCCGTGTACAATTCGATGTAACTCTTTTTCAATTCGGTTAGCTTTTGGAGACACTCTTGGCGGAAAGATGGTGAGCTGAGCTTTCCGGCGTTCAGCATCTCGCCGAGTATTTCATGGCGTACGCCCTGAGCCTTCTTCACCCACTGGTGGTCGCTTGGAAGGGATGTCTCGGCGATTGCCAAATACGAAGCGAGCGGACTCAGCTCGCCTACTAGTGCTTGTATTCCCTCAATCTCCGCAACAGCAAGGATTCCGTCACGCTTGGAGGCGACCTCTTGGGTCTCATAGCGAAAGTTCTTGAGTTGATTCGCGCTCGAAAAAGCCTGCAAAGACTCCAAGAAATGCTTGGTTTCTTCCATCCGCTTTCGTAGTTCCTCAATGTGCTCCTGCGCCAGAACATTCCGTGCCCACAGCTTTAACCCATTTTGCAGATGTTCGTGGGCGGCAACGATTCGATTGATGAGTGCCTTCGACTCAGTTGCAAGGGTTTTGACTGCGCTGCCCGCTTGCTCGCCCCCTTGAGTTAGAGCAAGGGCTAGACCTGGGGCTTGGCCTAAAAGTTCGAAGAGTGTTCGTAAAGCGGGTAGATTCCAATCTTTCGGTCGGTCAACGTGCTTAAATTCCCTCAACTCATCGAGCGGTGTAGCAGCCAACTGAGCCACATTCGTCGCGTCGAATTTTCTGCCTGGAATTGCTAGAACCACGTCACCCGAATGAACTAGGGCAGCCATCACAACAACTAACAATTCAGGCTCAAGCCGAAAACGCTGCGGGGCGAAATATTCGACCCCATGTACGTATTCCAGCAATTCCGTTCGATTGATGACCTGACCATGCCCTTTATTTTTTAGGGCATCCAGGATGGCCACAGCGTATCTAGATTGTGAAGGATCGAGGCGTTCTCCATCCAATAATAGGAGAGCATCCAAGACAGCCGTCGCTTGCTTCGTGCGGGGGCCACCGGCAATAGCCTTGAGCGAGTCCAATGTGGCCTGCTCACGATTCGAGCCGGTAATTAGGAGGGAAAAAGTCGGATACTCCGGGGCCAGTTCCTCAAAATGGGTTGACAAGCAGACCGACCCAACAACGTTAACGACATCACGGACGTTGAGCCGTCCCCCGTTTCCTAGTGGTCTGCCTTTCAACCAACCAAGTAGCGGTTTGACCTTTCCTTGATGAGTCACCTCGAAGGCATTGGCCATGTGATCTTGGAGCCATTTGACGAGCTCACGCAAGAAACCATTCGCTTTCTTCTCGTATGTGTCTTTGGCGCTCCCGGATGAAGTAGATGATAGATTAAGGGCTGCTGCATAATTCTTCAGTGCCAAGTCAAAGTGTTCGTCTTTGTCCTTGAGACGGAAGAACACCTCATCGCTCTTCCTCTCATCTTGATATCGCGGCGGATCAAAAGGCTGAATAAAATACAGATAGAAGTCTCGTGGAGGGACGGCCGTAGATCTTTCATTCGGTGCTCCGAAGAATAAGTATCCTTTCCTCGAGACCTTGCGTTCTACCCATTCCAGTTCATGCTCCCATATTTGATATCCACTGACGTATGTCTGGTCCGTGCACTCCATCACCCGTTTGAGTGCCTCATAGTAGTAGCGGTCAAGCTGCGTGGCATCAAGGGTCTCGGAACGCTTTTGAATTAATGCATCATAGTCTTCGGTCTTTTTGAGGTCTAAATAGAATTGGCCGTTTTCTGAATTATTTGAGATGAACTGGCCACTGACTGTGCTCTTGATTCGCTGGAGGACATTCTCAACGTGAGTAAGCAGGTCGGCGGCACTATCGCCACCCATCGCGGCAACTTCCTGTTGAAACAAGCACAGGGAATCCCTCAGCTCTGCAGCTGTGGCACCAATCGGTGCGAAAATGTCTCCGGTAGTCAGGCGGTGAACTGATAATCCCTGAATGATTCGAACAGCCATCGGCTTGAACGGTTTGGGGTTGAACGCAGCTTCGATCCGAGACTCAAGAATCTGGTTGCAGTCAATAACCGCTCGAATATCAGGCACAGCGCGGAAGGAAGGATTTTCGCGCAAAGTAGTCCAATAACTGTCGTAAGCAATAAGACCTGGCTCGTTGACTGGGAGGTTCTCATTGAGTCGCTTACGCATCGCAATTGAGAGGCTCTTGAGAACTTCTCGCTTTTCCACGACGGTGACACGCTCGAACGTATCGATATAATCTGGGTGAACAGGAAATAGGCGAACGAAGTCGTCAAGCCTTTCATTCATGTCCCCGTAATATTTGGTGAACGGCAGCAGGTAATCTCTAATCGTATGTTGCTGCTCCATCGTTTTTCGCAACAACCGTTCCGCAACGACGTATTTAATGTCGTTTCGAGCGATCAGGATCTGTTCGAAGCGGTCCTTGACGCGCCTCAAGCTCTCGGAAACGAACGAGAAGCGTGGACTGTCAAATATTGCTTCCTGGACACCTGCAATAAACCTGAAACGTAGGTCTTTGGATACTTCCCCAATCTCGCGGAGAAAACTCAAGTCGAGAACGATTTCCTGATCTTTTCTGCTTCGGAGATAATCCAAAAGTTCGTCAACAACAATTAACAGTCCGTGGTCCGGGAATTTTTCATGAAAACGAGCCATCATCTCTTCGAAGGCTCTCTTGTTGTTCGGGACGGCGCTGATCAAAGGAAACGTATATTGGATGTCTAATTTAGCTAGGTGTTCTTCGATTTCGGCGGTCAGGATGTCGCGAAGCGACATTGTCACTGCGCCGATCTCAACTCGAATGACTTTGAATTTGCCGGCAATACGCTGTGCGGCCCTCGCGACAGACTCGTTGGTTAGCAGAAGGAGTGTGTTCGCATTCTCCGCTATGGCCGAAAGGACTGCCATCAGATGTGATTTGCCTGTGCCGTAATTGCCGACGATCATCAATCCCTTATTGTCGGCGGGACTGTCGAATTGGAGGTCAGGAATGACCAAAGAGACGATCTTCTCGGCCATTTCTTCAGAAATTACATAGGTCGAAACGAGCTGCTTCGCGGCCTCGGTCTGATCCGCGTTACGGAGCTGAACCACACTCTCGATGGGTTCGAAATGTACGAGCTCGCCGTATTTCATGCTTCTTCGTCCCAGCCGCAGTTTGATCCGGTACCGTGCGCATTGGCAGCGACGAGCAGCAAGTCACGGACCGGGTATCGCCGGTATTCAGGGTGGTTCGGGAGAGCGTGAGTCAAGTCCTGCCCCTCAATCGCTCCAAACCAACTGGCGACGATCGTTCGATTCCGGGAAAGGCCCTGCAACAAACGTAACGGGTCTTGATGGAGCGTGGTTGCAAACAGAATTTCTGTATTGTCCAAGATCAAGAGCTGTTCCTTATGCAAGGAAACAATTTGGTCGAGCAACTTCGGTAACTGGAGAATTCGCTGACGCTCGTTCAAGTCTAAGAGCGCTCGAGATAATTCCTCACCGATATTGATGATGGGCTGTGCCCCGGCCGCGGCGAACTCACGTAAGGACGCTGTCTTTCCGCTTCCAGCCAATCCGACTATCAGGAGCAAGCGACTGTAAAGCTCACAAACTCCAAGCAGTTGTTGGCGTATTTCTTGGACTATTCTGTCGTTTTTCATTCCCGCGTAAACGAGAATCAAGGTCCGTGCGCCTTGTAGGGCGGTCAAGCTGTGCGCCGACCCAGGAGATGAGGCACAACCCCATCGGCGATGGCTCCCCGTTTACGTCCTCGATTGAGCATCCTATCATACAGGTTGCCTACCGTCCGGCGCGTTAGGCGAACGTGCGCCGAGTCCGCCTTGCGAATAGTTGTGCTCTGCCCGCAAGACTCGTAGCCGGCCCTGGACTCTTCACTGTGTTGAACCTGCGCTGAATTTAGGCGCAACTTGGGCGCAAAACTCCCCCTCTACGCTATGAAATCAGAGTTCGTCGGCGAGTAACGCCAACGGATTCAACGGGACTTATGGTAGGGGCGGTGGGGATCGAACCCGCGACCCTTGTGGGCTCCGTCCAACATTCGGTGCCCCACTCGGCCCGCCTTTGATTTGATTCTTGGAAGAACTCGACGATCCAAAGAGGCTCTCCGTGCATAGGCGGGCGTCAGGGCCGATTCCTACTTGAAGTACATTTCGACCGTTGCGTTCGCCAAGTCTTCCGGCCTTGACGCATCTTGTCGAGGACGGCTTGTTGTACAATCCTAAGCGGAGGAGGACGATGGACGCAGTGATGAGGTTGCTTGTAAAAGAAGAGAAGAAATGGCTTGGCTTGAAGGATAAGGCCGCGAGCCGTCTAATGAGCCTGCGAGCGGCAATCAACGCGATGGCGAACGGTAATAGATCGGTTGGTGCCAGGGTGAGCAAGCTGAAGGGCAAGCCGCTATCGGCGGCACACAAGCGCGCAATCAAGGCGGGATGGGCGAAGCGTAGGAAGGCGAAGGCGTAGTATGCCCAGTGTGGATACCCGGCCCCCAGGAATTTTGGAGGCGCGGGAGGGATTCGAACCCTCGCATGATGGTTTTGCAGACCATTCCCTTAGGCCACTTGGGTACCGCGCCTCTGTTGCTGTGCCCAAAATCTATGCCCAATTCTATGCCCAACGCGCCTCTTTAGCACCTATTTACACCCAATCAGGCTTTCCTAACCCATTGAAACCACGTAGCGGCTGGGTTTAAGAGGGGATTTGCAGACCTCTCCCTT
>Ga0137399_10000829_pt1 | contig 13303 bp, 10 predicted proteins | sample czorhiz316metaG_FD_104810 | JGI IMG/M metagenome (GOLD analysis project Ga0137399, IMG submission 104810) | Vadose zone soil microbial communities from Angelo Coast Range Reserve, California, USA - czorhiz3.16 metaG | ecosystem: Environmental > Terrestrial > Soil > Vadose zone | place: USA...
AACCTCGCCGGGAGACTTCGCCAGCTGGAAGAAGGCGATCCCTCCGCCGCCGCCGGGGAAGGTCCGCAGGTCCTGCGCATGGGCGATCTCGCCGGGCCCGGGCACGCGTGGCACCCGGCCCAGCGTGACGTGCTCGACATGCCCGATGACCGCGACTCGCATCCGTCGATACACGTATCAACTCGAGGCGGTGGCCGCGACCCTTCCCGCCCGCTGCGCACCCGCGGTACAAAGGAGCGGGGTCTTCATGAAAGCCGGCCTGGTGGGGTTTCCGCTCGCGGGCAAGACCACGCTGTTCAACGCCATCACCACGCTGCACAAGTCCGGCGACTCGCACGTCCACCTCGGGGCCATCAAGGTGCCGGACGGGCGGGTCGATCGGCTGGCCGCGCTCTACCGGCCCCGCAAGGTGACCTACGCGGAGGTGCGCTTCGTCGACCTCCCCGGGCCCCGAGGCAAGGGGATGGACGCCGACTCCCTGCGGGCGCTCGCCGACGTGGATGCGCTCTGCCTGGTCCTGCGAGGCTTCGCCGGCATGGATGCCGCGGCGCCGGAACCCCTGCACGAGGCGCGCGAGTTCGACGCCGAGCTGGTGCTGCACGACCTCGGAGTCGTGGAGCGCAGGCTCGACAGGCTGCGCAAGGAGCACGCCGGCAAGACCGGCAGCGAATGGCACGAGCTGTCGAATGTCCTCGGGCACCTCGAGGCGGGGCAGCCGCTGCGCACCCTGCGCTGGTCCGAGGCCGAGCAGCGCGAGATGGCGCACTTCGGCTTCCTCTCGCGCCGCCCCATGCTGGTGGTGCTCAACGTGACCGAGGCCGACGCGGCCAGCCCGCTCCCTCCCGAGCTGGAGACCGAGATCCGCGCTCGCGGGGCCGAAGGGCTGGCGCTCAGCGCGGAGGTCGAGTCGGAGATCGCGGACCTGGACCCGTCCGAGCAGCCGGCCTTCCTGGAGTCGATCGGGCTGCGCGAGTCGGCGCGCGAGCGCTTCATCCGCGCCGCCTACCACCTGCTCGACCTCGCCTCGTTCTTCACCGTGGGCGAGGACGAGGTGCGAGCCTGGACCATCCACCGCGGCGACCGGGCGCCGCGGGCCGCGGGCCGGATCCACTCCGACCTGGAGCGCGGCTTCATCCGCGCCGAGGTGGTGCACTACGAGGACTTCATGGCGGCCGGCGGCGAGGCCAAGGCGCGCGAGCGCGGCCGGATGCGGCTGGAAGGCAAGGAGTACGTGGTGCGGGACGGGGACATCCTGCACGTCCGCGCAGCTGTGTAAGCAGGCGGACGCTGGGCAGGAGCGCCTGGCAGTTCCACGGGCGCCCGTTGTAGCCTGGGCTCGTGCGTCCCCTTCGCCGATGGGCCGCGGCCCTCCTGCTTTGCGCTCCGCTCGCTGCTCGCGCCGGCTTCCGCTGTCCGGCCAAAGGCGGCGCCGAATGGCGCGAATACCGGAGCAAGCACTTCGTGGTGGACACGGATGCGTCTCGATTCAAGGTCGAGTTGCTCGTCGCACAGCTGGAGAGGATGCACGCGCTCGAGCTGCAGGCGCTCTTCTGGGAGCAGGTGGAGATCCCCGGGCGCGTCCGCGTCCTCGCCTTTGCGGATCCGAATTTTTTCACGGAGCTGGCAGGGACGTACGTCGGCGCTTTCTATAGACGCTCGTGGATGCGGGAGCCCATGATCGCGTTGCCCATCGTCGGGCTCGAGGCGCAGCCGGAGGCGGTCGCGCACGAAATCGCCCATCACCTCTCCCGCTTCCAGTTTCCCTGGCAGCCTGCGTGGTTCAGCGAAGGCCTGGCGGAGTTCGTACAGACGATCGCGAGCAGGAGCGCGCCGGTCATGCCGGCCGTGGGGAGCCACGTCATCCGGAGCACTCCCGATCAAGGCGGCGCGGTCGGCAGCACGCCGGCGGAGATGGTGACCGCGCTCCAAGGAGCGCCGCGCGTCCGAGCTCAGGAGCTGCTGCAGTGGGACGGGCGCATCGACTCCTACACGGGCGCGTACCATCTCTACAGCTGGCTCCTGTACCACTGGCTCTGGAACAATCGGTCGAAGCAATTCACCGCATTCCAGCAGCGCCTTTCGAACGGCGAAGATCCTGCCGCCGCGCTGCGTGCCGAGCTTGCCGAGCTCGACCCCGGGAACTCCGCCGCGCTGGCGAAGGTCGACGACGCTCTCGAGTCGTACCGTCATTCGGGGCGCGTGGCATCGTACCGCGTGAACGCGAACGTCGACGCGAGCTTCGCCGAGGCCTCGCCTCTTTCCTCGGCCGATGTGCACGTGCTGCTGCTGGACGCGGGATACCATTCGAACGCGAAGGACCTGCTGGCCGACGTCGACGAGGCGCTCCGTGAAGACGCCATGCAACCGGTCGCCATCGTGTCCAAGTCGGCGAACGACGAATCGTCGCCGATCGCTGCACTGCAGGGGGTAGTGGCCGCGCGTCCCGGAGACTGGCGCGCCTGGCTGCTGCTCGGCAACGCGCTCGGCGAGGCGTCCAAGGAGCAGAAAGAGGCTGCGTACCGGAAGGCGGTGGCCTTGAACCCGGACAGCGCCTGGGGGCACAACCAGCTCGCCCGCCACCTGGTCACCCATGGGCGCGCGAAGGAAGCGCTGCCAATCGCCAATCGAGCGCTGGATCTCGGTCCGTCGGATCCGAGCTCGATCGACACGCTCGCCACGGTCGCGGCCGAGTTGGGGAAGTGCAGTGAGGCCCTGGTCCTCGAGCGGCGCGCCGTCGCCGTCGCCGTGGCGGATCTGAAGGGGCCGGGCGCGCAGATCTTCCAGAAGCGTCTCGCTACATTGGAGGCGCGCTGCGGAACCGCCGCGCCCGCCGCGGCGAGCGTCAACCCGGCGCGAGCGCCCTGAGAGCTCCCTCGGGGCGGATGCGCCGGCGGCGCCGGCGGCGTACAACCCTGCCATGGCGCCGCGCGTGCTGGTCGTCGACGACGAGAAGAACATCCGCCGCACGCTCGCGCTCTGCCTGGAAGGTCTCGGCTGCGCGGTGACCGAGGCGGGCACCGCGGAGGCGGCGCTGGACGCCCTTTCTCGCGCGCCGCACGACCTCGCCTTTCTCGATCTGCGCCTCGGCGCCGGGAACGGTCTCGACCTGCTGCCCAGGCTGCTGGCGGAGAGGCCGGGGCTGGACGTGGTGATCATCACCGCGTACGCGACCTTCGACACCGCCGTCGAGGCGATCCGCCGCGGGGCGCGCGACTACCTGCCCAAGCCGTTCACGCCGGCCCAGGTCCGCCACGTCCTTGAGCAATCCGAAGGGCGACGCGGCCTCCAGCGCAAGCTGCAGGACCTGCAGGGCCTGCTCGCCGACGCGGCGCCCGAGGTGGACCTGGCCTCCGCGAGCGCGCCGATGCGCGCCGTGGTCGAGGTGCTGGAGAAGGCCGCCGCGCACGACGTGCCGGTGCTGCTCCGCGGGGAGAGCGGCACCGGAAAGAGCGTCCTGGCGCGCGCGCTGCACGGCTGGAGCGGGCGCAAGGAACGGCCGTTCGCGGTGGTGAGCTGCCCCACCCTCACCGAAGAGCTGCTCGCGAGCGAGCTGTTCGGGCACGCGCACGGCGCTTTCACCGGAGCAGTCCGCGATCAGCCCGGCCGGGTGGAGGCCGCCGAAGGCGGGACGCTCTTCCTCGACGAGGTGGGTGAGATCCCCCCCGCCCTGCAGGCGAAGCTGTTGCGCTTCCTGCAGGACAGGCAATTCGAGCGCGTGGGCGAGACGCGCACCCGGACCGCCGACGTGCGCGTGGTGGCCGCGACCAATCGCGACCTCGATGCCGACGTGAAGACAGGACGCTTCCGGGAGGACCTGCTCTTCCGCCTGAACGTGGTCGAGGTCACGGTTCCGCCGCTGCGCCAGCGGGCGGACGAGATCCTGCCGCTGGCGCGCCGCTTCCTGGGCTTCTTCGCCCGCGCGGCGCGGCGGCCGACTCCGGAGCTCTCACCCGAGGCAGGCAAGGCCCTGCTCGCGTACTCGTGGCCAGGCAACGTGCGCGAGCTGCGCAACGCGATCGAGCGGGCGGTGATCCTCTCCAGCGGCCAGGTGCTGGCCCCGCAGGCGTTCCCCGAGCGGATCGCGGCCCATGCGTCGGCAGCGCCGCTGCTGGGCGGCGACTACACGGTGGAGGAGGTCGAGCGCGAGCACATCCTCCGCGTGCTCTTGCGGCACCCGGTGCAGGAGGAGGCCGCGCGCGTGCTGGGCATCGACGCCAGCACCCTGTGGCGCAGGCGGAAGAAATACGAAGGCTGAGGACACGGATCGCGGAGCACGCGGTGCGATCTGTTTGTCTCTACCCGGTGAGGCGGGGCGGAGCGGTGGAGGCGGCGCCCGGGACGGGAAGGGTGAACCAGAAGCGGGCGCCGCGCCCCGGCTCGCCGTCGGCGCCCATGTCGCCGCCGTGGGCGCGCACGATCTCGCGCGAGATGTAGAGCCCCAGGCCGATCCCTTCGCCCTTGGTTCCGGGGATGCGGAAGAACTTCTCGAAGACGCGCTCCCGGTACTCGGGAGGGATCCCCGACCCCTGGTCGGCCACCTCGAACCGCACCTTCCCGCCCTCCGCCTCGGCGCGCAGCACGACCCGGCCGCCGGGCGGGCTGTGGCGGACTGCGTTGGAGAGGAGGTTGTCGAAGACCAGCGCCACGCGCTCGGGGTCCGCGAGCACCGGCAGGACGGGCTCGGCGATGTCGGCCAGGAGCGATACGCCGGCCTCGCGCGCGCTCGCCTCGCGCGCCGCCGCGGCCCCTTCGACCAGCGCCTTCGACGAGATCGGCGTAGGCGACACCTCCACCTTGCCCGCCTGGATGCGCGACAAGTCGAGCAGATCGTCGACGATTCCTTGCAGCCGCTCGCAATCCTCGCGCGCCGCGTAGAGGAGGTCGGCCTGTTTCTCGGTGAGCGGCCCGACCGTCCCCTCCACCAGGATGTGGATGGCCATGCGCAGCGAGGTCAGCGGGGTGCGGAACTCGTGCGCCACCGTCGCCACCAGGTCGTTCTTCAGCTCGTCGAACCGGAGCAGGCGCGTCACGTCCTGCAACACGATCGTCGCGCCGACCACCGCGCCCTGCTCCGAGTAGAGCGGGGTGGCGCGCGGAAGCAGGCGCCGCTCCGCGCCAGAGGTGAGCACGCGCAGCGCGTCGTCGAGGCCCCGCGGCACGTACGCGCCCCTGCCGCCGACCACGTGCTGCCGGACGCGCTCGATCGCCTCGCGCACGTCGGGCTGCACGCGGGCGAGCGGATCCGCCCCGGCGCCGATCTGCAGCAGCGTCTCCGCGCTTTGGTTCACGTTGAGGATCCGCCCGTCCACCCCGAGCACGACCACGGGGTCGGGCAGGCTGTCGATGGCGGCCTGGGAGGCCTGCTGCGCCTGGAGCAGCTCTCCCAGCGAGCTGGAGCGGTACTCGCGCAGCCGGTCGGCCATGGTGTCCAGCTCGCGCCCGACCTGCGCCAGCTCGTCGTTCCCCTCGATGCGCGCCCGCGCGTCGAGGTCGCCCTCGCCAATGCGCCGCACCGCCATGCTCAGGCGCGAGAGGGGCCGCAGCGAGCGCGCGGTGAGCGAGGCCGAGGCGAAGAGGCCCACCGCAAGCGCGGCGAGCGTCGCCAGGACCACGAGGGAGCGGCTGGTCTCGGCCGCGCGCCGCGCCTGGTCGCTCTTGCGCACCATCGCGTCCTGGTTGATCGCGAGGATGCGGTCGGCGGCGCGCTTCACCCGCAGGAAGCCGGGTTCCAGGACGGCGGAGTACCGCTCGCGCAACGCGGCCGGGTCCTGGAGCCTCTGGGTGGCGCGAAAGTCCTCCAGGTACCTCGTCCACTCGCCGCGCAGCGCCTGGGTGGCGTCGGCCTCGCCCGGCTCGGTGATGTTCCGCTCCTGCACGCCCAGCTCGTCCTCGAACGCATTGATGTTCGGAGCTGCCTGCGCCTCGGAGTCGTCCAGGCGGCCCAGCGCGCGGTAGACCGGTGCGCGGTCGACCCGCTCCAGCGCCTCCTTCATGCGCTCCGCCGCGAGCACGCTGCGGTAGTTGTGCTGCAGGATGAGCTGCGAGCTGCGCCCCAGGTCGCCGAGCGTGCGCAGCGAGACGATGCCGAGAAGCGTCAGCACCAGCGCGAGCGGCGCCTGGGAGAGGAGCAGCTTGGTCCGGAGCGTCACCGCTCGTCCTCGAAGGCGACCACGTGCAGGTCGGCATCGCGCACCTCCCGGAGCAGCGTGACGGGCACCGAGCTGAACAGCACCTGTTTCCACCAGGGCTGCAACGAGCGCCCGACGATGACGTTCGCCACGCCGTGGGTACGCGCGAAATCGAGGATCGCCTGCGCAGGGTCCGTCGATTTGAGGCGCACCACCTCCGCGCCCAGCTCCTTGGCCTTCTCGATGTTCTGCAGAAGGTGGCGCTGCGCCTCGGAGTCGATCAGGTGGGGCGCCTCCTGCGGCGTCTCGACGTACACCACGAACCAGTCGGTGTTGAGGCGCCCCGCCATACGCGAGCCCCGCGAGAGCAGCGTCTTGGCGCGCGGCGGATTCGAGGCCAGGCACACCATGACCCGCCCCGAGGTGTTCCCCTTCTGCTCCGGCGCTGCGCGGGCCCCCGCGCGGTCGAGGCTCTCTGCCACCTCGCGCAACGCCAGCTCGCGCAGTGTGGCCAGGTTCGCGTCCTTGAAGAAGTTCTCCAGCGCCCAGGAGATTTTCTCGGGCGCGTAGATCTTTCCCTGCTGCAGGCGCTCCTGCAGGTCCTCGACCGCGAGATCGAGGTTCACGACCTGGTCGGCCTGCTTGAGGAAGCTGTCCGGCACCGTCTCGCGCACCGAGACGCCGGTGACGCGCTCGATCAGCCCGTTCAGCGACTCGAGGTGCTGCACGTTGAGCGCGCCGAGCACGTTGATTCCCGCGTCGAGCAGCGCCAGCACGTCCTGCCAGCGCTTGCGGTTGACGGACCCGGGGACGTTGGTGTGCGGGATCTCGTCGACGACCGCGATCTGGGGCCTGCGCCGCACCACCGCGTCGACGTCCATCTCCTCGATCGGCACGCCGCGATACTCGATGCGATTGCGCGGCACCACCTCGAGGCCCTCGACGAGCGCGGCCGTCTCGGCGCGCCCATGCGTCTCGATGTACGCGACCACCACGTCGACGCCCCGGCGGCGCAGGTCGTGCGCTTCCTGCAGCATGCGGTACGTCTTGCCCACCCCGGCTGCGAAGCCGACATACAGCTTGAGCCGCCCGCGGCGGCCCCGCTCGACCAGCTCGAGAAAGTCTTCCGGGCGGCGGCCCGTCTTCCGCTCGGGAATGCTCATGCCGAAGGCGCGTCCTTCCTTTCGCGCCAACGGATCCCATAAAGGCCGCGCTGGGAAAAGGGCAGAGCGACCTACTCGCGGCGGCTGGCAAGCGGCGGCGGCCGGCCGAAGAGGCGGTCCAGCGCCAGGTTCAGCAGCAGCACGTTCACGCGCGGCTCGCCGAGCACCAAGAGGTCCCTTCCCTCCACATTCGCCTCGATCACCGCGCGCACGCGTTCGGGAGCGACGCCCCTCGCGTGCGCGACGCGCGGAGCTTGCCACAAAGCGGCCTCCGGCGAGAGGTGGGGGTCGAGGCCGCTGGCGGAAGCGGTCACGAGCTCCGCGGGGATCGGGCCTTGCGCGTCCGGGTTCTCCTGCTGCAGCCGCTGGACCTCCTTGACGGCCCGGTCGCGCAGCGCCTTGGAGGTGGGCCCCAGGTTCGAGCCGCCCGACGCGCTCGCGTCGTAGCCCTTCTCGCCCGCGGCGGAGGGGCGCGGCTGCAGGTAGGGCGCCGTGGCGAACGGCTGCGCGATCAGCTCGGACCCGACCACGCGCCCTTGCTCGTCGGTGACGAGGCTGCCGCGCGCCCGGCCTGGAAACAGCGCGAGGGCCACGCCGGTGGTGAGCAGCGGGTACGCGACCCCGGTGAGGACCAGAGTGACCAGGGTGGCGCGGATGGCGACGAGCAGCTCTTTGCGAGGCATGCGGACCTCCTACGCGAGACCGATCGCGGCCAGGGCCAGGTCGATTGCTTTGATGCCGACGAACGGCGCGATCACGCCGCCGACGCCGTAGACGAGCAGCGAGCGGCGCAGCAGCGCCGACGCGCCGAGGGGCCGGTACCGGACGCCCCGCAGCGCCAGCGGGATGAGCAGGATGATGATGATGGCGTTGAAGATGACCGCGGAGAGGATGGCGCTGTAGGGGGAGGCGAGCCGCATCACGTCGAGCGGCTTCAGCTCCGGGAATACTCCGACGAACAACGCCGGAAGGATGGCGAAGTACTTGGCCACGTCGTTCGCGATCGAGAACGTGGTCAAGGTGCCGCGCGTCATGAGGAGCTGCTTGCCGACCTCGACCACCTCGAGCAGCTTGGTCGGGTCGGAATCGAGGTCCACCATGTTGCCGGCTTCCTTCGCGGCCTGCGTCCCTGTGTTCATGGCCACGCCCACGTCGGCCTGCGCAAGGGCAGGGGCGTCGTTCGTTCCGTCGCCAGTCATGGCGACCAGCTTCCCTTTCGCTTGCTCCTCCCGGATGAGGCGCATCTTCGCCTCGGGCGTCGCCTCTGCCAGGTAGTCGTCGACTCCCGATTCCTTGGCGATGGCTGCCGCGGTGCGCGGGTTGTCGCCGGTGATCATCACCGTCCGGATGCCCATCGCGCGGAACCGGGCGAAGCGCTCCGCGATGCCCCCTTTGACCACGTCCTTGAGGTGGATCAGCCCCAGCACCCGGGCGCCGTCGGAAACCGCGAGCGGCGTGCCTCCCGCGTCGCCGATGCGCCAGGCCGCCTGCACCACCTCGTCGGGAGTCTTCCCGCCGCTCCGCTGGACGTGCGCAGCCACCGCGTCCACCGCGCCCTTGCGGATCACCCTGCCGGCCAGGTCGGCGCCGCTCATCCGCGTCTGCGCACTGAAGGCGATGAAGTGGGCGATTCCCTTGGTCTCCCGCCCGCGCAACCCGTACCGCTCCTTGAGCAGCACGACGATGGACCGGCCCTCCGGCGTCTCGTCGGCCAGGCTCGCGAGGTGCGCCGCGTCCGCCAACTCGGCGGCGCTGACCCCTGGGGCAGGGAGGATGTCGGTCGCCAGCCGGTTGCCGAGCGTGATGGTGCCGGTCTTGTCGAGCAGCAGCGTGTCCACGTCGCCGGCCGCCTCGACGGCTCTGCCACTCATGGCCAGCACGTTCTTGCGCAGGAGGCGGTCCATGCCGGCGATGCCGATGGCCGAGAGCAGCCCGCCGATGGTGGTGGGAATCAAGCAGACGAGGAGCGCGACCACGGCCGTTGCTCCCAGCCCGATGCCCGAGTAGAGGCCGAGCGGCACCAGGGTGGCGCAAGCAAAGAGGAAGATGATGGTGAGCCCCGCCAGGAGGATATGGAGCGCGATCTCGTTCGGCGTCTTCTGCCGCGCCGCCCCTTCGACCAGCGCGATCATGCGGTCGAGGAACGACTCGCCCGGGTTGGAAGTGATCCGCACCACGATCCGGTCGGAGAGCACCTTGGTGCCGCCCGTCACCGCCGAGCGATCGCCACCGCTCTCGCGGATGACGGGCGCCGACTCGCCGGTGATGGCCGACTCGTCGACCGAGGCGATGCCCTGGATCACCTCGCCGTCGCCGGGGATGAGCTGGTTCGTCTCGACGACCACCAGGTCGTCCTTCTTCAGCCGCGAGGCGGGAATCATTTCCTCGTTGGCGAGGGGGATGACGTCCTCCGGCGCCGGCCAGGTGCGCACCTTCCGCGCGACCGTCTCCTGGCGCATGCGGCGCAGCGCGTCCGCTTGCGCCTTGCCTCTCCCTTCGGCCACCGCCTCGGCGAAGTTGGCGAAGATCACCGTGAACCAGAGCCAGAGCGAGACGGCGAGCGTGAACCAGCGGGGCGCCGCTCCGGGCGGCGGAGCGGTCAGATCGCGCAGCCAGATGGCCGTGGTCAGCACGCTGCCGATCTCGACCACGAACATGACCGGGTTCTTCGCCACCCGCCGCGGCGCGAGCTTGCGCAGGCTGTCCAGCGCAGCGGACCAGACGATGCCACGGTCGAAGAGCGCCAGCTGTCTTGCTTTGGCGGCCATTTCAGAACAGCCTCCCGGCCCGTCCGGCGAAGTGCTCCACCAGCGGGCCCAGCGAAAGGGCAGGGAAGAACGTCAGCGCGCCGACGATCAACACCACCGCGACGAGCAGCGCGACGAACAGCGCGCCGTTGGTCGGGAAGGTGCCCGGCCCCGCCGGGATGACCTTCTTGTCCACCATCGACCCGGCGATGCCGAGCGCGGGAACGATCATCAGGAACCGCCCGATGAGCATGTCGGCGCCGAGCGCCAGGTTGTAAAAACGCGTGTTCGCGTTCAGCCCGGCGAATGCCGACCCGTTGTTCCCCGCTCCGCTGGAGAACGCGTAGAGGATCTCCGAGAGGCCGTGCGGGCCCGGGTTCGCGATGGAGGAGGTGCCGTACGGGACCACCGACGCCCAGGCGGAGAAGCTCAGGATGATGAGCGGGAAGATGAGCACGTAGAGCATCGCGAGCTTCATCTCGCGGGCCTCGATCTTCTTCCCGAGGTACTCGGGCGTGCGCCCGACCATCAGGCCGGCGATGAAGACGGTCAGCAGGACGAACACCAGCATGCCGTACAGGCCAGCCCCCACCCCGCCGAAGATCACCTCGCCGAGCTGGATGTTGACGAGCGGCACCAGCCCGCCGAGGGGCGTGAAGCTGTCGTGCATCGAGTTCACCGCGCCACAGGAGGCGTCGGTGGTGACGGTCGCGAACAGCGCCGACGCCGCCACCCCGAATCGGGTCTCCTTTCCTTCGGGGTTGGCCGCGCCCTGCTGCAGGCCGGCGATGTTCCGCAGCGCCGGGTTCGCTTGCGCCTCCGAGGCGTACGTGCCGAGCACACCGGCGAAGAACAGCACAGCCATTGCGGCGAGGATGGCCCAGCCCTGCCGCTGGCTCCGGGCCATCCGGCCGTACGTGTAGGTGAGCCCCGCCGGGATGGCGAAGATCGACACCAGCTGCACGAAATTGGTCAGCGGCGTCGGGTTCTCGAACGGGTGCGCGCTGTTCGCGTTGAAGAACCCGCCGCCGTTGGTGCCCAGCATCTTGATCGCCTCCTGCGAGGCGGTGGGTCCCATGGCGAGCACCTGCTTGGCGCCCTCGAGCGTGATCAGCTCCCGGTAGGGCGACAGGTTCTGCAACACGCCCTGAGAGGCCAGGAACAGCGCGTAAACGAACGAGATCGGCAGCAGGACGTAGACCGTGGCGCGCACCAGGTCGACCCAGAAGTTGCCGATGGTCTTGCCGCCGGCGGTCCCGGCCGTGCGCGTGAATCCGCGCGCGAGCGCCAGCGCGACGGCGATGCCGGCCGCGGCCGAGGTGAAGTTGTGCCAGGCGAGCCCGGCCATCTGGGTCAAGTAGCCCATGGTCGACTCGGGCGTGTACGCCTGCCAGTTCGTGTTGGTTGTGAAGCTCGCCGCGGTATTGAACGCGAGCGCCGGCTCGACCGGCCCGAGGTGCTGCGGGTTGAACGGAAGCAGGTGCTGCAGGCGCTCGATGCCGTACGTGCCGAGCAATCCGAACAGGCTGAAGGCGAGCAGCGAGAAGGCGTACACGGGCCAGGTCTGCTCGCGCGCCGGATCGACGCCGGAGAGGCGGTACAGGATCCGCTCGGCGCGGCCCAGCACGGCGGGGAGCGGCTGCCGAGTCCCTTCGAACACGCGGAACATGTACGCGCCCAGGGGGCGCGTCAGGGCGAGCACCACCAGGGAAAAAAGCGCGATCTGCATCCATCCGATGGCAGTCATGTCAGAACCGTTCCGGCCAGAGCAGCGCGTAGCCGAGGTAGATGGTCAGGAGCACGGCGAGCGCGAGCCCGATCCCGTATTCGAGGCTCACGGCGCACCTCCCAGCCGAGCGCAGAAACGCACGTACGCCCATGAGCCCGCGAAGAACGCGGCGCTGGCCAGCACGAGCAGCAGATCGATCATGCCGCGGTGCAGTGCATCCGCCGTGCCGGAGACGGCTCCGCCGCTTGTGCGGTTCTGGCGACGGTTGCTGCGTGCGCGCCGTGCGAAATGCAAGCCGCGGCGACGCGGATGGTTGCAAGTGGCAGGGTCGGAAGATGGCGACGGCGCTGGAAATCGGACATCGCAGGGCCGATGTCAGGTGAAATGGCGCGGAAAGCATCCGTCTTTTGCGGGACGGAAGTGCCCTCGCTTGCCTGCCGGCGGTCCACTGCTATCTTTGCACGCCAACGAAGGAGCACACCGGTGATGAAAGCGATCGCGATGGCATCCGTGACGGCGTTGATGGCTTGCGCCGGGGGGTCCAAGCAGGCGAAGCCGCAGTCCTCGACGGCGCCCCAGTCCGCCGAGGCCAAGGCGGCGGCGGAGCAGGACAAGAAGGACGAAGCCAAGCTCGTCTGCGTGTGGGAGCGGCCCCCCGGCAGCAACATCCCGGAGAAGGTCTGCCGCTACCCGGAGCAGAGCGAGCAGGAGCGGGACGCGACCGAGCGGACCATCTATTCGCTGCCGCCCGTCGTGCAGACGAACAAGGGATAGCGCGCGGCCGCGGCCTCATCGACCAGCCATCTGCTTTGAAACAACTGCGCTTCCCGGGCGTAAGGGCCCTGCCGCGCTCCAGATCTGCCCGCACGCCTGGAGCGAGGGCGCTCTTCGGCCATCATGGCTCGCTTTTTTCCGGGAGGAGATGATGCGCTACGGGATCGGGCTGCTTCTCGCAGGAGCTCTCCTCGAGGCGGGCGCAGCGCGCGCTTTGACCGTCGACGAGGTCGTCGCTCGCAATCTGCAGGCGCGGGGCGGCGCGGCGAAGCTCGCCGCCGTTCGATCGCTGCGGCTGACGGGGGCAGCCTCGTTCACCTTCGGCGACAACAAGATCGACGCCCGATGGGCGGCCCTGCAGAAGCGCCCCGGGATGGTGCGCACGGAGGTCTCTCTGCAGGGGCTCACCGCCGTGGACGCCTTCGACGGCCGCGACGGCTGGGAGGTGCAACCGTTCTCGGGACGGCGCGATGCGCACCGCACCTCCGCGGACGAGGCCAAGGACCTGCAGCGCAATGCCGAGATCGGCGGCCCCCTCGCGGCTGCCGCCGAGAAGGGGCACCGCATCGAGTACCTCGGCACCGACGACCTCGACGGGACGCCGGCGCACAAGCTGCGGGTCACGCGGAAGGACGGCGACGTGCAGTACGTCTTCCTCGACCCGGACTATTTCCTCGAGATCCGCATCGTGACCGAGAGCAAGGTCCGCGGCGTGGAGCGCATCAACGAGACGGATCTGGGAGCGTACGAGCAGGTCGCGGG
>Ga0137399_10000830_pt1 | contig 13300 bp, 10 predicted proteins | sample czorhiz316metaG_FD_104810 | JGI IMG/M metagenome (GOLD analysis project Ga0137399, IMG submission 104810) | Vadose zone soil microbial communities from Angelo Coast Range Reserve, California, USA - czorhiz3.16 metaG | ecosystem: Environmental > Terrestrial > Soil > Vadose zone | place: USA...
GGTGGAGAGGGCCGTGTCGACGACCTGGACCACTCCAGCCGCGGTCATCACGTAGAGCCATTTGCCGTCTGGCGTGACAGCAACCGCCGACGGCGTGTGTCCGACAGGAATCGTCGCGGTAACGGCATCAGAGGACGTGTCGATTACAGAAATGGAGTCGGCACCTCCGTTTGTCACATAGGCGCGCGTACCGTCCCGGGTCACCGCCACTCGTAGGGGACCTATGCCGACGGGAATCGTTCCTGCCACCGTGCCGGTGGCCGTATCGATCACCGTGACGAGGTTCGCGCTTGTGTGGGCCACGTAGGCCTTCGTTTGCGCCTCGGTCAGGGTTGCGCCCGCCAGAAAAAATAGCGGAAGTAATGCCAGCGCGCTGAAGTTGCATGTACGGGGTAGGCGTCCATGTCGCACCTTCACGTAGTACCTCCTCTTCGTAGGGGGGAGCATCGAAAGGAACCATAAGGCAAACCGTCGGCCAACGAGATCGATGATCGCGACCGCTCGTCGACAAGACATATGACGTGAATCTTCTACCCGCAGAACACGCGAGTTGCGTTATCTCGACGCCTTCGAGCGAGCTGCGCGAAAGCTGGACGCCCGGTGGCTGGCGCCTACGAGATGCGAAAGCCGGTTCGGAAAGAGAAAAGCAGTCGAGGCGAACGACGTATCTCGGCCGGTCGGTTTTGGCTAGAGCCCAACGCTATAGAGGAAGGAGCTCGACGGGTCACTGATTCACCAAGTTCTGAATGAAGAATTCCATCATCCGATCCTGGTTCACTCCGCTGTGGCCGCGGTCGGGACCGACCTGGAGCTCGAAGCTCCTGCCGGCGTCCTGCAGCGCCTTGACCAATTGCAGCGTGTTCGAGGGATGGACGTTGTTGTCGGCGGTGCCGTAGTAGAGGAGCAGACGGCCCTTGAGATCTTTCGAGTACGTCATCGCGCTGCCGGCGTCGTAGCCCGCCTTGTTCTCCTGCGGCATCCACATATACCGCTCGGTGTAGATCGTGTCGTACTGCCGCCAGTCGGTGGCCGGCGACGAAGCGGAAGCGGCCGCGAAGACCTCCGGATGGCGGAGCAGCTCCATCAGCGACGAGTAGCCGCCGTACGAGCTGCCGAAGATGCCGACGCGCGTCCTGTCGAAGTAGGGACGACTCCACAGCGCCTTCACGCCCCCGGCCATGTCGTCCATCTCCGTCTGACCGAGCTTCATGTAGACGGCGTCGAGCGTCCGCTTGCCCAGACCGGGAATCGCGCGCGAGTCGAGGTTCAGCACCAGGAATCCGTACTCGGTCAGCGCCGACGGCGTGACGAACGTTTCGCGCGCGGTATTGCTCGTGAACTCAGGCCCGCCGTAGACGGTGACGAGCGCCGGATACGTCTTCGCCGGATCGAACGTCGAGGGAAACTGAATCAGCCCGCGGAGCGTCGTCGTGCCATCTGACGCCTTGTAGGTGAACATCTCGGTCTTCTTCAGCCCAAGCTCGTCGAACTTCGTCAGGTCGGATGAGGCGAGCTCCGCAATCGTCGTCCCGTTGCGCGCATCGACGACGCGGGTGGATGCGGGCGTGTCGTGCGTCTGATAGACGTCGACGAAGAGCGTGCTGTCCGGCGAGATGCCGCACGGCGCCGTCGTCGTCGGGTTGCCAAATCGTCCACGGACGCCGGCGATGCAGCCGCCGACGGCGTGATGAAACGCGGGATCGGTCAGCCGTCGATCGCCTTTGCCGTCGAGACCGACGCGATGGAGCTGCAGCTTCAACACGTTGTCGCCGTCGCGCGCGGTGTAGAAGACGACGCCGGCCTGCTCGTCGATCTTGATGAGCGTGCCCGACTCGAACGCCGTGTGCGTCGTGAGCGGCGCAATCAGCTTGCCGTTCAGATCGTAGAGATAGAAGTTGTTCCAGCCGGTGCGCTGCGATTCCCAGATGAATCGCCGGCCGTCTTTCAGAAACACGACCCGCGGATCCTCGTTCAACCAGCCAGTCGGCCATTCCTCGCGCAGCACGACGCGGCATGCGCCTGTGGACGGATTCGCGGCGGTGAGCTCCATGACGTTCTGTCGCCGGTTGGTGCGGAGGAAGAGCAGCTCGCGGCCGTCAGGCGACCACATCACGCGGTAGACATAGTGACCGACAACGGCGTTGTCGAACGGTTTGCCGTCGCGGACGTCGATCTTCGTCGACTGTTTGGTCGTCACGTCGTAGACGAACAGATCGACGATCGGATTCTGGACGCCGGCTTTCGGGTACGCTTCGGTATCGACCGTCGTCTGCAGTTGCGTCTGGTTCAGCGTGAGATAGAAATCCGGCACGTCCTTCTCGTCGAAGCGGTAGTAGGCGAGCTTCGTGCTGTCGGGCGACCACCACATCGCGGTTACCTGCTCGAGCTCTTCACCATAAACCCACGAGGCCGTTCCGTACTTCACGCGACTCGCCGCGCTGCCATCGGTGGTCATCGCGCGCTCGTTCGAGCCGTCTGCGGCGCTCAGATAAATGTTGCGGTCGCGATGCACCGCTTTCAGCACGCCATCGGGCGACACGGTCGTCGTGTACTGACGACCGCGATCCGGCGTTTCACCTCCTGGCTGTCCCGCCTTTCCCGCCCCTCCTGTCTGGCCGTCCGCCTCAGCGGCGTGCCGAGTTGCGACGTCCCAACGGTATCGCTTGCCGTCCCTGGTGTATTCGAGCGCCTTGCCGTCGCCCGTCCACGTCGCCGAGAGCGCGCCGGACTTCACTGCCGTCGGTATCTCCCGGGCCATCCGCTGGTACTGCGTATAGCCGGGCATCGTCTTCAAACGGTCCTGCGCGACGCCTCCGACGCCGTAGACCATCAGCACAGCCGCGACCCCAATCAATTTCCGCATTCTTTCACTATAGATGGAGGCGAGCCGCGTCGCCTCGCGCGACCGAAAGGCCAACATGATTACCGGAGACGGTCCGTCTACTCGAGAAAGAGGACGAGAGGTTACTGGCGTGGGGTGCGCGACCGCTATGCCCGTGTGATCTTCCACCTGCATGTCGAGCATACGCCCCCGTCTCTCGATCGGGCAGTGGACGCCTCCCGTGACTTGATCGATCTCGATATCGGGCACGGCGCGAGCTACTACCTGACGTATCACCGGTGGCGCGCGCACGGATCAGCTGCAGCGCTGTTATGCCTAAATGCGCGAGTTTCTGCGGCTGAAACGACAGCACGATCCGGATGAGGCGCTTCAGAGCCACTGAGATCGCCACGGTCGCGCGATGCGCAGTTGACCTGGTGTACGCCTTGCTGTCATCGCCTCGACGGTCCACTTGTGCGTAGTGTCTGGCGACACGGCACCTCGACCGTTGAAGGAGAAATCATTCCCATGAGAGCTGTGACTGGAACGGTCGTCTGCGCCGCCGTGCTCATCGTCGGCGGTCTGGTGTCGACCGCGGCTCGCCTTGACGCTGCCACGGCGCAAGTCGGGACGGCCGCCGCGTCGGACAAAACGCTGGACTCGCGCATCGAAAAGCGGATTCACAGCGACGCGACGCTCAAGAAGTACAAGATCGACGTGGACGTTGACGGGGGCGTCGCGACGCTCACCGGCACCGTTGCGACCGAAGCCGACCGCGCGAAAGCCGCGAACCTCGCCAAGGTCAACGGCATCACGCGCGTCGACAACAAGCTCGTCGTCGATCTGAACGGGGCGACGACCGGCACCGCCGGTACGGTCAAGGAGAAGACCAGGGAAGGCGCCGAGGCCACGAAGAACGCCGCCGAAAAGGCCGCCGAGAAGACCAAGGACGGCACGAAGGCGGCGTACGGCAAGACGAAGGAAGGCGCCAAGGTCGTCGGCGAGAAGACCAAGGAAGGCCTGAGCAAGACCGGCGAAGTGATCACGGACACCTGGATCACGACCAAGATCAAGGCGGACATGATCAACGAGGATCTGCTCAAGGACAGTGACGTCGAAGTTCACACGAACAATCACGTTGTGACGCTGAGCGGCACGGTGCTGTCGCCTGCGGGCCGCGCCCGCGCCGTGGCGATCGCCAGGGGCACCGACGGCGTGCAGCGCGTCGTGGACAAGATCACGATCGGTCCGAAAAAGTAGCGCAGGCCTTCAGGCCTCCCTAGAAAGAGACATTGCCACCGACATGGACGCGGGTCGAGGATCCGCGTCCATGCGCGACGGCGATGTTCAGCCGCAGGAACGCCGCCGAGAACCACAGCGACCCGCCGTAGCCCTGCTTCAGCGTCTGATCCGAAAAGCGCGCACCTTTGTCGTAGACCGTTCCGGCGTCGACGAACGCGCTGACGCCGATCTTGCCGACGTGCAGCGGCGAAGTGAGCGGCAGAATCAGCTCGGCCGATGTCGCGACGAGCGTGTCGCCGGCGGCTGCGCCCGCGGCGAAGCCGCGCAGATTCGCCATGCCGCCGAGGAGCGGCTTCAGATACCGCGGCAGCGGTCGATTCGAGTCCTGCCGCAGCGCACGAACTGCGAGGACGCTCTGACCGATCAGGCCGAGATATCCGCGTCCGTCGAGCTCGATGCGATTCAGGTTGTCGTGGTGTCCGGCTTCAGCCGGACCATCGGCGAAGCTCAGATGCTCCCACGACGCGCGCGCATACACCGCGTTGCGCGCAAGAAACGGATCGACGCGCGTGTCGACGACGACGTCCGCGCCCGCGTGGGCGAACCGATCGCCGGCATCGAAGAAGGAGACGCGCTGCCAGCCGGCTGTGGCGCCCGCGCGCACGCCCCGCACCAGCTCGCGCTCGCCGCGGATCCACACGCGCCGGCGGTCGTCGTCTTCATTGAAGAACGGATTCATTCGGCGGGTGACCGAGGCGCCGGCCATCACGCGGTCGACGGGTCCATGCGCGATGATCGTGTCGATTTCGACGCCCGCCTTCTTCTCGCCGCCCCACGTCAGCGGAAACGACAAGCGGCTTTGCTTACCCGCGATGTCCGGCCTCGCGAGCCGCGCGCCGTAGGTCATCCCGTAGCCGTCTTCGCGGCCGAGGATCGGCAGGATCATCAGATTCAGACGGTGACTGCGCACGATGCGGGTCGGCCGATCGGGATCGCCGGTCATCTCGATCTTGACCGCGCCCTCGTCGACGATGATGACGACGACGATCTGCGAGGGGTCGGCGATCGACGCGAAGCGCTTGAGCACTTGCACGCTCTCGAAGCGCCTGGCCGTGCGCAGCCGCGCCGCGACGTCGTCGATGGTCGCCGGCTCGACGCGCATGCCGACTTCGATGCCGGCGAGCTTGCGGATCTCCTCGTCGGGCGTCGCGGTGTTGCCGTGGATTCGGATCGCGGAAACGACCTCCGGCGCTTGCGCGATCGTACGTAGGGCGGCCCTTTCAGGGCCGCCGATACGGTCCGTCGTCGCTTCAACGAAGGCGGAAAGGCCGGCACTACAGCAGAGAACGATGACCGCTGACCACATGTCAGCGGATCTTGATTGTGCTAGTGACGTCGGGCCGCCGGTAATCGTGATAGGCGAGCTCGTAGCGCAGGTCCAGGGGCCCGATGGCGAGCGTGGCGCCAACGGTCATCTCGAGATCGCGCGGCAGCCACACATCCGGAAACGGCTGGCCCATGGTCATCGTCGCGCGGAAATCGTCGATGTGCACGAGCCACGGCACCGGCAGGAAATCGAACCCGACGTTGTTGAAGGTGTATTTCACGATCTGGTGCGCCTTCGGCTCGACCCAGAGCGTCACCAGCGCCACCTTGTTCATCATGCGCATGAACGCCGCGTCGTACGCGCGATCGCGGTCGGACGCGCCTTCCCGGTTCCGGCGGCGATCGGTCCCGCCGAACAGCTTCGCCGGGTAGTACTCGATGCGCAAAACCTCGCGGCCGTCGAACGTCTCGCGGCCGACGAGCGCGTACTTACCTTCCTCGAACTTGAACCGGAGAAAGTACGCGGATGAAATGAACTGGGGCTGACGCGTCTGTTTCAGCAGTCCGTCGACGTTCACCGCGTCGCGCTGCGCATCTGGATCGCCCTCGAGCGTGATGGCGGCGCCGTCGTTCGTGAGGCCGACTTCGTTCGCCGCCGCGGGCGCCAGGCCCGCCGCAGCTCGGGCGCGCCGCTTCTCCCGCTCCTGCTGTCGCTTCAGATAGGTGGCTTCGAACGCACGGCGCTCGGCGTCGCCAATCTCTACGCCGTTGACCTTCAACGGGCTGCGGACGAAGAAGCCGTCGCGGATGTACCACGTGTATTCGCGACGCTCGCCCCAGATGGGCACGCGTCCCGGCCCGCGGACGTCGAACGCTTCGCGCTCGTCGAGGACGTACTGCTGCAGCTTCTTCCAGTTCTCGTCGCGTTCGGCCAGCACCTGCTTCATGAAGGCGTCGAGGTCGGTCTGCGCTCGGATATCGATTCCACCCGGGGCCCACAGGCATGACCACGCCAATGCCGCGACGAATACACGAAGGTACGAAGAAGACGGCTCTTTTCTGGACCCCATGAGACTGAACATATCAGACGCGAACCCACCGCCCGCGGTTCGTTTTCGACCGCGACGCAACCGCTCAGACCGACGGACGTTCGAAGACAAACGCTTCCAGCATGTCGGCGCGCGCCTTTTCGTCCGACGCGATCACTTTCAGCAGGTCGCTGACCGACAGCATCCCGCGATACGCGCCGCCCGCATCGACGACCAGCAGATGGTAGATGGCGTTGTGTTCCATCAGACGCAGACACTCCGGCAGCGATCGATCGGGCGTGACGGTGACCAGCTCGACGCTCATGATTTCGCTGACCCGCATCCACGCCGGGCACTTGTTCTCGGCCGCGACCTTGTCGGAGATGTCGCTCTGCGACACGACGCCGACGAGTTTGCCATTCGCATCGAGCACGCCGACCGATCGCACCTGCCGCTCACGCAGATACCGCGCCGCGTCGTGCACTGTCACATCGCCGCGAACCGAATAGACGTCCGATCGGGAGCCGATGAGATCCATGACGGTCATCGCAGCCCTCTTTTCTGCATTGGCGCCGGGGCCCCACCCCCGGCGCGAACTGACGCTGATGCCTCGCGGCAGACCGCTCGGCACGCCACCCCAGCGCGGCTGCCGCGCCGGGGACCCCGGCATGGCCGCAGGCGCTTCACCAGCCGACAGCTTTTCCCTTCAACTGATCGTCGAGCCATTTCGAGAGCGGCGCGAAGTAATCGATGATCGCCGTCGCGTCCATCTGTCGCGAGCCGGTGAGCGTCTCGAGCGCGTCGGGCCACGGACGCGACTGTCCCATCGACAACATCGCGTTCAACCGCCGGCCGGCCTCCTGGCTCTCGTAGGTCGAGCAGCGGTTGAGTGGCAAGGTGCAGCCCGCAATCTTCGACAACGCGCGGTGGAACTGGAACTGCAGGATCGAGGCGAGGAAATAGCGCGTGTAGGGCGTGTTGTCCGGCACGTGGTACTTCGCGCCGGCATCGAAGAACTCTTCGCCGCGCGCGGACGGCGGCGCGACGCCCTGATACTTCAATCGCAGGTCCCACCACGCCGTGTTGTAGCTCTCCGGTTTGATCTCGCCCGAGAAGACTTTCCAGCGCCACTCGTCGACGAGCAGCCCGAACGGCAGGAAGGCGATCTTTTCGAGCGACTTGTTCATCAGGAGTCCGAGATCGCGCGACGTGTCGGGCGCCTTGTCGAGCAGCTTGATCTTGACCAGATACTCCGGCGTGACCGACAGCGCGATGGTGTCGCCGATCGCCTCGTGGAAGCCGTCGTTGGCGCTGTCGCGGAAGAGCACCGGTTGATCCTTGTAGGCGCGCTGATAGAAGTTGTGACCGAGCTCGTGGTGAATGGTGGTGAAGTCTTCCGCGGTCTGCTCGATGCACATCTTGATGCGGACGTCTTCGACGAAGTCGACGTCCCACGCGCTTGCATGGCAGACCACCTCGCGATCCTTCGGCCGGACCAACAGCGATCGCTCCCAGAACGTCTTGGGCAGCGGCGCGAAACCGAGCGACGTGTAGAAGTGCTCGCCGGTGCGGACCATGTCGAGCGGCGGCATCTTCCGTTTCTTCAGGATGTCGGTGAGGTTGAACCCGGGGTCGGCGTTGGGCGGCGCGACGAGCGGATAGATGTTCGACCAGTCCTGCGCCCAGATGTTGCCGACGAGATGCGCCGGAATCGGGCCGGTGGCCGGCACGAGGTCCCCGTACTTCTCGTGCAGCTTCATCCGCGTGTACGCGTGCAGCTTGAGATACAGCGGCCGCACTTGATCCCACAAGCGATCGAGCTCCCTCGTGAACTCGTCGGGCGGCATGTCGTACTTCGCGCGCCACATCGCGCCGGTGTCGGGGAACCCGAGCTCCCGCGCGGCCTTGTTCGAGAGCTCGACGAAGCGCTGGTAGTCCTTCTTCATCGGCGGCGAAATCGTGTGCCACCCTTCCCACGCCTCGCGCAGCAGCTTCTCGTTCCCGGGCACGGAGAGGATATGCGTGACATCGTCGATGTTCTTGCACGTGTCGGGCTTCGACGCGTCGGGGCACCATTTGCCCTTGCCGTACGCCGACTCGAGCCGCGCCATGATCTTCGTCAGCTCGTCGGATTCTTTTGGATCCGACGGCGCGGCGAGCACGAGCGAGGTCTTCAGCAGGTTCAACATGCGCCGTTGGTCCGCCGGTACGTCCACCTTGTCGTACTTCGTCGCCTCCTTCGCGAATCGCGCGCCCGCTTCGATCGCCGCCTGGTTCGCGCGCGCGGCGATGGCCTCGGTGTCGTCGGTGATGAAGTTCTGCTGCACCCAGCCGGCCTGACTCTGCGCGATGCCGAGCTTCAACGTCGTCTCGTTGGCGTTGTCGAGGAATTTCTTCGCATCGGCCGGCGTGGCGGAACCCGATCCGCCGGTCGATGAAGAGGTCTGCGCGCATCCCATCGCGAGCACACAGATGGCAACAGTCGCAAATCTCCAGCGAGCCGCTGGTCTCCGCATCCGGCTATTCTCCGCCACCATTCTGGCATCGTGCAATGTAGATTAGGTAGCCGTGCGCATCGGCATCGATCTCGGCGGCACCAAGATCGAGGGCATCGCGATAGACGACGATGGGGGTGTGCGCCTGCGGCGGCGGGTGCTGTCGCCGCGCGACAGCTACGTCAACACGCTGAGCGCCGTCGTCGATCTCGTGCGCGACATCGAGCGCGAGGTGGGCGCGCGCGGCACGGTCGGCGTCGGAATGCCCGGGGCGATTTCGTCCGCAACCGGTCTGGTGAAGAACGCGAACTCGACGTGGTTGATCGGCCGGCCGCTCGCCGACGATCTGCCGCGGCTGCTCGATCGGCCCGTCCGGTTCGCGAACGACGCCAACTGCTTCGCGCTGTCCGAAGCCATCGACGGCGCGGCCGCCGGCGCCGATGTCGTCTTCGGCGTGATCATCGGCACCGGAACCGGCGGCGGCGTCGTCGTGAATCGGCGCGTCGTCGAAGGCGCGAACGCGATTGCGGGCGAGTGGGGACACAATCCGCTGCCGGCGCCGCGCGACTGCGAGTGGCCGGGACCGCCGTGCTACTGCGGGCGCACCGGCTGCATCGAGACGTTCCTGTCGGGACCGGCACTCGTGCGTGACTATGGCGAAGAGCTGGGGCGGCGCGCCGTTCCGGATCCGTACGAGCTCAAAACCGCGCGCGACATCGCGACCGATGCCTATGCGGGCGAGCCGATTGCCTTGGCCGCGCTCGCGCGATACGAGGAGCGGATGGCGCGCGCGCTCGGCAGCGTCATCAACCTCCTCGATCCGCACGTCATCGTGCTCGGCGGTGGACTGTCGAACATCGATCGGCTGTACGACTCGGTGCCGAAGCTGTGGTCGCCGTACGTCTTCTCCGACACAGTCTCGACGCGGCTTCTGCGCGCGGCGCACGGCGACTCGAGCGGCGTCCGCGGCGCGGCGTGGCTATGGGGCTAGCGTTGCTGATTCTCGGATTCCTCGTCGTCGCCCCGCTCGTCTTCGCGGCGTTGAGCGTCAGCAGTCACGCGCTCTGGGCGTTTCCGGTCGTCGTCTCGATGTGGACGGCGTTCCTGTGGGTGTTCATCGGTAAAGGGATCGCCACGTTCTCCACGCCGCCGCATCGGCCCTGGCGCGTCATCGCGATCGTGATTGGCTGCTCGATCATCGCGCTCGCCGCGTTGGCCGTCTCGATTCTCGCCGGTGTGTTGATGATTGGACCGCGGAGCGCGAGTCTCTAGCGCGATTCTCGATTCGGTGTAGCGGCGCTGAATCAACACAAAGGACCCGAAGGACACCAATCAGCGAGGCGATCAAGCACGCCGCCGACGAGAAAGAGGCGCTAACGCGTGAGGACCCAGACGATGGCGAGGGCGGCGCCCGCGCCGGCGGTCTGGAGCCACAACTCGACGCGCTCCTGCAGGAACAGGACGCCGACGCACAGCAGCGCCGCCGCGACGACGAGACAGCGCCAGTACAGCTCGTCGCTTTCTTCCTGCAGTCCGCGCGAGCCGGCGCGCTTGCGCGCGGCGTCGATGATGCGATTCGCAATCTCACGATCGGCTTCGCGGTCGAGCTCCATGTACTCGCCGCCGCCGGCGTTCGCGATCATCGACAACGATCCACGGTCGAGCGACGAGCGGATCGGCGCCTCGGGCGCCGGCGATCCAGGTCCGGGTTTTTTGGGCGGCTCCGGGATGATGCCGCCGAGCGTCGTGCCGACGCCGACGACGAAGACCGGGACGTCTTTCCCGCGCGCGAGCCGCAGCGACCGCGCGACCTCGCCGCTCCACGCCTGACCGTCGGTGACCAGCACGAACGCCTTCGCGTTCGGGTTCTTCCCGTAGATCTCCTCGTCCTTCTCGATGAGCCGCAGACCCCACGCGATGCCGAGCTCGATGTTCGTGTCCCATGTCGTGTCGTCTTCGACGCGGAACGGCGATTCGCGATTGAGGTGATCGAGGAAGAAGAAGAACGTGTTGGGATCTTTCGTCAGGCGCACCTGCGGCGCCGCGATGTGCGCGAACAACGCCATCGCGATGCGATCGTCTTTCCAAGCGAGCGACTCGCCGAGCGTGCGCAGGAATTTCATCGACCGTTGCCAGCGGTCGCCGGCGACGTCGCGCGTGCGCATCGACGCCGATCCGTCCTGGAGGATGACGAGATCGACGCCGGCCGTCCGGATCACAGAAACAGCGGCGGTTGGCCGCGAGAGCGCGAGAATGGCGAACGCGCTCGCGAAAATGACGGCGAGCCAGAACACCAGTCCGCCGAAGATCGGAAACTTCTCGCGCACCGGCAGCCTGCGATGCTGTCGGAACTGCCGCGCATCGCGCCGCCGGCGCGCGAGCTGCCAGGCCCACGCCAGCAGCAGCACGGCCGGCGCAATCAGCAGCCAGAGATACTGCGGATCGCCGAAGCGAAGCGAATTGATGTCAAGGCTCGTTAGCACGTCTTCTTTTTCTATGTTGCGCGTGGGGCCCACCCACGCGCCTGCCACGGCGCGCTGATCAGCGGCGACTTTCCGCTCAGTCGGCCTTGCGCATCAGCCCTTGCGTACTTTCGCGCCGCCTTTTCCCGCTTCCGGGTTGTCCTTGCGTTCCTCGCCGCGTTTCGGAATGACGATCTTGAACTGGCTCATGTCGGTGCCCTTCGGCGGCCCGCCGGGATACCCGTGGAGCGTCGGGCCGACCGGAAGATCGCTGGCCGCTTCGGACGCAGTTTTCTGCGCCAGTCGCGTGTCGGACGACTTGAGCGGCGCCTGCCGTCCCCGCGAGAGGTTCTCGCGCAGGCGGACGGTGTACTCGTAGTTGTAGGAGACGTCGGGACTGGGCTGGGTCCTCAGCACGTCGCCGTATGTCTTGACGACGCGGTCGAGGCGGCGGAGTGTTTCGGCGCGATCGGCCGCATGCTGGCTGGCGCGGAACTCCGCGTTCGCGCCGACCAGCAGCAGCTGCGGATCGGTCTCGGTGATGATGCCGCTCGCGTCGCGCTTCGGCTCGATCGCCGCGTACTCGGATTGCCAGTACTGCGCGAGCGCGCGCTCGTCGCGCACCTCGTTCGCCAGTGCCTCGCCGACCCGCGGCAGCCGCCGCGCCATTCCGAGCGACGCCTCGACGTCCTCGTCCTCGTTCATGGCATCGGCATAGCGGAGCACCGCGAGCTGCGAATGCACCTCCGCGAGGCGGCGTTCGGTTTGACCCGCCATCCAGAACGCCGCGCCGGCCAGCGCGAGCAGCGCCGCGATTACGAAAGGTCCAACGACGGATCTCATCTCTGCATCTCCTCACGCTCGGCTAAAGCCGTCGCGCGACATTCGCGGTTGAATCGCCCGGCTAGAGCCGTCGCGCGACATTCGCGGTTGAATCGCCCCGCTAAAGCCTTCGCGCGACATCCGCGGTTCGCTCGACGCTCGTAGCGCGAAGGCTTTAGCCGGGCGAGAGTCACGGGAATTTCCGAAAGTACGGGACCGTGAGCTGCAGCAGCAGCGCCACCGTCCAGAAGCTGGCGGCCATGAACGTATACGGCGCGTAGCGCGGACGCGCCGTGCTGTAGCGCTTGATGTCGACGCGTCCCGACGACCGGCGATCGATGTCGTGGATCGCGACCATGATCGCCGATTCGTCCGATGCCGCGTAGAACTTGCCACCCGTCGCTTCCACAGCCGGCTTCCAGATGTCGTCGGGCAGCACGCCGCCGAGCGCCTTGTTATAGCTCGTGCGGATGAAGTACACCGGAATCTTCGTCTGCACCGCGCCGGCGAGAATCTCGGTGACGCTCTTGCCGTGGATGGTGACTTGCGTGTCCTGGCCGTCGCTGAAGATCACCATCAGGTTGCCGGCCGCGTCGAGAAAGTCGAACGCCCGGAACAGGTCGACGCTCTCCTCGATCGCCAGCCCAATGGTCGTTCCCTGATCCGGGAACTTCATGAACTCGGTCCAGTCGCCGATGAGCGTGAGGCTCAGGAGAATGTTCTCGTAATCGGTCGTGAACGGCGTGACGACGTACGCTTCGTCGCCGAACTCGATGAGCCCGATCAGGTCGTGATACTTGCCCGCGATCCGTTGCCGCATGAACGCTTCGGCCGCCGCGACGGTGGTGAAGAAGGTCGCTTCGTTCGGCGCGTTCTTGTTCAGGGTCGCGGCGGGGAAGCGCGCCATCATGCTCGACGAGGCGTCGATCATCAGCGCGATGCGGCGGCCCGGATACGAGACGTCTTCCTTCGTGAGCGACGAGTACGGATCGGCAAAGGCCAGCACGAAGAACGGGAGGCCGGCGAGAAACAGGAGCAGCGCGCCGTGGCGGACGATCGACGTCCACGATCCGCCGCTCCAGTCGAGCACGGCCGGCAGCGCCA
>Ga0137399_10000838_pt1 | contig 13243 bp, 11 predicted proteins | sample czorhiz316metaG_FD_104810 | JGI IMG/M metagenome (GOLD analysis project Ga0137399, IMG submission 104810) | Vadose zone soil microbial communities from Angelo Coast Range Reserve, California, USA - czorhiz3.16 metaG | ecosystem: Environmental > Terrestrial > Soil > Vadose zone | place: USA...
CACGTAGAGTTCTGCACCGTGGCCACGTGGAACGAGAAGGGGGAAATCACAGAGGAGCGGCTCAACTACGATCTCGTGGGGCTGATGAAGCAGATCGGGCTGATGTAGCGCGCAGACTACAGATACATGGACTCCAGAAACGGTCTAATCGTCTCCATGACATGGTAAAGGGCCGGGCCTCGCAGTCCGGCGTAGGTGGGGAATGCCAGGGCTACAACAACGTAACCCGTACAGAAGGGGGCGTAGCCGGCCACCTGGCCTTCTTCTGGCGGTCGACCGAGGCGGGGCATACTTCGGTAGGTCTAACCGCTTCCATCTTGTATCCAGGGGATGAAAACCGACGAAGCTTACGAGCGAGTGACGCGAGAAACAATGGTCGATCGAGTCTACAAAGCCCAAATACCTGAGCTGAGGAAGCGGCTAGCGAGATTGAGAGAGAACTTCTCCAATCTCAATTCGACGACCAATTGGACGAGGTTGAGAATTGAACCTTTGCTCAAGCACGTAGAACGATTGGAACAGTTATTGGGGTCCGAAGAATTGTCTTCACGATTGACAAAAGGAGTGGTGTTCTTTCATTCCGACCTGGTCTATCTTAGAACGAATGTTCAGGGGCTGGAAAGGCTTCTCCAGTCCGAACAAGAAATTCTGGCTCGACGAAACAAGAAGAAGACAGGTTGAGGGGATTCCCGTCGACGCCGTCGGTCAGTCCTGCAAGGCAGGCTCGTCCAGCTCTCTTCGCACGCCCAGGTCTCTCATCCGCTCGTGCATTCAAGGACTCGTCTCTGAGGGCAGACACGAAAAGGATTAGGGCTCGACCACGGTGTCGCAACGAGGTCCGAGGCATGAAGAAGAAAATCGAGGCTTACCTCGCCCACAAGATCCCTCCCCCGCCCATCGCAACCGCGCTTGGCCTCATGCTGGTCCACGCTGGCGATGGGACCGCCGAGTTCGAGTACGTCGCGGACGGCCGCCACGCGAACCCGATGGGGACGCTTCATGGGGGCATCCTCTGCGACCTCGCGGATGCGGCGATGGGGATCGCCCTCGCCTCCACCCTCGCAGAGGGCGAGTCATTCACCACGCTCGAGCTCCAAATCAATTTCCTTCGTCCCGTTTGGAACGCGACGCTCACCGCGAAAGGGAGGGTCGTTTCGCGCGGCCGCACAGTGGCGATGACGGCATGCGACGTCCACGACGAGAAGCAGCGGCACATCGCGGCGCTGACGGCGACCCAGATGATTCTGACGGGAGACATGGCCAAGGGTCGGTGACGTGGAACTCTGAGAACCGCTCTCAGGGGACGCCGACGAGCCTTACCCTTGAGGCCGCGCTTCGGTAAAGGTCTATTACGAACGATGAGGATTCCCGAGGGCCTTGGCACGGGTCGAGATCAAAGGGCTCCGGAAGGAGTTCGAAGGCACCGTGGCGGTGGAGAACCTCGACCTCTCGGTCAAGGACAAGGAGTTCGTGGTCCTCCTCGGACCCTCCGGCTGTGGGAAGACGACGACTCTTCGCATGATCGCGGGTCTGGAATCGCCGACCGACGGCGATATTTTCATCGGGGACCGACTCGTGAACGATTTGGAGCCCAAGGACCGGAACATCGCGATGGTGTTCCAAAGCTACGCGCTCTATCCTCACATGACTGTATACAAGAACTTGGCCTTCCCTCTCGAGAATGCGAAGGTCGCCGAGCGCGAGATTGTCTCGCGGGTCAATCGGACCGCGCGGCTGCTCCAGATCGAGGACCTCTTGAGCCGCAAACCGGCGCAGTTGAGCGGGGGTCAGAGGCAGCGGGTCGCAGTCGGCCGGGCCATTGTGCGGGAACCCGAGGTTTTTCTGATGGACGAGCCCTTGAGCAACCTGGACGCAAAACTCCGGTTGTACATGCGCGCGGAGCTGAAGCGACTCCAGAAAGACATCGGCGTGACGACGATTTATGTAACCCACGACCAGGTCGAGGCCATGACGATGGCCGACCGGATCGCCATCATGAACAAGGGCGTGCTTCAGCAACATGGCCCGCCGGAGCGGATTTATTCGCACCCGTCCAACACCTTCGTCGCCGGCTTCATCGGGAATCCGCCTACGAATTTCATCGAGGGTTCGTTCGTCGAGGATAGTCGCGTGGAGACCGCGGACTTCGTCTACCCGCTCTCGGACCGACTGCTCGCGATGGCCCGGAATTGCTCGTCGACCGAGATCGTGCTCGGGGTTCGCCCTCAGGATGTCGTCGTGTCGTATGACGCGACGTCGTCGCAAAACGCCATCGAAGCGGAAGTTTTCACGGTCGAGCCACTCGGGGACTCTACCATCTTGGACCTGAAGGTCGGAGCGACGAGGATGAAGGCCGTCACAAGTCCCGATTTTCCGGCGGAAATGGGCGGCCGAGTCTGGACCCGGTTTCGCTCGGAACGAGTTTACATCTTTGACAAGAAGACCGGCGACGCAATGCTCTAACCTCCCGGAAGATCGCTCTGGTCTCGACCCTTGTGGGCCTCAGGCGGACACTAGATGACCGAGAGCATGGAGATTGCCCGGATTCGAGCCGACCTTCTGAAGGGCCTGAAGGGACTCCGGTCTCCGGAAGGATTCCTGTATGCGGGCTCGCCGAGGTTTCGTTCTTTGTTTGGGCGGGACTCCCTGATCAGCTCCTGGCAGATGCTCGAGATCGATCCCTCGATCGCCCGGGCGACCCTTACGTGCCTCGCGGCTCTTCAGGGGACACAGTCGAACGCGACGAGGGAGGAAGAACCAGGCAAGATTCTGCACGAGCAGCGGACGGACCCCGTTTCTCGCCTGGAACTTCCCCACTGGGACTTTCCCTACTTCGGCAGCGTGGACAGTACTCCCCTCTTCCTCGTCCTTGCCGGGTTCTATCTCAAGCGCACAAAGGACGAAGCACTCGTCAACGATTTGTGGCCCCATCTGAAGGCCGCGTATGCTTGGGTCGCCGGAAGCGAGGATGCCGGTGCCGGGTACCTCCGCTATGAACGGAAAAACCCGTTCGGTCTGTTCCATCAAGGTTGGAAGGACGGGTCGGAAGACCACCTTCGGATTCGTCCACCCGTCGCGATCATCGAGGCGCAAGGGTATGCCTATGCCGCCTACCGCGAGTTCGCGGCAATTGCACAAAGGTTCGGAGAACGAAAACTCGCCCGTGAGGCGGACATCCGATCGGCGGCACTGCGGATTCGATTCGACACGGACTTCTGGCTTCCAACGGGAGAGTTCGCCCTCGGCCTCGACGGATTCGGCGTACCGCGCGCGGTCGGAACATCAAATCCGGGGCATCTCCTGTTCACGGGCATCCTTCTTCCCGAGCGGGTTGCGCCGACCGTCGACCGGCTCTTTGCAGCGGATCTTTGGACTCCGTTCGGAATCCGGACACATTCGGGCGAGGCCCCGGACTTCGACCCGTGCAGCTATCACGCCGGGAGCGTCTGGCCCCACGACAATTGGATCATCGCGGAAGGGCTTCGAGAAATTGGGCGCGAGCGCGAGGCGGGTCGGATCAGACAAGCCCTGATCGATGCATACCGCGGACTGGGCAGGATTCCGGAACTCTACGCCGTCCTTGACGACGAGGTCGTCGATCTTTCGGAGTCTCCGAAAGGGTCCGTCCGAGCGAATCCTTTGCAGGCGTGGGCGAGCGCGGGCCTCCTCGCGCTCCTCACCCCTTAATGGTCCAGCCGATCATCCCTCGAATGTAGTACTTCTGCAGGAGCACATACAGGGCCAGGGGAATCAACAACACAAGGATTGACCCCGCGGTGAGCACGCCCCAATCTGTCGTGTACTGGCCACTCGCAAGATGAGGGACCATGAGGGTGGCCGGCATCTTGTCCGGATTGAAGATCAGGATGAGCGCGAAGAAGAAGTCGTTCCAGACCCACATGAACTGGAGGATGCCCGCGGAGGCGAAGGCGGGGATCGCCATCGGGAGGACGATTCGGAAGAAGATTCGGAGGTCTGAGGCGCCGTCGACGCGCGCCGCCTCTTCGACCTCGAGAGGGAGGGCGGAGAAGAAGTTCCGCATGAACAGGATGATCCATGGTAGCCCCCAGGCGGTGTGCAGGAGGATCAACGACAGCTGATTGTCCACCAATTGCAGGTTGACCATGATCTGGAAGATCGGGATCGCGATCATCTGAGATGGGACGGACATGATCAGGACGATCGCCAGGAAAATGTAGTCGCGCATCGGAAAACTGAAGCGGCTGAACCCGTAACCGGCCAGCGCAGCCACGAAGAGCGGGACGAGGGTCCCAGGCACCGCGATGATCAGAGAGTTCAGATATCCCTTCGAGACCGAATAGGTCGGTTGTGTCAGGGCTCTAATGAAGTTGTCCAAGGTAGGATGGTACGGGTTCACCTGCCACCATCCGAAGGTGACTTCGCTCGCGGGTCGGGTGGCGGTGCTGAAGACGCCGAGGAAGGGGATGATCCAGACGAGCGCGACTGCCCAGGCGATCAGATGGATGACGATCGTCCGCAGCCGGATTTTCGGCCATCGGCGTTTCATGGCCGCACCATCCTTCGGAACAGGAAAACGGTCGCGACGAGGGTCAGCAGGGTCAAGAGCGTGGCGACGGCGGCCGCCAGATTGTAATTGCCTTGGACGAAGTAGTTGAACATCTGGAGGGAGAGCACGTCCACGGAGCCTCGCGTCCCCCCCGTGGGGCCGGCGGCCGCGTAGACGATATCGAAGATCTTCAGTTCCCAGAGGAGGGTCATCGTGATGATCACGAGGGTCATGGGCCGTAGCAGGGGAAGCGTGATCCGGAAGAACATCCGAAAAGGGGGCGTGCCGTCGATTTTGGCGGCCTCGAAATAGTCCTGGGGGATCGTCGTAAGGCCGGCGGAATATACGATTAAGCTGAACCCGGTCCACAGCCAGACGGAGCCGAAGATGAGGCCCAAGAGGGCCGTCTCCCGGTAGTTGAGCCAACTGACGGCCAGCGAGCGGACCCCGATCGCATCGAAGAAAGAGGGGACGATTCCGGGGCCGGTTTCGAAGAGGAATCGGAGGATCACGCCTCCGACAATCATCGGCGTGACCATACCGAGGAAGATCGCCGACTTAACGATCGACGATCCCTTGACCTCGCGCAGGATGAGGGCCATCCACAATCCGAACAGGAGAGAGATGGGAAGATGGATCGTCACCCAGAGCGCGTTGTGGATCAATGTCCCCAAGGGCGGCGGCCATGACAGGTTCGGGTTGATGGTCTCCGGGTCCGACAAGACCGCCCCGTAGTTCCCGAGGGTCGGTGCACCCGTCGCCGACATGAAGCTGAGGTATACTGTTTGCAGAATGGGATACACGACGAGGAAGAGGAGCAGCAGGAGGGCGGGAGCAAAAAACACGCTCCGAAAGGTCGCCTTCCGGACTCGTGGCCCGAAGTGTCCGCCCAGCCGGAAACCCCCGCGCCTCCTCCCGAACAGGGTGAAGGTGCGGAGGCCGCGCCGTTGTACGGCGCCTGTCTCGCCCATTCGCCACCGACTATGCTTTCGACTGAATCGCGTCCAGGATCGAGTTCAGATCCGCGGCCGGGTTCGGGCTGGTCCACAGTCCTTTGAGTTGGCTCCAGAAGTTGTTCTGGAACGTCGTCCCTTTGGTGTCGTCCAAGTCGGGCAGCACATCCTTGCCGACTAGCGTCTGCGCGACCTTCGCGTCGATGGCCGGGTATGCACTGGCCGGGACTCCCAGGACGGTCGCCAGGTGACCTCCCTGCTTGACCTGGACGGTCTGACCGTCCTTGCTCGCTAGGAATCGCAGGAGCTGCTTCGCGGCGTCGATCTTCGTGCTATAGGCCGGGATGAACATGAAGTCCGGTCCGAAGACGATGCCTGGCGTGATGCCGCTTTGGGCTGGAAGCGAGAACACCCCGACGTCGTTCGGGTCCGTGACCGGCGGGTTCATTCCCGTGATCCAGCTGCCCATGAAGTAGAGCGCATACTGGTTGTTCCACCAGCCGTTGATCGCGGTCGAATCCCACGTCAGCGGTTGACTGAAATCGCCGGCCGCAAGGAGCGGCACGATACGGTTCGCGAACAGGTCGTGGACTGCCGTACTGTTCCACTTCTGAGTCCCCGCGGTGAGGTTTCGGTGCATGCTCGCCCCGCCAAAGGTCGCGATAAAGTGCTCGACGACGTCGGACAGGGGCCAGCCGACACCGTCCCCGCTGACGATCGGATTCACGATTCCGGGGATGCTTTTGATCGCGCTCAGTAAGGTCTGGAACTGGGCCCACGTAGTTGGCGGCGTCAGACTATGCGCGGTGAAGAAGGACTGCCGATACCAGAACCCGGGCTTCACTTTACCCGTGTACGCGGCCCCGTAGATCTTGCCGTTCGTCCCCGTCACAGGATCAAGGGCGCCGCCTGCGTATGCAGACTTGTCCACGACGTTCGTCAAGTCGAGGACGGTGCCGCTCGGGCCCTGCGTCTTGATGAACGAACTTACCATGAAGACGACATCGCCCGGCGCGCGATGTGCGGCGAACTGGACTGGCAGAATCAACTGAAGATCTTCTTGCCTCGCGCTGCTGTACGAAACTCGGATTCCGGTGGCATTTGTGAACGCGTCCAAGACCGGTAGGAATTTCGCATACTCGGACCCCGTCCAAGGCCCGATTACCGTGATCGTCTCTGCCGTTTTCGCAGGAACCGTCCCATAGTACACTCCGACTGCCGTGATCACATTCGTGACGACCAGCAAGGCCGCGATAATCGCGATGAGCCTCGTGGACGTCTTTCGCGGAACGTAGTCCGCCCCACCCGATGTCGCAGCTGTAGAATCTCCTGTGGCCACTCCAACAACCCCAAGCCTTGGTTCCCGGGGATGGCGTCATCGGCTTTTACTTTTATTGACGACCTGTGCAGAAAGTGACCTTGAGGAACCCTATTGAGCAGCCCCGGAGCCGAGGGCCGCTTGGGATTCGGGGAGCGGCCGATCCGCGCCCCGGTTCAGGCGCCTCGAGTGCCATGGCGGTTGCCCGAGAGGAGGTCCGCGTAGAGCCGGAGGTGGTCCCGGAGGTACCGTGTGATGAGGAACTCCCGTTGAACGCGTTCTCTGCCGGCGCGTCCCATCTCGCGACGGCGGGCCTCGTCCTTCAACAACTCAATCGTCCGGTCGGCGGCCTGCTGGACGGACGACACCAGGTAACCTTGAACCCCCTCCTCGATCTGGATCCGGATGCCGACCACGTCGCCTCCGATGACCGGGATCCCTTTCCACAGCGCCTCGCTGACGATGAGTCCGAACCCTTCGCGGAGGGACTTGGCCAGAGCGACGTCCGACTCCCGCTGCAGCACGTTCACCTCGATAGCGCCGACCCCGCGAAGGTCCGTGAGGAAGTGGATGTCGGGATCGTCCCCTGCGTGTCGGGCGGTTCGCTCGAACCACAGCCAGCCCTCGGGGTCGTCCTTGGCCATGGAACCGATCATGAGGAGTTGGACTCCTGGAATCGACTTCTTCACCAACCGGTACGCGTCGATGACTCCGAGAGGGTCCTTCCACGGATCGAAGCGGCCGACCTGATTGATGATAGGTCGATCCCGGTCGAATTCGAATCGAGACAGGATCGCATTCCGTTCGTCCTCCCGAAGGTCCCGATTCTTTGGGCTCAACGGGTCGATCGCAGGAGGGGCCACGACGAACTTACGAAACCGGACCCCGGGCGGTGCGTAGCTTTTCGCGCTGAAGATGGCGGCATCGTACGTCTCCAGGTAGGGTCGCAACATCCGGATCACGGAGGGATTCGGCGTCGTGAGGTCGATGTGGCATCGCCAGATCCACTTCCCCTTGTGCTCAACGAGTTTCACGAGAGGCGCCGGTTGCGGATCGTGGATCACGACGACATCGAAGTCGTCCTCGAACTTCGCAGCATTTGCTTCATTGACCTTGCGAAATGTCGATTCCATCTCCGGAGTGAGACCGGTCGGCGCACCCTGGAGGGCGTTATGAATCGTCTTGGTGGCATCGAAGAACGGATTCGTTCCCTCGAGGACGAACCAGTGAACGTCGAGACCCAGGTCGTCCATCAAAGGCACGATGCTGTGAAGCAGCTCGGAGACGCCCCCGCCATACGCGGTCGCGTTGACGTGGGCGACTCGCTTACCCTCGAGCCGTTTTCCCAGGTCAAGCAACTCATCGTACGCCGATTTCTCGACGATCGGCCGGTATTCGGCGAGCCTCTTCTCCTTGACCGCGACTTCCTCCATCCTGAACCGCACCGGCCGAAGCCCCCTCATGCCCTTAGTCCTTCTGGCCCGGTCCGAAACCCCCGCGGCACCGTTAAGTAGGATTGTCCGAATAGCGCGCTCGAACCATGGCGGATGATTCCGGCGAGCAGGAGCCCAAGAAGCGGCCGTCGCCTCCGCCGGTCGAGTTCTTGAGACCGGGGGAGGAGCAAGCACCGCTCCCTCCCAGAGATCAGACTCCGGCGGCCTGGGTGCCGCGCCCGGAAGACTTTCGCCCGCCGACGGGCCTGATGCGGCCGCCGGGTCCCACGGGGGTCGCTTCGAACCTTCCGAGGATCGCCGGCGTGCTCCTCCTGGTGTCCGCGGTCGTGGGCATGGCCGGCTCGATCTGGTCCGCCGTGCACCTGCCGTCGGTGGCGCAGTATGCGGACTTCACGCGGAATAATTCTGCGCTGACCCTCGCCGAGGTCCAGATCTGTGGCCTCGTCTCCATCTGGGCGCAGGCGATGGCCCTCCTTGGCGGCATCATGGCCTTTCAGAGGATGAACTGGAAACTCACCTTCGTCTGTGCGCTCGCCTCCCTGGCGACGTTCGGTTTCTTTTACCTTGAGGCCTCGGTGATCGGAGCGATTGCGCTCTTGATCACGGTCCGCGCCCGTCCTTTCTTCCTGAGCTAGCGGGGAGGAGCGACCGCCCGGAGGGCGTCGACGAATCGTTCGTTGTCCTCGAGCGTGTTGTAGAAATAGGGCGAGACGCGAAGTCGATCGTGGCGATAGTCGACGACGAAATTTCGAGCGCCAAGCGCCTTCACGGCTTTTGATGGGTCGCGCAGTTGGATCGCGACAATGCCCGCGCGCTCCTCCGCAACGGCGGGAGACTTGAGCGTGTACCCAGAGTCGGAAAGACGCTCGATGACGTCAGTCGTGAGCTCGGAGGTCCGGGTCCGCAGCCGGTCGATCCCGATCTCCAGGACGATGTCGAGGCCCGCACTCGCCGCGTAGACGGCCGCGTTCGCGGTCGTGCCAAGTTCGAATCGGCGGGCGTCCTCGTGGAACGTGAACGTATGCGCGTCGAACGCGAATTGGTCGGCGTTTCCGAACCAGCCCGCGATCGTTGGCTTCAGATCCGGGATCAGGGCCTCCTTGACGAAGAGGAACGCGATGCCGGTGCCGCCGAGAAGCCATTTCAGTCCGCCTGTCACCAGGACATCGACGTCCCCGGCGTGGACATCCGTCGGCAGCTGCCCGGTCGCTTGGTACGCATCGACGAATGCAAGTGCGCCGTGGGCATGGGCTGCTCTCGCGACCTGGGGGATGTCCTGGACCGCACCGCTCGTATAGTAGACCCGCGAAGTGGCTACGATCGCGGTGTGAGCGTTCACGGCCGCGGCGATTCGCTCGGGTCTCACATGGATCCCGTCCTCTGAGGAGACGAATCGACGCTCGACCTCCGGTTTGACGGCCCACTGGTAGGCGAGGGTCGGGAAATCCAGATCGGAAAGGACGACTTGCGGTCGGGCCGAATAGTCGACGGCGCTCGCGACCGCCGAGAGGGCGACGGAGACGCTCGGCGCGAGGGCGATTTCTTTCTTCGCCGCGCCCAAGATTCGCGCGACCTTCCCGCGGAGGGCATCCAAGGCAGTCATCCAGAGTTCGTACCATGCCGAGGCTCCGAGCGCCTCCCATTCGTCCAGAAACCGCTCCTGGGCCGCCCGGACGCGTCGGGAAAGCGGCGCGAGAGAGCACGTATTCAGGTAGGTCTTCGTCAGGAACGTCGGGAACTCGTCCCGCCAGACCGTCCAGTCCACGGCACGGGAGAGGGCGTCAGCGAGAAAGTCGTTTGGGATCAGCCCAGGTTGGGGGCAGACCCAGTTCGAGGCGGACTTACGCCGGCCCCTTGCCCCTTCCACGAATCAGGAAGCGGCACACGGGGTCGCCCGCGACCACTCGATGGGAGGTCTCGACGTCGGCGCCGAGCAACTTCTGAAACATCTCCCGCTCGACCCGGCAGGCCTCCGGATACGTCTCGGCCACGGCCATGATCGGGCAATTGTGCTCGAGCATTTCGACGGAGGTTCGACCCGCGCGGCCGAGTTCCGCCATGTACCCCCCCTCGTCGCGGATTTTCACCAACTCGACGACTTTCGACTTGAGGTTCCCGTCCGTAACCCGTGCCCGGTTCGCGTCCAAGACTTCCTGGGCGCGCTTCTCCAACAGCTGGACAACCGCGCCCGGGCCGATTTTTTCTTCGATGAATCGAAGGGCCGAGAGGGTCATATGAGTGTAGGCCTCCGGGAAGAGACTCGAGGATCCCTCGCTCAGGGAGAAGACTGCCCGAGGACGGCCTCGGCCTCCTTGGCGGGAAGAACGGTCCACGAGACCCTTGCCCTCGAGGATGGCGAGGTGCTTGAGCGTGGCCATCTTCGAGATGTGAAGCGAGGCGGCGAGCTCGGTCAAGGAGACCGATCCGGCACGCTTCAGCGTCAGGAGGATCTGTTTTTTGGACGACGAGAAGCCGGCATCGAGCGCCCCCGAGGAGACCTCGTCCTGTTGGGTCATCTGAGCCCTGATGACCGTGGCGATATTATATCGTTATCGGTTTACAAATAAAAGCCACTCGGCCAGGAGGCCTGAGCTCAGCTTCCAAGGGTGGTCCAGAATGCTGGTGGTGACTAGTCCTCGGGCGGAGGGGGAGGCGGCGGGGGCAGATCCTCGCGCCTGCGACGTCGCCGGAGGAGGAATGCGATGAGCAAAAGGCCGGCGACGACCGCGACCGCGCCCACGATGGCGACCACCAAATAGCTGGAGGCGGCCGGTGGGGGTAGCTGGAGGTCCGCCTGGATGTCCGTTGTGACCGTCGGATCATGGACGACCGATGCGCCGCCCCGGAAACTGAGGCCCGCAAGGAGGACGAAGCCGATGAAGCGGTTCCCGTTTTCGCCTACGGCGGTGAAGCGAGTCCCAGCCACGATCTGGCCATATACGAGGCGATTCGTTCCGTCCACGACGCTGTTGCTAACCCACACATAGCGCCCGATGCGGGTCCAGTTGCCTCCGAAATCGACGTTCGGGGTCGAGAGCTGCTGGACGGGACGATTGAGTCCAAGCGTCTCGTTCGCGGTCGCCGGCGCGGTCGTGTTGAACTGGGCGGCTCCAGCCTCGCGCATTCGGCCTAGGACATGATTGTCGAGCCACTGATCCGCAATCGCGGCGGGGATGAGGTTCCCGACGATCGCGCCGACCTCAAGCAGGAGCCGGCGGGCGTTGCCCGCGGTGTTTCCCGCGGCGAAGGTCCAGCCTTCGATGTCCTGATCCCACTTGAGATCGTAGTGCACCGCCTTGCCGCTCACCAAGAGGTCGGTCATGCGGGTGACGTTCGCAATGGCGTTCGCGCCGGAAACGGTCACCTTCCACTGCGGAACTGACACGTTGGTGACCTGTTGGAGGGACGCGTTGAGGTGGAATGTGAATTGGACCAACGGGAGGGGAGCCGCGGGGAGGCCGCCCGAGTAGTTCGCGACCGCGCGGTATGAGAGGTTCTGTGCGCTCAAGTTGAAGGTCCAGGAGCGGAACGTGGTCCCGCTCGTCCGGTTGATCGATCCAAGGGTCCAGTTTGTGTGGAGATCGACTCGCTTGTAGAGGGTATCGCCCCGGCCAAAGTAGTTCGAGAAACTATTGGTCGTGCTATTGTACCCGCGCGCGTAATTGGCCACGTTGTTTCCGTTCAGGTCGCGGAATTCCACGATGGAGTCAAGTTTCATGGCGTATAGAGTGTACACTTTGATGGCCCGGTTGTCGAGGATCGTGCGGCCCTGCGAGTCGACGACCTGCGCAACGCCGAGATATCGCGCCTTGATCGCCACGACGTAGATGTTGTTCGGATTGGCCGTCGTCCCGTAGACGATCCCGAACGCCGCGTCATTCCCGAAACGGACGAAGACGTGATCGCCCCCGCCCAGGATGTTCGTGACGCCTCGGTCCTCCGTGAGCTGATCATTGATGTAGGTCGCACCCTTTGCAGGTGGGCTCGCGAAGACGGCCATGAAGGCAACGAGCAGAAGGCACGAGGCAATCATTCCGGCTTTGACGTGCATTCCCGAACAGCCCCTCGGTAGGTCCCGGCTATCGGGAGACGCCTTGAACGTTTCGCTGCCAATTTCATTCCCGATTTCGTTCGCGTCCGGGCGCGGCGGGCAGAAACCGGGCTCCGGCCGAGACCCGAAGGTTCTTACAAATCTCCTTCTTTGGGACACCGATGCAACGACGGCCTTTGGGACGGACGGGCCTCCAGGTGTCGGAGATCGGTTTCGGGGCGTGGGCGGTCGGAGGGAACGCCCACGGCAATTCCTATGGGCCGACGGTCGACGCCGATTCGGTGGCCGCGATCCGAACGGCCGCCGATCTCGGTGTGAATTTCTTCGACTCCGCGGACGTGTACGGATGGGGCCACAGCGAGGAAGTTCTGGGCCAGGCCCTGGAGGACCGCCGCGACGAGGTCTTTCTCGCCACGAAAGTTGGCGGAGACTTCTACCACGGCGGGGTCCGGATGAACTTCGACCCGGGATACATCGCCTTCGCGTTGGAACGATCTTTGCAAAGGCTTCGCACGGACCACGTGGAGCTCTACCAACTTCACAACCCGCCCACGGAACTGATGGGCGACCCCGAGGCTTACGAGGTCTTCGAGGATCTCAAGGCGGAACACAAGATCGAACACTATGGGGTATCGGTCCACGAGCCGCTCGAGGCTTCCCTGTGCCTCGGGGCCGGCAAGCCGGAGGTCCTGCAGATCCCGTTCAGTCTCTTCCGGCAGGAGTGGATTGGAGAGGTGTTGGACGATGCCCGAAAGGCGGGAGTCGGCATCATCGCCCGCGAACCCCTCGGGAACGGGTTTCTGACAGGACGGATCGAGCGCGGCGCGACGTTCCCTCCCGGAGACATTCGTCACCATTGGCCCCCCTCGATGGTCGCCGGCCGGAGCGCAGCCGCGGCGAGCCTTTCGTTCCTCGTCAAGCCGAATCGAACGATGACCC
>Ga0137399_10000840_pt1 | contig 13237 bp, 5 predicted proteins | sample czorhiz316metaG_FD_104810 | JGI IMG/M metagenome (GOLD analysis project Ga0137399, IMG submission 104810) | Vadose zone soil microbial communities from Angelo Coast Range Reserve, California, USA - czorhiz3.16 metaG | ecosystem: Environmental > Terrestrial > Soil > Vadose zone | place: USA...
AAGCGTACAACCGCTACGGCCTCGGCAACACGTACAGCGGCATCACGCCGGCCGGCGAGTCGACCGGCCAGGCGAACCGCGCGTACAAGGTCAGCTACAACCGGCCGATCAGCAATCGCGAAACCGGATCGGTCAACCAGTACTTCAACGCCGAGTACCCGATGGCGCGGTGGCTCGAAGCCAACGGCTACGATGTCAGCTATTTCTCCGGTGTCGACACGGCGCGCTTCGGAGAGAAGATCAAGGAGCACAAGCTGCTCCTGTCGAACGGCCACGACGAATACTGGTCGGGCAGCGAGCGCAAGAACGTGGAGACGGCGCGCGACGGCGGCGTGAATCTCGCCTTCTTCAGCGGCAACGAGGTGTTCTGGAAAACCCGTTTCGAGAACAGCGCCGACGGGTCGAACACGCCGTACCGCACGCTCGTCACGTACAAGGAAACACACACACGGATCAACGACGACGGCCAGATGCAGCCGGGAAAAAAGATCGATCCGCTCAACAACGTCTGGACCGGCACGTGGCGCGAGTCGAGCCCATACAACCCGGAGGGACCGCAACCGGAAAACGCGCTGACGGGCGTCATCTTCACCGTGAACGCGTACAGAAATGATCCGCTGGTCGTCCCTGCGAAGTACGGCAAGATGCGGTTCTGGCGGAACACCGATGTCGCCAGGTTGAAGCCGGGGGAAAGCGTCGCGCTCGGCAAGGGCATCCTCGGCCACGAATGGGACGAAGATCTGGACAACGGTTTCCGCCCGGCCGGCATCGTCCACCTCTCCGAGACGATCGTCGACGGGGTCATGTACCTGCAGGACTTCGGGTCCGTCTACGACTCAGGCACCGCGACGCACAACCTCACGCTGTACCGAGCCAGGAGCGGAGCGCTGGTGTTTGGCGCCGGCACGTGTCAGTGGAGCTGGGGCCTCGACAACTTCCACGACAATTACACAGGCGTGCCCGGAAACCGGGCGAATCGCTACTCGCTGCGAGTCGGCGTCGATCAGTCCGGCGCAGTGAAGGCAATGCAGCAGGCCACGGTGAACTTGTTCGCGGACATGGGAGTGCAGCCGACCAACCTGCAACCGGGGCTCGTGCCAGCGACGCCGTCCACGGACAGAATGGCGCCGCTCACGAAAATCTCCTTCCCGGCTGATGGCGCGCTCGTGTCGGACGTCCTCGAGATCAAAGGCACCGCTGCCGACACCGGCGGGGCACCGTCGGCGGAGTGGAAGTATCAGTCGACGGCGGCAAAACGTGGCATCCGGCGGAAGGGCTCGAGAACTGGACCTATCGCTGGACGGTTCAGGGAGGCAACGGCCGCGTCATGATCATGAGCCGCGCCGCCGATGACAGCGGCAATGTCGAGTCGCCTTCGCGGGGCGTAACGGTCACGTTCGGTCCGAAGGCGACGCCTTGACGGCGAATTGCGGGTTTCTCTCGCTCGGACGCCCGCTCACGCGCACGTCAACGCTCCGGCGCGACTCCATCGCGGGCAGACGTCTTGCCCGATGATCTTGGCCTTTCTTGTGGCTCTGACGGTTGGCGCGGACCCGCGGCCGGACGCGTCGGTGTACAGCGGGATCGACAATCAACTTCGGGTCCGTGTCCCGCGCCTCGACACGCAGATCTCCGTGGACGGCGCGCTGGACGAACCGGCGTGGCGTGAGGCCGTAACGCTCACCGGATTCTCCCAGTATTCCCCCGTCGACAGCCGCCCGGCGGACAATCGAACCGAGGTGCTGGTCTGGTATTCGCCGACCGCGATTCATTTCGGCATCCGGGCGTACGCTCCGGCCGGCACCGTCCACGCCACTCTGGCCAACCGCGACAAGATCGAGTCGGACGACAACGTCCAGATTTTCATCAGCACGTTCAACGACGGTCGCCAGGCGGTCATGTTCGGCGTGAATCCCTTCGGCATCCAGAGCGACGGCGCGATGGCCGAAGGGTCGACCCTGGCGCGTCTCCCCGGGACCAACCCGGTGTCGCAGCAGGCAGAACGCGAGCCGCCCGATCTGAGTCCCGATTACGTGTTCCAATCGAAAGGACGCCTGACCGATTACGGGTATGAAGTCGAAATTCGGATCCCGTTCAAGAGCCTGCGTTATCAGGCGAAGTCCACGCAGGACTGGGGCATTCAGGTCGTCCGCCGTGTGCAGAGGTCCGGTGAGGACGACACATGGACGCCCGCGACGCGTGCGGGCTCGTCGTTTCTGATGCATGGCTGTTCTCGTATCAGCCGACTCCAGGCACGGTCGTCTTCGCCGGTTACGGCCGCTCGCTGGCCGATCCCGACTCCGTCAGATCGGAACATCTGCACCGCGTCGGCAACGGCTTTTTCTTGAAATGGAGCTATCTGTTCCGCATGTAAACCGGCTGCCAAACTGCGGTCTGAAGAAGAAGATCAGGCGAGAGCGCCGCTCCCATGCGGCGCTCTCGCGCATCCCCTGGACACTGCCCGTTAGAAGGAGAGGCGCACGCCCAGCTGGCCGCTCCGTCCCTGGTACGCCGTGCCGAGGTTCTGCGTGGGCTTCGCGTAGTTGGACCGGCCCTCAATCACGTTGTATTGGCCGTAGTTCTTGTGGTTGAGGACGTTGAACACCTCGGCCGTACCGGACACCTTGAAGCTTCCTCCGACCCTGACCTCCTTCGACACGCGCACATCCAGTCTGTGCAGCGGCAAGCCTTTGAGATCGCGGACAGGAATCACGGTCCCGTCCGTTCTCAGCCGGCTGCCCGCTCCGCTGCCGAACGGATTGAGGCCGGTAATCGACTGGAAGTAGTTGCCCGAGCCGAAGAAGTACGACGCCGCGAGCGAAAAATCCTTCGGCAGCCGGTACAGCCCGTTCATGCGAAGGGTATGTCGCTGGAAATCTATCGCACGGCCGAACTGATCCGACAGGTCCCGATCGAAGTGGTTGTCGACTACGCCGCCGTAGCCTTGACCACCGATGCCGGTGTCCTTGCCGATGAACATCAGCGTGTAGGTGATCGCTCCCTGGAAATTATTCTGGTAGCGCCGCGTGAGGGCGGTCGCCAGCTGGAGCCGTTCGCTCCGGCCGACGGTCTCGTACAGCGTGATCGACCCCACGTCAGTTCGGGGGCGGCCGATCACCGTGGGATGTTTGTTGTAGCCGGTCACCGGATCGAAGAAGAGATTCGGATCCCGTTGATTCCCAAGATGCGAGCCTCGCTCGTACGTCAGGTCGCTATCGATCGCAAGCAACGGACCCAGCTGCCGCTGGAAGCCGATCATCGTCGTCGTGAGCATTGGCATCTCGTAGTCATCAGCGAACACCCTGAGGGCCTGCGGCGGAAGCGGAACACGGCCCTGAACCACCTGGTCATTCGTGACGCCGCGCGTCGGGTCGAGCGCGAAGCCCGGCAGACCGTCATTGCGGAAAGTGCTGTTCAACAGCCGCTGGCCATTCTGCAGCTGGACGACGAACGTGCCGTTGTGCGTCGGGTGGCCGTAGTAGACCCCCGTCCCCCCGCGGATGGCGAGCTTGCCATCTCCCACCGGGTCGTAACTGAAGCCGACCCGCGGCGACCAGTTGTTCATATCGCGGATGTTGTTCCGATAGCCGACGTCCTCCGTGAACAGGCCATTGTTGATGATCAGAGAAGTCTCGGTGATGTAGGGAGGGGCCGAGACGTTCGGGTCTGCATCGTACCGGAAACCCATGTTGACGGTGACCTTGCTGGACGCGCGCCACGTGTCACCGAGCCAGAACGAGTATTGCGGACGCGGCGTCGAAAGGCTCCAGTCTCCGCATCCAGTCGGGCTGATCAACCACTCGCTCGAACACCTCCCGGTTCGCACGCCCGGCAGGGGCGGCCCCAGCTTGGCGAAGGTCTGTTCGTGGAACAACACGATCGAGTCCAGCCCGCCGAGATCCCACTTCGAGGGATCGTTCCAGGCCTCGATCGGAAAGCGCCGCTCGATATCCGCCGGCAGGCTGGCGAACGTCATCGTCCCACGCTGATTCAAGATCCAGTTGCCCGTGACGCGTTCGTACACGTAGTCCCCGCCGACCTTCATCTCATGCTTTCCCTTGTTGACGGTCAGGTCGTACCGGGCCGACGGCGTGTCCTGCCAGAATTCCTCGGGGATGTTGCTCGGGGTTCCGATCTGCAGACCCGGGAACTGGTAGACGGGTGTCTGCGCTGACAACGCAACCGTCGGCCGGTGCATGAAGAAGTAGTAGTACTTCCCCACCTTCACCTCTTGCACAATCGAGCTGCTCAACACCGACGTCCAGGTCGCAGCGAGGCCCCAGTTGTCCTGGTTCTCCATGCGCGCTCGCGTCGGGTGCACGCCGAACAGGCTCGACCAGAACGGGGAGTTGTCCTGGGAATACGTGTATCGCACCATCAGGCGGTGCTTGGAGTTGATGTTGTAGTCGCCGCGCGACATGGCCGAATGTTTTTCGCGCTTCGTGGGCACCGCAAAGGTTCGCGCGTAGCCAGGGGGCTCGAACACGAACGTGTCCGGCTGGCGTTCGAATTCATACGTCACGAAATAGTGCGCTTTGTCCCGAACGATCGGCCCGCCCGCGGAGCCGCCGACCTGCTGGTTCGAGTACGGGAGCACCCGGCCCACCACGGGATCGGCCGCGTTGAACTTGTCGCTACGGAAGAAGCCATACGCGCTGCCGGCGACCGTGTTAGTGCCCGATCGCGAAATCGCCTGCACCTGCAGCCCGACCGATCGCCCCTGGGTGACGTCGAAGAGGTTCGTGACGATCTGGAATTCGGCAATCGCTTCCCGGCTGATCCGTGTCTGCCCGAAGAAGTCTGACGCAGAGATGCCCTGGGTCATCTGCTGCCCGTCAAGATTGAGCTGGAACTGGTCGTCGCGGGCGGTGCCGGGTCTGGAGTTGATGCTGACGTCGTTGGCGACCACTCCCTTCACCATCATGGAGAGCGCCATCCAGTTGCGGCCGGAGATTGGCAGTTCCTCCATCTGGCGCCGGTCGATGTTGCCGGCGACCTGCGACGACCGCGTGTCGACGAGCGGCGCGTCGCCCGTGACCGTGACGCTTTCCTGGAGCGTCCCCACCTTGACGACGAGAGGCACGGTAGCGCGCTGCCCGACGAGCAGCTCCAGCCGCGGCACCACGGTGGTTGCGAATCCGGTCAGCTCGGCCGAAATTTTATAGGTTCCGGCCTGCACGTTGACCAGCCGGTATTCGCCTCGCTCATCTGAGATCCCCACGTATTGCCGCCCGCTCGCCACTTCCGTGGCCGTCACCGTCACCCCCGGCAGCACCCCCTTGGATTCATCGGTGATTATCCCCACGACGCTCGCCGCCTCCTGGGCAAAGACGTGAGTGCCGCTCCAGGCTACAAGTACGAACCCCAAGGCAAGGCATTGGCGCAACATGACTGAGCTCCCTTCTCTTGCTCGAGAATCCGACTACTGACGGGCGCCTCGCCTCGCTCCCACGATCTGGCAGGGCCTCGTTAGAGACGACCTCCTGGTCACGCAGATCGACTTAGAGCGTCGATGACGACTCCACTGACGCTCGCTTCAGTTTGTGCGTATATGTGCGAGGCTACGACGAGAACGACGGCTGCGACAGCGACCGGGAGAGATCGAGACGACATAGCTCTCACTCCTTGTGCAGTCAGCGAACCGCAAAGCACTCAGCGTCATGACTGGGCGTTCATGAAATCGGCGGCGTAACACGTAATCCGTGAACACGACATTGGCGCATCGCGTCGAAAGACACCGTGACTACGGAGGCGAGAAGAGACGCAACACTAGCATCATCGATCCGCTGTTTCAAGAGCTTCTTGCGAGCGTGAACGGCGCGAACGATCGACGGCTGTGCGCTTATTGCAGGAGACGCCGACGGTACGTACGACCGATTCGGATCGAGGTGTGGTCTTGCACCACGACTATGTAGTCGTCGCGCTCGCAGCGCATTTCTTTGACATGATCGATGTTGACGATCGCCGATCGATGGATGCGTTCGAACTCGGCGGATCGAGCCTCGCCTCCAGCTCCGACATCGTCATGCACATCACATGCGCGTGCCTGCGGTATGCAGCTGTGCGTAATTCGATGTGGAGGTAAAAGGGAGATAGCTGGTTGCGACGCGTGCGTGCTGTCCACACTCGGGAACCCTCTTCGGTGAGAACAGGATCCTCACCGAGGAGGGAGACCAGTGAAGTAGTTATTTCGCGCCGGTGGCCCCTTTACGGTCAGTCCGGACTTTAACCCCCGTCTGGGGCGCTTCGACGTTGACAGTGTCGTCGATCCCCCGGCTCATGATCGTGAGGGTGCCCGAGCCTTGCGGCACGTGCCAGTCGTAGCTCCACCGATCGGTACCCTCCGCTCGGTGCCACGTTTTGCCGCCATCCGCCGACACCTCCACGCTGGCGACGGTGCCACCACCCATATCGGTCGCCGTGCCCTTGATAGAGGCCACTGCACCGGCGACCAGCGCGCCGTCGGTCGGCGACGTAATCTTCGTCAACGGCGCCGTCTTATCAGTCGACGGCATGGCCGGCACCAGATCAGGCTGCATGCTCGTGGGCTGGATCCCCATGTCGGCAAACAGATTCAGCGTCGCCTGCTGCACCACCTTCGAAGGCCCGTACTGATCGTACTCCACGCGATTGGAATACGGATTCTGCGCGGGCCCGCGCGAGGTCGGATTGCTGTGGAAGTTGTCGAGGCCCCAGGTGTACTGAACAGTGCCGGCTCCGAAGACCAACGCTCCACTCTTCACGCGATACAGCGTCAGGGAATGCGTGGCCGTCCCCTGATCGTAGACCGAGCCCGCGTCCATCGGATACGGAACACCGTTCATCTTCGTTTCCGACAGCCGAATCAGCCCCGACGGGCGGAAGCCATTGTCCAGATCCTCGTCCCATTCGTGACCCAGCATGCCGTTGCCCGTGATGACCTGCTCGCCCTCTTTGAGCTTCGCCACGTCGGTGTTCCGCCAGATGCGGAGCTTGGCGTACTTCGCCGGAATAATGAGAGGGTCCTGCCGATTCGCGTTCACGGTGAAGATCGTGCCCGTCAACGCATTCTCCGGCTGCGGGCCTTCGGGGTTCGCGGCGGCGCCATCGCGCCACGTCCCTGTCCACACGTCTTTCAGCGGATCAATTTTGGTGGTCACGAGCGTCTGACCCAGTTCGTTCTGATTGCTGTGGGTCTCTTTGTAGATCGCAATCGTTCGGTACGGCGTCTTCGATCCGTCGATGCTGTCTTCGTAGCGAATCTTCCAGAATACTTCGTTGCCGCTCATGAACGCGAGATTCACGCCCGCGTCCCGCGCCGCTTCCACGTTCTTCCGCTGGCCCGCCGACCAATACTCATCGTGGCCGGACGAGATGAAGAGCTTGTGGTTCTTCAGCAGGTTGCCGCGGCGATCCGAGTCCACGCCCGACGAGTACGTCGTATCGTACCCGTTGCGCTCGAGCCAGCGCGTCAGCGCATACTCGGCGTTCAGGTACTGGTTGACGCTGCCCCCTTGTGCGATCGGCCGATTGAGACTGACCTTCCGGGCGCGCAACTGCCGCCCGGCCGCATCACCCAACACTGTGTTGCCGCCGTAGGCGTTGCCGACGCCGAAGGTGTTATAGGTGGTCCAGGACGGATCCGACGTTTGCATCAGGATGTCGGCCCTGCTCGAGTCATCGCGCACTACGAAGTAGACGAGGCTCGCGCGCGGCTCCTTCAGTGGGTTCCGGAGTTTCCCCATGCCCGAGGCGCCGTATGCATGGAGACCGGCCACCGGCTGCGCCCCCGGCGCCCGGCTGTTGTCATTTCGCCATGCGGCATCGCCATCCTCGCGGACCAGGCGTGCCAGATACACTCCCGACACCGCGTCGGCGGGGATCGGCCACGACGCCGACACGGCCCACGTCCCGCAGTCGTAGAGGCGAATGCTCCAGTCGATCGCGCACTCTGGCTGCCGCTGCGGCAGCGCGACCGACGGACGGACCGTGCCGACCAATCGGGCCCCGAGGCCGCCGTACCAGCCGGTGCGGTAGATGTCGACTCGATATTTGGCCGAATCCGTCCTGACCTTGAAACCGGCGGTGTCCCCGATGTTGAAGCTGATATCGGTGGGGTACCCCACAATGGTCTCGTCCCCCGTGCCGTTGATATCCCATTCGGTGGAGGAATTGCCCGGCTTACAGTTTTCCGCCGCGATCTTATTGGCCGGGGCCGCGCACGGATCGGCCGCGGCTGCCGCCGCCGACGCACGGCCCGGGGCCTGCGCGTTCGGTCGCACGCCGATGAGCCCTACGATCAGCGCTACGGTCGCCGCACAAAGCAGAACTTGAGAGTATCGCGACGTGGACATAATGCTTCCTTTTCCAACGCGAGCCAGTGAACGAGGTTCTCGGCCTCATCACTTAGAAATCGGAGTCGACGTCACCGAACGCACGTTGCGTACTTGAACCCCAGCGCTGACGGATCCCTGGTTACCACTGTCGTCGACGGCACGAGCGAGAATCGTCGCCTGCTGGAATCCCGAGGGCGTCTGCCACTCGTAACTCCACGCGTCGGTGCCGATCGCGGGATGCCACGTGGTCCCGCCATCTACCGAGATCTCGACGCCGGCGACAACCCCTCCGATGTCCGTTGCCACGCCCTTGATCGTCAGCGTGCCATCGGCCACGGCTCCGTCCTGCGGCGAGACGATTTTCGCCAGAGGCCCGGTTCGATCCGTCGAAGGCTGTGCCGGCTTGAGATCCGGTTGGAGTGCGCCGGGCTCAACCCCCATGTCGGCAAAGAGGTTCACCGTCGCTTGCTGAACCGCCTTCGATGTACCAAATGGGTCGGGACGCAGCCGCCCAGGTATGACGAAGTAGGTGTGCAGGTCGCCGAGACCCCACGAGTACTGGGTGCTGCCAGCACTGAAGACCAGGGCACCGCTGGACGCGCGATAGAGCGTCATCGTGTGAGTCGCCGTCCCGGAGTCGTAGGTGCTACCCCAATCCTGCACATAGGGGACGTTATCGACTGTCGTCTCCGAGAGCCGAATCAGTCCGGTCGGCCGGCTGCCGTTGTCGATATCTTCGTCCCACTCTTCGCCCAAAATGCCGCGCCCTATTACAGCAGTGCCTGTCGCTGGCAACGCCGCAACCTCTGTATCGCGCCAGAAACGCAGCTTCCCGTACTTCGCGGGCACTTCCAGGCGATCGTTTCGCGCAGGGCCGACCACCCCGATCGTTCCGACGACCGTATTCTCCGGCTTCGGTCCCTCCGGATTGAACTTCCGCGAGTCGCGCCAGGCGCCCGTCCACACAGTGGGCTCTGGATCGAGCTTCCCGTCTGACAGCGTTTCCCGATAGGACACGAGTGTCCGATTAGGCCGGTTGTCGCCTTCGACACTTGGCAGATATCGCGTCTTCCACATACCAGTATTGCCGCCGAGGAACGCCAGATTTACTCCGGCATTGCGGGCCGATTCGATATTCGCCCGCTGCGCTGCGGACCAGTACGTATCGTGGCCGGCCGACACAAAGATCTTGTGGTCCTTGATTCGCTCGCCTCGACGGTCGCTGTCGACGCCCGCAGAGTAGCTGACGTCGTACCCGTTTCGTTCCAGCCACGCCGCGGCCGGATACTCGCCGTTGAAGAACTGGTTACCCACCGCGAACGCTCGATTATCCAACGGGCGGTTATAACTCACGATGTAAGCGCGCGTGCGCGGGTTGTCGGGATTGACGCCAAAACCACCGCCGCCGCCACCGGCGTTCGGCAGGTAGGATCCATAGAGGCTCGATCCACCGTACCGGTTGAACGCCACCCACGTCGGGTCCGCCGTCTGAAAGAGCACGGCGGACCGACTCGCATCGTCGCGGACGACGAAGATGATGTGGCTCGCCCGCTTCTCTTTCATCGCGTCCTCGAGCTTGCCCAAACCCGTCACGCCGTAATTATGCGGCGTGGGCGGCGGTGGCTCCCACGAGCCGGCCGGACCAGTTCGACTGCCGGCCTCCGACCGCCAATTCTGCGGCTCGTCGTCTTCCCGAATCAGCCGCGCGACATACACGCCCGACACCGCGTCCGCCGGCACCTGCCAGGACGCCGACGTCTTCCAATTGCCACAATCCACGAGACGCTGGGGAGCCTCGATGCAATCGGGCTGCGCCTGGGGCAATGCGATCGTCGGCCGGAGCGACTTGATCAAGCGGGCGCCATTCCCCCCGTACCAACCCATCCGGTAGATATCGATTCGGTACCGCGGCGAATGCGTCCTGATCTTGAAGTCGATTTTTTCACGGACGTTCACGCTGATATCCGTCGCGAAGCCCTGGATCGTCGGATCGCCGTTGGAGTTGATATCCCACTCCGTTCGTGGGTTCCCCGGCTTGCAGTTTTCCGCGACAATTTTGTTCGCGGGCGCCGTACATGGATTCACGGCGGCACGTCCAGTCGCCGGCCCGGCCGGAACCTGTGCTCTGGGAGACGTGGCTTGTGCCCGGGGATAGGCGGTAATTAAAAGGAAACCGAGCGCGACCGCCGTGGCATTTGAGGATACCGGCATCATGGTCTTCATACTCCTCATCCGATCGGGAGAGATTCTAATGAGTTTTGCCGCCCTCGCTCCGGGACATAACCGCGCCCGTTCCAGTCAAGCGTCTTGCGGATTCAGGTATCCGGCTGTTTAGTTGACTCAGGTCGCCTCTACATGTTGTGGGCTGGTCCGGCAAGGGCCCAACCGCCATGACCTGCCGCACGAAACGGTAGAACACCTTAGAGCGATCACGCGCGAAGAGACAGGTCGGGTTGGCGGCGAAACCACGTTGTCAAACCAGACCTCGAATTCGGCCAGCGTTCGCGGGTGATCATCAACGAGGCCGTACGCTATAGCTGGGAGCTGCGTGAGTCAACTGAATAACCGTATTCTGAATAACCCAATTCAGCGACAACGACAGCGTTAACGCCTGCGGTCCATTCCGCGCCGTATACGTGGATCAAAACAGGTCCGTCGCGGAGATACGTATAATCTAGGACAGCTTGATGATCCGTACAATTCCTGGGCCCGCGACGAGTAAGCGAGCTCAGGGGAAGACGCAAAGCGGCGAGCGGCCTGCACCGCCACCTCCTTCATGGTCGGTTCAGTTGTCACCGCTGCGCGGCTGCTCGGTGCCGCTCCTCTTCGCGCTGGGACTCGTCGGCCTGGCGTTGCTCAACTCCATCCGACAGAACCCAACCCTCCTGTGGTCTTTTCTTGGTGCAGCGGCCGCGCTAACCGCCTGGACAGCCGCTCTGTTCGTCGCGGCTGCGCGCGCGGGCCGAAGTTTCAGGCTGGATATTTCCCTGCGGAAACAACACTACCTGCAAGCCTGCGCGCAAGGGTCGGTGTTGCTGTACTGGGGATGGTTCGTACCCGACGTATACAAGGCGGCGCCTCTGATCGCCGCGCAGCTCGCGTTCGCCTACGGCGTCGACATGCTGTTGACGTGGTCGCGACGGGAGACATACACGCTTGGGTTCGGTCCGTTCCCGGTGGTCTTCAGCATCAACCTATTCCTCTGGTTCAAACCGGAGTGGTTCTATCTTCAATTCCTCATGGTCGCATTCGGCTTCGCCGCGAAACAGATGATCCATTGGTACAAGGACGGGCGCAGCACGCACATCTTCAATCCTTCCGCGTTCACGCTCGCGCTATTTTCGGTCGCACTGCTTCTGACGAGCAGGAGCGACATCAGCTGGGGCCTGAATATCGCGATCACGCAGTTCTATCCGCCGCAAATATACCTGATGCTGTTTCTGATCGCCTTGCCGGGACAGCTTCTGTTCGGCGTAACCTCGATGACAATGGCGGCGGTGGTGACCACTTACCTGTTCGGCCTCCTGTACTTCGCCGCGACGGGGGTCTATTTCTTCTACGATTCCTACATCCCGATTGCCGTTTTTCTCGGGATGCACTTGCTGTTCACTGATCCGTCCACGTCACCGCGCACCGAACTGGGGCGCTTATTGTTCGGCGCGCTCTATGGGTTGAGCACGGTCGCCTTGTACTACCTGCTCGGGTGGGCGGGACTTCCAACTTTCTACGACAAGCTGCTGCAGGTGCCGCTCTTGAACCTGTCGATCAAATGGATCGATCGCGCCGTGCGCTCGAAAGTGCTCTGGCGATTCGATCCCTCTGCGCTCGGCCGATCGCTCCAGCCAATTCAGCGCAACCTCGCGTACGCGGCGATTTGGGCCATCGTGTTTTCAGTGATGAGTGCGGCGCACGGTGTGGGCGACCACCATCCCGGCCAGTGGCTGCCATTCTGGCGGCAGGCCTGCGCAGAGGGACGGAGGGGCGCGTGTGATTTTCTGACTGCGAGACTGTCAGCCCACTGTGAAAGTGGTTCGGGGTGGGCGTGCAACGAGGCCGGTGTCCTTCGCCTGCGCCGCTCAGAGCCGAACGGGGAGGGCGAGAAGCCGGCCACGGCCGACGCCGTCGGCTCGCTCGAGCGTGGGTGCGCGTTTGGGTTCAAGCCGGCCTGCCAGAATGTTCTCAAAATGCTCAATGGCAGTGGCCAACCTGATAGTGCGCCTCCAACGCTCGAGGACTATCCCATCATTTTGAGGGGAAGCAAACAATCGGTCCCCGTCCGAAGTCCATCAGCGTTGTACGCGCTTGCCTGCCAACAGGGTTGGCCTGACGCCTGCGGGCGACGCACGCAGGCGGGAGGAAACTAGCCTCTCGCAGTTCCGGTTGACTTTGCGGATCCGCTTCAGTAGGCTCGGCACCGCTATCAGCAGACTGCGGCAGAGTCGCTCGTGCTCCGCATGATCACGTGGCAGCAGCCCCTCCCGACCCAGAGGTACCGGCTCGGCACGCTCGACGACGATTCACGACCGCGTACGGTGTTGAGATCTTGCGCAAAAAGATCGGTATCCGCCCAGCCATCATCGTATGACGTAACGAATAACTGGAGGCCGATGTGTCTCGCTTCGCACGCGCGCTTATTTGCACCGTTATGCTCGGCCTTCCCTCCCTTGCCTTCGCGCAGACGGCGGGAACCATCGTCGGGTCTGTCACTGACGAATCGAAAGGCGTCCTCCCCGGTGTGACGGTCACCGCCAAGGAGGTGAACACGGGCCGGTCCTACACCTCGGTCACCGACGCGCGCGGTGATTACACCATCAACAACGTGCTGGCGGGGACCTACAAGGTCGACGCAGTGCTCGAAGGGTTCTCGACGTCGAGCGTGCCGGCGGTGGAGCTGCTGGTCGGTATGAACGACACGGTGAACT
>Ga0137399_10000842_pt1 | contig 13217 bp, 13 predicted proteins | sample czorhiz316metaG_FD_104810 | JGI IMG/M metagenome (GOLD analysis project Ga0137399, IMG submission 104810) | Vadose zone soil microbial communities from Angelo Coast Range Reserve, California, USA - czorhiz3.16 metaG | ecosystem: Environmental > Terrestrial > Soil > Vadose zone | place: USA...
ATTTCGCGGCGGCGGTTCGTCCAACAGGCGGCGAGCGGTGTCGCGTTCACGATCGTACCGGCCCACGTTCTGGGCCGCGGCCACGTGCCGCCCAGTGACAAGCTCAACATCGCGTGCATCGGCGTGGGCGGAATGGGCGCGAACGATGTCCGCGGCGTCGGGAAGACGGAGAACATCTACGCGCTCTGCGACGTCGACGAGCGCCAGGGCGCGCAGTCGTTCGCGGCATTCCCCAAGGCAAAGCGCTACAAGGATTTTCGCGCGCTGCTCGATAAAGAAGGAAAGAGTATCGATGCCGTCACCGTCTCGACGCCCGACCACACGCACACCGTCGCCGGCATGATGGCGATGAAGCTGGGGAAGCACACGCGCATTCAGAAACCGCTGGCGCGCACGCTGTGGGAGGTGAAGCAGCTCGAAGCGGCGGCGACGAAGTACAAGGTCGCGACACAGATGGGGAATCAGGGCCACGCCGAAGAAGGCACGCGCCAAATCCGCGAATGGGTCGAGGCCGGCGCGATCGGGACGGTCCGCGAGATCCAGCTCTGGACCAATCGTCCCATCTGGCCGCAGGCGCTGGACCGGCCGCTCGAGGAGTACTACACGCCGCCCTGGATCGACTGGGACCTGTGGCTCGGCCCCGCGCCGGAGCGGCCGTACAACCCAGCCTACGCGCCGTTCAAATGGCGCGGCTGGTGGGACTTCGGAACGGGCGCGCTCGGCGACATCGCGTGTCACTCGATGGACGCGTCGTTCTGGGCGCTCGATCTCGGATATCCCACGCGCATCGAGCCCGAGTCGACGAAGCTGTACGCCGAAACCGCGCCGGCGTGCTCGCGGATCACGTATTCCTTCGCGGCGAAGGGGAATCGGCCCGAGATCAAAGTCGTGTGGCGCGACGGCAGCCTCTACCCGCCGCGGCCCAAGGAGGTGACCGATCCGCTCGCCTGGCCATTCGATAGCAGCGGCCAGCTCTGGATCGGCGATTCGGGTAAGCTCTTCGCCGGGATCTATGGCGAGAACCCGCGGCTGCTGGATGACGCGAAACAGGCGGAGATCACCGCCCATCCGCCGGCGCAGAAATATCCGCGCACCGAAGGCGTCTACGCCGAGTGGATCGCGGCGTGCAAGGGCGGAACGCCCGCCGGGTCGAACATTCCCATCCACTCGGGCCCGCTCACGGAAATGGTGCTGCTCGGCAACCTGGCGGTGCGCACGGCCCAGGTGCTCGATGTGAATCCGCAGACGGGGGCCGTGCTCAACGCGACCATCCCGGAGGATTACATCAAGCCCCGCTATAGACCGGGTTGGGGGTGGTGACTACTCAATGGCCTCCTTGCGCGATATCCCAGTCCAGATGTATTTTTATACACCCATATGCATAAACAACCCAACGGGAAACCGGGCCCCCTCGTGGTGCTCGCCTATTCGGGCGGGCTCGATACCTCCGCCATCGTTCCCTGGCTGCGTGAGACCTACGGCGCGCGCGTCGTCTGCTTCGCCGCCGACGTGGGGCAGGGCGCCGGCGAGTTGAAGGGGCTGGTTCAGAAAGCCAAGCGCTCGGGCGCAGACGACTGCTTCGTCGAAGATCTGCGCGAAGCGTTCGTCCGCGATTTCGTTTTCCCGACATTGCGTGCGGGCGCCGTCTACGCGCGCACCTATCTGCTCGGCACGTCGATGGCGCGGCCGCTCACGGCAGCGCATCAGGTTGCGGTCGCGCAGCGCATCGGCGCCGACGCGCTCGCGCACGGCTGCACCGGCAAGGGGAACGACCAGGTCCGCTTCGAGCTGACCTACGCGGCGCTCGCGCCCGACCTGCAAGTGATCGCGCCATGGCGCGAATGGAAATTCCAGAGTCGCGAAGATCTCATCGCGTACGTGCACGCGAAGGGCGTGCCGGTCCAGGCGACCGCCGAGAAGCCGTACTCGACCGATCGCAACCTGTGGCACTGCTCGCACGAGGGCGGCATCCTCGAGGACCCGTCGCAGGAAGCGCCCGAACACATCTTCGTGATGACCAAGAATCCGCTCGAGGCGCCGGACGAGCCGGTCGTCGTGACGATCGGGTTTGAAGAAGGCAATCCCGTCAGTCTCGACGCGGTCCCCCTCGGCCCGGTCGAGCTGCTCGAGCAGTTGAACGAGATCGCAGGCGAGCACGGCGTCGGCCGTGCGGACATCGTCGAGGACCGGTTGGTCGGCATGAAGTCGCGCGGCGTGTACGAGACGCCGGGCGGAACCGTGCTGTACGCGGCGCACCGCGAGCTCGAGCAGATGGTGCTCGATCGCCGCACACTTCGCATGAAAGATGAGCTCGCTCTCCGCTACGCCGATCTCGTCTACGACGGCCGTTGGTGGACGCCCGAGCGCGAAGCGATCGATGCGCTGGTCACCGCGACGCAGCAGCACGTCACGGGCACCGTCAAGTTGAAGCTCTTCAAAGGAAACGTGATCGTCGCGGGCCGCGAGAGTCCGTTCGCGCTGTACCAGCCGTCGTACGCGACGTTCGGCAAAGACAACGTATACGACCAGAAGGACGCCGAAGGCTTCATTCGGCTGTATGGCCTCGCGATTCGGATCGGCGCCGGATTGTCGGCCGAACGCAGTGATGTCCCAACAAGCTGACACTCACCAGATGTGGGGCGGACGCTTCGCTCTCGGGCCGAGCGAAGCGCTCGACGCGCTGAATCGCAGCCTCCCCGTCGATCATCGCCTCTGGCCGCAGGACGTCGCCGCGAGCAAAGCGTGGGTGCACGCACTCTGTCAGGCCGGGGTTGTCACTGCCAATGAAGAAGCGCAGCTGCTGGGCGGCCTCGATCGCGTAGCCGATCAGCTCGCGGACGGCGCCGCGGTCGGCGCACCGGACGAAGACGTACACACCCTCGTGGAGCGCCTGCTCTACAACGAGGTCGGCAGTCTCGCCGGCAAGCTGCACACCGGCCGCTCGCGCAACGATCAGGTCGCGACCGACCTGCGCCTGTGGACGCTCGACGCGATCGATCACCTCGATGCCGGGGTCGCCGCCCTCGGCAAGACACTCGTCGGAAAAGCGAAAGACAGCATCGACGCGATTCTTCCCGGCTACACCCACGGCCAGCGCGCGCAGCCCGTGCGCTGGGCCTACGTCCTGCTCGCGCACGCCTGGCCGCTCGTGCGCGATCGCCAGCGGCTGGCGGAGGCGCGGCGGCGCACCGCCGAGCTGCCGCTCGGCTCCGGTGCGCTCGCCGGCTCCGGCTTTCCCGTCGACCGCGTGCTCCTCAAGGAGGCACTTGGCTTCCGCGTCATTTCACCCAACGCGCTCGACGCGACGGGTGATCGCGACTTCGTCGCCGATGTGCTCTTCGCGATCGCGCTGATCGGCACGCATCTCTCGCGGCTCGGCGCCGAGCTGATCACCTACGCCAGCGGCGAGTTCGGATTCGTCACGCTCGCCGACGCTTTCAGCACCGGCTCGAGCCTCATGCCGCAGAAACGGAATCCTGATGTCTTCGAGCTCGCGCGCGGCAAAGCCGGCCGCATGCTTGGCGACCTCGTCGCCCTGCTCACCACGCTCAAGGGCATTCCCGCCGGCTATCAGAAGGATCTCCAGGAGGACAAGGCGCTGTTGTTCGACGCCTGCGATACGCTCGCGACGGTGCTGCCGGCGGTCACTGGAGCGATCGAGACCCTGACGATCAACGTCGATCGCATGGCGGCGGCGCTCGATCCCGCGATGCGCGCGACCGATCTCGCGGATCTGCTCGTCGAGGCCGGGGTGCCGTTCCGGGAAAGTCACGGACTGATCGGCCGGCTGGTGCGCGCCGCCGAACATGAGCATGTGCCGCTCGATCGCGTGCCCCAGAACATCGCCAACGCCATCCATCCTGCCCTCGGGTCCGCGCTCGCGCGGCTCGGCACCTGGGAGCAAAGCGTCGAGAGCCGTGCAACACCGGGCGGCGCGTCACGGGCGTCGGTGGAGTCGCAAATCGAGGAGTTGCGGCGCGCGTTCATGCCCGTAACTACTGCATAAAGCGTCTTCCCTTGCCGCATGTTGTAGGCCGGTATTAGCATATGCCGATGCGCTGCCTAGCCCTCAATGCCTCGTTCGAACCGCTGACAATGGTGCCCGTGCGCCGGGCGCTGCGGCTGGTCATCGATGGCAAGGCCGAGGTCGTCGAGGCCGAGGGGACGCCGGTCCACTCCGAGCGAATGGCGGTGCCACGACCTGCCGTCATTCGGCTGGTTCGCTTCGTCCACGTCCCTCGCCGCTTCCGCCGCCAAGTCACCAACACATTCCTGTTCGCCCGCGACAACTACCGTTGCCAGTTCTGTGGTCGCGCGCAGCAGGAGCTGCGGCAGCGCGAGTGCCTCACGCGCGATCATCTCGTGCCATTGTCGCGCGGCGGCACGAACGCCTGGACCAACGTCCTCACGGCGTGCTCGAGCTGCAACACGCGCAAGGGCAATCTCCTGCCGGAAGAAGTGGGCATGCATCCGCTGCGCGCGCCGCACGAGCCGCACTTCGTGCACCTCTCGTGGGCGGTTCGCCGCCTCACGCGCACGCAGGCGAAGTACATCCGCCTCTTCTACGGGGCGGACGTGCTGGCGACTCTCGAGGCGATGTGACGAGGGGCCCATGGGTGGTGGCGGGCGCGGCAGTCGTCGCGCTCGCCGGGGTCGTGTTTCTCACCCGTCCCGCCCGGGGCTCGACGCATCCCCAACCGCGGTCCGGCATCACGGCGGCGAAGGTGCTCCCCGATTTCGCGATCCCGAAGAATCCCGGGGCGCTCGAGGCGTACGCGGCGGCCCGGCGCTCCGCCGCGACCCTCGATGGCCTCTATTGCCACTGCGATTGCTCGAAGCACTCCGGACATCGCTCCCTGCTGACCTGCTTCGAGTCAGAGCACGCAGCCTACTGCGACATCTGCATGGGAGAGGCAAACCTGGCGAGTGACATGGCGGCGCGCGGGAAGTCGCTGACGGAAATTCGCGCCGCTATCGACCGTCAATTCGGATCGTAGGACTCCGCGCCTCGAGCTGCAGGCGCGGGAGGCCGGCCAGTCGCACCAGCACACGCTGCGCCCCCCGCGCTAACGCTGCGCCGAAACTCCCTTCGCCCGAAACCGCAGGCCCGACGTCGCCCGACAACCAGCTCGACAGCTCTCGCAGATCGGTGTCGTTGAGCGTCGTCACCTCGAGTCGCGCGACGAAATAGTAGCGGCCGGAGCCGGCGCCGCTCGCTTCGGGCCGCATCGTGACCGTGTAAGGAATCTCCAGCGCGGCCGCCAGCTCTTCCGGCGTCGCGTAGCGCGTCAGGGTGCGGCCACCCCCGGGACGGAGCAACACGAAGTCGTCCGCCAACGGATCGTTGCGGGCGACGACGTCCCACGATGCCTCGCGCACGAATTGATCGAACCAGCTCGTGCGCACCTTCCAGAGTTCGAGCCGGTAGTGGAGCCGCAGTGGAAATCCCGAGCGCATGAGCCCGACGAATTTCCCGTCCGCCAGGAGTCCCGTGCTGCGGACGCGGGGCGTCGTCGTTTGCAGCGTGACCGTCAGGGTCGGCGACTGCGCCGTCAGCCCCGCGGGGAGGGCCAGCGAGAGGACGATCACGTGGCGGAGGAGCACTCGCGCCACTCTAGAAGCGATGATCGAGCCTAAACAAGAAGCGCAGTCGTTCGCCTGTCGTCACCGCCTTGGCGACGTAAATCCCGAAACCACTCCAGTCCGCGCCCAGTCCGGCGTCCACCAGCCAGCTCGCGAATCGCGGGATGCGACCCGCGGGTACGTGTCCCGGCCCCTTTCCCACGAGCCACCCCTGTCCCGCGTCCGCGAAGACGACGAGGTCGAGCCCCTCGATCCAGAACGGTGAACGCTCCTCTCGAGACGATTTCTCGTCGCGCCACGGGTTGTAACTCCAATTGAGTTTCACGTGGCCGCGGTATTCCGTCTGGAACACGAGCACACGATCGCATGCGGCGAGCAGCGTCCCGGCGAACGCCGGGTCGACGATGGCGCCATCGCACGCGCTCGAGCGGAATGGATGGCCGGGCATGGGATCCGGACCGCCGACGGACAGACGGCGTTGCAGCGGGAGCGGATCGCCCCCCAACCAGCCGCCACCGACGAGCCGCAGATTCACGCGACCCGTGGGGCTGATGCGCGAATAGCGGCGCACGTCGAAGAAGAGCCGGCTGAAGCGGTACGACCCGTCGGTCGGAATCGAATCGCGTACCGTCGCGGGGATCCCCGCGTGCGGCACGACGTCGTTGCTGCGCGAATGTTCGAGCGTCGTACGCACCAGCCACCCCGCGGTGGGAGCCTCGGGATCGTTGCGCGAGTCGAACGTCGCGTTGGCGACGACGGTGTTGTAGTGGCCCTCGTCGATCGGCGGGTTGGGGCGCCACGCCTCGTCGTGGCGGAAAATCGTCCAGGGATCTTTGACGGCCACGCCCGTTTGCCACTCGTGGCGGAATTCGAATGACACGGCCAGCGCGCGATTGGGCGCCGCGAACACGCGCGCCGCCCATCCTTTATCAAGGAAGTAGTCGCGATAGTCGCGCGCGAACACGAACGCGCTCCACCCGATCTCCGCGCTGTGCAGTCCCCAATCCTCGACCGGACTCACGACGTCGAACGCCCGCAGCCCGACGCCCACATGCTGGATTTCCCCCGAGCGCAGTTCGCTGCGGAACATGTAGCCGAGGCTACTGCGGTTGTCGGAGAGATCGCCCGCGGATCGGAAGACGCCGAGTGCGTCGATGCGCAGCCGGAAATCCTGTTGCAGCCGCCAATCGAACAACGGCCCGAACACGATGGGCAGTCCCTCGACGCGATTGAACGTTCCACCGGTGGCGATCGTCAGCGTCGAGCGGGAGTCGGCCGTGCCCCATGACACGTGCGCGCCGGGATTCCAGAGCCGGCGCCGCAGGTTCGGGGCGTAGGCGATCTGATCGCCTTCGTTGCGCAAGCGGTACAGCAGGGGCTCGCGATATTGGCGCAATTCCCCGCCGATCTTTGCCGCCGCCGAATCATCAACCACGCCGCCTACCACGATCACGTCGCCGCTCACCACGGCGCCCGGCTCGAACTGCAGGTCCCCGTTGATCACCACGAGGGTCCCCTGCACCCGGCCCCCGATGAAGACTGGCCCGTTCCGTACCGCGACATCACCACGCCACTCGTTCCCGTGAGGCAGCCGCGTGCGGCCCACCAGACGCGTCGTGCCCGGCGCATTGTAGAACCGGATGACCTCGTCGGAGACGACGCGCGGCAGCGCCAGCGCCTCGAGCGACACGCCGGAGCTGTCGGGGTGAATGACGATGGTCGTATCCTGAACCGCTAGAATCAGCAGCAACGCGATCATAGAAAGCCTTCGTTGGGGCCGGGTGGCCCAATGTTGTTGCGCGGCGAGTCGATGCCCAGCCGTCGCATACGCCGGTACAGGTTGGCGCGGTCCGTCAGCAGCCGTCGCGCCGCTTCGGCGACGTTGCCTCGCGAAATCGAAAGGGCGCGCGCGATCAGCTCGCGCTCGTACTGGTCGAGCGTTTCGGTAAGCGCGATGTCCCGCCACGGCGCGTCGCCCTCCGCCGCCTCGAGCCGCGCGGGCGGAGCGATCCCATCCTGAGGCAACACGCGCGCGACGTCGCCGGCGGTGAGCGTTTCGCCCGAGGCCAGAATCGCGAGCCGCTCGATGATGTTGGCGAGCTCGCGGACGTTACCGGGCCACGTGTACGCGGCGAGCAGGGGGACCGCCCCGGCGTCGAAGTGCACGGGCCGGCCGAGGCGGGCCGTGCAGCGCGCAGCAAAATGGCGGATCAGCGGCGGAACGTCCTCCGGTCGCTCGCGCAACGGCGGGATGTGAATCGGCAACACGTTGAGCCGGAACCACAGGTCCTCGCGGAACGACCCCTGCCGCACCGCCAGCGTCAGGTCTTTGTTGGTCGCGGCGATGACGCGCACGTTCACGGCGAACGGGCGTTCCCCACCCACGCGCTCGACGACGCCGCTCTCGAGGACGCGCAGGAGTTTCGCCTGCGCCTCCGGTCCCAGGTCCCCGACCTCATCGAGGAACAGCGTGCCGCCGTCGGCCAGCTCGAACCGTCCCTGCCGCCGGTCCGTCGCCCCCGTGAAAGCGCCGCGCTCGTGTCCGAACATCTCCGATTCGACGAGATCGCGAGGCAGTGCGGCGCTGTTCACGGTGACGAACGGTTTGCTCCCGCGCGCGCTCTGCCGGTGGATCGCCGATGCGACCAGCTCTTTGCCGGTGCCGGATTCGCCCGTGATCAGCACGCGCGACTCCGTCGGGGCAACGCGCGCGATCAACGCGCGCAGCTCCTCCATCGCGGCGCTCGTCCCGACCAGCGGATCGTCGTGGCCGAGCTGCTCGTGCAACCGCTTGTTTTCCGCGAGCGTGCGGCCCAGCTCGAGCGCGCTGCGCAGCGCGACGAGTACGCCTTCGGGCGTGAGCGGCTTCTCCAGGAATTGGAAGGCCCCGAGCTTCGTCGCACGCACGGCGTCCGAGAGGTTCGCCTTGCCGCTCATCATGACGACAGGGACGTGCGGCGCGCGCTTACGGATCTGCTCGAGCGTCGCGAGCCCGTCGGGACCCGGTGGCATCATCAGGTCGAGCAGCACGACATCCGGAGCGTCCTCGATGACGCGCGTCAGGGCGGCGTTGCCGTCGGGCGCTTCGATCGTCTCGAAGCCGTCCGATTGCAACAGCGCGCCGACCATGCGCCGGATGTTCGCTTCGTCGTCGACGAGCAGGACGCGGGGGGGGGGACTCATGATCCGGATACCGGTGGAAAGACGATCGCGAAGGTCGCGCCGCCGCCGGGCGTCTCGCTGACGGCAATCGTACCGCGATGCGCTTCGAGTGTCACCCGCACGAGCGCGAGGCCCAGGCCCGTGCCGTCGTGTTTCGTCGTGAAGTACGGCTCGAAGATCCGCTGCCGCAGGTCGGCGGGAATCCCCGGCCCGTGGTCCGCGATCGTCACGGCGAGTCCCGCGCCGTCGCCTGTGACCGTCACGTCGAGCGCGCCCATGCCCTGCATCGCTTCGGAGGCGTTGCGATAGAGGTTCGCGAACGCCCGGCGCAACGGCTCGTAGTGGCCGACGATCGTGCGCGGTCCACCGTTCGCGGTGAGCCGGACGGCAACGCCGTCGGGCACGCTCGTCCGTCCCAACTCCTCGAGCAGCTCGACGAGGTCGACTTCGCTCGGGGGCCCTTCGGGCAATCGTCCGAAATCTGCGAATTCTTTGGCGAGTCGTTCCAGCCGATCGGTTTCGGCCGCCATCACCTCCATGGCCGTTTCTTTCCGACTTTCCGTCATTCCGTCCGTCCGCCGCAGTTGATCAACCGCGATTCGCATCGACGTCAGCGGATTCTTGATTTCATGCGCGACGCGACGGGCGACTTCGCGGAATGCTCGCAGCCGCTCCGCCTCGAGCTCGCGCTCGCGCGCGGCGGCGATCGCGGCCGCCAATTCGCGCAGCGCCTGGCGCAACGCTTCGAATTCGGGCGCGCCGCGGCTAAGTGAGGCACCAGGGGTGGGAAGGGGCTCGTGGCGCCGGATCAGGGACGTCCAACCGACCAGCTCGTCGATGGGGCGCGAGAGCTGCCGCGACAGATGTCCTGCCACATTCACCGCGGCGTACAGCACACCGGCGCCGAGGAGCAGGATGACCACCGCGACGCCGGCCGTGTAGTAGCGCAGGAACGTTTCGGCGCGGCGGGCGAGGCTGACGGATGCCGAGACTTCGTCGAGGTGTTGGCGCAGCAGCGCGCGCTCGTGGACGGTGAGGTGCAGCGTATCGACGCCCTCGAGCAGTGTCCGCGCGGTCGAGGCGACGCGCTCGGTGGACACGCGCGCGCCGGCCGCGGGCAAAAGCCGCCGCACCGACACGAGCCAGCCGGCGACCGCGAGCAGCGTCGGCACCGTCGTCATGACGACGAGGATCAGGAAGATTCGCCGTCTGAAGGGACGCGCCATTCCGCGCCAATTTAGGGATTTGGCTCGGCTGTGACAATTCGACACGGGGGGGTCATGAAGGCCCAGACACATTACCTCTGGTTCAATACCAAACGCCGCCAGGAAATCATCGACATCACCGACGAAGTGGCCGGTCAGGTCGAGAAAAGCGGCGTCCGCGAGGGGATCGTACTGGTCAGCGCGATGCACATCTCAGCGTCGGTGTTCGTGAACGATCACGAGTCGGGATTGTGGGATGACATCCTGAAGTGGCTCGAGGGCACGATCGCGCCGTGGGATCCGCAACGCTATCGTCACAATGAAACGGGAGAAGACAACGCGGCGGCGCATCTGCGCAGTCTCACGATCGGTCATGAGGTGATCGTGCCGATCACCGGTGGCAAGTTGGACTTCGGTCCGTGGCAGCGGGTGTTCTACGGGGAGTGGGACGGACAGCGGAAAAAGCGCGTGATCATCAAAGTGCTCGGGGAGTGAGGAGGCGGTCATGAATGTGCTGCTGGTTGCGGTGCTGTTCTTAGCGGGTTTACAGGACGCGGGCACGCGCGCACTGTTGCGGCTCGAGGACGATTGGGCGCGCGCCCTGGTCAAGCGCGATACGGTTGTGTTTGAACGCCTGCTGGCTGCCGGGTTCGTTTATACCGAGGATGACAAGACGATGGACCGCGCGACGGTCCTGCATGAGGTCGGAGCGGGATCGGACACGGTCACCGCGGCGCACAACGAAGCCATGCAGGTGCATCGCTTCGGCACCACGGCGCTTGTCACAGGATGGTTGATCGTGCAGGGGCGCGGCTCGAACGGCTCGTTCGATCGGCGCTATCGTTTCACCGACACCTGGCTGAAGCAGGGCGGTCGCTGGCAGATCGTCGGCGCGCAAGATTATCTTCTGCCCGCAAAGCCCCACTGAGCCCATGGCCAAGACGGTTCACGTAGTGCTGATCGTCATCGGGATCATGCTTGGACTGATCGTCTGCGTCGTCGCGCTCGGCTATCTCTGGTGGCGGCACAATGGCCCGGCGATGGTCCAGGAGGCGCAGCAGACCTACAAGGAGGGGCAGGCCATCGGGCGCTCCAGTACGACCGCGGCCTGTCTCGATTCGGCGTTTGCACGGCACGCGAGCGACCATTCCGCGTCGCTGGTGCATCAGGTCAACGAGCAGATGTTTTTCGAAGGCTGCCTCAGATGGAGCCGCGAGACCCCGGGACTCTGTGATACGATTCCCTCGGGACACGGAGTGAGGGATGTGCTCCGCTTTGCGACTTGGAGCGTAGACCAATGCCGTCGACGCGGCCTCCAAGACTCCGGGTGTCCGAACGTTTTCAAACCGCTCGAGCACTACTGCCAGCGGCGCACCGCGCCGGAGGGTAAACGCTAGATTGTGTAGTCACTTTGGGGAGTGTTGAATGGGCTTCATTCCCGATTGGGCGCTCGGTGTCGGGGTCATCATTATCGCGGTCACGGCTGCAAGGACGCTGTCCGGGTTGTTACGGATGATGAGCGTCCGCGGTGCCGCGCGAAACCTGACGCGGTCCGATGAAGAAATCAGCGAATTGCGGCAGTCGCTCGACGCGGTGCAGAATCGGCTATCTGAAGTGGAGGAGCGCCTCGACTTCACGGAGCGTCTGCTGGCCAAGCAGCGCGACGCCGAGCGCCTCGGATCTCCACCGCGCTGACGAGTTCTCTGCCTATGCCACCGACGGTTCGAAACGGTAAAATCTGCTACCTCGAGATTCCTGCCACAGACGTCCGCAGGTCGTCGGAGTTCTACCATGCGGTTTTCGGCTGGAATATTCGCCGGCGCGGTGACGGTCACCTCGCGTTCGACGATGCCGTCGGAGAGGTCAGTGGCTCCTGGGTCACCGGTCGGCCGGCGTCGCCCCAGCCAGGACTCCTCGTATACATCATGGTCGACAGCGTGGCCGCAACGGTGAAAGCCGTCGTCGCAAACGGCGGCGAAATCGTCCAGCCGATCGGCGCCGACGCGCCGGAGATCACCGCGCGGTTTCGAGATCCGGGCGGCAACGTCATTGGCCTCTATCAGGAGCCGAATCGGTCGAGCGCCGGGTGAGGCTCCAAGGCGCGCTCTTCGTTGCGGTGGGAGTGATGGCGTGCGGACGACCGGATGCCCGCACATCGAGCTCCCAGCTCTCCGGACAGCAGCTCGCTGAGCGCTACTGCCAGTCCTGTCATCTCCTTCCTGTTCCTACGCAGCTCGCCCGGGAGACGTGGGAGCGCTGGATGTTACCGAGGATGGCCCGCCGGCTGGGTGTGAGAGACGTCACCTGGCCCGCGAACCAGGAGCCGGTCGAGGGCGGAGAAGGTGGTCGACGAATTCGCGAGGCGGGCGTGTTTCCCGACGCGCCACGCATCTCCCGCGCCGATTGGGACAAGCTGGCGGCGTACTATCTCAAAGAAGCCCCCGAATCGCTACCTCAGGCGGCGACCCCGCCGGTCACGATGGGACTGCCCGGATTCCGCGTGCGGCTTCCCGACTTTCAGATCAAGAGTCCGATGGTCACGTTGGTGCACGTCGATTCCGCACATCGCAGGATCTACGTGGGCGATGCCACTCCGGGGCACAGCACGCTGTCGGTTCTCGACAGCCGAGGCCACGCGGGGAAGATCTTCCCGATCCCGACTCCCGTTTCGCATCTCCAACTCTTTGGCGACACGCTCGGCGTCCTGCTGATGGGAAAGCTCGAGCCGCACGACGCGGCGCTCGGCACGCTGGGCCTCGTTTCCGCGTGGCGCGCTGGTGCCAACCCTGCGATCGCCTGGAGGATCGATAGTCTGCAGCGGCCGGTGTACGCCTCGTACGCCGATCTCAACGGGGATGGGATCGCGGACGTCGTGGTCAGCGAGTTCGGCAATCTCACTGGCAGCCTGACGTGGTACGAACGGCTACGTGGCGGCGGCAGCCGGCGCCACCTCCTCACTCCTCAACCGGGCGCGCTGACGACCATCGTCGGCGATTTCGACGGCGACGGACGTCCCGACATTCTGTCGTTGATGGCGCAGGGCGATGAGGGCATATCGCTCTTTCGCGGTCAACCCAACGGCGAGTTTTCGAGAGAAGTCCTGCTGCGCTTTCCTCCGTCGTACGGATCCACGTCGATACAGCTGGTGGACATGAACTGCGACGGTTATCCCGACATCGTCTACACCAACGGTGATGCGGGGGACTACCCTGGGCCGCCGAAGCCGTATCACGGAATCCGCATTTTCCTGAACGACGGGCACTGGCA
>Ga0137399_10000843_pt1 | contig 13216 bp, 10 predicted proteins | sample czorhiz316metaG_FD_104810 | JGI IMG/M metagenome (GOLD analysis project Ga0137399, IMG submission 104810) | Vadose zone soil microbial communities from Angelo Coast Range Reserve, California, USA - czorhiz3.16 metaG | ecosystem: Environmental > Terrestrial > Soil > Vadose zone | place: USA...
AGTCGCCGCCCGCCGTCGCTCAGGACGAAGTCGTTCGAGACGCACTCGTCATAATTCCGGAAATAGTTCTTGATGACGTCGGCGCGATAGCCGAGGCAGAGGATGAAGTCTTTGTGCCCGAAGTGCGCGTAGTACTTCATCACATGCCAGAGAATCGGACGATAGCCGATCGGGACCATCGGCTTTGGCAGGTTCTCGTCGTAGTCCCGAAGCCGCATCCCGAGACCACCGCAGAACAAGACGACCTTCATCGAATGCCTCGCAATCGACTGGTATGTCCGGACCTCAGTCGAACGCGGCGCAAGAGATGTGCGCACGGATCGGTTCGGGGATCTCGTTCATTCTCAGGGTCTTCCGTGATGCGGGAGGAGCAGACCGAGGGCCCCATCGGTATGCCTGTGGCGTGGACGCCACAGATCCCGGCAGCGGTTAGGCGCCGACGGTTACGGCCGTTTTTGCGCCAGTGCAACGAGCGTATAGCCTAAACCCGCCCATTCCTTTATGCGTTGCAGCAACCGGGGTGGAATCACGAGCCCTAGGAGCCGATTCAGCCTATAGGAGTTCACGACGCGCAGGATTCCGGCATCGCCGATCGGCAGGTGAGTCGTCACCCGTACCACGTCGAATTGCGCTCGGAGCAAGTCCTTTAGTTCGGATCGGTCCACGAACTTTTCGATCAGGTCCGCGGACGGCGCCGCGAACTCCGAGCTGCCCAGCCGGTCCATGACGAAGCGGTTCGTGGTCGTGAGCACCAGGTAACCTCCCGGCCGGAGCACCTCCACCGCACGTTGGAGATAGCGGGGCTGATCGCTGACGCGGCAGAGCACCTCCTGCGATACCACGACGTCGAAATGCGGCGTCGGAAGCGGGGTGTCGTACACGTCTCCGGCGATGAACGTGATGTGCGGGCAACGCGCCCGCGCGATGGCTATCGCCTCAGGCGAGAGATCGATCCCGGTTGTGGGTCCGAATTCGGCGAAGCGCTCGGTGAACCATCCCATCCCACAGCCGAGGTCAAGGATTCGCGGCCGCACCAGAGGAAGTGTGCGGAGCAGCGCGAGGATCACGTCGCCGCGCCCGACGGCCCACTCCGTGAGGACATTGTTCTCACGCCAGTGCTGCCAGTGCCAGTCCCAGAAGCGCTTCTGGTTGTCGACTGTACGGCTGGGTTCGAGCACCGAGCCCGTATCCTTGGTAGGGCGGGTCATGACCATAAGGGATTCGCCACCTCAGGGAGCAATTCACGTGCCGTTCGACTCACAATTCCCCCCGTCGGAATGCGGCCGCAATGCCTTCGGCGGTCCGCGTCGCGAGTGCCGAAATGGTCAGCGCTGGGTTGACGGCGCCGCAGGTGACGAACACGCTTCCGTCGCCAATGAAGAGGTTGGACACGTCGTGTGTGCGACACCACGGGTCCACCACCGACGTTGCGGGGTTTGTGCCCATCCGGCAGGTGCCCAGGTAATGGGCCGAATGGCCGGGGATGTGCTCATTTCCCCAGATCTCGATCGCACCGGCCGCCTCCAACAGCTCCTGTAGGCGCACGGAGATCGCTTTGATCATGGCCTGGTCGTTTGCGTGCGTCCTGTTGACGAGGTGTGGGACCGGAACGTCGAGATTGTCCTTCACGATGGGATCTAACTTCACATGATTGCGCAGGTCGGGAAGTTGTTCGCCGATCGAGCACACTCCGGTGAAGTGCGCGAATAGCTGCTTGGTGCGAGCTTTGTGCTGCGCTCCCCAACCGGGCACACGCTGCGCAACCGAGAGCGGCCAGTGCGCGCTATTGGTCACCACGATGGACCACCCGCGAGCGAAGTCGTTATGCGCGTCGGTCGCGTAGTAGTCCTGGATCAACCCGCCCGATGGAGTGCCGCGCCACGGATCCAGGCGCTCGGAAAAGCGTCCATACGTGAAGACGCCGAGGTGCTCGGTGAAGTACTTGCCTACGAGCCCGCTCGAGTTGGCCAACCCATGTGGAAACCGGCTCGATGTGCTCAGCAACAGCAGTCTCGGCGTCTCAACGGCGTTCCCTGCAACAACGATCGCCCGTGCGATGATCTCCTGTTCCTGTCTCGCGACGTCGAAGTAGATAACGCTTCGTGCCTTGCCATCGGACCCGACCGTGATCTCACGGGCCATGCAACCGGTTCGAAACTCGACGCGTCCTGTGGCCAGCGCCTTGGGCACATACGTGACGTCGATACTCGACTTGGCGGAGATCGAGCACCCCACATTGCAGGTGCTCGCCCCGATGCACGCCGGCCGGCCATTCCAGGGCTTCGTGGGAATTGCGAGCGGTTCACGCACCATGTGCAGCCCCAGCCGCTGGGCACCCTGTTGCACCCTGACGCTGGCGCAGTTGAATGTGTGCGGCGCCGTGGGATACGGCTTGCTGCGTGGTGGTTCGAAAGGGTTGGCCTGTGCGCCGTCCGGCCCAGAAACGCCCAGTTCGTACTCGACGCGCGTGTAGTAAGGCTCGAGATCCTGATAACTGATCGGCCAGTCATCGGCCACCCCGTCCTCGCTGCGCACGCGAAAATCCGATTCGTGCATTCTCGGCGAGATGGCCAGATAGTGCAGGGTCGAGCCGCCCACACCCTTCACGCGACTCAGCGCAAACCAGTTCCCCAGCGGCAACGTGTACCGATCTCTACGATCGTCCGGGGGAGCGAAGACGGTCTTCCCTCTGACTTCAAAGTCCACGCCGTTCGTCTGATAGTCAGTGTTGGGATCGTAGCGCCTACCGGCTTCCAAGACCACGACCGATAGACCTGCTTCGCCCAGCTCTTTGGCGATGACACCACCGCCGGCGCCACAGCCGATGACAACGACGTCCGTCGTTTGCTTCTTCGGCGGGACGTGCACCAAACGAGCTAGCTCCGAATTCCGGCTTCAGGTTTCGGCGAACGCGGGTCGAGCCCAGGGTACCCCTCAGGCATGGGTGGGCCATCGTAGCCGAGCCAAACCCAACTCACGCGGTGCGCGTAAAAGGCTTGCAGGACATCCTGAACGAGGCTGGGGAACAGCTCAACAGCCGGGAACACGCCGCTCCACTTCCGATACAGAACGTCGATCTTGTTCTTGATCTTGGTGACGTGGGACTGCGGCGTGGACCACTTCTGGTGCAGTCGATCGACGAATTGGAGCAACTGCAGCTGATCTTCGCGCGACAGTTCGACGAACCGGGACTTGCCGGTCGTCTTGGCCAATCGATCCAGCGCGAGTAACCCGCCCACATACAGGCTCTGTCGACGCGGCGAGCGTTTCACCAGCTCGTCGACGGTCTCGGCGGCGGATCGCCCCGCCAATCCCATCTGCTCAGCGCCGGGCCCCGTTTCATCGGATGGCACGATGAGAGCAGCAAGGACCTCAACGAGTGCAGATTCTGCTGCCGTGAACCAGCCCGCGCGATCCCCGGCGCGCTCCGTATGACGCTGCTTTAGCTGCCTGGCTGCTCCGGAGGCCGAAAGCATCGTCACGACGTGTCCCAGCGTTGCCTCGCTGAACTCCACAAGCCCTCTCGTCAAATGGAGGGTTACGAGATCCGGGGAGGCTGCCCAGCGGACGAGCGTTGACTTGGCCCGCTGCATCGCCCCTTGTGTCATCCGTTCAGCTTGCTAACGCGGGCGCCCGCTCGCCCCGCGCACGAATGGTGCTTGGGTCTTCCAGCAATCCGAAAACGCGATCGCATTCTTTCGCCACGACCTGCTGCAGACCGAGGGCCCACTGTCCGATTTCGCGGCGAATCGTCTGCATGCTCGATTCCATCGTCACGAACCGCCTTGCCAACGAGGTTGCGTCAAACGACGTGATGTCCACCACGTAGTCGGCCTGCCCGATTTGCTCCATGAGGTCGACCGTCTTGCGGTAGTACGCGATAGCGAGCACGGGGCGGTGGAGTGCCGCAGCCAACAGGACGCCGTGATACCGCGTTGCCACCACGACATCCATCATCGAAAGCCTGAGCATCAGGTCCTCCAAGGACCGCAGCGGCCGCTCCGCGATCGGATCGTCGACGATCGTCGCCCCGCTGTCGCGCAGTAACGTTCTGACATCCTCGATGACCGGCGGATCCGCGCGCAGCTGGGTGGGAAAAAACAGGACGCGGTGACCCCTGTTGTTCAGCCATGCAGCGAACGTCGCCAATTTGCGAACGTAGCCCTGATACAGTTCCGGGTCTTGCTCGGGCCAGTAGCGTGGGTCGAAAAAGGGGAGCGGATTGAGTCCCACCACGAGGCGGGACGGAGTCTCCTGCTGCGGGCTGGGACTGAGCCTGAGGCCCCAGGCCAAGTCGGTGCATACGGGATCGTCGCCAGGAGCGCCGATGCTTGCCACGAGTCGCCGAGACCCGACGTCACGGTAGGAGCGGCAATCGGCCAGGGAGAGACTGTATTTAATGAAGCGCTTGCCGAGCCATGAACGAAGTGGACCCGCTCCACAGCACAGGAACGCGATTTTGGCCCCGACGGACTTGGCGAGGATACACCACTTGAGCAGCGTGTACGGAAACTCCCACGGCCCGCCCCAGTAATCGTTCAACTGGTTGCTACCGGCGACAACGAGCAGATCGACTCCGCGCAAGCGCCCGCGGGACTGCGCCAGGAACAACAACTCCTGGAGCAACACCCAGGGGAGGCCCGCGCACTTTCGAATTGCCTTCACAACCGCATGGAGCCCAGGAGTCCGTTTCACCACGTCCCGAATCCCCACCATGAGGGAGCGCGCCGTGAGCTGCGCAACGCCGGAGCTGCGGCTCGTGCTCGAGTGTCTCCACAGCGGAAACGACGTGATTCCATGCCGCTGCCGGGCGTCATCGGGATGTCCTGTGAACGCGATGATCTCGGCATCGGGATAGCGGTCTCGGATTTGGTGGAGCACGGCACTAATGACGGCCTCGTCACCCAGGTTCTCCGTGCCGAAGTGCCCCAGAATACCGATCCGTCTCACCTGCCCGGATCCTTTTTTTGCGCCAGCGCGATCAGGGAGTATCCAAGACCGGCCCGCTCCTTCCAGGCTTCCAGATAGCCTGACAGCATCAGCAGACCCAGCGCCCTAGTCAGCTTGTGGGAGTTGACCAGGCGCAGAATGCCACTGTCTCCGACGAAGATCATGCTGGTTGTGCGCAGCACACGGAAATGCCAGGACAGCAGACGCCTCAGGCCCCTCCTATCAACGAACCTTTCGAGGTGCTGAGCGGGCCAGGGATCCCAACCCGTCGCGAGGCGGTCGGTGACGAACTTGTTGGCGGTCGTCACGATGAAATAGCCACCGGGACGCAGGGCGGTAGCTGCGACTTCCACGAACTTCGCCTGGTCGTCGACGTGCGCGAGAACCTCCTGCGAAACGACGACATCGAAGCGCGCCGCCGGGAGAGGATGCGTGAGCGCATTCCCAGCCACGAACGTGATCCTTGGATACGTCGCCTTCGCCTTCGCAATCGCTTCCTCGGAAATGTCGATACCGGTCACGGACCCGAACCGCGAGAGCTCGTTGCAGAACCATCCCATGCCGCAACCCAAGTCCAGGATGGTGGGATGGACAAGCGCGAGAGAGTCGAGAATCTGTAGAACTCGTTCGCCGCGCTTCAGTACCCACTCGTTGATCGCTTTCCGCTCTCGCCAATTCTGCCAATGCCACTCCCAACACCCTCGCTGCTCCTCGATTGTTGGAGTGCGTGAGGCGGCGGCGATTCCCGGCTGAGAGCCGACGTCGATTGGTCTAGCCACGCGCGGTCTCACGTTCCAGGCTCTCTCGCGGTCCTCCGGGGCTGTGGCTGAACGACCGCCAGCGGAGCGTCGCGTCCACGCGCCCCTCTCGCTGCAATCGCTGCAGATGTTTCAGTCGCCAGTACCGCTCGCCAAGGAACGTGTCACGGGTGAGACCGTAGCGGTCGTAGGCCGCCCGCAGCTGCTCGATCCCGCGTGGCACGTTCCATTGGGGCTTAAAGGCTGGCACTGCGTCCGCAAGCTTGCTGCAGTCCACCCGATAGCAGCGCGGATCCGGCCCGCCGCCTTCCACATACTTCACCTTGGAGCCGGGCAGCACGGCTTTGATCATCTCGGCGAGGGAGCTGATCTGGTAGTTCTCTTCACTCTTCCCAACGTTGAACGCCTCGTCGTGTACGCGGTCGCGCGGGGCGCGCAGAATCGCGGCAAACGCCCGACCGATGTCTTCCACGTGGACCAAAGGTCGCCACGGCGTCCCGTCGCTCTGGATCACGATCTCGCCGGTCGTATGCGCGAAGCCGACCAGGTTGTTCACCACGAGGTCGACGCGCAGCGCCGGGGAGACGCCGTATGCGGTGGCGTTGCGAAGATACGTGGGGCTGAAATTATCGTCTGCGAGCTTCGAGATATCCCGCTCGGCGCGGACCTTGGACTCTCCATAGGGCGTCACGGGATTGAACTGCGCATCCTCCCGCAACATCCCCGCCCCGGCGACACCATACAGGCTGCACGAGGACGCGAAGAGAAACCGAGAGACGCCGGCCTCCTTGGCCCGCTCGGCCAGTCGCACTGAGGCCAGATGGTTGATGGCATACGTGCAGGCGGGATCGATGTCACCCAGCGGATCGTTAGATAGCGCGGCGAGATGGATGACAGCATCGAAGCCACGAAGGTCCGACACGCCGACATCGCGGACATCCATCTTCAGCTCGGGAACGTCGGCTGAGCGCTCCCCGAATGTGCAGTCGGCGAAGAGTCCACTGTCCAGGCCGACGACCTCCACGTCCGCAGTCTGCAGCAGTGGCACGAGCACCGACCCGATGTAGCCCCGGTGCCCCGTAATCAGAACTCTCATCGAGAGACCTCGTTCACGTGTGGAGCGACGAACCTTGCCTCTGCAGGCCCAAGCACGACCTCGCAAGAGGCATGCGCCGAGGCCCCACGAGCGGACAGCCTCAAGCAGATACCGGGGACTCTATCCGAACCAACGACTGTGGCGCGTACGCAACACCTGCCGTGTGAATCAGCCGTCCACGGGTCTGTTTGCAGCCAGAGGGAGGAGTCGTTTAGCCAGGCGCCGGCCGATGCTCAGCGAGGCGGTGGCGGCTGGTGACGGCGCGTTCAACACGTGAACCGCGCCCTCGCTCTCCACGATGTAGAAGTCGTCGAGCAGTGCTCCGGCGCGATCCACGGCTTGCGCCCGGACACCGGTCCGGCCTCGGACAAGGTCACGTGGACGTAGATCGCGAAGCAGCCGCTGCATCGCCCCGAGCGACTGCCGCTTGCTCAGGGACTGTTGCCACTCCCTGACGCCGCTGCGCCAATGCCGTCGCGCCATCGCCCAGAACCCCGGGAACGCAAGCATCTCGGCAACATTCCGCGGAGACACGCTCCAGCGTGTATACCCTTCGCGCTTCCAGGCCAGGACGGCGTTGGGGCCGGCCTCCACCCGATCGTCGATCGTGCGAGTGAAATGCACGCCGAGAAACGGCAGGGCCGGGTCGGGTACGGGATAGACCAGGTTCTTCACGAGACCCCGACGGTCCGGCACGATCTCGTAGTACTCACCTCGAAAGGGAATGATCTGGATTCCCACGTTCGCGCCGCACATACGCGCCACGTGATCCGCGTGCAGGCCGGCACAGTTCAGGAGTCGGCCGGCACGCACCGCGCCCCGCGTGGTCTCGATGAGTAGCTGACTGCCATCGCGTCGCACGGCCGTGACCCGAGCGCCGGTCCAAACCTCCCCTCCGCCTGTTCGAACCCGCCGGGCGATGGCGTCGGTGACGCGGCCAAAGTCAACGACGCCGGTCTCCTCGACCCAGAGCCCAGCTAACCCATTCACTTCCGGCTCGAGATCGTGCAATTCCCGACCGCCGACCCGGCGCAAGCCTGCGAGGCCGTTGGCGCGGCCCCGACGCTCAAGCTCGTTCAACGAAGGGAGTTCGGCGGCACTCGTGGCAACGACTAGCTTGCCGCAGCGCCGGTGCGGGATTCGCCCCTCGATGCAGAATTGGTACAACGCCTCGCGCCCTTCTCGGCACATTCGCGCCTTGAGGGAGCCGGGCCTGTAATACAGGCCCGAATGGATGACGCCGCTGTTATGGCCACTCTGGTGCATCGCGAGCCGATTCTCGGCCTCCAACACGACCAAGGAGCACTCGCCCGTCTCGACAAGCGCCATCGCACTCGCCAAGCCGACGATACCTCCGCCGATCACCGCGATGTCGAACCCGCCCGTCAACGCTTCACGCCCGATTCGCCCACCAAGTCCTGCAGCCAGGTCTCACCGCGAAAGTGATGGTACTGCTCCGCGCGCAACTGGTCGGCCACACGCCCAGCGGGGAGTTCCACATCGTCGTATGTGATGACCTGGTCCTTCCCGACATGACGCTTGAGTGTGCAGCCCTCGACGAGCCCTTCCGGCAGATAGCGCCGCTCGCTCATCTCCGCTGCGTTCACCGCCTCCCCATACGTCATATACATCCCGTAGTCGTCGAGCACCTCGCCCGACTGGAGAGCACGCTTGGCGACCGCACAGACCTCAACAACAGGACCACCCAGCGGCCTGGCGACCGAATCGCGGAACAGGACAACCCGCGCAATGGCATTCGGCACCTCGAAGTGGACGAGGTGATACGGGATGAAGAAAGCGTAGAGCGGTCCGTCACCCATCTTGTACAGGTTGAGGTAGCGCTGTTGCTTCGGATCTGGGTGCTCGGCGAGGCAAAAAACCTTGGTCAGCGGTGTGCCGACCACGTAGTCCACGATGCCGCCCAGGGACCGCAATTCGTCGGCGTCGTAGATCTCCCCGATCTTCGTCACGTCACCACGATACTCCCGTCCCCTAGACATTCCTTGCGATTTGACCACGAAACCCGTCGCGTTGGCCACGACGGCCTGCTCGAAGCTGATCTTCGATCCATCCGCAAAGCTCGTCACCATGGCGGGGTTTTGACCCCACTTCTCGGCGAACGCCAGTTGAGTCGTCGGAGTGCGATAGGGATCTTGTAGGCCCTTGACGTTCCCCATCACCCGCGGGATGAGCCCGAGGCCGCGTACCCAGCGGTACAGGTTCATTTGCAGGCCTGGCTCGTCCCCTTCGCACGCTGACAGAATGACCCCGGACTTCGCGGCGTACGTCTGGAGGATCGGACCGATGGTGGCGTCTATCTCGGCGTTCATTAGAACGACATGTTTGCCGTGCTGGAAGGCTTCCAGAGCGACCCGGGCACCGAATTCGACAGAGCCCGTGACGTCGACCAGCACATCCACCTGCTCAGATCGCGCCAGCAGGAATGCGTCTTCCGTGACAACCGGCTTGCCGGCCCGGATGGCATCCTCTACTTGGCCCTGTGTGCTCACCGCGACGGCGTGCGCGACGCCGGCGTAGGTGTGGACGTGAATCGCTTTTTCGAGGTGCCGGTTGTACACGCCCACCATGCGCATACCCGGAACGCTGTTGACGATCTGGTTCGTGAGCCCCTGCCCCATGAACCCAGCCCCGAGCATCGCGACCCGGATGGGTCGGCCCCGCTCTTCCCGGGCTTTCAATGCCTCGTCGATGATGATCATGGGCGATTCAGAGACTCATGCGCTGCCGGAGCTCCTGCTCGATATCATCGAGCAGCTTCCAGCTCCGGTCTTTGTCCGACATGACCGAGATCGGCAGCGGCCAAGTGATCTGAAGGCGGGGATCATCGTACCGCAAGCCGCCCTCGCACGCGGGTGCATAGAACGCACCCACCTGGTACGTGGTGTCCGTGTTGTCACAGAGCACTTGGTAGCCGTGCGCGAAGCGCTCGGGCACGTAGAGCGCGCGATAATTGTCGGCCGTCAGTTCGACGGCGACGTGATCGAGATAGGTCGCGCTTTCCGGGCGCAGGTCGACGATGACGTCGAGGATCGCGCCGCGTGTACACCGCACGAGCTTGGTCTCGGCCGCGGGTGGGTACTGGAAGTGCATCCCCCGGATCGTTCCCCTCTTGCGGTTGGACGCGATGTTCGCCTGCGCGATCGTCGGCTTGAGGCCGTGCGCCGCAAACTCCTGTTGACAGAATGCGCGAGCGAAGAACCCTCGGGAATCCTCCCTGGACTCGAGATCGATGATGAAGGCCCCCGGCAGCGTCGTCTCGGTGAAGATCATCTCTGCCTTCCGCTCGGACGACCGCAGTGGGGCAAGTCAGGTGCCATCAGCCGAGCGGTCATGGTGGTCTAGACGGGCAGTCCAAGTGTTGCGGGCCCGCATCAGTCTTCGTTTTCCTCCTGACGAACGTTGGGCCGTCTTCTGGCCTCCCTCTTGCTCAACAAACGCTAACTGCATGAGCAGCCAACTCATTCCCGCCCTGCCTGCGGCGAAAGCAGCCGTGGAATCCAGCGCGCTCGACCGCTCGCTGCTGCATGGCCTCGCCTGGACCAGCGCCGCCAAATGGACCGGCCAGCTTTTGTCCTGGGCCTCGACACTCATCGTCGCCCGCCTGCTGACTCCCGAGGACTATGGCCTTGTGGGGATGGCATCGGTTTATCTGGGACTGATCACGCTGCTCAGCGAGTTCGGTCTCGGAACGACTGTCGTCACGCTGCGCCGGCTCACTGACGACCAGGTGGCCCAGCTCAATGGCCTGGCGGTCTTGGTTGGAGTCTGTGGTTTCGCCGTTGCGTGCGCTGGCGCGCCGTACCTCGGGCGCTTCTTCCACGCTCCGCAGCTCCCCGCGGTCGTGATCGCAATGAGCGCGGCGTTCGTGATCACGTCCTTCAAGACCGTTCCGTTCGCCCTCCTCCAGCGCGAACTCAGGTTTCGCTCGCTCGCGCTCATCGAGACCGGACGGGTGCTCGTGCTGGCGGTCAGCATGATCGGGTTTGCGGCGTTCGGGTTCGGCTACTGGACGCTTGCCATTGGCGGAGTGCTGAGCTCGATCATCTCAACGGCGAGCGTGTTGGCACTCCGGCGGCACCGCATCGCGTGGCCACGGCCTGATTCACTCCGGCATGCTATGACCTTCAGCATCCACATCCTCATCGGCGGTCTCTGTTGGTACATATACAGCAACGCGGACTTTCTCGTCGCCGGACGCATCCTGGGCAAGACCGCGCTCGGCATTTACGAGGTCGGCTGGATGCTTGCCAACGTCCCTGTGGAGAAGATTACAGCATTGGTCACGCAAGTGACGCCGTCAGTTCTCTCCGCCGTCCAAGCGGATTACGCGGCGCTGCGACGCTACCTACTGCGCCTCACCGAGGGACTCGCTCTGGTCGCGGTCCCGGCGACCCTCGGGATCGCCCTCATCGCCTCAGACTTCGTACCTTTGGCCCTAGGCCAGAAGTGGCAAGACGCCATCGTCCCACTACAGCTGCTGGCCCTTAGCGCCACGCTGCGGACGTTCACGCCGGTGTTACCACAGGTGCTGAACGCCGTGGGCCAATCGCGCGCGGTGATGGGGTACGGCATCCTGTGGGCCGTGGTTCTTCCAGTATCGTTCTGCGTGTTCGCCAGTCGTTGGGGCGTAGTCGGCCTGGCGCTGGCCTGGGTCGTAGTTCACCCGCTGTTGTTTTACCCGGCTTACCGACGCGTCCTCGCCACGATTCAGGTTTCCAACCGTGCGTACCTACAGGCGCTGTGGCCCGCCTTCAGCGCATCGGTGGCCATGGCTGTGAGCGTGCTCGCCGTACGGTGGGCCGCAGGCGAGCACTGGTCACTGGCGACACGATTCGCGGCGCAGGTCGGAGCGGGGGCACTGGCCTATACTCTCACACTGTTGCTGCTCCACCGCCCGCGACTCGTCGCGTTCTACAGCGCCCTCCAAGCGGCGCGCGCGAGATCCTAGACTCCTCCAGCGGTCGGATCGATCGGCCAGTGGTCCCGGGAAAACTCCCCAGTAAAGAGCTGGTCGAGGATGGCCGCGATTTGTCCGTGGAGGATCGTTGCCCGGCCCGCCGATGGCCGTGAGACTTCATTCCTCCAGACCTGCTCGAGCAAGCGTGCGATCCCCGCAACATCGCCCGGATCGGGCGCGACCACGCCGAGACGTTGCGCCTCGACAGCTGCCGCGCTTCCCGGTTCCGCCAGGACAAGCGTCGGAATTCCCATGGCGACCGTTTCGTAGAGCTTGGAGGGGACTTGTAGCTCGAGCTCCTGTGACAACACTACCGCCAGGCGTGAACGGGAGACTACCTCCAATGCCCGAGACCGAGGGAGCGGCCCCAGTCGTTCGACATGAGGCTCGAGCCCCAAGGAATGGATTTGCGCCTCGAGTGCGATTGCAGAGGAGCCGTCGGCATGACCAGCAACACGTAGCTTCGAGCCGTCCTGGCAGGCGTCGGGGTGGCGTTGGAGGAATGCCCGAAACGCCTGCAGGACGGGACCGAGGTCGTGGCTTCCATACAGCGTCCCGGCGTAGACGATGCTGAGGCCCGGATACGGCTGAGCGGTGGAAGACGGCAAAGATTCCGGATCGACACCGTTTCGGATCCAGACGATATCCACCTTGGGATACTGCGCTTTGAGCGCCTCGCCGAGCTGCGATGTGTTGGCGATGACTCCGTCCGCAGCCCCGAAGGCAAGGCGCTCGAGACGCGGCATCACGGCGCGAAACAACAGGCTGCGGTAGACCGGATGCGACTGCCAGGCCGTGGCGATCGGTCCGGCCCAAGGATCGCGCAGGTCGATCAGCCAGCGCACGGAGCTCCCCCTCGTGGCGAGCAACGCGACGAGGTGGGCGGAGTGGGGTGGACCGCTGCTCACCACGACGTCAGGCTGGAACTGACGCACGAGCGATCGTGCGTGGGCTGCGGCACGCAGTATCCAACCCCGGGTGATCGCGTCCGGCAAGATCAGTGCGTTCGCGAGCTCGATCCGCACCCTACCGAGCAGGCTTGGCCCATTGCTTCTGGCTTGCGCTGCGTCGTCCGTGGTGCCACCGCCATTCGTGCTCCGAGAGCTACGAATCCTTCGCGCCAGAGCATTGTAGAGGTCATTGGTACTGTGGTAACGCGGGCAAACATGAACCTGCACCCCGTCCTTCAGTCCAGCCGGGGTCCCAGCGAAGCCCGTGAGGTAATGAACTTCCCATCCGAGGCGCACGAGGTACTTCGACAGTCCCGCCCACCGCAGCCCCCCGACAGAGCCCGAAGAGGGATAGTGATAACTGATCACGAGGAGACGCCGGCCTGGCGAGGGTGTCAGACTCCGCGCCGCTGCATGAGCGCTCGCCGGCTGCGCCGGAGCGCGCACCATGGGTGCGGCGCGGGGGCTGCGGGCGACTTGATCA
>Ga0137399_10000844_pt1 | contig 13213 bp, 9 predicted proteins | sample czorhiz316metaG_FD_104810 | JGI IMG/M metagenome (GOLD analysis project Ga0137399, IMG submission 104810) | Vadose zone soil microbial communities from Angelo Coast Range Reserve, California, USA - czorhiz3.16 metaG | ecosystem: Environmental > Terrestrial > Soil > Vadose zone | place: USA...
CAACCAGCGAGCGCCAGCCGGGGAGGCGCACGCCCAAAAGGAACAACAGCATCGGCGTGAGGATGGCGACTGCCAAGGTCACGGGCCGCTCGTGCCGACTGCTGACGAACGCGCCGCTCGCGGCCAGCCAATATATTGCGCCAAACCACGTAAGAGCGCCAAAGAGCAGGATCACGTGCCTGGGGTTCATGTTTACTCTTCAATTTGATAAAATTCGGCGCGCCGGCTATTTTGAGGTGTCGCACAATCTAAGTTCTTGGGACGACTGGAACGATTCATGCTGCCCTCGAAGCGCGACAATCACGGCCAGTGTTTGCAGTCATGGACGGTCTTGGAGAACATCGTCGTAGCTTGCAAGCACGCGTCCTTCAGCTCGGTTTTCTCTTCGTTGATCATAAGGCAGATCTCCCGTTTGGCCGCCAACGCGAACGAACGCCGACCCCAACGCGGTCCCGCTATGTTGGGTGAGGGTTGCTCCACCGTTTACAGTGGGGATCACCTCGATCGGGCCGTCGTTGGGGATCGCCGCAGGCTTTCATTCGCCACCGCACTTGGTGTCCATTCATCCTGGGGCCGTTGCTCGCGGCGTACACCGGAATGCCGGTGCGGATCGGTTTGCTCAAAGGCCATTCGCGGAATAAGATCACCTCGCCCTTCAACGTCCGGGTGGTCGCTGAGCAGGAGGGCGCCGTCCAAGACAGCTTTCCGGGGGCAGTGCGCCATTACAGGAGGCAGCCGTGCTTATTTCCGACGTTTTACGGACCAAGGGCGGTAACGTTGTGAGGATACGCACCGCGGACAGCGTCGAGCTTGCGGTCCGCAAGCTGGCTGAGCATCGCATCGGCGCCTTGGTAGTTGAGGATCGCTGGATGAAACCGGTCGGCATATTCTCGGAGCGGGACTTCATCAACGCGATGGCCCGAGACGGCGCCGCCGTACTCGGGTTTCAGGTGCACCAACTGATGTCGACGCCCATGCGCACCTGTCGCTCTTCCGATCGCGTGGATGCCGTGCTTGCGACAATGACGATAGCGCGGATCCGTCACTTGCCGGTCATCGAGAACGACGAGATGAAGGGCATCGTGAGTATCGGTGATCTCGTGAAGCACCGCCTCGACGAGAAGGAGCTGGAGGCGAGTGTTCTTCTGGACATCTCGCGCATCCACGCCTGAGTGGACACGCCTGATTTCCGGTCGCCTTACTTATGCGCCTTGTTCCGTTTGGTGGGTAAGATCGGCACTGACGAAGGCAGCGGATGGCCGCGCGCGAGTTCGTGCAGCCATCTACGCGCTCATGCCAGGCCGAGCTTGGAAACGACCTTGGAGGGGCGCCCCAAATTCGACTACGAATTCTGGCATGATCACCTCAGGCCGCTCGGCTTCAATCTCAAGGCTGAAGTGCTCGAATATCCGGAAGGAATGCCCGGCGATATCGGCCTCATTCTCAGCTGGAAGTAAGACAGATTTACCGCAATTGTTCAGAAACGACTGATCGGTAACGCACAAGGCCGCCCGGACCGGGGCGCGCTAGGATCAGGAGACATACCAGAGCAAATAGGGATTCGAACTATGAGCCACGATCTTGAGAGCGTCGCGGCGACATTGGTCGCCGACGGCAAGGGGATCCTCGCAGCCGACGAGACCGTCCCCACCTTGACGAAGCGGTTCGACACGCTCAGCATCCCGTCGACCGAGCAGAGCCGACGCACCTACCGGGAAATGCTCTTCACCGCGCCGGGTGCGGCGGAGTTCATCAGCGGCGTCATCATGCAGGACGAGACCATCCGGCAGAAGAGCTCCGACGGCACGCCGCTCGCCGAGGTTCTTTCGAAGCAGGACATCCTTCCCGGCATCAAGGTCGACATCGGCGCAAAGCCGCTCGCGGGCTCTCCCGGCGAAACAGTAACCGAGGGGCTCGACGGGCTCCGGGATCGCCTCTCCGAGTACCATGGCATGGGCGCCCGCTTCGCGAAGTGGCGGGCAGTCATCCATATCACGGACGCTCTGCCGAGCGTCGTCTGCGTCAGCGCGAATGCGCATGCGCTCGCGCGCTATGCCGCGCTCTGTCAAGAACAGGATCTCGTTCCGATCGTCGAGCCGGAAGTGCTGATGGATGGATCGCATTCGATGGAGCGCTGCGAGGAAGTCACCGGAACGGTCCTTCATGCCGTGTTCCGTGCCCTCTTCGAACAGGGTATCGCGCTGGAGCGCATGCTGCTCAAGCCCAACATGGTCATCGCCGGCAAGGAGTGGCCCCATTCGGCCTCAGTGCAGGAAGTCGCAACGGCTACGCTGCGCTGCTTGCGTCGGCATGTGCCCGCGGCAGTGCCCGGCATCGTGTTCTTGTCGGGTGGCCAGGACGATCGCGTCGCCACGGTCCATCTGGACGCAATCAACCGATTGCCTTGGCCCAAACCGTGGAGGATCAGTTTCTCTTACGGGCGCGCGCTCCAGGATCACGCGCTGGAGGCGTGGCATGGCCGGGACGAGAACCTCGGGGCCGGCAGGCAGGCCTTGTACCAACGGGCCCGCTGCAACAGCGCGGCCAGTCTCGGCAGGTATACGGATGAGATGGAGGCGACACCGGTACGTGCCGGCAGTCCGCCGCATCGCCGCGAGTGGCGCGACGACTGATATGAATATGTTCGGCGGCTTGGGGGTCCCTTCGACCTAGGCCGACCAAGTCTGAGCAGGGAGTAAGGGCGCGTGTCAGTGTTCATGATCAGACATGGCGAGACGGCGTGGAGCTTGAGCGGCCAGCATACCGGCACAACGGATATACCTTTGACGGATAACGGGCGTCGGCTCGCCGAGAGGCTACGCCCCGTGCTCGCCAAGGAGGTGTTCGCACGCGTTTTCGTCAGCCCATTGCAGCGCGCACGTGAAACCTGCGAATTGGCGGGTCTCGACAACAGCGCCGTGATCGACCCTGACCTCGTCGAATGGAATTACGGCGAGTATGAGGGACTGACGCCCAAGCAGATCCACGACGGGGCGCCCGGCTGGCTGATCTTCCGGGATGGATGTCCAGGCGGCGAGTCACCGGAGCAAATAGGTGCGCGGGTGGATCGCGTTATCGCTCGATCGCGTAAGCTCGAGGGCGACGTCGCTCTGTTTGCGCACGGACATGTGCTGCGGGTGCTTGTGGCGCGCTGGATCGGGCTGCCGGCGGGCGCCGGGCAGCACTTCCTGCTCGATACCGGCACCTTGTGCGTGCTTGGGTATTACCGCGAAATTCCTGCCGTGAGGATTTGGAACGGACCCCTGCCCGGCTAGCGCCAATCGGCGGCGGCATTTGTTGCCTTGGGAGGGAAAACCCGATCGGGGCTTAACGGAGGATAAGTTTCAATGAATGAGGCAACGGATATCGCTGGCCCGAACCTCCTCGAGCAGTACGGTTGTGGTCCGATCCGGTTCTCCGGGCACCAGGACGCGCTCTACGAGCGGCATCTGCTCTTCGACGACATCACCGATCCGGTAGATGCCGGAGCACGCGAGCAGTTTGAGGCGGCAGCTCGATCGGTCAGGGATGTGCTGTCCCAGCGTTGGGTGCAGACCGAGCGCGTCTACGATCGGGAGAACCCGAAGCGCATCTATTATTTGTCGATGGAGTTTCTGATCGGACGCTCCCTCAGCAATAACGTAACTAACCTGTTGCTCGATCCCTTTGTGCAACGAGCCGCCCAGCAAAGACACCTCGATTGGCTCGCGCTGTTGGAACAGGAGCCTGATGCCGGCCTGGGAAATGGCGGCCTCGGGCGGCTTGCTGCTTGTTTCCTCGACTCGATGGCGACGATGCAGCTGCCGGCGATGGGCTACGGACTCCGCTACGAATATGGCATGTTCAAGCAGTCGATCGAAGACGGCTGGCAGGGTGAAAGTCCGGACAACTGGCTGCGCCTTCATGACCCGTGGGAGGTCGCTCGTCCCAATGAGACGGTCGAAATCAAGCTAAGCTGCTCGTTTGAGATGCACGGCGGCAGGCTGCAGGCCGTGTCGGGCCGACCCTCCACCCTAATCGGTGTCCCGTTCGATCGGCCGGTCGTCGCCTACGGGGGGAAGACGATCAACACGCTGCGCCTGTGGGGGGCTGCGACACACGACTATTTCGACTTTCAGGAATTCAGCAGCGGTGATTTTGTCGGCGCATTGGTCGGAGCGTTGGCGGCCCATACCTTGACGCGGGTGTTGTATCCCGACGACTCCACCGAATTGGGGCAAGCGCTGCGCTTTGTGCAGGAGTACTTTCTGGTCGCGTGCTCGCTCGCCGATCTCGTGCGGCGCTTCCGGCGCGATAATTCCGACTGGAGCAAATTCCCCGATAAGGTCGCGATTCAGCTGAACGATACGCACCCGACCTTGGCCGTGCCGGAGCTGATGCGAATTTTGCTCGATGAGACGCATCTCGGGTGGGAACAGGCCTGGGACATCACGCACCGGACTTTGGCCTACACCAATCACACGTTATTGCCCGAAGCTCTCGAAAAATGGCCTCTCCACTATTTCCAACAAATGCTGCCGCGGCATTTGGAGATCATATTCGAAATCAATCGCCGTTTTCTCGACGATGTCCGGCGCCGGTATCCGGGAGACGAGCAGCGCGTCGCCCGCGTCAGCCTGATCGAGGAGGGCCTGGAGGAAAAGGTCCGAATGGCGAACTTGGCCATCGTGGGATCGCACAGCACCAACGGTGTCGCCGCGATTCACTCCAAGCTGCTGCGCACGATGACCGTCCGAGATTTGGCCGAGATGTTTCCGGAGCGGTTCAACAACAAGACGAATGGGGTGACACCGCGACGTTGGCTGTTGCTGGCCAACCCCAGGCTCGCCCGCACCATCACCGAAGCGATCGGCAATGGTTGGATGACTGATCTCAGCCAATTGAGCAAACTCGGGCCGCTCGAGAATGATAAGGCCTTTCGCGATGCATTTCGCAGGGCTAAGCGTGAGGCCAAGTCCCAATTTGCCGATTGGCTCAAATCGACATCCGGCCAGACGATCGATCCGGACACCATTTTTGATTGCCAAATCAAGCGCATCCATGAGTACAAGCGACAGTTGCTCAATGCGCTGCGCATAATCGTTCTCTACAGCCGGCTTCGCGAAAATCCCGATCTAAAGATGCCGCCGCGGACATTCTTCTTTGCCGGCAAGGCGGCACCGGCCTACCACCTCGCGAAGCTGATCATCAAGTTCATCAATAACCTGGCGGGCACGGTCGACGGGGACCCGATGATGCGGGGTCGATTGAAGGTCGTCTTCCTGCCCGACTACAACGTTTCACTGGCAGAGCGGCTGATCCCTGCTGCCGATGTCTCCAACCAGATCTCGACCGCAGGCTACGAAGCCAGCGGCACGAGTAACATGAAGTTCATGATGAACGGAGCGCTGACGCTTGGCACGCGCGATGGTGCAACGATCGAAATGGCGCAGGAAGCGGGCGACGAGAATTTCTTCCTGTTTGGCCTTACCGCGCAACAGGTTTCAGATAGCGGCTCCTGGTACAACCCGCGCTGGCATTACGACAACGAGCCCGAAACCCGAGCCGCACTGGACCTGATCTCCTCCGATTATTTCAGCCGCTATGAGCCGGGGATTTTCGCTCCCATTCACGACGCGTTGCTTGCGCACGGCGACCACTACATGCATCTGGCGGACCTCAAGTCCTATCTTGATGCGGATCAAGGTCTTTGCAAACTCTACGCAGACGGCGATGGATGGGCGCGCAAAGCAATTTTGAATATCGCCGGCTCCGGCGAGTTCTCCAGCGACCGGACAATCTCCCAATACGCGGCCGAGATCTGGAACGCGAAACCTTGCCCGATCCCATAGAAAGGACGACGCAAATGGACATCTCACCGCTCGCCGGCAAGCCGGCACCGAAGGAGATGCTGGTCGATCTGTCCCGCCTCGAAAAGGAGTATTTCGAACGCCGGCCTGATCCTGATCATCCCACGCAACGAGTCAGCTTCGGCACCAGCGGGCATCGGGGATCTCCCTTCGACGGCTCGTTCACCGAGGCGCACATCTTCGCGATCACCCAGGCCATTTGCGATTATCGGCGCGCGCAAGCAACCAATGGCCCTCTTTACATGGGCAAAGACACGCATGCGCTTTCCGGGCCAGCTCAGTGCACAGCACTCGAAGTCCTCGCAGCAAATGACGTAGAGACGATAATCCAACGAGACGAGGGGTTCACGCCGACGCCGGTCATCTCGCGTGCCATACTCGTTCACAACCGCTCCCGCAGCGATCGACTCGCCGACGGCATTGTCATCACTCCCTCGCACAACCCGCCGGAGGATGGCGGGTTCAAGTACAACCCGACCAATGGCGGGCCGGCCGACACCGATGTGACCCAGTGGATCGAGGACCGCGCTAACGACCTGTTGCGAAACGGCAATGCCAGTGTGAAGCGAGTGGCCTTCGAGGTTGCGATTAACGCGGAAACGACCCACCAGCAAGATCTCCTACTTCCCTACGTCAACGACCTGCGGAATGTCGTCGACATGGACGCCATTCGCGCCGCCGGACTCAAGCTCGCCGTCGACCCGCTTGGCGGCGCCGCCGTGCATTACTGGGAACCGATCAACAAGATCTATGGGCTGGACATTGCGGTCGTCAATCCGCAGGTCGATCCGACCTTCTCGTTCATGACAGTCGATCATGACGGTGCCATCCGCATGGACTGCTCCAGCCCCTACGCGATGGCCCGGCTCGTCGGCCTCAAGGACCGCTATCGCGTCGCTTTCGCTAATGACCCCGACTCTGATCGGCACGGTATTGTCACCCCGATTGCGGGGTTGATGAACCCCAACCATTACCTGTCGGTGGCGATCCTTTATCTGCTGACGCACCGCCCCCACTGGCCGGCAGAAGCCGCGGTCGGCAAGACCTTGGTCAGCAGCAGCATGATCGACCGCGTTGTCCGCAAGTTGAGGCGTCGCCTGTCTGAGGTGCCGGTAGGCTTCAAATGGTTTGCGCCGGGGTTGTTTGACGGGTCGTACTGCTTTGGCGGCGAGGAGAGCGCCGGGGCCAGTTTCTTGCGCCGTGACGGCAAGGTTTGGACGACCGACAAGGACGGGCCGATCATGAACCTGCTGGCCGCCGAGATCACCGCCCGCACCGGCAAGGACCCAGGCGAGCACTACCGCGCTCTGACAGCGGAGTTCGGGATCCCATACTACACGCGTATCGATGCGCCGGCGACACCGGAGCAGAAGGCGAGGCTCGAAAGACTGTCACCTGAGGCGGTCAAGGCATCGGACCTGGCCGGCGAGCCGATTGTCGCAAAGCTCATGCGCGCGCCCGGGAACGGTGCTCCAATCGAGGGTCTGAAGGTTGTCACCCGTAACGGCTGGTTCGCCGCGCGGCCATCGGGGACCGAGGCCGTCTACAAAATCTACGCCGAGAGCTTCAGGGACGAAGCTCACCTGGAGGCCATCCTCAGCGAGGCCCAGGAGATGGTCAACACCGCGCTGGCCTCCTAAGATCCGGCTCGCGGGCGAGCTGGGGAAGCCAGATGAATGGCGACAGCTGGCGGATGACTCTTCCTCCGTTTCCGCCGGAATACCGCGCCTCCGGCGTGCTATTGCACGTCGCCTCGCTGCCCTCGCCCTACGGCATCGGGGATATGGGGCCGGCAGCGCTGGAATGGGTCGATCGCCTCCACGAGGCAGGGCAAGCCTGGTGGCAGGCCCTGCCGCTGGGTCCGACAGGGTACGGCAACTCCCCTTATCAGTCCCTGTCGTCCTTCGCCGGCAACGAACTCCTGGTCAGCCCAGACGGCCTGATCGAGGACGGACTGCTGCGGGCAAGCGACTGCGCCGGCAACTCGTTCTCGGCAGCTACCATCGATTATAACACCGTCATCCCGTTCAAGCACCGGTTGCTCAAGACCGCTTGGACCACCTTCCGCGCCGGGGCGCGGGGGGATTTGCGGCCTACTTATGAGCAGTTCTGCAACCTCCATCGACATTGGCTGGAAGATTACGCACTGTTCCGGGCGCTGAAGGCCGCGCATAACGATGCCTATTATCTCGAGTGGCCGGCGGAACTGGTCCGGCGCACTCCGGCGGCTTTGGCGCAGGCGCGGCGGGACCTGAGCGACCAGATCGATCAGGTTCGGTTTGCCCAATTCCTGTTGTTCCGCCAAGGAGAACGACTGAAGGCTCACGCCCGCGCCAAAGGCGTGCGGTTCATCGGCGACCTGCCATTTTTCGTTTCCCCCGACTCGAGCGACGTGTGGGCCAACCCGGAGCTGTTCCTGCTGGACGAACAGCACAGACCGCGCTTTGTCGCGGGCGTCCCTCCCGACTATTTCAGCGTCCAGGGCCAGCTCTGGGGCAACCCCGTCTATGACTGGGACGCTGTTCGTCGGACCGGGTACCGGTGGTGCTTGGATCGCTTACGTGCGCTGCTGGTTCATGTAGACATGATTCGCCTCGATCATTTCCGTGCGTTCGCGGCCGCCTGGCACGTGCCAAGTGGAGCAGCGACGGCCGAAACTGGCCAATGGGTCCCCGGTCCGGGCGCTGACTTCTTCTGCGAGGCCGAGAAGGAGTTAGGCGCCCTACCATTCATCGCCGAGGATTTAGGGCTGATCACCGAAGACGTATGTGCGCTGCGTGACCAGTTCCGGCTGCCAGGAATGCGGGTGCTCCAATTCGCGTTCGACGGCAAGTCGGATAACCTCCACCTGCCGGACAACTATATGCCCAATACTGTCGTGTACACCGGCACCCACGACAATTCCACGACTCGTGGTTGGTTCGAAGAATTGCCGGATCAACAAAGACAATACCTGTGGAATTATCTGAAGCGACCCTCGGGCGAGAGCCGCGAGGCGGCGGCGATGTTGATCAACTTAGCATGGTCGTCCGCGGCTGCGCTGGCGATGGCTCCATTGCAGGATCTGCTCAATCTGGGGAACGACGCACGAATGAATCTGCCCGGCCGGGCCGAAGGAAATTGGGGTTGGCGGTGCACGGAAGACATGCTGACGCTGGCGGCCTTCCAGTGGCTGCACGGTTTGACGAAAACCTCAACCCGGGCGTCTCTCGAATTCGACACTCTACCGGAGAGGCAAGGAGCGAGACCATGACGGCAAGCACCGAGTCACTGACCGAACGCCCAGCCTGGAAGGCCCTCAAAGCCCATTATAACGGCGTTCGCGATCTGCACCTGCGCAAGCTGTTCGCGGATGATCCAAGGCGCGGCGAACAGATGACCGCCGAAGCCGCCGGGATCTACCTCGATTACTCGAAAAACCGCATTGCCGCGGAGACCCTAAAGCTGTTGCTCGATCTGGCGGAGACATCCGGCTTGCGCCGCCGGATCGACGCTATGTTCCGGGGGGAGAAGATCAACGTCTCGGAGCGGCGGGCCGTGCTGCACGTGGCGCTGCGTGCGCCGAAAGGTGCGTCGATAATGGTGGACGGCGAGAATGTGGTGCCCGCGGTGCACGATGTGCTCGACAGGATGGCCGACTTCTCCGAGCGCATCCGCAACGGTGCGTGGAAAGGCCATACCGGCAAGCGCATCCGTAGCGTCGTCAACATTGGCATCGGCGGCTCTGACCTCGGCCCGGTGATGGCGTACGAGGCGCTCAGGTACTACACCGACCGCACCATGACATTCCGTTTTGTCTCCAACGTCGACGGCACCGATTTCGCAGAAGCGGTGCGCGACCTCGATGCGGCGGAGACGCTCTTTATCGTCTCGTCGAAAACCTTCACAACTTTGGAAACGATGACCAATGCGCGCGCAGCGCGCGCCTGGTCGCTCGCCGGTCTCGGCGGGGATGAAAGGGCGATCGCCCGGCATTTTGTCGCCGCGTCGACTAATACGGCCGAGGTGGCAGGGTTCGGCATCGACACCACCGACATGTTCCCGTTCTGGGATTGGGTCGGCGGCCGTTACTCGATGGATTCGGCGATCGGCCTCTCGACGATGATCGCGATCGGCCCAGAAAACTTCCGCGCGATGCTCGATGGTTTTCGCGAGATCGACGAGCACTTTCGTACTGCACCCTTCGAGCGCAACCTGCCGGTGCTGATGGGCCTGCTGGCCATCTGGTACAACAACTTCTTCGGGGCCCAGACGATCGGCGTATTCCCCTACGAGCAGTACCTGAAGCGGTTCCCCGCCTATCTCCAGCAATTGACGATGGAGAGCAACGGCAAACACGTGACGCTCGACGGCGACCGTGTCACCTGCGACACCGGCCCGATTTATTGGGGTGAGCCCGGCACCAACGGCCAGCATTCGTTCTATCAACTGATCCATCAAGGAACCCGGCTGATCCCCTGCGACTTTATCGCCTTCGGCCAGCCGCTGAACCCTCTGGGCCAACAACATGACATGCTGCTCGCGAACGTCTTCGCGCAGGGTGAAGCGCTTGCCTTCGGCAAAACACCGGAGGAGGTCCGCGCCGAGGGCTCGCCCGACTGGCTCGTGCCCCACCGCACATTTGAGGGTAACCGCCCGTCCAACACGATCCTCTTGGAACGGCTGACCCCCGCAACGCTCGGCAAGCTCGTCGCGCTCTACGAGCACAGCGTCTTTACCCAGGGCGCGATCTGGCACATCGACTCGTTCGACCAATGGGGCGTCGAGCTCGGCAAGGTGCTGGCCTTGCGCATCATCCCCGAGCTCAACGGCAAAGCGGAGCCTGAGCTTGGCCACGATAGTTCGACGAATGCGCTGATCCGTCGTTATCGCAAGCTCAAAGAATTCTCCTGAAGCTATGGTTCACCGCGCGGCCGCAGGACAGCTGGAAGCAAGTCGATACAGGAAATCACAACATGCGCATCGGCATTGCCACAGATCACGGCGGGTTCGGCTTGAAGGAGGAGCTGGTCGCGCAGCTTCGTGCGGCGGGCCATGACGTTGTCGATTTCGGTGCGAACAGCCTGAGCCCGGACGACGACTACCCGGACTTTGTCACCCCGCTCGGCCACGCCATCGCGACGGGGCAAGTCGAACGTGGCGTGGCTATCTGCGGTAGCGGCGTAGGGGCATCGGTGTGCGCGAACAAGATTCCTGGCGTCCGCGCTGCGCTGATCCACGATCATTTCTCGGCTCGACAGGGGGTCGAGGATGATCACATGAACGTTCTCTGTATGGGCGGCCGGACAGTGGGACCGGCGGTGGCTTGGGACCTCGTTCAGACCTTCTTGGCCGCCGAGTTCAGTCAGGCCGAACGACATTTGCGCCGGCTGGGCAAGGTGGCGTCGCTCGAAGCAGCGAGCGGCGCCCAATGAGTGGATTTTGACGCGCGCGATGAGCGACCACGCTTTGGACCCGTGATCGCTCAACAGGATTTCGCAAGTTGATCAGAGCGGCCATCTCCAGTTGACGATCTCGGGCGGGTCAATGCCTTCCGAATAGGCGTAGTGGCGGCAGTCGAGTTGCTGGTTCATCAGCGCCTCGCGTGCATGTGATCCGCGCACCTTGAGCGAAGGAACTCGGTCGAGCGCATCGATCGCCAAGGTAAAGCGGTCGACCTGGTTCTGAATGGCCAGTTCCATCGGCGTGTTGATGTTGCCCTTTTCCTTGTAGCCGCGGACATGGATGTTGTGGTGATTGGTCCGCCGATAGGTCAGCCGGTGGATCAGCCACGGATAGGCATGGAAGTTGAAAATGACGGGCTTGTCGGGGGTAAACAGGGCGTCGAACTCGCGGTCCGAGAACCCATGCGGGTGTTCGGTGTCGGGCACCAGCCGGAACAGATCCACGACATTGACAAAACGCACCTTTAGTTCCGGGAAATGCTGTCGCAGCAGGGCTGTGGCAGCGAGCGCTTCCATCGTCGCGATGTCGCCGCAGCTCGCCATCACCAGGTCGGGCTCGCTATCCTGGTCGCTGCTGGCCTGTCGCCAAATTCCCGCGCCCTTGGTGCAGTGCTTAACCGCGTTATCCATATCGAGATATAGCAGATGCGGTTGTTTGTCCGCGACGATGACATTGACGTAATTGGTGCTCCGCAGGCAGTGATCGGCTACCGATAACAGGCAATTCGCATCCGGCGGCAAGTAGATGCGCGTCACGCTTGGGCTCTTGTTGGCGACGACGTCCAAGAACCCGGGATCCTGATGCGTAAAGCCGTTATGGTCCTGACGCCAGACAGTGGATGTTATCAGCAGATTGAGCGAGGCGACATCCGCACGCCAGGACAGCTCGCTGGATTTCTCCAGCCATTTGGCGTGCTGGTTGAACATCGAGTCGATGACATGGACGAAGGCTTCGTAGGAGGACAAGAAGCCGTGCCTGCCGGTCAGCAGATAGCCTTCCAGCCAACCCTCCAAAGTGTGCTCGCTGAGCATCTCCATGACCCGGCCGTCGGGTGCCAACTCGCCGCCATCGGAATCCTCGGGGAAGTATTCGGCGAGCCAGGTCTTCTTCGTCGCCTCATAGAGGGCGGTGAGCCGGTTCGAAGCGTTTTCGTCCGGGCTGAACACCCGGAAATTATCAGGGTTATCGCGCATGACGTCGCGCAGGAACTGTCCCAAGATCTGGGTGGGTCCGACCTCGGTCGTGCCCGGCTTCTCGACCGAAACGGCGTAATCGCGGAAGTCGCGCAGCTTGAGTGCCTTGCGCACCAGCCCGCCATTGGCGTGCGGATTGGCGCCCATGCGACGCACCCCCTTGGGGGCTAGTTCCCGCAGCTCCGGCAGCAAACGCCCGTTTTCGTCGAAGAGCGACTCGGGCCGGTAGCTGCGCAGCCATTCCTCCAGGAGTACCAGATGCGACGGGTTCTCGTGCATCTCCGCCATCGGCACCTGATGGGCGCGCCAGAAGCCCTCGACCTTGTGCCCGTCGACCTCTTTGGGACCGGTCCACCCCTTGGGGCTGCGCAAGATCACCATCGGCCACCTGGGCCGCTTGACTTCGGATCCCGATTTGCGCGCCTCCTGCTGGATGCGCCGGATTTCCCGGATGCAGTGCTCCAGGGTCGCCGCCATCGCCTGATGCATGCTCGGGGGATCGGAGCCCTCGACAAAATACGGCTCGTAGCCATAGCCGTGGAACAAGGACTCCAACTCCTCGTGCGGGATGCGGGCGAGGATGGTCGGGTTTGCAATCTTGTAGCCGTTGAGATGCAGCACCGGCAGCACCGCACCGTCGCGCGCCGGATTGAGAAACTTGTTCGAGTGCCACGCCGTGGCAAGCGGCCCGGTCTCCGCTTCGCCGTCGCCGACCATGACGGTGGC
>Ga0137399_10000846_pt1 | contig 13205 bp, 9 predicted proteins | sample czorhiz316metaG_FD_104810 | JGI IMG/M metagenome (GOLD analysis project Ga0137399, IMG submission 104810) | Vadose zone soil microbial communities from Angelo Coast Range Reserve, California, USA - czorhiz3.16 metaG | ecosystem: Environmental > Terrestrial > Soil > Vadose zone | place: USA...
AGTGCGAAGTCGCGCGACGTGAGGCCTTGTACCGCCTGGGTGCCGCGCATGACCGAGACGTCGATCTCGACGATTTCGACGTCGGTGCGAAACACCGTCTGCGGCGGTTGAAGCGCGAGGATCGCCGCGACAAGGAGACCGTACCCCTTCATCATCGGCGGTGCGCCTCGGCGCGCAGCCACGGCAGCGCGCTGTTGTCGAGCGCGCCGAGGTGATAGTTCCACCACGGGTCGTCGTCGATGCGCTCGAGCGCCGCGAGTTGATGCGCCAGCTCGCGTGCCCGGTCCGGGTGACCGCGCGCAGTCTCGACGCGACTCAGCGCCACGAACGGCGTCTGATGCAGATTGCCCAGGTTTTGCGCCGCCTCGTACTCCGTTGCGGCTTCGTCAAATCGACTCTGGCGCTCGGCCAGGCCGCCGAGAAAGAGGTGGGCGAGATAGCGGACCGTGTCATCCTTCGCGTCCCCAAGGGCCGCCGTGAGATCGTCGCGGGCGCGGTTATCTCCCGCGAGCACGTGGACCCACCCGAGGCGAAGACGCGCGACGGCCAGGTGCGGATCGAGCTCGAGGGCGCGGCGGTATTCGGCGGCGGCAGACTCGAGCGTCCGGCCGTTGCGCGTGGCGCTGTCTGGCGCCCGGTTTCTCCCCAAGGTGGGTGAGGGCGGTGCCGGCACGTTGTACGCCGCGCTCAGCTCCAGAATGGTGCCCTTCAGGAGGATCAGCACCGGATCGCGCGGGAATCGTCCCAGGGCTTCCTTCGCATACCGATCAGCATCGTCGAGCCGGGCATTGCTGCTGAACAGCGAGATGACGAACTGATACCACCGCAGCCTGACGGCATCGGCGCGCTCGCGCTCGTCGCGCCGCGCCGCCAGCGCGTCGAGCAGCTCCTGCGCGTGATGCAGTTGCACGTTGGTCTGATGCGGAAGCGAATCGAGAATCGCGGCGGCCAGCTCGGTGTGCGCCATCGCCGCGGCGACGAGCTGTTCGGGCCGCAGCAGTTTGGCCCAATACCGTACGGATTCGGTGACCGCGGCCTCGGACCAGCGCGCGAGCCGTTGGATCGCGATGTTCGGATCGCCGACGCGATACTCCTCGGCCACGTGCTCGTATTCGCCGGGTCCTTGCGCAAGGATTGGCTCTGTACATGCGAAGGCGGCGATCGCCGTCGCCGCAACGATCGTGCGACGCACGCGCCCATTCTACGTTCTTCGGTTGAAGGGCTTCGAGCGTTGCGAAATCGCGTGCGGCGGCCCGCGCTACAGACTCGTCGTTCTTAGTTCGACGTCTGTACAGTGCGATCGTACGACGCGCGCCACTGCTTCGCTTCATCCATCGCCACGATCGGACTACCGAAGCGTTCGGTGCGCAGCACGTCGTTCTTGCGGACGACGCGGAGCTCCCAGTTTTCGGCGCGAGGATCTTTCAGCAGCAGGCAGGACGTGCCGTCGGCGAGTTGCCACAATCGTGCGAGCGGAACTACACCCATCGAGTCGCAGCTTTCGAGTCGTGCGTGACGCGGGGGAACGTCGCGACTGTATCACAGAACCGGCAGCCCCGCGGCTTCCCACGCGGCGATGCCGCCGGCGATTTCGCTCACATGACGAAAGCCGAGTGCCTGCAGGACACTCGCCGCGATCGACGATCGATAGCCGCCGGCACAGTGCAGCAAAAGCGGACGATGGGTCGGTAGTTCCCCGACACGCTCGATCAAATGATTGAGCGGCACATTGATGCTAGCCGCAACGTGCTTCTGCTCCCGCTCGCGTGGGCCGCGCACATCGACCAGAAGGGGAACGCCGGTCGCGAGCCGATCGTGCGCGACCACTGCGCTGATGCGTTCGGTCGTGGCGGTCAAATCCGGCCGTGATGCGAGGCTGCTCAATCCATCGTTCAAATAACCGACGACGTGATCGAAGCCGATGCGTCCGAGGCGCGTGGCCGATTCGTGTTCGCGACCAGGGTCCGCGACGATGACGATCGGCCGCTCGCGGCTGAGGACGGTGCCGGCCCACGTGGCGTACTGACCGCCGAGGCCGATGTTGATGCTGCCGGCGAGATGGGCCGCCGCGAAATCGCTGGGATCGCGTGTGTCGAGAATCTGGCCGCCCGTTTCCTGCAGCGCCAGCACCTGATCGAGCGTCATCGGGTTCAACTCGCGCGCCAGCGTCTCGTCGAGCGTCGGCCGCTCCTGGCTGTTCAGTACCGCGTCATAGGTGAAATAGGGCGGCGCATCGGGCTGGTCGGCGGTGACGAGATCGACGAACGCGGTCTTCGTCATCGGCTGCAGCGCGTAGTTCGAGCGCCGCTGCTCGCCGATGGTCGACACGGTTTCCTTGCTGATCGCTTTGCCGCAGAGCGATCCGGCGCCGTGCGCGGGATACACGAGGCTCGAGTCGGGAAGCGGCAGCAGTTTGTTCTGCAGCGATTCGTAGAGCAGGCCGCCGAGATCGGCGGCCGACCAGCCGAGCGCGACGCGCAGATCCGGCCGTCCCACGTCGCCGACGAAGAGCGTGTCGCCGGTGAGGACGGCGTGCGGTTCGGTCGCACTGCGATCGAGATCGAGCACGAGGATGGAAATCGATTCCGCGGTGTGCCCTGGCGTCTCGAGCGCCGTCAGCCGCACGCGGCCGAACTCGACCGACTGGCCGTCGCGAAGCGGCGTGAAAGCGTACTGCGCCTTCGCCGCGGCGCCCAGATAAATCGTTGCGCCGGTGCGATCGCGCAGCTCCAGATGTCCGGCGACGAAATCGGCGTGGAAATGCGTGAGGAAGACGTGCGCGATGCGCAGGCCGTGCTCGGCGGCGAAGGCGAGGTACTGATCGATGTCGCGCTGAGGATCGACGACCGCCGCCGTGCGCGTCTGCTCGTCGCCGATGAGATACGAGGCGTGCGCGAGACAATTCAAATAAAACTGACGCAGGATCATGGCTTGTCAACCGCAGCTCGCGAGGTGTGATGGCCCGCCTTCGCCAAGGCTCCGGCGGCGCAACCTTCGCTGGCGATCGCGAGCGAAGGTTGGGTTAGAATCCGCGCACTATGGCCAAGTATACACGCGGCGAATTTCTCGGATTCAGCGCGGCGCTCGCGGGAGCGTTCACACTCGGCCGGCTGCCCGGCGCGCAACAGACCGCGTTGGCACAGACCCCTCAGCCACAACAGACGGCGTCAGGCGGTGAGCCCGATCTCATCGTCGTCAACGGCAACGTCTTCACGAGCGACACGGCGCAGCCCCGCGCCGAAGCATTCGCCGTGAAGAACGGCCGCTTCGTCGCGGTGGGATCGAGCGCCGACGTCCGCAATCTCGCGACGCGCCGCACGCAAGTCGTCGACGCGGAGCGGATGACGGTGACGCCCGGCTTCATCGATGCGCATTCGCATCCGAGCGGCGTGCAGGAGCTGTACGGCGTCAACACGAACCTGCGAACGGTCCGCGAGATTCAAGCCGCGATCAAGCGGAAAGCCGAAAACACGGCGCCGGAAACCTGGGTCGTCGGCTTCATGTTCGACGACACCAAGCTCGATCGGCCGCTGACGCGGAAAGATCTCGACGAGGCCACGACCGAACATCCGGTTTCGGTCGCGCATCGCGGCGGCCACACGAATTTCTACAACAGCAAAGCGCTCGAGCTGGCGGGCATCTCCAGCCAGACGCCCGATCCGCCCGACGGCCGCTTCTTCCGGGAGAACGGCGAGCTGAACGGCCGCGTCGCCGAAAACGCCCGCAACGTCTTCAACCGGGTCGGGAAGCGCGAGACGTTCACACCCGAGCAGCAGCGCGACCGCGCGCGCAAGGGCATGGCGCACATGTCGAGGCTCTTCAATGCGGCCGGCCTCACCTCCGTCCACAACGCCGGCACGAGCCAGGACGCGATTCTCGCGTACGAAGATTGCCGCAGGAACGGCGAGCTGACGCACCGCGCGTACATGATGATCCGGTCGCAGCCGGCCTTCAACGGTCTGAAGGCCGCGAACATCTACACCGGCTTCGGCGACGAGTGGATTCGCGTCGGCGGCGTGAAGTTCGTCGCCGACGGCTCGGCGTCCGAGCGCACGATGCGCATGAGCACGCCGTACGTCGGCACGAACGACTACGGCATCCTCACGATGACGCAGGATCAGCTCTACGAAGCGATCGACGATGCGCACAGCCACAACTTCCAGGTGGGCGTGCACGCCAACGGTGACGTGACCATCGACATGGTGCTCAAGGCGTACGAGCGCGCGCTGCAGAAGTGGCCCGACCCCAATCGCCGGCATCGCATCGAGCACTGCACGCTCGTCAATCCGGATCTCATCCGCCGCATCAAGGCCAACGGCATCATCCCGACGCCGTTCTGGACCTACGTCTACTACCACGGCGAGAAATGGACGGAGTACGGCGACGAGAAGGTGAAGTGGATGTTCGCGCACCGCTCGTTCCTCGACGCGGGCATCCGCGTGCCGGGCGCGTCCGACTACACGCCGGGTCCCTTCGAGCCGATGATGGCGATTCAAAGCATGGTCACGCGCACCGACTACAAAGGCCGCGTGTGGGGCGCGAACCAGAAGGTGACGGTCGACGAAGCGCTGACGATAGGCACCATCAACGGAGCCTACGCCTCGTCGGAGGAGAGCCTGAAAGGATCGATTACCGCGGGCAAGCTTGCCGACTTCGTGTTCCTCGAAAAGGATCCGCACGTCGTGCCGCCGAACGAGATCATGACCATCAAGATCAATCGGACGGTCGTCGAAGGCAAGACGGTGTATCCGTTCGAGCGAACTTAGAACTGCTTCGCGGTGATGATCAGAATATGCGCGGCGGTGTTTGGTGACTGCCGCACCTCGATGCCGTCCGTCATGAGGACGGCGCCGGTGGCGCTGCCGAGCCCGCCGGTGTCGACCGATTGCACCTGGTACGTGACGGCCGGATCCAGTCCGGTCGGCCTGATCGTGATCCGGTCCACGCTCTGGTCCGACTGAAACGCGCAGAGCAGCGCCTGCCGACCGTCTGACGCCGTTTCCTGCAGCACGTCCCACGCGGGCCCGTTCTCCACGGCCGCCTGCTCGGTGAGCAGCCACGCCGCGGCCACGCTGATCGTCTGGCGCAGGCTCTTATAGATGTCGATCTCGTGCGCGAGGCTCGCCGCGTCGGCCTCCGTCATTTCGTCGGCGCGGAAGCACAAGCCAAGCGCCGCGGCCATCCGGCTGCGCAGGTACAACGACAGATCCGGCGACTCGTGGAGCGGTTCGGTGTCGTAGTTGGTGACGAATGAGAGCAGGTACGCGGGCGGAAAGAGGACGCTGAGCCCTTCGACGTTGTGGCGCACGTGCACGGCGGGTGCCGTCCGATCGTCCATCCACGCGACGTCGGTGTAGCGGATCATCCCGAGGTCCAGTCGGTTGCCGCCGCCGGACACGTTCTCGATCAGCAGGTTCGGATAACGCTCGCGTAGCGTGGCGAAGACCTGATAGAGCGCACTGACGTGCGCGAAGTTGCCGTCGGTCTCGCCGTGATCGTGTCCCTCACCGTCGCAGTTGATCCAGCCGTTGTTGTCCCACTTGATGTAATCGGGCTGGACCGTGTCGACGAGCTCGGTCAGGCGATCGACGACCCACGCGCGTCCCGCGCTGCCGGCGAGACAGATTTGCCCGACGCGATCCGAACCGTGCGACCCCTCGTGCGTGGCGAGCCAGCCGTCATCGACGCCGGACGCGCCGACGAGCGACAGACTGATGCGCTCAGGTTCCACCCAGACGCCGAACTTCATTCGAAGGCTGCGCGCGTACTCGGCGAGCGGCTTCAAGCCGTTCGGAAACCGCGCCGGGTCAGGTGTCCACGACCCGAGTCCGGCCTCGTAATCGAAGACCCCCTGCGACCCGCTCTTTTGATACCACCCGGCGTCGACGACGAACAGTTCCACGCCGAGCGACGCCACGCGTTCCATCTCTGCACGCATCGACCGCTCGTCGATCTGAGTACCGTACGCGTACCACGTGTTGTACGTGACGAGCGGCGTCAACGATCGTCCCTCGCGGACGCCGTTCACGACGTACGACCGCAGCGCCGCGGTCGCGTTCGAGAGACCGCCGCGCACGACGCCGAACACGACGTGCGGTCCTTCGAATGGCTCGTGCGGAGCGATCGTCATCGGCGCAAGACCGAACGAGACCTCGAGCCCCGTCCTCCCTCGCGTGATGCCGAGCGACCACGCGCCCGACCACATCAACGCGGCAAAGAATTCGTCCTCCGCGCCGTCGACGGCGAACCAGGGAACGGTTTGTTCCGACGAGCGGCCTTCGGCGCCGAGCGCAAGCGCTTCGCCGTTGGCGAGCGTTTTCCGCTGCCGCGTGAACGCGGCGTCATTCCGCACGTCCGCTGCGCTGCCCTGCAGTCCGTTGACCCAATGCACCTGACCCGCCGTGATCGTGATCTGGAGCGCGCTGAGATCCGACAGCGATTCCGCGTGGGTTGCCGGCGTATAGGTCGTCCACGCCTCGAAGGCTGGTGATCCGGCGACCATCGCGTAGTGACGCGTCATCCGCAGCCCCGCGGACGCGAGCTCGAACGTCGCGTTCAACTGCAGTCGATTCCCGTGCGTCTCGACACTGACGTTTTGAAAGCCGAAGCCCGCCGCGCGGTTGCCGAAGGGCAGCGACTGATTGCCGGTGCGGACCCACGTGTCAGGTGCGGCGCTGGAGGTCCACGCGATCCCCGATCCCGTGGTGAGGCTGACGATCGAAAAATCGCGTCCCGCGTCGAGCGCGAGCTTCAGGCTGGTGCCGCCGGCTGTCAACGTCCATGTGCCGGCGCTCTCGTCGTGGGCGATGGAAGCGTCGCCGCTGGAGGCCACGGTCGCTGCCCGGAGGGGCATGCGACCGAACACCGCTACACCAAGCAGGGCCAGCAGCAATCGAGTCGGCAGACGACGCATCGAGATCGCGACGCCTAGCATTGCACGGCTTGGACCAAACGGCTCAGCAAAGGTTACGGCAGCAATGTATAAACAAATGACGTGGCCGCGTCATGCCTGCGCGCCATTCTTGACTCCTTCGAGGACACGGTGCCTACTCGCGAGGACGCTTCTGGTACGATGCGCGGAATGCGCACCTCCCGACTCCTGCACGCTTTTGGCGCCGCGGCCATCGCCGCCGCGACGCTGCACGCCCAACCTCCGCAGACCCCGTTCGACGTCCTGATCAGAAATGGCCGGATTGTCGACGGCACAGGCGCGCCGTGGTTCCGCGGTGACGTCGCCATCAGCGGCGATCGCATCGCCGCCGTCGGTCCGCTTGCCGGTGCAACGGCCGCGATCACCATCGACGCGACGAACCTGGTGGTCGCGCCTGGCTTCATCGATCTGCTCGGTCAGTCGGAGTTCAACGTCCTGGTCGACGGCCGCGCGGCGAGCAAGATCCTGCAAGGAGTGACGACCGAGGTCACCGGCGAAGGATCGGCGATTGCGCCGGTCAACGACCGCATGACGAAAGATGCGCAGCCGGCCTATGCGCATTTCGGCGTCGCACAGGACTTCCGCACGCTCGGCGAGTACTTCAGGCGGCTCGAGGACCGATCGCACACGACAATCAACGTCGCCACCTTCATCGGCGCCGGCGGCGTCAGGAATTACGTCGTCGGCAAGGACGATCGGCGCGCGGACGCGGCGGAGCTCGACCAGATGCGACGGATCGTGGCGCAGGCGATGGAGCAGGGCGCCCTCGGCGTGAGCACGTCGCTGCAGTACGTCCCCGATCGCTTCGCGAGCACCGACGAAATCGTCGAGCTCGCCAAGGTCGCCGCGCGGTACGGCGGCGTCTACTTCACGCATCAGCGTTCCGAGAGCGCGCGGATCTTCGACTCGCTGGACGAAGTGTTCGCGATCGCGGAGCGTGCCAGTATCCCGGCCGAGATCTGGCATCTGAAGACCGCGTACAAGCCGCAATTCGGCAAGATGGCGGAGGTGCTCCGCCGGCTCGAAGCGGCGCGCGCCAGGGGCCTCGACGTCACCGCGAATCAGTATCCGTACGACCGCGCCTCGAACGGCCTCGACGCGTGCCTGCCGTTGTGGGTCCGCGAAGGCGGCCTCGACAAGATGCTCGCGCGGCTGAAGGATTCCGCCACGCGCGAGCGGATCAAGCGGGACATGGACGACACGAGCGCGACCACGTGGGAGAACCAGTGGCAGGGCGCGAATGGCGGCGACGGCGTGATGCTGTCGTCGGTCCTCAACCCGGAGCTGCGCAAGTACGAAGGGCAGACCCTGTCGCAAATCGGCCGATCGATGGGCAAGGATCCGCGCGACGCGGTGATGGATCTGGTCATCGCCGATCGCGGCGAGAGCTCGGTCATCCTCTCCATCATGAGCGAGGACGATGTGCGGACGGCGCTGCAGCATCCGCTGGTCGGCGTCGGCACCGATTCGGGCACACAGGCCGAGGACGGCAAGCTCTCGGAATCGAAGTCGCACCCGCGCGCCTGGGGATCGTTCCCGCGGATTCTCGGGAAATTCGTGCGCGACGAAAAGTTGCTGACGCTGGAGGAAGCGGTTCGCAAGATGACGTCGAAAGCCGCGCGCCGCGTGCACCTGAGCGATCGCGGCGTGCTCCGGCCAGGCCTGATGGCCGACGTCACGGTGTTCGATCCCGCGACGATCCGCGACGTGTCGACCTTCGAGGATCCGAGGCACTATTCGGTCGGCGTCAGGCATGTCTTCGTGAACGGCCGCCGCGTCGTCGCGGACGGAGCGATCACGACCGAGCGCCCGGGACGGCCGCTGAGAGGACCGGGCGCGCGCTAGTTTGCCTGAGTGGATCGTCGATCTGTTCGCGCGCTACGGGTACGTCGTCGTGTTCGTCGGCGTATTTCTGGAGAACACCGGCTTGCCCGTCCCGGGGGAGACGGCGCTGCTCGCGGGCGCGGCGCTTGCGCATTACGGCCGCCTCTCGCTCCCGAGGGTCATCGTCACGGCCATCGCCGCCGCTATTCTCGGCGACAACCTCGGGTTCTTGATCGGCCGGCGCCTCGGACGCGGCCTCATCGAGCGTCATGGATGGCGGATTGGCCTCACGAAGTTCCGGCTCGATCAGTTCAACCGGTTCTTCGCGCGCCACGGCGCGAAGACGGTGTTCATCGCGCGCTTCATCACGGGGCTGCGCGTGTTTTGCGCGGTGCTCGCCGGCGCGAGCCATCTGCGCTGGCCAACGTTCCTGTTCTACAACGCCGCCGGCGCGATCGTCTGGTCGACGACGATCGGCCTCGTCGGGTACGCTCTCGGCGAGAGCTGGGACCGGCTCGAACGCCTCATCGGCCGCAGCGGCGTCATCGCCTTCCTCATTGTCGCCGCACTCGCGGTGTTCGCCTTCGTGCGCGCGCGGCGCGCGCCCGAGCAGCACATGCCGCCGGAGTCATGACGTCATCATGATCACACTCGCGTCCGGTTTGTCGTACGTCGATCTGCATTTCCAGGGCGTGGCCCGCATCATCGCCACGGGGATCGTGCACGGTCCCGGCGGCGTCGCGCTCATCGATCCGGGGCCGTCGAGCACGCTGCCGACCCTGCGCCGCGAGCTCGAGCAGGCAGGCCTGTCGATGGCCGACGTGCGCGCGCTCGTCCTGACGCACATCCATCTGGATCACGCCGGCGCGACCGGGACGCTCGTGCGCGAGCGCCCGGAGCTTCGCGTCTACGTGCACGAGAAGGGCGCACCGCACATGATCGATCCGGCGAAGCTGCTCGCGAGCGCCGCGCGGCTGTACGGAGACGCGATGGACAGGCTGTGGGGAGAGGTGCTGCCCGTGCCAGCCGACGCGATAACCGTGCTGAAAGGCGGCGAGCGGATTTCGGCCGGTGGCCGCGATCTCGACGTCGCCTATACGCCGGGCCACGCGTCGCATCACGTCAGCTACTTCAGCGCCGACTCGGGGATCGCGTTTGTCGGCGACACCGCCGGCGTGCGGCTGAATCCCGGCGGCTTCAACCTGCCGCCGACGCCGCCGCCCGACATCGATTTGGAAGTGTGGCGCGAGAGCCCGTCGCGAATCGGCCGCTGGCATGCGGACACTCTGTTCATCACGCACTTCGGCCCGCACACGCCGTCAGACGCGCACCTCGCGGAGACGGCCGATCGGCTCGAATGGGTCAGCGGGCTCGCAAAGACGTCACTCGCGGTCGACGGAACCGACGAGGATCGCGAGACGTGGTTCGCCAATGAAATCCGGCGCGATCTCCGGCGCCGCGCGGGCGATGCCGACGCGAAGGCGTACGAAATCGCGGGCCGGTTCGATTTGAATTGGAGAGGCTTGGCGCGGTACTGGAGGAAAAAGGGAAATTAGGAATTTGGAATGAGGAATTTAGAATGTGCGTACGAATTCCAAATTCCAAATTCCTGATTCCAAATTCACTTAGGCCGTCGCGCGCGCTTGTTCGACGGCGGCCCCGCGGCGCGGATCGACCATCAGGCGCAGCGCGAACCCCTGCGGCTCGGACGGCGAACCTGGCGACACGCGATAGACGGCCGACAGCACGCGGCCGTGACGAAGCGACGCGGGAAGCGTGTCGCCCTCTCGGCCCTCGCGTTCGAGCTGGAACTGCACGAGGCGAAACAGCGGGATCGACACGGCCGACTGGCACTCCACATACACACCGAACTCGCTGACGTTGCGAGCCACCACGGTCGCGAACCGGGTCGCGCCGCGCTGATCCTTCCACGTCAGGCGGGCCGGGAGCGTGACCGCGCGCCGCTCGGCCGAGCGCATGTTCTTGTCAGAGTCGGGACGTGTCTGCGGCTCGGGCGTCGTCCAAGTATGTTTCACGAGAGTCTCCAGGAAGGCGGTGTGCCTAGACGTGTATCAAAGTCCAGGCCCTGTGCAATCCCGTGAAGCTCTGCGTTGCGCCTGACGACGTAATCCTATATGTTTCAGTGCTTTATGATTCTGTGCAGTGAATTCAAATCCCGTGCAACGAGGCTACTTGGTATCCAAGATCGCTGTAAACCGAGTAGTCAGTATCCACTCGCAGGCCGCTAGCGCGTATCCACTTCAGCTCGCGCATCGAAGCCGAGGCGCCGAAGTTTGAGATACAGACCCCGGCGGGTCAAGCCGAGCGAGCGAGCCGTCTCGGAGATGTTCCCCCCGGACCGATCCAGCGCCGCCTGGATCATGTCCCGCTCGACTTGCTCAATCGCCGACGCGAGGTTCGCGGCCGCCCTGGTCGATCGCGCGGGCGACGCCCCGGCCGGCAGGCGCGTCGTGCCGATCTCCGGCGACAGGTGCACCGGATCGATCGTCCCACCCGGCGGCGAGAGCGCGACGGCGCGCTGGATTTCGTTTTTCAACTGCCGCACGTTCCCGGGCCACCAGTATTGCGAAAACACGTCGAGCGTTTCGGAGCTGAGCTGGATTTCCGGTTTGCCGAGGCGCTCGGACGCCTCGCGCAAGAAGAACGTGCTCAAATGCGGAATCTCTTCGCGACGCTCGCGCAGCGGCGGCACGTGAATGCGAATGACGGCCAGACGGTAGAAGAGATCTTCGCGGAACTTGCCTTCGGCGACGCGTTGTTCGAGGTCGGCATTGGTCGCCGCCAGGACGCGGACGTCGACGCGCTGCGGCCGCGTTTCGCCGATCGGCAGGATCTCCGACTGCTCGAGAAACCGCAGCAGCTTCGGCTGGACGTCGAGCGGCAGATCGCCGATCTCGTCGAGAAACAGCGTCCCGCCCGCGGCGCTGCGCACGAGACCCGGTTGATCGGAGACCGCGCCGGTGAAACTGCCGCGGCGGTGGCCGAACAACTGACTGTCCGCGAGATCGCGGCCGGTGGTCGTGCAGTTGTACGGGAGAAACATGGCCGCACTGCGGTGCGATCCCACGTGAATCGCCCGCGCGATGAGCTCCTTGCCGGTGCCGCTTTCACCGGTGATCAGCGTCGTCAGATCGTTGCCTTGCAGCCGCTGAATCTGCTCGACGACTTTGGTCATCGCGGCGCTGGCGGTGAGGAATCCGGGAAGCAGCGGCTCGAGCGAGCGATCGACCGCCAGGTCCACCGGGGGCAGCGATCGATCGCGCGCCGCGCAGAGTGCGAAGCCCTGCCGCGCCACGGCGGCGATCATCTTCAGCCGCCGCATGACCGGATGGCCGACGGGACGCGGCGAGGCGACGAGCCCGAACCTCGGTCCGTCGGGATCGCGTCCGAGCGGCTCGACGACGAGTGCGCCGCGACCGTAGATGTGGCCGTGGGCGGCCGAACGGGCGAGCGCTCGCGCGGCGTCGTGATCGCAGCCGGCCGCCGCGACCACGCGGACGTCATCGCCGGCGAGCTCGACAAAAACGACGCCGCAATCGGCGTTGGCGGCTTCGAAGAGCGCTGCGGCGGTTTCACGGCCGAGCAGGTCGGGCAACGCGGCCGCGTCGACAATCCGCCTGACGATCGCATCGTCGGCGTCGGCGGGCGAGATGAGGTACTGCCCAGTCCCGACCGTCGTGAGCAGGACCTGCGCTTGGCGCGTATCGTTCAGGTCGCGCTCGGCGCCGAGCTGGGTGAAGATCGCATGCGCTTTGTTCAGATGACGCTCGGCAATCGATCGCGCGCCGGTTTCGGCGACGAGGCGTCCGAGCGCCAGATGACTGAGCCCCGACTGATAGCGCTCGCCGAGCAGATCGAGGAGCGTGGCGCTTTGCGCGAAATCGTGGTACGCGTCGGCGGCGCTCCCGTTCTTCGCATGCAGGGCACCGCGCAGCCGGAGATATTCGCCCCACGCCGCCGGCGCGACCTTCGGATCGAGCGAGTCGGCCGCGGCCGCCAGGCGCTTCTCGGCTTCCGGCAGACGATTGGCGGCGGTGAGCGCTTCGGTGGCAATGAGCGTCGCCTGCAGCGCATCGAGGGGCGGGGCGCCCGCGTGCATGATCTCTTCGGCGCGGGCCAAGGCGTCGTCGACGAGCCCGCGGCGCAGCGCGAGGCGGGCGCTGAGCAGGCGAACCGACCATTCGTACCAGTGGCTCGTCTGGCGGCCGTATGCGCCGTACGCTTCGCTGGCACGCCCGAGAAAGTCGCTGGCGGTCTCGTATCGTCCGCGAATCAAGTGAATCTGCGCGAGCGTGTCGAAGACGGCGCCCGTCGTCTCGTGAAAGATGATCGGGCTGCGGACGTCGAGCGCGCGATGGAGCGCCTCCTCGGCGCGGCCGAGGTCGCCGAGCCGGACACAGATTTGCCCGAGCGTCGCCAGCGCGACCGC
>Ga0137399_10000847_pt1 | contig 13203 bp, 14 predicted proteins | sample czorhiz316metaG_FD_104810 | JGI IMG/M metagenome (GOLD analysis project Ga0137399, IMG submission 104810) | Vadose zone soil microbial communities from Angelo Coast Range Reserve, California, USA - czorhiz3.16 metaG | ecosystem: Environmental > Terrestrial > Soil > Vadose zone | place: USA...
ACGATCAGGTCCACGTCTTTCTCGAAGTAGTATTCCGCCATCGCGTCTATGAGCGTGGCCAATCCCTTCTTGTCTTTCAGCAGCGTGGTGATGTCATAAAACAGGATGCCCTTTTTCGGGAAATCGGGCACCTCTCGAATTAACTTCTTCAGCTCCTCGCAAGTCGCGGCCGTGCTCGACATCTACCAGGCTCCTTCGATACGAAATGAATTCAATCCCTTGACCGGCTCGGCTTCAGCCTCCTCAACGTCGTCAACACGCGCCGCCCGCGGTCCCTCGCGCAAACGCGAGCGCAAGCCAGACAACTGGTCGCGTGTCCCCATGGCCAATACTTCTACAGTCCCGTCGGACCGGTTGCGGACCCATCCCCCGATGCCGAGGATGTGCGCCTCCCGCTCGACAAACCAGCGAAAGCCAACTCCTTGAACACGTCCGCGGATGAGAAAGCGTCGGGCGGTTTGTGGAATAGATTGATCCACCACAGTAATTTTCCCAGACATTTAAAGCGCTGAAGATCCCGGCTTCAACTTCAACTTTAGGGACAAATCACGGACACAAAATCCTACGCCCTCGATAAGTACGTCCCCTCCGCCGTGTCCACCTTGATCTTCTCGCCTTCATTGATAAATGGCGGAACCTGGACGACCAGTCCGGTTTCGGTAGTGGCGGGCTTGGTTACGCTGGATGCGGTCGCGCTCTTCAGTCCGGGCTCGACTTCTGTCACTGTCAATACGACGGTCTGCGGCAGCTCGATACCCACGGCTTTGCCATCGAAAAACTCCACTTTAATCGGGAGATTAGCCGTAAGGTAGTCCACCGCATCGCCCAGGATCTCGCGAGTGAGGTGGGTTTGCTCGTAATTGGACGTGTCCATGAAGTAATAGCTGTCGCCATCGGCGTACAGGAACTCCATTTCAACTTCGTCCACATTGACCTTTTCGATCGGGTCGGGCGAGCGGAAACGATGCTCGAACATCGCGCCGGTGCGCAGGTTGCGGAGTTTGGCCTGTATGAAGGCACGCAGGTTTCCGGGAGTACGGTGCTCCACGCTGAACACTGAGTGCAGATCATTGTTGTGCTTGATGATCATGCCGGGGCGCATCTGGGTCGCAGGAATCGACATTGCTCGGTTACATCTCCTTCTCTCTTCGTCAGGAATTTCTCGGCAGCGGGACGGGTATACAGAGCTTCCGCCGCTCTCGCGGTTAACAACTTATTTTACACAGGCTTCGCGGGTTCGGGAAACTACGCGCGCAGGCGGCAACCGGCGTTTTGAAAGACCGTCCCTCGTCCCTGCGTGCCGCCCACGTTCGGCGGCTAAGGTCTAAAATAGATTCTTTGGAGGTTCTATGCGCATTGGAAAATACGAGAGTTCAGAGAGCAGTAGTGTCGGCACCGCGATTTCGTTCCTGCTGATTGGATTGGGCGTGGGAGCGGCCGTTGGAATGCTGCTCGCCCCGAAAGCGGGCAAGCAACTCCGCAAAGATCTGCGGCGTTCCTACGACGATACCCTCGACACCATCTCTGAGTGGACCGACGAAGCCAAGGACCGCTTCGAAGAGGCGGTCGAGAAAGGTGCGGACTTCACCGAAGAGTTGCGCTCAAAGGCCGAACCACTCACGCGGATTCTTCGGCGGGATTAGTGGCTCTGGAGTGAAGACGAGGCTTGCTCGTCTTCAGAGCAACCCATTTGGTTACGCTGTCGACGGGAGACGCGGCAAGCCGCGTCTCTACTCGTATTCAACTACGGCTGTGGTTCCTGCACATCCTCGAGCGTCTTTTTCTTCTTGCGCACAGTGCGGATGACAATCCCTACCGAGAAAACGCCGTTGTCTTGCTTCTGCTTGAACAAACGCGTTTGCAGATAGTCGACCTTGAAACGCAGCGCAAACCGCGGATTGAGGTTGTAGTCCACGCCACCACCGGCAACCAGGCCGAGGCCGCCACTGGTTTCTGCAAATAACGTTCCGTCGCTGCCATGCGCCTCACCTCTCACACCGGCATGACCAAATATGAGTTCGCCAAAGGGAGTAAAGCGCTCGGACTTACGATAGGGAAACTGCACTCCGACAAGATAGTTGTACAGCTTAGTGTCCACGTTGAACGTGGGATCCGTCCCGTTGAAGCAAAGCGGCGGGCACCCGGGAAATGGGTCGGGCACACTGCGCGGAATCTTCGACGTTCCATAAAGTCCATTGCCTTCGAAGACGAAGCCCATCCATTTCGCGACGTTTAACCCGAGCGAGACGTTCCAGCCGTTCGGTCTTGCGATATGCCCGGAGTTGAACGACTCCGTCATTCCGTACGAGTAGCCACCAAAGAGTTCAGCGCGAGGATAGGTTGGAGCCGGCTGCTGGTTTTCTCCGGGAAGCTGCGCCCAGGACGCCACGCTTAGCACAGCCACACCCGCCAATACTCCAAACGTTCTCCTCACGAATCCTCCTTGAAATTAAGTACCCGGTATCCAATTGCCAGTACCGACTGAATGCTCGGCGTGCTGGGTACTGGCAACTAGGTACTAGGTACTGACTTTCCGAACGCCGTATTGTAGTGAAGCTGAATTTCCCCGCACGTCCCCTGCTCGGGTGAATACACAACGCAGGTATCAAACGGCCGGGAGTACACGTGCAGTGAGACCGCGCGCTGGTTGGATTCACGCGGATTCACTACCCGATGCACCGGCTCCAGTGGGTCGACCGCGCACGGATTCTCTGCCGTCAACTCCACTCGGTTGGATGCTTCCAGGCGGCATTGGCCTGCCTCGATATTCTGAAAACCGATACGAAAATTTTCGACTACCAATTTTCCGACTGGCGCCGCCATCCAGCAATTCTGGTCGCGATGATTGTGCACCGAGCTCATCTGACCGACTTCCCAACAGATCGCAATTAGTTCGTAGAGTTTAGTCTTGTCGATCAAATTGCGCGTATAGTGCTGGCGGTTCCAGGTGAGATACCGCGACAAACTCGACTCGTCAACGGGAGATTCCTGCAAGAAAGCGCGAATCTGCTCGGTATTGTCGAAAGCCGGCGCCGGAAACGCCCGCAATCTGATTACGAATTCGTCGATCAACACTCTCATGGAAAAATAGTTGTTCGTCCCTGGTCGACAACGGACGACCAGCAAACCAATCAGTATATCGTGCGCTAATGTGGCGCGGGCGCCCACGCCCGCGACTCTCTATTCCACAAACATGCAATCCCCGTAAGAATAGAATCGATACCCGCCATCGACCGCATGGCGGTAGGCATTCATCACAAGATCTTTACTGCCGAGGGAGCACACGAGCATCAGAAGCGTCGATTCGGGTAAGTGAAAGTTGGTGAGGAGTGCATCCACAACCCTAAATTGATATCCCGGATAAATAAACAAATCCGCTTCGCCCCATCCGGCTTCGATAGGACCGCCAGCGGCCGCTTGCGCGGCATATTCCAGCGTACGTACAGTAGTTGTCCCGACCGCGACCAGGCGTCGCTTCTCCTGCCTGGCCAAATTGACAGCGCGGGCCGCGTCGGTGGAAATCTCATAGTGCTCGCGATGCAACTTGTGGTCTTCGACTCTCTCCACCCGCACCGGCTGAAATGTCCCGAGGCCGACGTGTAGGGTAACCTCGGCAACTTCGATCCCGCGCTCTCGAATGCGCTCCAGGATTTCTGTGGTGAAGTGAAGACCCGCCGTCGGCGCGGCCACTGACCCACGCTCTTGCGCATAGACGGTCTGATAGCGACCGCGGTCGGAAGTTCGGTCTTCGCGATCGATATAAGGCGGCAAAGGGACGTGCCCGATGCGCTCGATACGGGTGAAGAAATCGGCGACCGGATGGAATCTGATTCGGCGCTCACCAAAACTGCCATGCGCGATCACCTCCGCCTCCAGTTCGACGGGATCGCCGAAAGAGATCTTCTCCCCGATCCGGATCTTCCGCCCGGGCCGTACCAGGCACTCCCATTCACTCGGGTCGGTGGACGCCTGCCGGGTCAGCAGCACCTCCACCCGGCCTTGGAGGAAGTTCTTCGATGCGGGGTTATGAGGGCTGAGCGGTTGCCCGCGTGCGCCGCTCCGGCGTCCATAAAGCCTTGCCGGAAAAACGCGAGTGTTGTTGATGACCAACAGGTCGCCCTGCCGAAGCAGGTCCGGAAACTCGCGGAACATGCGGTCCTGCCAGCGTCCCATCGATCGATTCAGGTGCAGCATGCGCGATCCGGCGCGGTCGCCTAATGGCTCCTGAGAGATCCGTTCGGGGGGGAGGTGATAATGGAAGTCGGAGACGCGCACGCGAAGATTATAGGGTTTGGAAAGGAACAGTCCGGCAAGGTTGAAATTTGTTCCAGAACGGCATCCACTTTACCAATCTTGACGCGGGATTGTGTTGTAACGGCCACAAGACCTGCTGTACCATGACGCCCGGGGCTTGGGGAGGGATGGCGAGCGAGCGACAACACCGTCTTGCGATCGTGGAGTTCGGCCGTCTGTTGCACGGCAACGGCTTCGTTGCGGCAACGGACGGGAATTTATCTGTGCGCCTTGACCCGCACCGCCTCCTCGTTACTCCCACCTACATGAGTAAGGGCCGGATGAAGCCCTCCGATCTGGTTATTGTGGACACCAAGGGCAATCGCCTCGCCGGGAAAAGAAATGTGTCCAGCGAGATCGGCATGCATCTTCTGATTTATCGCTTGCGCCCGGATGTCCAGGGCATTGTTCACGCGCATCCTCCGACAGCTACAGGCTTTGCTGCCTCAGGACTCGATCTCAACCAGCCACTCGTCTGTGAAGTCGTAGTCGGTCTGGGAGAGATTCCGCTGGCGCGCTATGGCACTCCCGGTACGCCCGAGTTAGCCGAGGCTCTGGAGCCATTGGTTCCGAGCCATGATGCGATTCTGATGGCCAATCACGGCGTAGTGACTTACGGTTCCACGCTGGAAAACGCCTACATGAAGATGGAAACGGTCGAGCACTTCGCCCACATAGCACTGGTCACCCACCTGCTTGGCCGCGCACAGCCGCTCGGCGAGAAAGAAGTCGAAAAGCTCTGGGCCGTGCGGCACCGCTACAACAGCGGCGGGAAATGCGCCTCCACTCGCACACCCGATGCTGGGCAGGACCTTCGCGAAGAAGCCGAGCGAAAAGAAATCGCCGGAAGCCGCCGCTAGGTCTGACGCACATTAGCTGCTATTAGTCTCCGCCGATCCGAAATCTCATCCCCGCACGGAAGTTTGCCGTCAGGGCCGGATATCCCACGACTTCATTGTAATGGTCGTTCAACGCGTTTCCGACACTCGCATAGGCGGTTATGCGGGAATTGATGGCGTACCATCCGCCGAGATCGACCCGGGCGTAACCGGCGGCGTGCGTGATCCCCAAGCCAAAGAAATCGGAATCTAGCCTCCGGCCCACGAAGCTTCCACCCATATTCGCTCCCCAGCGCGATCCCAGGTAATTCAGCAGCAAGCTGCCGGAATGCTTCGGACGCCGAAGCAGCGGTTGACCGGGCTTATGTAATGGGTCGAACGCAAAAGGCTGCTCCAGAATCTCTGACGATGTGTACAGATACCCGCCATCCACAGACAGGCGGGATGTTATCCGGCTTTTCAGTTCCACGTCCGCGCCGTGCGCCATGGACCTGTTGATGTTGACGTACTGCCCTCGAAACTGGTCATCGCAGCAGCTGAAGTCAATCTGATGCTGGAAGAGATTGTTGAAGTAGACCGCGCTCAGCGAGAATCTACCGGCCATCAGGTTCTGCTCGATCCCGGCTTCGAAGGCCCGATTCTCCTCAGCTCTGAGGTTGGGGTTCGGTTTCGTAAATGCATCGCTCGGGAAGGATTCCTCAAAGCGCGGCTCCTTGATTCCAGTCGAGTAGGAAAAACGCAGCCGCGTGCCAGACAAGAGTTGCCCGCCCCTCAGCGCCAACAGACTCAATGCCACGCGCGGCACTGCTTTATCTCCGAACGTTTCGTTGTGGGCATAGCGGACTCCTGCAATCGCGGACAGCCTCTTCCACGTGATCCTCTGCTGCGCGTATGCCGCGTGGTTGAGCCGCAGCCCGGGAATGGACTGTGAAAAATCGAACGTGGGCGACGACGTGAAGAAGCGTCCATTCTCATCTTCAAACTCGTATCCGACCGTTGTTTGCGCCCAACTGCGCGGAGTGTAGTCGCCCTGATACATGAATCCGGCACGGTTGATATGAGCAGTCGTTAGAAACGGGCAGTCAGTGAAGTTGGGGGCGCAGTCCCGTCCGGGATCGGTTGTGACATCCTGGTTCAATCGGCGAGTGTTGAATTCGTATCCGGTTAGCCGATGCTGCCAGCGTGAAGGCATTGATATCAGCAACTCGCTGCTGGCCAGAAAAATGTTGGAGCGGGCGCGCTGATCGAGATCGGGCCCGAGGAGGGGCTGCCCGTTGAAGTCCCACTCGCCCTGCACTCCAGTCCGCCGGTTGGAATGCCTTGTGCGCACGCGTAACAACACCGTCGGGCTGATCTGCACCCCTACATTTCCGCCTTGCAGATCATTCCAATAGTTGGCATTGGGGCCTTGACCGTTGGTATAGAAGTGATCGGCGAACCCGTTGTAATCGAAGCGCGAGCGAGCACCGGCCACTGAGACAAAACCATGCGCCGTTCCGAAGTTGCCGCCATCAGCGCCGAAGCGAAGTTCAGGCACGGCACTCGTCCCGTTGCGGGTAAAGATCTGCACGACGCTCGTCATCGCGTCGGAACCATAGAGCGTGCTCTGCGAGCCTCGTTGAAATTCGACGCGATCCGCCTCCGCGAGCGGAACGCTTTCGAAATCGAACGTCCCGCCCGGTTCGTTCACAGGTACACCGTCAATGAGAACTTTGTTGTAGCGCGAATCTCCGCCACGTACGAACAACGACCCCAGCCCGCCACGTTGGCCCGACACATTGACCACCGCTCCGGGTAAAAAGCGCAATGCATCTCCAAAAGAAACCGGCTGCATGGCGGTGAGTTCATCGCTGGTCAAGAGCGACACGCTGCTGGCCGTCTCCTGCTCGGGGGCAGGAGTGCGCGTCGCGGTGACGATGACAGTTTCCGACGCGCTCGCGACCTCCAGCTTTACGGTCGCTGCGGAAAACGACGGCTGCACCTCGGCTCGGGCGACGGCGAATCCTGGCGCGAGCACTTCCACGCGCAGCGGCGTTGAATTCTCCACGTTGAAGGTGGCAATGCCCTCGCCCGAGGTTGTCCGGACCTGAATCGGGGCGGACTCGCCCGCTCGGTAGACCGACACCTCGGCTCCCGCAACCGCGGCCGAGTGGGGGTCGAGAACTTTGATCTGGAGCTCGCCGGCAAGAACCGCCGGCACAGAAAGCAGGAAGAGAACTACAAAAAACACAACCAGGGAGCGGACCATATGTCCTCCTTTACACGCGAAAGGGGTTTCAGGGTATGGTTCGCGCCGGTCTCCTGGCTTGCGAGTAAGGACTAAAGCAGTCCATCTTCTGCGGCATCCTTCCCAGGTCTTCGGTCCGATTTTTGGATTGAAGATGATTCCCAGTGGACGTCCGCTATGTTCTCGCTTACAGTTGCGCGGCAGCGCGGGATTTGCACCCGCTTCCCTCGTGGCGCCGGCATAACGCCGGGCTACGATCATGCGCGAACCCAATTTTAGAAAGAGCGAACTAGCTCCGCAAATTTACCGGGAGACTCCCCCCAAGTCAAACGGTCTTGTAGCGCCGGCATCTTGCCGGCAGTGGCGATGGCATCCTGCCATCGCCGCTGCGAACCAAAGGTGAGCCGCAAGATTTGCCGAGCCGCTAGTGCTTCCAAATAGGAAATTCCCGCGATCCTACGCGCCCCACATTTTCTTCAGCGAACCTAGTGACGCGTTCCAGCGCCGCCTGCAACTGTGCGTGGTACTCCTGCATTTGAGCATCATTGGCATCGGACGGAACCGGAATCCTTCGGCTTATGCGCACCAGCCCTCGCGAGAACGGCTTCGGAATCATCATTTCGTCCCAGGTCTTTAGCACCCAGGCATCGCTCAACGCAACATAGAACGCGGACATGGGAAAGCCCGTCGCCTTCGCCAGCGCGACCGGCCCCGGCTTCGCGACGTACCTCGGCCCGCGCGGTCCGTCGATAGTGAAAGCTACCGCGGCACCGCGCTCGATTTCGCTCTTCATCCCGAGCAATGCGCCGGTTCCCCCGCGACTACTGGAGCCGCGCACCGCGCCGAATCCCAGCCGTTCGATTATCCGCGCAATATATTCGCCGTCAAAACTGCGGCTGACCATCACGACGATGCGCTGCTTTCTCCAAATCCATGACGCTGCAAACACCGCACGATGCCAGAAGGAATAGATCACTGGCTCTTCAAAAATCACCTGGGACGGCGCGGATTCATCTTCCCATGACATCGAATAGCGCAGAGTCGAGCCAATCACGACGATGGCAAGATATCCGGCCCAACTGATAAGCCACAGCAAAAGCCTCTCGCGGAGAGAAAACTCGCGTGCTTCAGCACCAGACTTTTGCGGAGGCTCAGCCGCAACGGAAGAAGAACTCACGAACACATTTTATGGGGAAAGGTGTCAGGTGTCAGGTGTTAGGTGTCAGGTCTTAGGTCTTAGGTTTTAAGAATGCAGATCGGATTCGGGCGATTGTGCTGAGACCTAAGACCTGACACCTGCTCTTCTACGATTCCAAATACGCCACAATCCAGTCTTTCAGACGGCGTCTACGCTCGTCGGCAGCGTCGAAGCGCAGGCCCACGCTTTTGTCGGGCTTTTTCCATGTAATGTGACCGCGCAGCCAGATGCGCGGCAGAGTCAGCAGCGAGAATGATACTTCCACCGCTTGACCGGGTTCGAGCGTGGCCGTGCCTTTTATGGACATGCCGCCGGCGCTGATTTCCTGGCTCGTCCCGACGACGCGAGAGCTGTCAGCGGCCACCACCGATACTTCCGTCATGACGGGAATCCGCACATACCGGCGAAACTCGTGCAGCACCAGTGGGCGCGTCGAACGCATGAGCTTCAAAGTGGCTGAACGTTCCAGCGGCTCGTGAAAGATGGCATTGATGCAATGCTTCGAGTAGCGCATTGCATCTTGTGCGGTCCCACCCACTCCATAGATGACCAGCCGGCTGTTGGACGCCGAACTACGCGCCCGCTCAATAATGTGACCGACCGATTTTTCCAGAGGCAGCACGCAGGCGTCGAACTTTTGGCGATGCAGACGCTCCGCATCGGCCTCTGTCACCGGCACGGTCTCGATTCCGAATTGGCGGAAACATTCCGTCAGCAGGCTGGAAGAACGTTCCGGCAGATTGAACAACGCAGCGCGCGCATTAACTTTCCGGAGTATGTGCGCTGCAACCGGGGTGGGGGAGAGGGAGGTGCCAGATAGATTTGTCATGAGTCCTTGGGGAGTGAACTCCTTGAAACCCCATTCTGACGGGCGGTGTGGCGTATGGCTAGGTTTCTAAGGTTCGAGGGTGAAGGCCGCCGGGGGGCAGTGTCCGCCATGACACTATTGGACCGCGGGACACATCCTTTCGTGCTCCAGCCGCCGTAATGCCCGGAATACAGGCCAAGTTGTCCCCTTCAGGTAAGATGTTGAGATTCTTTCGCCAGTCGGGTTTAGTGGAAAATGATCACACTCAACGATATTCATTCCGCGTTGCACCGGATTCGCGAATCCATCTATCTCTCGCCCTGCGCGCGCTCGGAAACTTTCTCGCAATCGACCGGCAACAGTGTTTATCTAAAGCTTGACAACCTCCAGCGGACCGGCGCATTCAAGGAACGCGGCGCGCTTAACAAACTACTTTCGCTAAGATCGGAAGAACGCTCGCGTGGAGTAATCGCCGCTTCGGCCGGCAACCATGCTCAGGGCGTCGCTTACCACGCTGGCAAGCTCGGAATCCGCGCGCAGATTTGCATGCCGCTGACCACTCCGCTGATCAAAGTTTCGGCCACGCGCGGCTACGGTGCGGATGTCGTCCTGCATGGGGCTAACTATGACGAAGCCTTCGAAGAGGCCCTACGCCGAAGCCAGGCGGAGAGCCTAACCTTTGTTCATGCCTTCGACGATGACGCGGTGATAGCCGGCCAGGGAACAATCGGCCTCGAACTGATCCAACAGCATCCCGACCTGGAAGTGGTAGTTGTGCCGATCGGTGGTGGTGGCTTGATTGGCGGCATCGCATGCGCCGTAAAAGAGACCAATCCCAAGATTCAGGTTTTTGGAGTCCAGCCTTCGCGGTTGCCTTCAATGAAGGTTGCAGTAGCCGAAGGCAAGCCGGTGACGCTAAACGCGGCTTCCACGATCGCCGACGGCATTGCCGTCCGACGCGCCGGAGACCGAACGCTTCCCCTAGTTCAGAAATACGTCGATGACATCGTCACGGTAGAAGAAGAAGAGATTGCCAACGCGATCTTGTTGCTGCTGGAACGCGAGAAGACACTGGCCGAAGGCGCGGGCGCTGCCGCGATCGCCGCTCTCGTCAACCGCAAGCTGCACTTCACAGGAAAGAAAGTTGCCGTGCTGGTCTGCGGCGGCAACATCGACGTGACTCTGCTTTCGCGCATCATCGAGCGCGGCCTGGTCAAAGACGGACGACTGGTCCGGCTGCGCGTTCATCTCCCCGACTATCCCGGCGCGCTAAACCGGCTCACTTCCATCCTCGCGCAGCATCGCGCCAACATCGTTGAGACCGACTACGACCGCGCCTATCACGGAGTGAACCTGGGCGAGACCGCGATCGAAATCACGATGGAAACCCGCGGCCCGGACCACATCGCAGAAATTATCTCCGCGCTTGGCGCGGCCGGGTACGCGCAGGAGAGGGTGCTGTAATCGGGACAGGGGGGCCCCCCGGACTTTATCGATGATGTTGGGCGTATAGAGCCAGCGCAGAAATATCCATGAACAGGTGCGCAAGGATGATCGGAAAGATGCGTCGTGTGCGCACGTAGTAAAGGGAAAATATCAGGAAGGCCGGAATGTGGCTCAGTGCTGCCGGCAATCCCTGATAGATGTGATACGAAGTTTGCAATGCAACGCTCACGATCACTGCCAGCAACGTGCTGTGGTATAGCCCTTCCACTTCCGTGATAAGAAATGCACGCACGAGAAGTTCTTCGTGGAAAGGATTCAATACCACGAACAACAGCGACGCGATGGTGACGTGCACTCCAAACAGTGCGGCACTATCAAAAGTTCCGTGGTGGGCTAACGGCTGGAACCGGGGTGAGAGTAGGTTCAGAACAAGATAAAGAGAGACGGTTAGAAAAATCACCCCGAAATACAGTCCAAATGCGCGACCAATTTCGAGAAGTCGGGGATCGATGACGAGACCGATCTCCTTGAAGGTCCTCCCCTGATATCGGAGCGCAAGATAGAGGCTCAGGAGTCCAACAATCTGATAAGCAATCCTGAAAAGAAGGCGAGCGGCGGTCGCTGGATGCAAATGAACCCAGCCGAAAAACACCCCAAACGCAACCACTACCGACCAGAGAAATCCGATCGCGAGCACCCCATAGAAAGAAAGTTGCCGCGTTCTTCGATCTTTCATTTAGACGGACCGCAAAACATCGATTCGACGTCCCTGAAGTAAACCACAAGTATCGCCAGCAGTGAGTGGACGATTTGAGTGTCAACATCACTCGAACTGCTGCCGGAACCGCGCTAGTTGATCTTTGAGCTCTCCGAGTTCCCTACGTAACGCCGCCACTTCCTCCTCTAGTCGAGCGACTCTCTCCCCGCCGGCCGAACTGTGATCGGCCATCGCCCCTGCGACGCGGAGCGATTCCGGCACAGCCACGTCGCCAGCCATCAAATGTATCCAGCGCGCTTCTTTCGTCCCAGGCTGACGCGGCAACACTTTGACGAGAGCGGGATCGCGCTGCATGAGTTTCTGTAACGCCGACTGCACATCGTCGAGCGCTTCGAAGCGGTGCATCCGTTCGGTGCGTCCGCGGAGTTCGCCGGGAGTCTGCGGCCCGCGCAGCAACAAGATGCAAAGGACCGCAATCTCAGGTCGCGTAAAGTTGAAAACTTCCTGCAGGCGATGTTCATATTTGGTGACGCGGCTATCGGCGCCGCCGGCAGGACCGGCCATGCGCCGTTCCTGAAGCCCCGTGAGAGCCTCGCGTACGGCGTTTTCGTCGAGTTGCATGAACGGATCGCGGTTCGATTTCTGATTGCAGGCGTTGACGAGCGCGTTCAGCGATAGGGGATAGTACTCGGGTGTCGTGATGTCTTTTTCGATCAGCGAGCCGAGCACGCGGACTTCGTTTTCAGTGAGCGAGAGTTCCATGGCTTTAGTTTCAGGAATGCTCAGATTGTAAACTTCGACCATTTAGACTGTTGTAGATCATCATGAATCTGCGCGCAGTTCCAATACTGGTCATTGCTCTTTCACTGAATTCCGCAGCACAGGTTCAAAAGAAGCCATCCGCCCCGCTGGGGAAACCAGTTCGATCTGATTCGGCGATCTACCGCAACGCAACCTTCGGCTTCCGCTACCAGATTCCCTACGGCTGGGTCGATCGCACCCAAGAAATCCAGGACGGAAATGATGCTTCCAAAGGCGAAGTCTTGCTGGCGATCTTCGAACGTCCGCCTCAAGCCTCTGGAGACACAATCAACTCGGCGGTCGTGATCGCCACCGAAAATGCTACTGCCTACCCTGGCCTGAAGAAGCCAGAAGACTATCTTGCGCCCTTAACCGAGGTCACCACTGCGAAGGGCTTCAAGGCGGACGGCGATCCGTCGGAGGTGGAGATAGGTTTGCAGCGACTGATTCGCGCGGATTTTTCGAAGGCCCTGAACGACAAGCTCATCATGCATCAGTCGACTCTGGTGCTTCTCAGCAAGGGTCAGATCGTCTCTTTCACGTTCATCGCCGACAGCGTCGACGCAGTGAACGACCTGATCGAGGGGCTCAATTTTTCCCCAACTAAGCCCAAAGCGAAGTGAATTCGGGCCACTCCCACGTGCATCTGCTCGTCACCGCAATTTACCGAAACGGTACGTCCCTAAGCGCAAGAAAAAGCATGGGTTAGAGTCGCCTCTCCGCCGCCGCCGCTGGGCCGTTTTATGCTAAAATAGAAACATCTCTGGTGACACCTAACTAGCAGAAATTTCAATAGTTTGAGGTTACCTGAGCACCCTGGTAGCGCCTACCCAGCCGGAGCGCTCGAACCGGCAATTTTCCACGGAGCGGAAT